>Ga0265798_10010348_pt1 | contig 11517 bp, 3 predicted proteins | sample P3T30metagenome_FD_192430 | JGI IMG/M metagenome (GOLD analysis project Ga0265798, IMG submission 192430) | Plant litter microbial communities from East Loma Ridge, Irvine, California - P3 T30 | ecosystem: Environmental > Terrestrial > Plant litter > Unclassified | place: USA: California... | reverse complement strand
GAGATGGGGAGGGCGCATGCCTCGTCGCTGCCGGAGTCGTCGTCATCTTGCTGCTTGCGCTTGTCCGACGCATCAGGTAGCTCTTCGGGGTCTCTTTCTGGCTTTCTTTTTGCCATTGCAACTTGTTGTGCGACAATGTTTTGCTGGCGAGGTGGGTGAGGTTGAATGATGGCGCAAAGAACGCGCGCGCGTCGTCGCGCTATCGATAGATAATTTTTGGGCCCCGCTGAAATTTGCGAGAGTCACGGAAACCCCTCCTCTAACCCCCCCTCCCACACTGTTTCTTTTTTCCCCGGATACCCTTTTCTTTCCCTCTTCCTCCTCCTTCTTCTTCTATTCTATTTTCTTACCTTGTTTCGTACCTGAAACTCTTTCGCATATCATCCTGTCATCTGGATAGTAAAAAATATCTTCAAGATGGCGACCGACGGCTCCGACCCAATTCCTCCCCACAAGACGTTCGATACGATTCTTGTCCTCGACTTTGGCTCCCAGTACACGCATTTGATTACACGCCGGCTCCGTGAACTCAATGTCTATTCTGAGATGTTACCATGCACAACCAAGATTGCGGACCTGCCATTTACACCCAAGGGAGTCATTCTCTCTGGTGGCCCGTACTCGGTGTATGAGGAAGGCGCACCGCATGTAGACCACGCCGTCTTCGATCTAGGCGTACCGATTCTGGGTATTTGCTACGGACTACAAGAGATGGCATGGCACTTTGGCAAGAACGCAGGTGTAGCTGCAGGAGAGAAGAGGGAATATGGACATGCGGCTTTGAAGGTGGAGAGTCATGGCGGACACATGGACGAGCTGTTCAAGGATCTAGGCAACGATGCGGAGGTCTGGATGAGCCATGGCGATAAGCTCAGCCACATGCCCCAGGACTTTATGACGATTGCGACCACAGGCAATTCGCCATATGCTGGTATTGCGCACAAGTCGAGCAAATACTACGGTATCCAGTTCCACCCAGAGGTTACGCATACGAAGAAGGGAAAGATTGTGCTGAAGAACTTTGCTCTGGATATCTGCCAGGCAAACACAAACTGGACAATGAGCAGGTTTGTGGATCAGGAGATTACGCGCATCAGGAAGCTTGTGGGCGACAAGGGACAGGTCATCGGCGCAGTCAGCGGTGGTGTCGATTCGACTGTTGCTGCAAAGCTGATGAAGGAGGCTATTGGCGACCGCTTCCACGCCGTCATGGTCGACAACGGTGTGTTGCGACTCAACGAGGCAGTCCAAGTCAAGAAGACGCTCGACGAGGGCCTGGGAATCAACCTCACCGTCATTGACGCTTCGGATCTCTTCCTCGACCGCCTCAAGGGCGTCACCGACGACCCAGAGAAGAAGCGTAAAATCATCGGCAACACCTTCATCGAAGTCTTCCAAAAGCAAGCCGAGAAGATCAAAGCGGAAGCCCACGAATCCGCGAACGCAGGTGAAATCGAGTGGCTCCTTCAGGGTACCCTCTACCCAGACGTCATTGAATCCCTCTCCTTCAAGGGCCCGTCTCAAACCATCAAAACCCACCACAACGTCGGTGGTCTCCCCAAAGACATGAAACTCAAAGTCATTGAGCCCCTCCGCGAACTCTTCAAAGACGAAGTCCGTGAGCTAGGCAAAGAACTTGGCATCCCCGAAGATCTTGTCTGGCGCCACCCCTTTCCCGGCCCAGGCATCGCCATCCGCATTCTTGGCGAAGTCACACGCGAACAAGTCCGCATCGCGCGCGAAGCAGACTACATCTTCATCGAGGAGATCCGCGCTGCAGGCCTATACAAGAAGATATCTCAGGCGTTTGCCGCGCTGTTACCTGTCAAAGCCGTGGGTGTCATGGGTGACAAGCGTGTTCACGACCAGGTTATTGCGCTGAGGGCGGTTGAGACGAGCGATTTCATGACTGCGGATTGGTATCCGTTTGATGGCGAGTTTTTGAAGAGGGTTAGTCGAAGAATTGTCAACGAAGTTAATGGCGTTTGTAGGGTGGTTTATGATAGTAAGTCTGATCTTCTGGGGTGTAAGAGGAGTTGCATAGTATACTGACATGAGCCTTTTAGTTACAAGTAAGCCGCCTGGTACTATTGAGATGGAGTAGGTATGGGCGATATGTTGGCTGGGTGGCAGGGAAGATAGGAAGTGAGCATGTGTATGCTTTCATACACGATGTGCTGGGTGGGATGGCAAGGAATGATATGAGGACTTGGGCATATAGCCTTTGCTTTTGATCTGGGAGCTGGAATTGGATTTTGAAATAGATGGCACTTGCATGATGAGGATGATGGATGAGAGAAGCCTCCTTTCCTGATTATATGATACCCTTTGTGTTGCGGGCTTACCTACGCCGTAGGTAGGCTTGGCAAACCACAAAACAATACACAAAAATGAGCTTTTGACAAAGTAACGAAGTGCTGTCTGGTTACTGACATGGCCGAGGTATCGGTTTTGGGTCTTTGAATATGTTGCGATGTTGTAGTGTGGTGAAATGAATTTTGAAAGCGATGTGGTGTGCTGTCTTCTTGATGAAAAAACACTCACCTGATAAAACATGTCCCTTGTAGAGGGCCGACTGAAATTTTACTCTATAATGACTTTATGCATTATATGTATATATGCGTGTATCACCTTACCCTCTCTCTGTTTTACCATCCTGTCATGTCTTAGTTGTGGTGAACATTGCACTAAAAACGCCACACTTATGGCTTGCCTACTACTGTCGACAACATGCAACTGTGGCTGTGCACCTCCGGACCCCCGAGTGGGAACCTGGACCCTCGGGGACCCTTGCGTAAACCGTAGTAACTCCGCCTGCTTGACACCATGTAAGCTTGACGACACGACACGACACGACAACGACGCAATAAAAGACAGGAAAAACAGAAGAGATTGGAGAGAAAAAGGATTGCAGATACCGCTATTTTTTTGACAATGCGATGAATACGTCTTCTTCCGAGTCTGGGTCCCGGGCGAGGAGGGTGTCGCAATCGCAAGGAAAGGCGCAAGTGGAGGTGACGGGCAAGGGCAAAGGAAAGGGGACATGGCAACGGACTACTGGACCAAATCAACTCAATCCACCCAGCCTACCCCAGTCGCAACCCACACGTAGCCAATCCTCTCGTACAGGCCGACAAGCCTCGCGGTCCGCTTCCTACGCCCCCTCTCTGCGCCGACGCACAACCGGCCAGTCCATCCTCTCCCTAGACGCCGACAACTCTGATCCCGAAGCCGCCAATGCGACACACACGGACGCAGCGATTGTTGAGGAAATCGCCGAAATCAAGCGCTACGAAGACTTCTCCACCATCGATTGGGTGCAGGACGCAGCGCGCGAACAACTCCGGCGGAAAGCGCGGCGGCGCGCAAGAGACAGTATCGGCGTGCGCAGAGACGGTGGCGGTCGCGTATTCCTCGGACGTGGGCGAGGGAAATGGCGGAGAAAAATTGCAGAGGCATACGATGCGGGACAGGCGTGGATAGTAGTTACGCTTGTTGGAGCGGCGATTGGGCTGAATGCTGCGTTTTTGAACATTGTCACCGAGTGGCTGAGTGACATCAAGCTCGGGCACTGCAGCACGGCGTTTTACCTCAACGAGAACTTTTGCTGTTGGGGCGCCGAGGGCGGGTGTGCGGAGTGGAAGCGTTGGACGGGGTTTTGGCTGGCGAATTATCTTCTCTATATCCTTTTCGCTGCCCTCTTTTCCTTCACGGCCGCTAGGCTGGTCAAGAGTTTTGCGCCGTATGCGGCGGGGTCGGGCATCTCGGAGATGAAGTGCATTATTGCGGGATTCGTTATGAAGGGCTTTTTGGGCTTTACCACGCTGTTCATCAAGTCGATTGGCTTGCCGTTGGCTATTGGGTCAGGGCTATCGGTGGGCAAGGAGGGGCCGAGCGTGCATTATGCGGTTTGCACTGGCAATGTGATTAGCAGGTTCTTCGACAAGTATCGTCGGAACGCCGCCAAGATGAGGGAGATTCTGAGTGCGAGTGCGGCGGCAGGAGTGGGCGTTGCGTTTGGCAGTCCGATTGGGGGCGTGCTGTTTAGCTTGGAGGAGATGAGCAATCAGTTTCCGCTCAAGACGCTATGGAGGAGTTACTTTTGCGCCTTGGTGGCTACGGCTGTTCTTGCTGTAAGTCCAGTTTTTTTTGTTCTTGTCTAGAGTCTTCGCTTTGAGTGGTCCCAAGGATACTAAACTAGACACAGGCCATGAATCCCTTTCGTACTGGCCAGCTAGTCATGTTCAACGTCAAGTACGACCGGTCGTGGCACTTTTTCGAAACCGTGTTTTACATCCTCATCGGCGTGTTTGGCGGCCTTTATGGCGCATTTGTCATAAAGTGGAATCTCAAGATGCAGGTCTTTCGGAAAAAGTACTTGGCTGCCTACCCCATCACCGAAGCTGTCACCCTCGCCGTCATCACGGGGGTTATTTGCTATCCGAATATGTTTCTGAGGATTGACATGACGGAGAGTATGGAGATTTTGTTTCAAGAATGCAAGGCCGGCAAGGGCTATGATAGGCTCTGTGATCAGAATCACAAGTGGCATAATATCGGCACGCTTGCTGTTGCGACGGTCATCCGTACCCTGTTGGTCGTCATATCGTTTGGCTGCAAGGTACCAGCTGGTATCTTCGTACCCAGTATGGCTATCGGTGCGGCATTTGGCCGCATGGTGGGCATCTGCGTGCAAGCACTTCACGAGTCCTTCCCCACATCGGCCTTCTTTGCGGCGTGCGAGCCAGACGTCGCTTGCATCACACCAGGAACGTATGCCTTCCTCGGAGCAGCCGCGGCACTGAGCGGCATCATGCACATCACCGTGTCAGTCGTAGTCATCATGTTCGAAATCACGGGCGCCCTAACCTACATCCTGCCCACCATGATTGTCGTGGGTGTCACAAAAGCCGTGAGCGAGCGCTTCGGCCACGGGGGTATCGCAGACCGCATGATTTATTTGAACGGCTACCCGTTCCTCGACAGCAAAGAAGAACACACGTTTGGCGTGCCCGTGTCCCAAGTCATGGAAACCCGGCCCGTCTGCCTCTCAGCCAGCGGCATGGAACTCCGACAGATGGAACGTCTGATGGCGGAGAACCAGTACCAAGGCTACCCTATCGTAGAAGACATGCAGTCAAAGACGCTGGTGGGCTACATTGGCCGCACAGAACTCCGCTACGCCATTGACAGGGCAAAGATTGAACAACAGGCGCCTGCCCACGCAAAATGCTCGTTCACCTCGACCACATCCTCTTCGTCCTTGTTTTCCTCGCCAAACCCCGCACAACAAACACCAAACACCACATTCGACTCGATACCCACCACCTCCACCCAAACACGCCTCGACTTCACCCGCTACATCGACCCCACACCCCTCTCAGTCCACCCCCGTCTCCCCCTCGAAACTGTGATGGAACTCTTCAAGAAAATGGGCCCGAGGGTCATCTTGATTGAATACCGTGGACGTCTGACGGGCCTGGTCACGATCAAGGATTGCCTCAAGTACCAGTTCAAGGTGGAAGCTGGTGGGGGGCATGCGGCGAGCGGTGCGGGCGATGACGACGCGAGGATGGAGAGGTTGGCGGGGTGGGGCACGGGAATTGTGAATTGGGGGAGGAGAAAACTGGGATTGAGGGAGGTGGGCGAGGTGAGATTGGGGGATGGGGACGCGAGGGAAGAGAGGGTTGATGATGGGGGCAGGAGTAGGGAGAGGGAGAGAGAAGAGGATGACGATGAAGAGTTTAGGAGGGATGTGGAGCTGGTCGATAGAAGTAGATAGATTATTGCGAACCTGATTGCAGCCTTTGTACATGATGACGGGTGGGGGGGTTTTGTTTTCAAGTCAAGGTCTGCTGCTGTCTTGGATGGCTCATCTGTTCTTTGGCTGAATGCGGTGTGGTGTCGCTGATGCTCCTGCCCTGTTGTTGGCTGGCTCGTGCATTATACTTTCCTTGCATGTTCCGGATCAATCATCTTACTACGCACCGTCCTTGATATTTCTTTCTTCGTGTCTCAACACATGCCACGTTAGGTTGCGTTGTGGCGCAAATGCTCTCCTGGCGCGAGCGGGTGGGGTGGGAGATTTCAGGAGCTGTCCAAGGAGAGTGGAGCCGTGGTTAGCCCGCCGCTGCCTCTGTGTGGTGATGAGCTGTCACTTTTGCTGTTGAGGAGATAATCGTCGCTTCCGTCGTGGGAGGCGCATCTGTACTGCCTGCTGGCCTGCCTGTCTGCCTGCCACTAGCAGCCAAGCGTAAATAGTGCAAGCACAACACCTTAGGCCAAACGGCTACTCGCACGCACACGCTTTTGTGTAATCGCAGCCAAACGTTCCGACAGCAATAGGGACGAATCAGACGTCGATCTCTCCGGCTTCCCCTGCGGCAGTGCTACTAGCGGTAAGGCGTGTGGCGGCCGTGCGCGTACATTGCCGCTGTCGCGTACGCCTATACTCTAGAATTATCAAGAGCCAGCAGCAACATCCCACAACCGTCCGGCGCACCCACACCCGCACCTTTGCTGCCCCTAGTAATTGCTGGCCGACTTGCGTCACTCTCTCCCATACTCTCCCGCCCTCTCTCCCGCCCTCGCCCAGCGCGAACCACATGTCTCCGAACCGACACACGTGATAACCACTCAACATGGAGGGACCACTGAACCCAGGGGCCCCCAATGGCAGCATACGCACACCCAGCCCCTCGCCCCCCTCGATAGACCCGCAGATCATAGTCGACCACCTGGCAAAGGTGCTCGACGTCAGCCTGGGCGCCTCGCAGCAGGATCTCTACGCACCGGGCAGTTTGCTGTCGCAGACCAAGCTCCAGGACACGCTGCAGCGATGCGCCCGCTTTGCCTCCGAGGGCCACTCTGTGCTGTATGTGGTAAAGGACCGCGTCGACGAGCCGCGCATGGACGGAACAGACGGTGCAAATGGTAGGCATCCCATGCTTTCGCAAGAAAGAGCCATCACCACCACCACCACGTCTGGACTGACAGAAGCCGCAGGTGTGACGACGCAGCGCTTCAGCTACACGCTCTCGAGTGAAATCACGGCTTCTCCTACTTGCGCCGCCTTTGTTGTTATTTCCAAGCGACCGATACCCATAGACCCCGCGATACCCCTTAGCCAGCAGGTCCTGATTCAGACCCTGCCCGGCTTTATACTTTCTAATAACGCTTCTTCGCCCGACGGCACCCCCTACGAATTTCTCCGTTCGCTCATCCAGTCTGCCGTCGAGCCGTACTTTGACACGTACACAAAGAGCCAGCGTGACTTGGCTGGCAAGTACACAAAGGGCGACAACGATGCCCGCACCGGCATCTCCGCCACGAGGAAGAAGATTGCCGAGCTGGCCGTCAGTCTGGGCAACCTGGAGCAGAATGTCGAGATTCCCGAGCTGCTCCTGCCGCTGCATCCCCTCATTCAGAGTGCCCTCGATGACGCTGCCCAGCGTGGCGTGAAGCCTTCGCCGGAGCTCATTCCCGCCACAATCGTGCAAGACAGCAGCTTCCTCAACGGACTACAGGCGACTGTCAACGGATGGATCAAGTCGATACAGACAATCACAAAGACATCGCGCGACGTCTCCACCGGAACCGCGTCCCAGGAGATCAAATTCTGGATATCCATGGAGTCGAGGCTGCACGACATTGAGACGCAGCTTGGCAGCCCAGGTGTTAGACTCACGCTGGATGTGCTGAAGAATGCAAAGCGTTTCCAGGCGACTGTTAGTTTCAGTGCAGATACCGGACTCAAGGAGAGCACGGATCTGGTGCAGAAATACAACCAGCTCATGCGCGAGTTCCCCCTTGACCAGCTGCTGTCTTCCACGTCGCTACAAGCAGTACAGGAAGCAGTTCAGTCCATTTTCAGCCACATGAACAAGAAGCTTCGCATTTGCCCTTATCCCGTCCGCCGCGCGCTTCCCCTCGTCGAGGCAATCTCCGGTGATCTCGACAAACAGCTGCACAATCTACTACACGGAAAGACACTGATGCACATGGACTACCCCGAATTCCAGGCCATCATGACTGTTGCAGAGAGCATCTGGCGCACCTGGGAGGAGAATGTAAAGGAATTCACAAATGTGGCCCGTGAAGTGACAAGACGTAGGAATGAAAAGTTCATCCCCATCAAGATTGCAGCGAGGCACAAGGAGACCGAGGAGCGCATTCGGTACATTACCACATTCCGCAAGAACCATGAGCAGCTCCAGCGGACCATTGTCAACGTTCTCGGATCAGGGTCCTCCATGTCTGACAGCTCGTCCACCAAGGAGACGGTCATCATCGAGGAAATTGGCGACGTGGACGCTGTCAAGGAGGTCAAGGAGGCCTATGACGTTTTGAAAGATGTCGATGTCCTCGATGTGTCCCTCGAAGGCACAATACTCTTTGAGCAAGCAGAGCAAAAGTACAACGAACGTACCTCGCGCGTCGAAAACTCAATCATTGCCAGGCTGAGAGACCGTCTCGGTACGGCCAAGACGGCAAGTGAGATGTTCCGCGTCTTCTCCAAGTTCAACCCGCTGTTTGTGCGACCAAAGATTCGGGGCGCCATCTCCGAGTACCAGACGCAGCTCATTGAGAATGTCAAGCAGGACATATTGGCGCTTCATGAGCGCTTTAAGCGCCAGTATGGTAACTCGGAAGCCCATGCCATGGCACAGCTTCGCGATTTCCCTCCAGTATCCGGCGCTGTCATCTGGGCCCGTCAGATTGAAACCCAGCTCGAGAGTTACATGGGCAAGGTCGAAGACATTCTTGGCAAGGACTGGGCACTGCATGCTGAAGGCCAGAAACTCCAGGCTGAGAGCAGCATGTTTAAGAAGAAGCTCGATACCCGGCCCATCTTTGAGTCGTGGCTGCAAGAGGTTGCGAGGAGGAAGCTGTCCATCTCTGGACGTCTCTTCCTCGTTAGCAGGAACCGCGCTGCAGGCAACATCCTGGAGCTCAACGTCAACTTTGATGCGCAAGTCATTGCGCTCTTCAAGGAAGTCCGGAATCTGACGTGGCGCGGCTACCAAGTCCCACACGGCATTAATAACATCTCCAAGGAGGCTAAACGCGTCTACCCATATGCAGTCAGTCTCATGGAGAGCGTCCGCACATACACCCAGACCGTGCGCTCAATTTCGGAGATGGGCGGCGTTGCTCTATTGCTCAACAACTACGTTAATGACGTCCAGGCGCTCGTTGGCAAAGGTGTTCCTTTGAAATGGGAATCTTTTGTACACGCCTACGATCTCCATGTGCGACAGTCTGGCTTTCCGGTCGGAGGTGGCAGTGTTCGTAGTGAGAGCAAGCATGTCCAATTCGTTCGAGACTTTGCTGCTGCGACATCGCTACTTCAGCTCAAGGTGGTTACGCTTTTTAACATTAACGCTGCTGTCGAAAAGGCACTAAAGGACCTGGAGACCTGCCCGTACACCAAGGACGCCTTTCAACAGAATCTCGAGACCATCCAAAAGTCCATCGATCAGCTGAATCTTGAGAATTACGCCAACCTTGCTTCGTGGGTTTCTGACATGAACGCGCGGATAGAGTCTATTTTGCTTGTTCGTCTCAACCGCGCCATCACATTGTGGATTGAAGTCTTCAACAACTCTGGCGATGAAGACGGCAACCGACGACTGCCTTCAAACGAACCTGTCTCGACAGAGTCGCCTGAGGTGAAGCCTACATTGGCTCGATTAACCCTTGAGATTACAATGCGAAATCAGGTCATCTACCTCAGCCCTCCGGTCGAATACGCCCGTGCAAGCTGGCTTGAACAGCTACAGCAATGGCTTGCCATTATTTGCACCCTTCAGAAGATCAAGGCGTCGCGCTACGAGATTCGGCTAGAGGCAACCAGCGACACGTCTATCAGCCAGTTCTCCGATCTGCCAAGCCGATGCACTGAGTCACTCATCCAAGTCTACGGCGCTGTCGAAGGCAAGCTTCGCGACATTTCCTCGTACGTAGACGAGTGGCTTCAGTTCCAGTCTCTATGGGATCTGCAATCTGAACACGTCTATGACATCCTTGGTGAAGATCTTTCTCGATGGTTACAGCTTCTGCAGGAGATTCGCAAGACGCGCGCTACATTTGACAACTCGGACATTAGCCGCCAGTTTGGTTACGTCACTGTCGACTACGATCAGGTACAGGTCAAGGTCAACGCCAAGTACGATCAGTGGCAGCAGGAGATTCTTACCAAGTTTGCCAGCAGACTTGGCCAACGTATGAATGATGTTTACGTGCAAGTCGAGAAGGCACGCAAGGACTTGGAAATGCAAACGCTTGAAGCTTCGTCCACTGCACAGGCTGTTTCTTTCATTACTACCGTACAACAGTGCAAGAGAAAGGTCATGGAGTGGGAGCCTGAAATGTCTACATTCCGTCAGGGTCAGGCTACCTTGGCCCGCCAGCGATACCAGTTTCCCTCGGACTGGCTACAGATGGAGCAAATTGACCATGAATGGCAGACACTCAACGAGGTCTTGGATAGGAAAACCAAGATTGCGAATGACCAAGCCGACGCGCTGCGTGCCAAGATTGCAGCGGAAGACAAGGTGGTCAATCAGAAAATCATGGATATTACCGGCGAGTGGGCAGAAGAGAAGCCTGTCGCTGGTAACCTCGCGCCAGCTGACGCCTCTGCCATTCTTGCCAAATTCGATCAGAAGCTTAGCCAGCTGCAGAACGAGTCCAGTAACCTCTCGAAAGCTAAGGAAGCTCTGAATTTGCCACCGTCGCCGGAGAACACGCTCGAGACTCTGTTGGAGGAAGTGCAGGACTTCAAGTCTGTCTGGTCAGCCCTTGGCACGATTTGGGCAAGCATTGATGATCTCCGCGAGGTCCTGTGGACTAGCATCCAGCCTCGCAAGCTGCGCCAAAACCTCGACAACTTGCTCAAGATGACCAAAGATATGCCTAGCCGCATGCGACAATACCAGGCTTTCGAATACGTTCAGACTACACTCAAGCAACTGCTCAAGGAGAACGCAATCCTCGCAGAGCTGCGCTCCGACGCCGTAAAGGAACGCCATTGGGCTAGGATTTTCAAGAATCTGAGGCCACAGAAGCGATACTCGGCCATCTCCATGACTCTTGGTGATGTCTGGGATCTCAAGCTTGGCCCCAGCGAGAAGATTATCCGCGAAGTCATCACGCAGGCAGCAGGTGAGATGGCACTCGAAGAGTTTCTGAAACAGGTGCGCGAGACGTGGCAAAATTATGCGCTAGAGTTGGTCAACTACCAGAACAAGTGCCGTCTTATTCGTGGCTGGGACGACCTGTTTGCAAAGTGCAGCGAGAATCTCAACTCCCTGCAAGCTATGCGACATTCACCCTACTACAAGGAGTTTGAAGAAGAGGCGTCATCCTGGGAGGACAAGCTCAACCGTGTGCACGTTTTGTTCGACGTGTGGATCGACGTGCAGCGCCAGTGGGTTTACTTGGAGGGTGTGTTCACCGGTAACGCTGATATCAAGCACCTGCTCCCTATGGAGTCTGCCCGTTTCCAGAACATCA
>Ga0265798_10010347_pt1 | contig 11518 bp, 9 predicted proteins | sample P3T30metagenome_FD_192430 | JGI IMG/M metagenome (GOLD analysis project Ga0265798, IMG submission 192430) | Plant litter microbial communities from East Loma Ridge, Irvine, California - P3 T30 | ecosystem: Environmental > Terrestrial > Plant litter > Unclassified | place: USA: California... | reverse complement strand
CGCGAGCAAGGTACCCCCCTGTCAGGGTGAGCTTGCTCGCGATTGCGAAACATCAGACGATTTCGGTTTTGAGAGTGTCGGCCCACTCAAGCGCACACTCACACCTACCCGCTTGGCGTGGCATCAGGGGGTGACGACTTCTGCCGTAGCCCGGGTCTTGACCGGGCACACTACACGATGCAGGTTCAACGCCGTATTGATGATCCCGATATGGCTGAATGCTTGCGGGAAGTTACCCAACATGCGGCCATCGCGCGGATCGTACTGTTCAGCAAGCAGGCCGACGTCGTTGCACAGACCGCACAGACGATCGAACAAATCGCTCGCTTCCTTATCGCGACCCTGCAATACATACACATCCGCCAACCAGAACGAGCAGACCAGAAAGGTGCCTTCGCTGCCGGACACGCCATCGGTGCTGCGTTCGCTGTCGTAACGCAACAGCAAGCCGTCCTGCATCAGTGAGCGCTCGATTTGCGCCACGGTGCCACTGACGCGTGGATCGTCCACCGGCAAGAAGCCGGTCAGCGCGATCTGCAACAGGCTGGCGTCCAGGTCCTTGCCACCGTAGGTCTGCACGAAGCTACCCAGTTGCGCATCAAACCCCTTGCTGCAGACATCGGCATGAATCTCATCGGCGACCCTGCGGTAATGCAGCCCGCGCTCGCGCTCTTCCGGGTGATCACTCTGCGCCAACACGCTGGCGTTGCGATCAAACGACACCCACGCCATGACCTTTGAGTGAGTGAAGTGCCGAGGTTCGGAACGAATTTCCCAGATGCCCGCATCCGGCAGGTGCCAGACGCTTTCCAGAAACGGCATGATGACTTTCTGGATCTCCATGCTGCGAGGCAGGCGCGGCAAGCCGCTTTTCAGGGCCTGCGTCATGGCATCCGCCACTTCCCCGTACACGTCCAGCTGCATCTGCGTGGCCGCCGCGTTACCAATCCGAACCGGGGTCGACCCCTCATAGCCGCTCAGCCAAGGCAGCTGATACTCCGGTAAACGCCGCTCGCCGCCTAAGCCGTACATGATCTGAACCTGTTCCGGGTTTCCCGCCACCGACCGCAACAACCAATTGCGCCAGGCCGTCGCTTCTTCGTAATAGCCCAGATTCATGAACGCCAGCAGCGTCATGGTCGCATCACGCAACCAACAGAACCGATAATCCCAATTGCGCTCGCCGCCCAACTGCTCCGGCAATGAGGTAGTGACCGCCGCGACGATACCGCCGGTAGGTGCGTACGTCATGGCCTTGAGGGTAATCAGTGAGCGCTTGACCTGATCAGTCCACGGCCCGACATCCGGGCAGCGGTCCGAAAACGCTCGCCAGTAAGCCTCCGTCTGCGTCAACGCCTGTTCGACATTGAACGCCGCCCGCACAGGCTCGTGGGACGCTTGCCACGCCAGCGCAAAGCCAAGGCGCTGCCCCGCGTTGACGGTGAACCGGCTTTCCGTGTGGTGATCGAGCGGGTGCAACTCGGCGGGCGTTCGCAGCACCAGCATCTCGGGACCTGCCACGGCGGTCATGGTGTGCGGGTCTCGCTTCTCTACCCACGGCACGGTACTGCCATAGTCAAAGCGAATCGCCAGATCCATCTTGAAATCAACGGTTCCCTCCACGCCCACCACCACGCGGACAACGCTGCTCTCCATTTCCATGGGCATGAAGTCGATCAGCATCGCCTGGCCGGTGTCGGTGGTGAACAGGGTTTCGAGAATCAGCGTACCGTCGCGGTAGCGGCGCCGCGACTGGCATCCAGGCTCACTGGGCGCTATTTTCCAGCGACCGTTGTCGCTGTCGCCCAACAGGGCGGCAAAGCAGGCAGGTGCGTCGAAACGCGGAAAACACAACCAGTCCAGCGACCCGTCGCGAGCCACCAGCGCCGCCGTCCGGCAGTTGCCGAGCAGCGCGTAATCTTCAATCAATACAGCCATGGGGCAATGTTCCCTCTTGGTGTACACGACCCTCGATCACAGCATGCAGCTGTGCCGACGGACTTGGTCGTGAAGAAACCGGAGAACCGGCGGGCGTCAACTGCTCATGAACCCCCTACGCTCCGCTGCCATGGAGACAGCGAAGCGTGGAAGGCGTCCTGAGCAAGCTCACGCCTGCAGGTCATTCGGGGCATGCCGTCAGCGCGGCAGGATGTAGCGCTCGATGGCCGTCGCCAGTCCGTCCTCCAGGTTGCTCCCGGTGACGTAATTGGCTTGGCTCTTGACTGCTGTTTCTGCCTGCCCCATTGCAATCGACAGCCCGGCCCGCAGGAACATCGCCACATCGTTCCCCGCATCACCGATGGCCGCCGTATGGGCCAGCGCCACGCCCAATTCCTCGGACAACGTCTCCAGCGCCGTGCCTTTATTGGCATCGAGCGCGGTGACATCCAGGTAATAGGACTGAGAGCGGGCGGCGCGCGCCGACTCCTTGATCAATGGATTGAGCTGGACTTCAAGCCGCTTGAGCAGCTCGAAATCCTTGCTGGCGGCAACGATCTTGTCGATACGATCCATGTAACCATCGAAATCGTTAACCTGAACGAAGTCATACCCCAGCGTATTGCGCTCATGCTCGACGTAATCCCCTTGCGGGTCGAGCAACAACCACTGATCGTCGGCAAAAACCCATACCGAGACACGTTCCGCAGCAAACAGCTCAAGACTGGTTCGGGCCGCTTCGGGCGCGATGCGGTGAGCCTTGAGCAGGGTGCCATCGGGCCGGATGATATTGGCGCCGTTGAACGCCACGGTCGGCAGATCGATGCCCAAGGCTTCGATCTGTTGCCGCATGGCCCTCGGTGGACGGCTGCTGGCAATGGTGAAATGGATGCCAGATTCGCGCAACTGACGCACCGCGTCGATGTTGGCCTGGCTCAGGCTGTGATCGGGGCGCAGCAACGTGCCATCAATGTCCGACAACAAGAAACGGATGAGGAGTTGCGTGGAATCACTCATCCGAGTCGTTGCCAACTGCGACCGTCACGCGCCAGCAGCTCATCGGCACCTGATGGGCCGTCTTCACCCGCGTTGTACATCTCGACGTGCGGATCTTTGGCCCATGCATCAATGAAAGGCTGCACCGCACGCCAGCCGTTTTCGATGTTGTCGGCGCGCTGGAACAGAGTCTGGTCTCCGGTCAGGCAGTCGTAGATCAGGGTTTCATACCCGGTCGACGGCTGCATCTCGAAGAAATCCTTGTAGGCGAAACCCAGCTCGATGGTCTGCATGTCGAGGGTCGGTCCCGGCTTTTTGGCCTGCAGGTCGAACCACATGCCTTCGTCAGGCTGGATCTGGATCTTGAGGAAGTTAGGCTCCACCCGGTCCACGTCCGTGTCACGGAACTGGGCATACGGTGCAGGTTTGAAGCAGATCGCAATCTCGGTATCGCGCACACTCATGCGCTTGCCGGTGCGCAAATAGAACGGCACGCCGACCCAGCGCCAGTTGTCGATCATGACCTTGAGGGCCACGTAAGTTTCAGTGTTGCTCTCAGGGTCAACCCGATCTTCCTGGCGGTAGCCGGGCACGCTCTTGTCACCGATCGTGCTCTCGCTGTACTGACCGCGCACCGAGTTGGCCAAAGCTTCCATTTCCGACCAAGGCCGAATCGCACCGACCACCTTGGCCTTCTCACCCCGCACCGCGTCAGCGCCAAAAGCTGCAGGCGGTTCCATCGCAACCATGGCCAGCAGTTGGAACAGGTGATTGGGCACCATGTCCCGCAGCGCGCCGGTGGTTTCATAGAAACTGCCACGGGTTTCGACACCGACGGTCTCAGCCGCCGTGATCTGCACGTGGTCGATGTAGTGATTGTTCCAGAATGACTCGAACAGACCGTTCGAGAAGCGGCTGACCAGAATGTTCTGAACCGTTTCCTTGCCCAGATAGTGGTCGATCCGGTAGATCTGCTTCTCACTCATCACCTTGAGCAAGCAGCTGTTCAGCGCGACCGCACTGGGAAGGTCGTGACCGAAGGGCTTCTCGATCACCACACGACGGAAATAGTCGTCACCCTCGATCATCAGTCCCGAGGAGCCGAGCCGTTTGGTCACTTCACTGAAGAAACGCGGCGCGGTCGCCAGGTAGAACACCGCATTTTGCGTGCCGGTGCTCTTGATCTTCGCGTCGATGTCCGAGTAGGTGCCATCGTCGAGAAAATCGCCGGTGATGTAAGTGATCCGTTTGGCAAGGCTGCCCCACAGCGCAGGGTCCAAGGGCTCTTCTCCACCTTGGGCGACCTTGTTGGCCGCCTCCTGGCGAATGAAGTCCTCAAGCTTCTTGGCGAAGTCGGCGTCGCTGACGGTGTTGTGGTCAACGCCAACGATGTGCAGGTCCTCGCCCACCAGTCCGTCACGAAACAGGTTGTAGAGCGCGGGCATCAACAACCGTTTGACCAGATCGCCGTGGGCGCCGAACAGGAACAGCGTGGTCGCCGGAGCGACCGGAGCCTTTTGCTTGCTGCGGGACAAACCCATTATTTTGGTTCCTTATGACCACCGAATCCGAAACGCATGGCGGACAGCATCTTGTCGCCGTACGTGCTTTGTTGACGGGAGCGAAAGCGGGCAAACAGCGAAGTCGACAGCACCGGAACCGGTACCGCCTGCTCCATGGCGGCTTCGATGGTCCAGCGGCCTTCACCGCTGTCGGCCACGGAGCCGGAGTACGCATTGAGTTGCGGGTCCGTTGCCAGTGCGTCGGCCGTCAGGTCCAGCAACCAGGACGACACCACGCTGCCACGACGCCACACTTCGGCGATGTCGCCCAGGTTCAGATCAAAACGTTGCTCAGCCGGCAGGTTGTCCGAGTTCTTGGTCTTCAGAATGTCGAAGCCTTCGGCGAAGGCCTGCATCATGCCGTACTCGATGCCGTTGTGGATCATCTTCACGAAGTGACCGGCACCGGGTGGGCCGGCGTGAATGTAGCCATGCTCGGCACGCGGATCGGCATCCTTGGCGCGATCCTTGGTGCGCGGAATATTACCGATGCCAGGTGCCAGCGTCTTGAACAGCGGGTCCAGCCGGTCAACCACCTCGGTTTCACCGCCAATCATCATGCAATAACCGCGCTCCAGGCCCCAGACGCCGCCGGACGTACCGACATCGACGTAATGCAGGCCTTTTTCTTTCAGCGTGATGGAGCGACGAACATCGTCTTTATAAAAGGTGTTGCCACCGTCGATGATTACATCATCTTTATCGAGCAGGTCGGCAAGCACATTGATCGTGTCTTCCGTTGGAGCGCCAGCAGGCAACATCACCCAGACGGCTCGCGGTTTTTCCAGCGCGGCGACCAGTGACTTGAGGTCATTGGCTGGCGTCGAACCTTCGTTGGCGAGCACGGTGCGAGACTGCTCATCGCGATCATAGACCACAGTAGTGTGGCCATTGAGCATCAGTCGACGTGCGATGTTGCCGCCCATGCGGCCTAGTCCAACAATCCCGAGTTGCATGTAGAGGTGCTCCTTAATTCGTAAACAGGGGTGCCTCATTTTATAGCCCAGTGCCGCTTATAGGGTTAGTCCGGGGAGGCAAACGAAGGTTTCCCGGTGAAAATAGTTTCATGTTCAAGCGTCAAGCCTGCCCTATGACGCCGGTTTTCGCGATCAAGAAACGTTCGCGACATTAAAAAAATAAAAAGTTCCCTTTTTCTTCAAAAGAAATCAGAATTCGCGCCGATAGAGGTAGGAGCATGGACACGTCGGGTAGCGATTGCGTCATTGCTTGAACCTTACGAAGTTGAATCCCGCCATTTGCGAGGTGAGCAATGGGCACAGTACTACCTGCAAGCGTTCCACAAACTCTGTACGTCACCGTTCGTCGCGACGAGCTGAGCCAGCTCAAGGCCGAACGTGATCAGTTGCAAACGAAAGTTGCCCAGTTGACGTTGATGTTGCAGCACGCTCAACTCGTATCCCCCGGCACCGCCTTGCAGGCCTGATTACCCGGTTTCCCCCTGATTGTTCGCGGCAAGCCCGATCCGCTGGCTTGCCCGTCTCCCGCCCCAAGCGACTCCTTGCCCCCACGTCAGACGCCTTCGACCGGTGCCTCTGGTCGGACCAGACACATTCTGTAATGTTCCTGATGCCTTGAAATTCGCGATTTAGCGTGTTCAGCCTCGAACGTCACGTCCGGCTCACATTTTTTTCACCTGCCAATCAACATACTCCCGCACCCCTGTGAGCCGCCTGCCGATCATTGTCGTCCAGACCGGTTCTCACACTTGCACGACGCGACAGCATCACCGAGTCGCGCGAAAGATCCATAGCTGGAGCGCTTGATGGCAACTATGAAAGGGAGCTCACCGGCTCCGAAGGGTTTCGACTGGACCGGCCTGGTCTGGCTGTTCGTCTTTTTCTGGTATTTTTCCGGCATTACCCAACTGCTGATTCAGCTGACCGGCATTACCGGCTTCGCAGGGTTTCGTCAGGCATTCGTGATGAGCGGTATCTGGCTCGCGCCCATGCTCCTGTTCCCCAACAAGACCCGAATCATGGCGGCCGTCATTGGCGTGGTGCTGTGGGCCTGTTCGATGGCGAGCCTCGGCTACTTCTTCATTTACCAGCAAGAGTTCTCGCAAAGCGTCATCTTCATCATGTTCGAGTCGAACATCTCTGAAGCGGGCGAGTACATGACCCAGTATTTCGCCTGGTGGATCGTGCTGGCGTTCATCGCTCACACCGCCTTCGCGATTTTCCTGTGGACACGCCTGCGCCCGGTTTACATGCCGCGCGGCCGGGCTTGGGTGGTTTCGACGGCGCTGCTGGTGGCCATCATCGGCTACCCGCTGGCCAAGCAGATGGCGCGTCACGATGACGCCGCATCGGGCCTAGAAGCGTTCGAGTCGCGTATCGAGCCTGCGGTACCATGGCAAATGCTGGTGGCGTATCACCGCTATACGCAGCAACTGGACAGCATGCAGGGCATGTTGACCAGCAGTAGCAACATCCCGCCGCTGAAGAACCTCAAGGACCAGCAGGCCGGCCTTCCCACCACGCTGGTGTTGGTGATCGGCGAGTCCACCAACCGCGGTCGCATGCACCTTTATGGCTATCCACGCCAGACCACGCCGAACCTGGACGCGATGAAGGATCAGCTGCAGGTGTTCAACAATGTGATCACACCGCGCCCCTACACCATCGAAGCGCTGCAGCAGGTGCTGACGTTTGCCGACGAAGAAAACCCGGATCTTTACCTGAAGACGCCTTCAATCGTCAGTGTGATGAAACAGGCGGGTTACAAAACCTTCTGGATCACCAACCAGCAGACGATGACCAAGCGCAATACCATGCTCACAACGTTCTCCGAACAGGCTGACGAGCAGGTGTACCTGAACAACAACCGCAACCAGAACGCGCGCCAGTACGACGGCGATGTGCTGGAACCGTTTGCCAAGGCCCTGACCGATGCAGCTCCGCGCAAGCTGATCGTCGTCCACCTCCTGGGCACGCACATGAGCTATCAGTACAGGTATCCGCAGGATTACGAGAAATTCACCGGCCGTGACGGCGTACCTGCCGTGATCGATGACAGCAAACTCGAACTCTATAACAGCTATGACAATGCCGTGCTGTACAACGACTTCGTGGTGTCCAGCCTGATCAAGTCTTACAGCAAAGCCGACCCGAACGGCTTCCTGCTGTATCTGTCCGACCATGGTGAGGACGTCTACGATTCCGCTGGGCATAACACCCTTGGCCGAAACGAAGCCAAACCGACGATCCCGATGTACACGGTGCCTTTCATTGCCTACGCGTCACCCAAATGGCGGCAGACCCATGACTGGAATTTCGACAGCATTCACGACCGTCCGTATACCAGTTCCAATCTCGTCCATACATGGGCGCAACTGGCAGGCCTGAGTTTCGATGAGCTGGACACCACCAAGAGCCTCGTAAGCCTGGACTTCAAGGCTCGCCCACGCCTGATTGGCGATCCCTATGCACAGAAGGGTCTGAGCGATTTCGCAGTGATGGAGAAAGTTGCCAAACAACCTCAAGCGACGCCCGAAGTGGCCAAGCAGTAATCCGTCCGCACTGAACTGGGACGTAACGAAGAAGGCCTGCGCAATGCAGGCCTTCTTTTTTTCTGCGCAATGCCTTTACAGCCTGCGCATCCGTACGCGGGTCACACGACGCTCCTGCACCTGAATCACTTTCAGGCTCCAGCCTGCCCAGATCACTTCATCGCCCGACGCTGGCAGGCGGTCCAGCAGGCTCACGACCAGTCCCGCCAGCGTCTGATATTCATCGGTGACGGGCGCCTTGAAGCCGACTCGGTCGCGCAGATGAGTCAGGTTCATCGCGGCATTGACCTGCACGCTGTCGCCCTCTTCCACCAGGTCCGGACCTTCCGCCTCACTCGCATCCGGGAGCTCACCCGCAATAGACTCAAGGATGTCCGTCATGCTCAGAATGCCGACGAAGTCGCCGAACTCGTTCACCACAAAAGCAATGTGGGTGGACTCGGCACGCATCTGATCGAGCGCGTTGAGAATGGAAAAGCTGTCCAGCAGACTGATCGTGGTGCGCGTCAAGTGCTCAAGGTTCGGGTTTACGCCCGAGAGCAGCCCATTGAGCAACTCCTTCTTGTGCACGAAGCCCAGCGGCTCGTCCACCCGCCCGCCACGAACCAGCGGCAGGCGGGAATAAGGCGAGGCCAACAGCCGCTGGCGAATGACGGCGTCATCGTCATCCAGATCGATCATGTCTACATCAGTCCGCGCCGTCATCACGCTACGAATCGGCTTCTGCGCGAGTTGCAGAACGCCACTGATCATCACGCGTTCGCGACGACCGAAGACAGGGTCCTCCGAATCGCCTTCAAGCATGTCGACGATGTCCTCGCCCACCTCTTCAACGCCCGGCTTGCGCCCACCCAAGAGGCGCAAGACGGCGTGAGCCATGCGCTCGCGACGGGGTAGATGCCCCTTGAGACTGCGCTTGCGCCGCGAACGCGCGATCTGGTTGAACACCTCGATGAGGATTGAAAAACCAATCGCGGCGTACAGATAGCCTTTAGGTATGTGAAAGCCCAGACCATCGGCTGTGAGGCTGAAGCCGATCATCATCAAAAAGCCCAGGCAGAGCATGATCACCGTGGGGTGCGCATTGACGAAAGCGGTCAGGGGTTTGCTGGCGATGATCATGATGGCGATGGAGAACACGACCGCAATCATCATGATCGACAGCTCGTCGACCATGCCCACCGCCGTGATCACTGCGTCGAGCGAGAACACGGCGTCGAGCACGACAATCTGCGCGACGATCGGCCAGAACAACGCGTAGGTCGTACTCCCGCTCTTATGCGCAACATGCCCTTCGAGGCGCTCATGCAACTCCATCGTCGCCTTGAACAGCAGAAAGACGCCGCCGAACAGCATGATCAGGTCTCGTCCCGAAAAGCTCTTGCTGAAGACCTCGAACAAGGGCTCGGTCAGCGTCACCATCCAGGAGATGCTCGCCAGCAGGCCCAGGCGCATGATCAACGCCAGCGACAACCCGAGCACCCGCGCGCGATCCCGCTGCTCCGGCGGCAGTTTGTCGGCCAGGATGGCAATGAACACCAGGTTGTCGATACCCAGCACCAGTTCCAGAACGATCAGGGTAAGCAGGCCAAGCCAGGCCGTAGGGTCCGCAATCCATTCCATGGTCATTCACTCCTTCTCAACGGCAACAGGACAGGCACACACAGGGTTGGCGCGCTCTTCAGCGCGACGGTACACACGAGACGGGTTTTGGAGAGGCGCAGATCAGCGCGGAGCAACGAGGGATAGCCAATAACGGTCAGCGAACGGGATCGGCAACTGGGAGGTTCCAGTGAAAGAGACATGAGCGTCCTGAATTGGATACGGGAGGCGATCCTATCTCGCTGCGGGAAGTGTCATACAGGCGATAACTGTTACAAATGTTTTGAGACATGTTGCCTGACCAACACTGCAGGCTCATCTGCGTCGACATGGGATGGCAATGCTTGCGCTGCGGCTCATCCGGGAGAGAATTCATCGGCGAAGCGTTGCAAGAGCCGAAAAGGTGTCTCGGCCGTACGAATGCAACGCGAATGAGCTCGCCGCCACAGGTTGGAATCAGTGGGTCCATGTCTGTTGAGGCTTAGAGGGCCTTCTGCCAGAACAACGCTCGGCCCATCTGCGGGTCGAGCTGGTAGTCGGAGAACCCCAGCTTGCGATAAGCGCCGAGCGCCACTTCATTACCTTCAAGCACTTCCAGGGTCATCTTGCAGCAGCCGCGCTGACGGGCAATCTCCTCGACCTTGGTGAGCATTTTATGGCTGATGCCCTGACCTCGTGCGGACGTGATGACGACGACATCATGGATGTTCACCAACGGGCGGCAGGCAAAGGTCGAAAAACCCTCGAAACAATTGACCAGCCCGACCGGCTCTCCCGCGATAAATGCCAGCACGCTAAACGCGTGGGGCCGTTTGGCAAGCTCGATTGCCAGTTGCTGACGGGTGTCCAGTGACAAGGACTGGCCGCCACCCATGGCGTCTTCAGCGTATTGATTAAGCAGGAAGCCGATGGCTTCAGCGTGGACCGGATTGGTGTAGCTGGCTTGCAGGACCAGAACCTCAGGGGCTTGCATTGACTTCCTCTACAACTCAGGGGGTATCAGGCAACAGGCCAGAACGCCTTTTGCCGCGTGGCGAGGATTCTACCGTGGTGCGCACCAAGATATCCCTATACAGAAGTAGGAAATTTCTCGATACGCACAAGATTTGATCCCCAGCGCACCGAGAAAAGGCGACAGCTCCACTCTGCGACTACGCGATCGCAAAAAAGCCAGCAGTGCCTATGCTCGCCGAGCCGCACTGGCTTGATTGTCTAACAATCCGACCGACGGTAATCGGTGCTTTGTAATCCCTCAGCCTGCGCCAGAACAGCGCATCGCGCGGTCAGGGAGTTTTGTAGCGAGATGAATTTTTTCCTACAACAACGTGCCAGCCCGCGTGCCAGACATTTCCTCAAAAAAAAGTCGAAACTTCTGTAAACGCGCTGGGTCAGCACAATAGAGCGCCTATGCTATTGGTTGAAACCCGAGCAGAGGTCGCTTTCACCCTGTCCTTCACTATGCAGTCGGTAAATGGGTATCGATTTTGCGTAGGTCTTGTGTGCGTGGCCAACGGACATGGCTAATTACAAATCAAGTGCTGTACCAACACTGCGTATCGAATGGGAGAAAACGATGATTAGTGCCGCTGTCAAAACCCAGAAGGGAGAGAGTTTTAATCAGCCGGCCAGCGAGCTGACCCATCTGCCGGTCTTCGCAACGACGAGCGCACCTTTGCTGCAACTGCCCCCTGTACAACCAGGCATGTCGATGGTGAACAGAAAGAAAATCCTGTTCGTAACATCGGAAATGGCCGATCTGGTGAAAACCGGCGGTCTGGGTGATGTGTCTGCTGCACTGCCGCGCGCCATGCGCCACCTGCACGATGTACGCGTGCTGATACCCGGCTATCCACAGGTCATCAATAGCGGTAACCCGATTCACATCATCAGT
>Ga0265798_10010346_pt1 | contig 11520 bp, 13 predicted proteins | sample P3T30metagenome_FD_192430 | JGI IMG/M metagenome (GOLD analysis project Ga0265798, IMG submission 192430) | Plant litter microbial communities from East Loma Ridge, Irvine, California - P3 T30 | ecosystem: Environmental > Terrestrial > Plant litter > Unclassified | place: USA: California... | reverse complement strand
GGCGACGTCGGCGCGCCGGTCGTCGTGTCGGCGCCGAGCGACCCCGCGGCCGTGGCGATCGACGCCCTCGCGGGCCAGCTGGCCGTGCGGGCGCGGGGCCTCGCAGGGCGGAAGCTCGGGCTGAGCCTGCGCTGACCGACCCGTCCGGACGCACGACGAAGGGCACCCCGCCGAGGCGGGGTGCCCTTCGTCGTGCTCGGCCCCGTCGCGCTCAGGAGGAGACGCGACCGGCGGGCCGACGGCGACCTACGACCAGCGGGTGAAGGTCTTGGTGGGGATCGCGTGGAAGCCGTCGCGAGCGACGGACACCACGGAGCCGGCGATGCCGACGAGGGCGGCGACGGCGAGGACGATGATTCCGGTGAACATGGTTCTTCTCTCTGTGCGCGGTTCGTCGCGCGGTTCTGCACAGGGCTGACACCCGCGGTCCGAGTCGTTCTTGCGCGACTCGGGACGGGTGGTGGCCCTGCGGTGTTGCGATGCACCCGGGACCAGGTCGACCGGGTGGGGAGCGCATGGGGTCGCTCCGAGGACATGTCCATCATGCGCCTCCGGACGACGTAGATCAACCACGCTTTCCTACCGATACACCGTAGTATCGCTACATGGACGTCAAGCGCCTCGAGCTCCTCCGCGAACTGGCCGAGCGGGGCAGCATCGCCGCCGTCGCCAAGGCCACCCACCGCACCCCCTCCGCCGTCTCGCAGCAGCTGAAGGTGCTCGAGAAGGAGGCCGGCGTCGCCCTCACCGAGCGGGTCGGCCGCGGCGTCGTGCTGACCGGGTCGGGCCGCGTGCTCGCCCAGACGGCGACCGACGTGGCGGTCGCGCTCGAGCGGGCCCAGGCCGTGTGGGCCGACTTCATCGCGACCCCGCAGGGCGAGGTGACCCTCGCCACCTTCCCCACCGGCGGGCAGATGCTGCTGCCCGGGCTGCTGCGCACGGTCGCCGAGACGCCGGGGCTCGTCGTCGTCGCGAGCGACCACGACCCGTCGATCCTCGAGTTCGCCGAGCTGGCCGCCGACCACGACGTCGTCATCGCCCACTCCCCCGACGGCCGCGCCTGGCGGGGCCGCGGCCTCGTCACCGTGCCGCTGCTCACCGAGCCGCTCGACATCGCCCTGCCGGCCGACCACCGGCTCGCCCAGCGCGCCTCGCTCTCGCCCGGCGACCTCGAGGGCGAGAACTGGATCGGCGTGCCGACCGACTTCCCGTTCGAGTGGGTCTACCGCGAGATCGAGCGCGTCACGGGCAGCCCCGTGCGCGTCTCGCAGCGCTTCAGCGACACCAAGGTGACGGAGTCGCTCGTCGGCGCCGGCCTCGGCATCGCCGTCCTCCCCCGATTCACCGCGAAGGAGGCGCGGGACGACATGGTCCTGATCCCCCTCGAGAGCATCCGGGCCGTCCGCTACGTCTCGGCGCTGCTGCGTCGCGACCGCGCCGAGCGTCCGTCGGTGAGGCGCGTCGTCGACGCGCTCCGCGCCGAGGCGTCCCGGGTCGCCGCCCTGCACGGCGGCGTGTGAGCCCCGACGCCAGCGATCGGGGCCTAGGTCGCCTCGGAGTCGTACGGGGCGTTCTCGCCCACGGCGAGGGGGACGACGGCGGGCGAGGCCGGGCCGCCGGGCAGACCGGCGGCGACCGCCGCGGCCGCGCTGGAGGCCATGGCCGCCGAGACGGGCTTCGTGGACGACCCGCCGCTCGGCGGGTCGAGCAGGGCGTCGCGGATGATGCGCCGGGGGTCGTACTGCCGGGGGTCGAGCTTCTGCCACTCGACGTCGTCGAACTCGGGGCCCATCTCGTCGCGCATGCGGTCTTTCGCGCCGTTCGCCATGTCGCGCAGCGTGCGCACGAGCTGGGCGAGCTTCGACGCGTAGCCGGGCAGGCGCTCGGGCCCCAGGAGGAACACGGCGAGGACGCCGATGACCAGGAGCTTGTCGAAGGTGAGGCCGAACAGGGACACGCATGCAGACTAACCGGTGCGCCCGGGGGCCACCCCCTAGACTCGGCCACCGAGGAGTGAGTGTGTCGCAGATCGAATCAAGCTGGAAGTTCGCGGAAGAGCTCGTGACCGAGAGCGACCCCGTGGCCGAGGCCCGGCAGCACTCCCTCGAGGTCGGGGTCGAGCCCGTCTCCCCCGCCGTGGGCGCGCAGCTGGCCCTCGTGGCCGCCGCGTCGGGCGCGAAGAACGTCATCGAGGTCGGCACCGGCCTGGGCGTCAGCGGCCTCTGGCTGCTGACCGGCGCCCCCGGCGCGACGCTGACGTCGATCGACAAGGAGGTCGACCACCAGCAGTCGGCCCGCGACGCCTACCTGCGGGCGGGCGTCCCCGCGGCGCGCGTCCGCCTCATCACCGGTCGGGCCGCGGAGGTCCTGCCGCGCATGAACGAGAACTCGTACGACATCGTCTTCGTCGACGCCGACCCGGGGTCGGTCATCGAGTACGTCGAGCACGGCCTCCGGCTCGCCCGGCCCGGCGGGCTCGTGCTCGTCGCGCACGCCCTCTGGCACGGGGCCGTCGCCAACCCCGCCCGCCGCGACGCGACGACGAGCGGCTTCCGCACCCTGCTCACCGAGGTCTCCACGTCGCCGGCCGTGCTCAGCTCGCTGTCGACCGCCGGCGACGGGCTGCTGCAGCTCGTCAAGCGCTGACCGCGGCTCCCTCGGGGGCCGCGTCGCGCCTCCTCGTCGGTCGCGCTCGACGGCGGCCCGCCGCCGCACCCCGGGCCCGCGCACGACGACGCCCCGCCGATCGGTGATCAGCGGGGCGTCGTGCGGGTCGCAGCGCGGACGCTGCGGGTGTGGGTCGGGCTAGGCGCCGACGACGTTCGCGAGGGCGTCGTGCAGCTCTCTGGCCTCGTCGTCGTTGACCGACACCACGAGACGGCCGCCACCCTCGAGCGGAACCCGCACGATGATGAGACGGCCTTCTTTCACAGCTTCCATAGGTCCGTCGCCGGTCCTGGGCTTCATGGCTGCCATCTGATGGTCCCCTTTCACGAAGATGCTCTCCCCATTATCCGTGATTACTTCCCCCGCACCTAAACAACGGTGCGGCGACACGGCTCACGGCGGCGTCCAGTCGTACCCGTCCACCCACCAGCTGAAGTACAGCCAGGCGTACTGGCCGACGACGAAGAGCACCACGAGGGCGACGCGCCACGCGCGCGACCGGGGCGCCGCGAGCACGCCGAGCAGGGGGAAGAACGGCATCAGCAAGCGCCAGGTGCTCGACTGGGGAAAGAACACGGCCAGCAGGTAGAGCGCGTAGGCGACCGACCAGAGCCGCAGGTCGACGCCGACGCGGCGGCCCGCCGGGCTGAGCAGCAGCACCGCGAAGGCGACGACGACGACCACCAGCAGAGCCACCCCCGAACCACCCGGCAACCACCAGTTCGCACCCTCGATCCACGGCGCGAACGGCACCAGCGGGCCGTAGCCGACGTACGCCGAGCGCCACGCGAGCTCGGTCTCGGCGTACGCGTTCGGCACCCCGGTGACGAGCCCGGCCACGACCGGCCAGGCGAGGCCGAGCAGGCCCGTCACGACGGCCGCGGTCGACGCCCGGACGGCCTCGCCCCGGGGGAAGGCCTCGTCGCCGCGCCGGGCCCGCCACCAGCGGTGGACCACGTGCAGGCCGATCGCGAGGGCCAGGGCGAGCGAGCCGGGCCGCGTGAACGACAGCACGAGCACCACGGGCAGCATCGCCAGGTAGCGCCGCTCGAGGAGCAGCAGGAGGCACGCGCAGAGCAGGACGAGGAACATCGACTCCGCGTACGCCACCTGCAGCAGCGGCGAGAGGGGCGACACGCAGAACAGCACGACGGCGAACAGGGCGGAGCCCTCGGGCAGGACGTGCCGCATCAGCCGGTAGAGCAGCAGCGAGGTGCCCCCGGCGGCCACGACCGACACGACGACGGCGAGCGTCGCGAACGAGAGCCCCGTGAGCTCGGTGAGCCCCCGCACGAGGAACGGGTACGCCGGCATGAAGGCCCAGGCGTTCTCGGCCACGTGCCCGGTGTCGGTCAGCGGGATGGTCGTCGGGTAGCCGACGGCCGAGATGATGTAGTACCAGTGGCCGTCCCAGATGGAGGCGAAGCTGGCGTAGTCGGGACGCGCCAGCGTCCACGCGTTGGCCTCCTGCCGCCCCGCGAACGACACGAGCAGGGCCGTGCTGACGATCCGCGACAGCAGGAAGACGCCCAGCACCCGGGCCCACCACGGAACGAGCCGCCAGCGCACGAGCAGCGCGCGGCGCACGCCGAGCGGGCGACGGCGGGACGACGGGGAGGCGCGGGGCCGGGTGGTCAGGCCGTCAGCCACGCCCGCAGCCCGCGCTCGTTGTCGAGGATCTGCTGCACCGGCACGCGCTCGTCGTCGTGGTGCGCCAGGAGCGGGTCGCCGGGGCCGTAGTTGACGGCGGGGACGCCGAGGGCCGAGAAGCGGGCGACGTCGGTCCAGCCGTACTTCGGCTTCGCCTCGCCGCCGACGGCCGCGAGGAACTGCTGCGCGAGCGGGGCGTCGAGCCCCGGGCGGGCGCCGGGGGCGAGGTCCACGACGGTCACGTCGAAGCCGGCGAACACCTCGCGCACGTGGGCGACGGCCTCGTCGGCGCTGCGGCTCGGCGCGAAGCGGTAGTTGACGTGCACCATGCACTCGTCGGGGATGACGTTGCCGGCGACGCCGCCGGAGATGCCCACGGCGTTGAGCCCCTCGCGGTAGACGAGCCCGTCGACCTCGACCTCGCGCGCCTCGTAGGCGGCGAGGGCGTCGAGGATCGGCGCGGCGGCGTGGATCGCGTTCGAGCCCACCCACGACCGGGCGCTGTGCGAGCGGGCGCCGAAGGTGCGCACCTCGACGCGGAGGTTGCCGTTGCAGCCGCCCTCCACCTCGCTGCGGGTCGGCTCGCCGAGGACGGCGAAGTCGGCCTCGAGCAGCTCGGGTCGCAGACGGGCCAGCCGGCCGAGCCCGTTGAGGGCGTCCGAGACCTCCTCGTGGTCGTACCAGACCCAGGTCACGTCGACCGCGGGCTCGGTGAGCTCGACCGCGAGCCGCAGGTGCACGGCGCTGCCGGCCTTCATGTCGACGGTGCCGCGCCCCCAGAGGTACTCGACGCCGTCGGCGTCGGTCTCGTAGCGCGTCGGCAGGTTGTCGTTCAGCGGCACCGTGTCGACGTGGCCGGCGATCACGACGCGCTTCGCCCGGCCGAGGTCCGTCCGGGCGACGATCGCGTCGCCGTCGCGGTGCAGCTCGAGGTGGTCGTGGCCCGCGAGGGTCTCCCAGATGGCGTCCGCGACGGCACGCTCGTCGCCCGACACCGACTCGATGTCGCAGAGCTGGCGGGTGACGTCGACGGGAGAGACGCTCAGGTCGATGGTCGGCATGCTGCCGAGTGTACGGGGGCTCGCCCTACGATCGGAGGATGACCACCGACGCCACCGCCCCCACGCACGCCCACGGGTACGGACTCGCCACCGTCTCGTCCGACGGCACCACGCTCGACACCTGGTTCCCCGCGCCGTCGCTCGGCCGCCTGCCGGCCGACCGCGACCCGGCGATCGTGCCCGCCGAGATCTCCGACGCGGCCGGGCCCGACGAGCGGCGGGCCGTGGACCTCGTGCCGGCGACCGTCGAGATCGACCTCTCCGCGCCTCCGGCGTCGACCCCCGACGCGTACCTGCGCCTGCACCTGCTCAGCCACCTGCTCGTCGCCCCGAACTCGATCGACCTCGAGGGGCTGTTCGCGCACCTGCCGATCGTCGTCTGGACCAACGCCGGGCCCGTGCACCCCGACGACTTCGCCCGCCTGCGACCGGCGCTGCAGCGGGCCGGCATCACGACGACCGGCATCGACAAGTTCCCGCGCATGCTCGACTACGTGCTGCCCGACCGCGTGCGCATCGCCGACGCGTCGCGCGTGCGCCTCGGCGCGCACCTCTCCCCCGGCACGACCGTCATGCACGAGGGCTTCGTCAACTTCAACGCCGGCACGCTCGGCACCTCGATGGTCGAGGGACGCATCTCGCAGGGCGTCGTCGTCGGCGACGGGTCCGACATCGGGGGCGGCGCCTCCATCATGGGGACCCTGTCGGGAGGCGGCACGCAGCGCGTCACCATCGGCGAGCGTGCCCTGCTCGGCGCGAACTCTGGCATCGGCATCTCGATCGGCGACGACAGCGTCGTCGAGGCCGGGCTCTACGTCACGGCGGGCACCAAGGTCGTCGTCGTGGGCGGCACGCCGACCTCCGACGGCCGCCAGCAGACGGTCAAGGCCGTCGAGCTGTCAGGACGCCCCGGGCTGCTGTTCCGCCGCAACTCGGTCACCGGCGCGGTCGAGGTGCTGCCCCGCCGCGGCCACGGCATCACGCTCAACTCGCAGCTGCACGCGTAGGCCGACGGGACCCGGCGCCCCTAGCGCCGGGGCCAGTCGCGCTGAGCCTCGCCCAGGTACAGCTGCTGCGGTCGGCCGATCTTCGTCGCCGGGTCCTGGTTCATCTCACGCCAGTGCGCGATCCAGCCCGGCAGGCGGCCGATCGCGAAGAGCACGGTGAACATGCGGGGCGGGAAGCCCATCGCCTTGTAGATGACGCCGGTGTAGAAGTCGACGTTCGGGTAGAGCTTGCGCTCGACGAAGTAGTCGTCGGCGAGGGCGATGTCCTCCAGCTCCATCGCGATGTCGAGAAGGTCGTCCTGCACGCCGAGGGCGGCGAGCACCTCGGTCGCGCTCTCTTTCACGAGGCGGGCGCGCGGGTCGAAGTTCTTGTAGACCCGGTGGCCGAAGCCCATGAGCTTGACCCCCTCTTCTTTGTTCTTCACCCGCTCGACGAAGCGCTCGACGCCCTGGCCGCTGGCCTTGATCTCGGCGAGCATCGAGAGGACGGCCTCGTTCGCGCCGCCGTGCAGCGGGCCGTAGAGCGCGCTGATGCCGGCCGAGATCGACGAGAACATGTTCGCCTGGGTCGAGCCGACCAGCCGCACGGTCGACGTCGACGCGTTCTGCTCGTGGTCTTCGTGGAGGATGAGGAGGCGCTCGAGGGCCTTCGACAGCACCGGGTTCACCTCGTACGGCTCGGCCATCGTGCCGAAGTTCAGCTTGAGGAAGTTGTCGACGAAGCTCAGCGAGTTGTCGGGGTAGAGGAACGCCTGGCCGAGGCTCTTCTTGTGCGCGTAGGCCGCGATGACGGGCAGCTTCGCCAGCAGGCGGATCGTCTGCAGCTCGATCTGCTCGGGGTCGCTGACGCTCATCGAGCCCTCGTAGAAGGTGCCGAGCGCGCCGACGGCGCTCGACAGCACCGACATCGGGTGGGCGCTGTGCGGCAGCGCGTCGAAGAAGCGGCGGAGGTCTTCGTGCAGCAGCGTGTGGCGGCGGATGCGGGCGTCGAAGTCGGCGAGCTGGTCGGCGGACGGCAGCTCGCCGTAGATGAGCAGCCACGCCGTCTCGAGGTAGGTCGAGTTCTCGGCGACCTGCTCGATCGGGTACCCCCGGTAGCGGAGGATGCCCTCGTCGCCGTCGATGTAGGTGATCTTCGAGCGGGTCGCGGAGGTGTTCACGAACCCCGTGTCGAGGGTCGTGTAGCCGGTCTGCTTCGTGAAGCTCGAGATGTCGATGGACGAGGCACCCTGGGTGCTCGGCACGATCGGGAACTCGGCCGTCCCCCCGGGGAACTGCAGCGTGGCCTTCTGGGCGTCGTTGGCAGGATCAGTCACCCTGTCACCCTACCGGTCAGCTCCGGAGGCGCTCCACGGCCGCCGCGATCCGCTCGTCGGTCGTCGTCAGGGCGACCCGCACGTGGCGGCCGCCGTCGACGCCGTAGAAGCTGCCGGGCGCCACGAGCACCCCGCGCTCGGCCAGCCAGGCGACGCTCTGCCAGGCGTCCTCGTCACGGGTGACCCAGAGGTACAGGCCGGCCTCGCTGTGGTCGACGCGGAAGCCCGCGGCCTCGAGCGCCGGCGCGAGGGCCGCCCGGCGGGCGCGGTAGAGCGCCTTCTGCCGCTGCACGTGCTGCTCGTCGCCGAGGGCGACGCGCATGGCCTCCTGCACCGGGGCGGGCGGCATGAGGCCCGCGTGCTTGCGCACGGCGAGCAGCTGGGCGACCACGTCGGCGTCGCCCGCGACGAAGCCGGCGCGGTAGCCGGCGAGGTTCGACTGCTTGCTCAGCGAGTACACGCTGACCACGCCGCGACGGTCGTCGCCGACGACGCGGGGGTCGAGGACGCAGGGGGTGGGACGGTCGGCCCACTCGCCCTCCCAGCCCAGCTCGGCGTAGCACTCGTCGCCCGCGACGACGGCCCCGAGCTCGCGGGCCCGCGCGACCGCGGCGCGCAGCTGCTCGACGTCGAGGACGGAGCCGTCGGGGTTGCCGGGGCTGTTCAGCCAGACCAGGCGGGTCGACTCGGGCCACTCGGCCGGGTCGTCGGACGCGAGCGAGTCGGCGCCGACGAGGGCCGCGCCGAGCGCGTAGGTCGGGTAGGCCGCCCTCGGGTACACGATCGTGTCGCCGCGGCCGATGCCGAGCCACAGGGCCATGCCCGCGATGAGCTCCTTCGAGCCGATCGTGGGCAGCACCTCGGCGTCGGTCAGCCCGGCGACGCCCCGGCGACGCTCGTACCACTCCGCGATCGCCGCGCGCAGGGCGGGCGTGCCGGCCACCTGCGGGTAGGCGTGCGCGTCGGTCGAGGCGACCAGCGCCTCCCGCACGACGTCGGGGGTGGGGTCGACCGGCGAGCCGACCGAGAGGTCGACGATGCCGCCCGGGTGGGCCCGCGCGGTCTCGGCGTAGCCGGTCAGCGAGTCCCAGGGGAAGTCGGGCAGGTCGAGGGCCACCGCGCGGCTACTCGGCGTGCGCCTGGGGCGGCAGGACCGCGATGACGGGGTGGTCCTTCGCGATCACGCCGACCTTCGCGGCGCCGCCGGGCGAGCCGATCTCGTCGAAGAACTCGACGTTGGCCTTGTAGTAGTCGGCCCACTTGTCGGGCAGGTCGTCCTCGTAGTAGATGGCCTCGACGGGGCAGACGGGCTCGCAGGCACCGCAGTCGACGCATTCGTCGGGGTGGATGTAGAGCGAGCGTTCGCCCTCGTAGATGCAGTCGACGGGGCATTCGTCGATGCAGGCACGGTCTTTGACATCCACACAGGGCAGTGCGATCACGTACGTCACGTCTGGGGGGTTCCCTTCACGTCGGGCAGAGGGTCCAGCCTAGCGCGCCGTCGCCTGGGAGCCCGGCCGCACCGCGGACGGCCCCGCCGAGGAGGCGCCGGCCGGCCCGCCCTCGGAGCCGCCGCCCCGAGGCGGCAGGGTCGGCCAGGCGATCACGACCATGGCGATCAGCAGTGGCCCGAACGTCCACGCGTACCCCGGGCCGTTCGCCGGGACGAGGGCGGAGCCGCCCGCCCCCGGCTGCGAGAGCAGCGCGGCGGCGCCGAGGAGGCCGAGGGCGGTCGCGACGGCGACGACGCGCGAGCCGAAGAGGAGGCGCATCCCGGCCAGCAGGGCGGCCGCCATCACCAGCGACAGCACGAGCCCCGACCACAGCGGCGACCCCGCGACGGTGACGGTGCCCTGGTGCGCGACGGTGCCGAGCGCGCCGAACACGGCCCCGGCGACGAGCGCGAGCACGGTGGTCGCCACCCGGCCGCTCGTGTTCATGTCCGCGAACTCGGAGGCCCCGGCCGGGCCGGCCGCCCGGGGGTCGGGCTGCGGCACGAAGCGGAACGACTCGGTCGTGCCGACGGGGTGCACGGCGCCGTGGGGGTAGCGCACGCCGGCCCTGCCCTCGGGCAGGTCGACGACCTCGACCTGCGTGCGGTAACGGCGCAGGGCGGCCAGGCGCCGGCCGGTCGAGGGCCGCACGTCGACGGTGCGGACGGTGTCGTCGGCGGCCAGCGCCTCGGCCTCGGCGCCGGTCGCCTGCTCGGCCCCGGCGACGATCGCGAAGAAGGGCACCTCGGCCAGGCGGGCGACCCGCACCGCGGCCCGGTTGGCCCGGACGTGGTCGGGGTGGTGGTAGCCGCCGTCCTCGTCGTAGCTGACGACCGCCGTCGGCCGCACCGACTCGACCACGGCCTGCAGGTCGGAGACGATCTCGCCGAACTCGGCGGCGCAGAAGGCCGCGCCGTGCAGGTCGGGCGTCGGCCCCGCGACCCCGTCGGAGCGCCAGACCATGCCGCTGTCGCGGTAGACGCGTGCCGGCAGGCCGGCCGTGCGGGCCTCGGGGTCGCCGAGGAACCGGTGGTCGCGGACGCCGAGGTCGCGCATCGCCTCGGCGATCTCGACCTCGCGGTGCGCGGCCAGGGCGGCCTCGTCGCCGCGCAGTCGCGCCAGGTCGTCGGGCATGACCTCGCCGAGCTCGCCGCGCGTGCAGGTGACGATGGTGACCTGGGCGCCGGCGTCGACGAAGGCCGCGATCGTGCCGCCCGTCGCGATGGTCTCGTCGTCCGGGTGCGCGTGCACGAAGAGGACCCGCTCCGCCCGCAGGGCTGAGGGGGCGTCCGGGCGGGGATCGGTCGAGGCGGGGCCGAAGTACGTCATCACCCGACAGGATATGCCGCCGCCCCGCGTGCTCGTGCCGTCGTCACGACGGCGGCGCCCACGCCTGCGCCCGGCTAGAGCGGCGTGACGACGTAGGTCGCGACGACGGCGCCGTCAGACGCCTGGGTCGTCAGCGTGAGCAGCACACGGTACGTCGAGCCCGTGAACGTGCCGAGGGCGGTGTCGCCGTCCGTGTTCACCCCGCTCGCCGTGTAGCCCGCGCCCTCGAGCTGCGTCTGCGCCGTCGCGAAGTCGTCGAGGCTGCCGACGGTGAGCTGCGCCACCCAGCCGGTGCCCTCGGGCCCTGCTCCCCCGCCGCGGACCGTGCCGTCGAGCAGCGGCACCTCGGCCGGGAACGAGTCGGGCAGCGTGCCGTCGGTCGAGACGCTCGCGCCGCCGAGCACGTCGCCCACCGCCTCCTCGACGGTGCCGCGCACGCTCTCCACGCCCTGGTCGACCGCGCTGCCGACGATGTTGTCGACCATCGAGCCCTCGCCGCAGGCGGTCAGGCCCACGACGACGCCGCCCGCGAGCAGCAGGGCGGAGGCGGAGCGGACGAGACGGGCGCGAGGGGTTCGGATGAGCGTGGTCACGGCGACGACCGTAGCGGCCGACGCTGGACGCGACCGCCGAACGTGCGGCGTGTGCAGACGCGGCCACAGACCAGAGGAGGCGCCCCGCACGACTGCGGGGCGCCTCCTCGGTGACCTGGTGGGGTCGGTGCTGCTGCTACGCGTTCTGCTTCTTGAGGCGAGCGGTGCTGCGCTGGCGGGCGCTGGCGTCGAGCTCGACCTTGCGGATGCGGATCGCGTCGGGGGTGACCTCGACGCACTCGTCGTCGCCGGCGAACTCGAGCGCCTCCTCGAGCGACAGCACCTTGGAGGGCGTCATCGACTCGAAGTTGTCGGCCGTCGACTGACGCATGTTGGTCAGCTTCTTCTCCTTGGTGATGTTGACGTCCATGTCGTCGGCGCGCGAGTTCTCGCCCACGACCATG
>Ga0265798_10010343_pt1 | contig 11522 bp, 7 predicted proteins | sample P3T30metagenome_FD_192430 | JGI IMG/M metagenome (GOLD analysis project Ga0265798, IMG submission 192430) | Plant litter microbial communities from East Loma Ridge, Irvine, California - P3 T30 | ecosystem: Environmental > Terrestrial > Plant litter > Unclassified | place: USA: California... | reverse complement strand
TGCTCATCCGATCCTAACACTCTTTGACGATGGTGATCGTGACTTCGGTAAGGACACGCCGAGGTGCACAATGAGTATTACAACCTGGATGATCTATGATCTACTTTTCGCTCTCCGAAGTCAATTCGAAAATGTAGTGCTACTAAGAGTAGGGTACTAAGCAAACATTTCTCTTAATATGGTCTGTTTACTATCTTTGATAGCGTTTCTCGTCTCAGGGGCGTTAAGATGGTGCTACCTGAGTGCATCTAGTCAAATCGAAACTGTAGCACCGTTGAGAGTACGTGTGCTTAGCAAGCGTATCTCTGAGTGTCCATGAACATCCTGTATGTCCAACTGTATGCGACCGCTAAGAGATGGAAATCCAGGAACAATGGATCCAAGTGAACCCCCACTTTACAAAAACACACCCTATTGGTTCGCTAGCGTGCGCTAGCGGGGTCATCCCACTCCCGCTTCACCTACATCGTCACTTTCGCAGACATTCCATTCCACATCAATTCCTGCCCTTCCCTCTACCACAACATTGCAAACATGTCTACGCCGCCGCCCGCTGACGCCTCCGGGATCGCGAAGTCCTTCGAGGAGCGTCTCACGTTCCCCGAGGGTGAGAAATCAAAGGGCAGCGAAGAGCCCAAAAAGTTCAACTGGGCTGATGAGGCCGAAACTCCTACCACTGAGCAGCCGCCAGCCGTCGAGAAGAAGGAGGAGGACAAGGAGGAGGCTGCAGAGCCTGGCTCCGTCGCAGAATCGCAACAAGATGGCGCGAACACATATCTGAACGGCTCCAAGCTCGATGAACCGGAATTCGACGTTAACGTCAAGCTTGCCGACCTCCAGGAGGATCCTAACAACCCGCTGTACTCTGTGCAGAGCTTCGAGGATCTTAAGCTGTAAGCAAACCTTTCAAAAAGCCTCATTTGCGTGAGCTGAGCTGACCATACATAGTGTCCCTGAGCTGCTCCGTGCCCTGTCGGTCAACAGCTTCCTCAAGCCCTCCAAGATCCAGGAGCGCGCGCTCCCTCTCCTTCTGAAAAACCCACCGCAGAACCTTATCGGCCAATCCCAATCAGGAACCGGAAAGACCGCCGCCTTTACACTCAACATGCTCACCCGTGTCGACCTCAACAACCCGGCGCCTCAGTGTCTCGTGCTTGCGCCTACTCGAGAGCTTGCTAGACAAATCTCTGGCAACTGCCAAATGCTGGGTATCTTTTTGGAGGACAAGGGACTCAAGATCGGCGAGGCCATCCCCAACCCAGCGAACAAAGGCCAGCAGATCACTGGTCAGATCATCGTCGGAACTCCTGGCACCGTCAACGATATGATCAAGCGTCGCCAGCTCGACACCCGCAACATCAAGGTCCTCACTCTCGACGAAGCTGACAACATGCTCGACCTGCAGGGCATGGGCGATCAGTGCAAACGCGTCAAGCAGCAGATGCCAAAGTCCGTTCAGGTTGTCCTCTTCTCCGCCACATTCCCTCCGGAGGTTCTCGAGTTTGCGAATCTTTTCGCTCCGAACTCCAACCAGATCACTCTTGAGGTCGAGAAGCTCACAGTCAAGGGTATTAAGCAGATGTACCTCGACTGTAACAACGATGAGGCGAAGTATGCCGCATTGCTTAAGTTTTACAGTCTGATGACCATCGCTTCCTCCATCATCTTCGTCAAGCGCCGCGACACTGCCACAGAAATCGAACGTCGCATGACTGCAGACGGTCACAAGGTCGCCGCTCTCTCTGGAGCTCTTGAGGGTACTGCCCGCGACGAAGTCTTCCAGAAGTTCCGCACCGGCGAGGCAAAGGTCCTGATTACAACCAACGTTCTTGCACGCGGAATCGATGTGCAAACTGTCACCATGGTTATCAACTACGACGTCCCCGACCTGCCCGGTGGTGCTCCGGATTACGAGACCTACCTGCACCGTATCGGGCGTACCGGTCGCTTTGGCCGTACTGGTGCTGCTCTGACGTTCGTGCACGACCGTCGCAGCTGGGGCCAACTCATGGATATTTGCAAACACTTCAACGTCGAGCCAACAAAGCTCGATACGGAAGACTGGGATGCTGTTGAGAAGATGTTGAAGGCCGTGATGAAGAACTCTCGTAACAACACTGGCGTCAACCCCATGGAGAACGCTAAGGACTTCCCCATGAACGGCTAGGAGCCCTTCTGAGTATGTCACGAGCTACGCATAAACTACGATGGAAAGCCCGCGAAGGGAAACATGATACCACTATGGACGGAAAGCATTTGCATGCCATGGCGTTTCTTTGAGGCATGGGAAGGGAGGCCGGGATCGAATTTCTCAATGGACGAAGGAAGACTTGTGTTCGGACATCGATCCCTAGATGAGCGAATTTCGACAGCTACCACGGCAGGTAGTCAAGTATGCAGTGAAGGATGATACCCAAATGAACTGCGGATTGATGGATGAGAGTTCTCGTCACTGCCCGTCTGTAGATCGTCCCCGGAGTGAACGCCAGTGAGTTTAGCAAGACATGTGCTAGTCTGTTATCTTTTGCCATACATGTTGTCGCCTTTCTAAGTAGCTATTCGCTCGGTGGCGCGCGGTGCTGAGCTGCTCGCATCCTTGAAGTCTGCGTGGGTTCTTATATCGACAAGCTGACGACCCACAAGGACTTCCCTGGCAGTCTGGATGTCGCCGTTCTCCTGCCTGTGATAGGCGACGGGTACACCCAAGAAGCGTATCCACTTAAGTGGTGCCAAGGGCGCTCTATCCTTGGTGTCTGGGATCCTTGCTCTTTTTTTACAATCATAGTAAAGCACCTTGGTACCGTCGACTGCCGAGCTAGAGTCTACTGACAACCTTCCTCCATCCCCTCAATTGTTTGCATAGATCGCAGTAAGCTTCGGTCCGGAGTAGTGGTTCCTCAAATGAAGCATCCACCACAGCGCCGTGATCGAACAAACTCCCACGAAAATGACCGAGTTCCCTGTATACTGTTAGCGTCGTCGCAATCGTGCACGGTCACAGAGACTTACAGTTCATCGCCGATATGGGCTCGACCGGATAGGCGTAAGGGAAGCAGAAGAAGATGTTGAAAAACACGATCAGGACACACGCGATCCCGTTGACCACAAATCCCATGTCGCCCATCCAGAATGGGCCTTTTGGCGTGTTTCGCCGCTTGCTGAGGAGGTGTGGAAGGATTGCTAGCAGATAGCTGCCGGTCGTGAGGATGATGAATGAGCCGACAAGACTGTTGAACGCTGTTGTTGATCCCAGCTGGATAGCGCCGACAGCTGTGCACAGCACGGCGCATAGGATCGTCGCGGGGATGGGACAAGACATTCGTTCGTTGACCCGGGAGAACAGTTTCGAGAACGGGGTGGCATCGTCTCTTGCTAAGACCCAGAACAATCGGCCAACCATCTATGGCCACTTGTCAGTGCACTTCTCAGGTAAACACAGAAGGGCGAACTTACCGTAATTGTTGTGATATTGCAAACGAGCATATTCAGCAGGACGATGAAGAGGAGGCCGAAAGTGGCTCCATCACTCCCGGTAGCCTGCCTGTAAACCTCGGCGAGAGGGAATGAACCGCTACTATTGACCACTGCGTCGAGATCGCTGATCCCGTATAATATCGTGATGGCGTAGCACAGTGCAGTAAGAAATCCGAGACCGACTTGGGCGAAGACTGCTTTGGGGAGGTCTACTTTCGGATTCGGGAGCTCTGTTTGATGTTAGTGTGCAACGTCGAAAGTGCAGTGGAAAGAGTCTTGCCTTCGGCCATGTGCGTGACAGCATCGGGTGTACCTACAACATCCGTTAGCAGTGAATTCTGGAATGAGAGGGTAGGTATATGCTGACCGATTGCGAAGGCACCGTTGAGGACTCCTATCAAAAAACTATCGGCCCGTTAGTCTTTTGCACTCTACTCTGTGGGCATCTCGACTGACCATAGACCGTTACTCCAGCCAGTAGTATTTTGAAAGTCTCTCCAGACAAAGGCATTGCTTGCGTGTTGTGCTGGCATGGAAGCTACCACGATTATGGTGACGAGACCTCCGAGAATGATCAATGTCATGCCAACATATTGCAAGTGCGAGATAAGCCGATTGCAGAAGATGACAAAAGCGGTGCACAGCCAAGTGATCAAGACGAAAGCCAGGTACGAGTGCCATTGCTCGACGACAAAGTCTGTGTGGTAATTGGCATACATCTGCACCGTGACATTCGCCGGGATGGAGATGACCGAGGCCATATCGAAGATCCAGCCGAAGAAGTTCAGGGCTCCGCAGAAGAACCCAATACTGCGACCCCAGTTCACACCCGCCGTCACCGATGCCCAGTGGTATACGCCACCTGACGTTGGCATGCTTGAAGCGAGCTCTGCGATCGAAGCGGCGATGAAGCTGTAGAATAGAACGGCGACGATGAACTCGTAAATGATGCCAGGAGGGCCGCCGTTGAGTACGGAGATCGTTAATGAGCCGCCAAAAACAATCCACGCCGAATTAATGTTGAGAGCCAGTCCGCAGATCGACAGGAGCCCATATTGTCGCTGGAGTTGATCGCGGTGGCCAGATGCGTTGACGATTTCGCCTTCTTTACTTATGATCGATGTTCGTCGATTGGAAATGTCATCGACTGTACCGGCATTGATGCTTGATGGATGATTGGAAGTATCGTAAAGACCGGTCTTTTCTGGTGTTGAGGAAGCGGTAGCCATTTTCGATTGGGTGCCAATGTTAGACTTGAGGAAAGATGAGGGTAGGGTGGTGGACTCGGTACCATCTAGCCATTGAAGATACTCACTATGTATCGCTGCCGATGCGTAAGCCTTCACATCTTGAATCCAAATCCGAATCCACAGGGCGTCATTTTTGATCTAGATAAAGATTAAATCGACACACGTTTCCTACAAATGAGCAACGCCATTGCCGAAAGCTATAGTACTGATGCCGCCATCATCCACCATGAGAGGCTGCATTTCCAGCCTAGATCTCGCCACAATCAGAAGACGACCAGGGTGATCTAGGCATCTGATTGGCGCCGATAAGGCCATGCATGGTGCATCGCATCGGAGATGGCTACCACCACTGTAACCTCAATCCCTTTGCGGTTGATTATGTTGCGTTTCAATTGGTTTCCTTTGTCCACTGGATGTTTCAGCCGTGGAAAAGAGTGGCAAAGTTCAGAAGTGAGGCTGTAATATCTGAAGGACTGTCCATCGCAGGATCGTGGCTTTGTCGATTGGACAGTTCAGCCGCAGACATAGTCGAGAAGTAAGAGCTTCTGAAGGTTTACTCAACGCAAGACCGCGAAGTAACTGGTATGACTTTCGTCCGGTATTGTATGGCCGATGAATAATGGAGGCACTGCCTTCTCGTTCGGTCATACTGAAGGCCCTAGGTTGTTGCCCTACAAGTCCTCGTTTTGCTTGTTATCGGAAGTGGAGTGTGTCACGAAGTTGTTGAATAGAAATCGCTCCACGTGACATGTCTTTCAGCCGGTATGGCCCTTTGCTGCGGAGCACAAACATATAGAAGGGTGCATATTTCTTTTCCATATCCGATCTAGGTCAGGAGCTAGATGGGGCGTGTGGGTGTGTGAAGAAAGATGAATTTGCCGTTGTGGGTCGTGCACTTCAACCTCGCTTTCCACGTCACCTCGCCGACCCTTGGACGAGATCCAGTCTGCGGTACTTTCTGACGCCTTGAACATCACTTTCCTCGGAAATGTTTTGTGGCCGTGGAAATTTGGATGATAAGCGATGGCGCCGCCCGATCACAGCCATGCAGCTACAAGCCAGGTACATCCGACACCGAATGCAGCAATATGCAGCTAGCTTTCCTAGAGATCTTCTAGCTGTCGGCCCTGTGTGCTGATAAGCGTGCATGAACGATGTTACGTTTGCAAAACCATTGAGGAACAGAGCTTCCAATGCAGCCTCAGCGTGGCCATGTGGGTACGTGAAGTATCGCAACTTACGCTTACCAGTATGTCAGAGCAACTCATGCCTTGTCTGAAGATTGAAGAGGGCCGCATGTCCACCATGCCCTTGCCATTTCCCCTTACTACCTTCAGTCGTTGCAACGGCAGCCAATCGACAAGACCAGAAGATCACTAACACAAGGGAGCCCAACATGGCTTACAAGGTTCAAGACGCTTCCAGTGATCATGGCGGGAGATCAGACGAACGTACTTCGCTGTTGGCTGCAGCAGAAGTCCGCGATCACGCTTCGGGCGAGGTACACGACATCGGAATCAACACAAAGAGTGAAGTATGGTCCGTTGCCAATGAGTTTTGGATCTTGCTGAAAGGATCGGTTCCGGTGATCCTGGCCTACACACTCCAAAACTCTCTTCAAACAGTCTCGGTATTGATTGTAGGACGTCTGGGACCCGAGGCTCTTGCTGTGTCTGCATTCTGCTACAGTACGTATTGGAAGACTCTTATTTTTTGAGTGCTGAGGCAAGTAACTGACGTCTCGTCTCAGTGTGGGCCATGTGCACAGCATGGCTGATCGGAATGGGCGGCACCACTGCAATCGACACACTCGCAAGTGCGTCTTTCACTGGAGGCAAGAGCAAGCACGACCTTGGAATAATCCTTCAACGCGCTTTCGTTGTGTTGAGTCTGTTTTACGTGCCAGTCGCGATCCTTTGGCTACTCGCCGGGCCCATTTTTCGCGCACTCGGCCAGGAGGAATTCATTGCTCGCGATGGCGCCAAATTTCTTCAAGTGCTACTTCCTGGCGGTCTCGGCTACATCTACTTCGAATGCCTGAAGAAGTACCTCCAAGCCCAAGAGATAATGCGACCTGGTACCTACGTTTTGCTCATCACGTCGCCTGTCAACGCCGGCCTCAACTTCCTGTTTATCTACACTTTCGACATGGGACTTCTCGGCGCCCCACTGGCTACCGGAATCTCCTACTGGCTGAGCTTCTTCTTGCTCCTGGCCTACACTCGCTTCATCAGCGGTTGGGAATGTTGGGGAGGCTGGAGCAAGCAATCGCTGGAGAATGTCGGCACGTTCGCTCGGATCGCAGCACTCGGGGTTGTTCACGTTGGAACAGAATGGTGGGCATTCGAAATCGTCGCGATCGCAGCCGGCAACTTGGGATCATTGCCTCTAGCTGCTCAGTCGTGCATCATGACTGCCGATCAAGTTCTCAACACCATTCCCTTCGGCTTGGGAGTATCTGCGAGCGCCAGGGTCGGCAACCTGTTGGGCTCACGCGACCCCAAAGGTGCGAGACGGTCAGCTAATATCGCTGCCTGGCTCTCCATGATTCTCGGTACTCTCGTGCTCACAGTTTTAATGGGGACGCGAAACGTCTTTGGTCGGATCTTCAACGACGATGACCAGGTTGTACGCCTCACTGCAGAAGTCCTGCCTTACGTAGCTCTATTCCAGATCGCAGACGGCCTCAATGGCAGTCAAGGAGGTGCTCTCAGAGGAATGGGTCGTCAGCATGTTGGTGCTGCAGTGAACATTGTCAGCTACTACTGCGGTGCACTGCCTCTAGGCATCTGGCTCGCTTTCAATGGCTGGGGGTTGGCCGGCCTTTGGGTCGGACAGTGCATTGCCCTGTACCTAGTCGGTTTCGCCGAGTGGGCGATCGTGATGTTCAGCGATTGGGACAAGCAAGTTGACAACGCATTCAAGCGCATGGATCATGGGACCGAGGTGGAAGCTGGCAGTGTTTAGGGACGAGTACGGACTAGCGAGTAGACCAGAGAAATCTAGACGATCGTTGCCGGTGATTCCCATGAACCATGGTTAAGGTTTGACACATCAATTTGCATCTCCTATCTACTGCTAACACTTCGCCAACAATGCATTGACTCTGGATCTGCGTGCGGCTGGGGAAGACACCCCGCTCCTGCCGCGCCGGTTCTCTTATCTTTACAGCGCCCGATCATCGACCACCGTCTGCTCATCGATCATGTTGACTGCATATGTACGCCTGAGAAGCTAACACTCATTTAGAAGGTCGAGGCATCGATTGTGATCTCACATGCAACTAGCCAGAAGCCCCATGTGCTGCGCCGAAAGCTGCATCTCCTCGCGTGTTGTAAGGTACACTGCACCCCGGACAGCAATGCGGTGTTATGATGACACCTCTGACGACGACAACGACGACCGATGCCCGGAAGCTCTCCTGTGGAGCTATGAGCTTGTAGCAATGACAGATCTTTTAGTCAGTTGGAGGTGTCATTGTTGAGAAGCTTCTCTGGAAAGTGGAAAAGTAGCCACGAGGACTGAACCTCTTATAGAGAGACTTTACTCCCCAAAAACTTCCTAGGCAAAAAAAAAATCACGATTGTCCCCTCGTTATCATTGCAGTCATGAAATATCTTACTCTCGCCGCCGCTCTCGTGGGCTCAACGTACGCCCACGGCCATCACGATGACCAGACTCCGATCGAGGGGCCTCACCAAGGCCTCTGGTATAACACGTTGCCAGGCGACGGTGGCACCCAGGTACTTGCAACCGCCTTCAAGATCGTTCAAGATTCGTTCCGTTGACAACATCCAGGCCGACTCTGTTTTCTCCGGTATCAGCACTTTTGGCCGACTCCAATACGCACCTTGCCTCGCGACCAACCAGGTCAAATACGACATAGCTTTCCTTGGAGCTCCTCACGATACTAGCACCAGCTACAGACCGGGTGCAAGATTTGGTATGAAGAAGAAAGACACGGTAGTCAGGAGACGAGTGGAAGCTGACAATATGCAGTAAGAACATCCCGGCGGCCGGACCAGGTTCAACTGCGGCTAAGTAGCTATGAGTGTCGTCGGAAAGATTACTGACTGCGATTGTTTCTTAGGGCCCTCAAGGCATCAGGCAAGGAAGTCGTCGTCTAAATCTCTAGTAAGTTGTTGAGACGTCAATTGGCGCCTTTGCGTTGGCATCGTATCTGACTCATTCGACAGTGGAGGTTACAACGTGCCGCTTGCCGCAAACCCGTTCGACAGTTGGGCCACAGTCATTGACTGCGGCGACGTACCCGTGACATCGTAAGCACATCGGACTCGGCTCGAAAGAGACTCAGGCTGACTGCCGATAGGTATGACCCGGAATGGGCAATCCACCAGATCGAAGAAGGCCACAACAGTATTCTCATGCGCAAGCCTTCCACCGATGCCGAAGAGCCCGGGTTGGCTAAGAAAGGCGAGACTTTCCCACGTGTCATCACCATGGGCGGCGACCACTCCATCACGCTACCCATCCTCCGCAGCATGAATCGCGCCTACGGCCCGGTCACTGTGATTCACTTCGATTCTCACCTTGACACATGGAAGCCCAAGGTCTTCGGCGGTGCCCCAAGCAAAGTCGCAAGCATCAACCACGGAACGTACTTCTACCATGCTGCAATGGAAGGCCTTCTGAAGAATGACACCAACATCCACGCGGGTATCCGCACGACACTTAGTGGATTGTCCGACTACGACAACGACGGCTATGTCGGATTCGAGATCGTAGAAGCCAGAGAGATTGACACAATCGGTACAGCCGGCATCATCAAGAAGATCCATGACCGCGTTGGTAGGTGGTCCTTTGAGGGATGGCCAGATGACTCCCAGCAATTCTGACACTTTCGCATAGGCAAGAACTCCCCAGTTTATCTTTCGATCGACATCGACTCCATCGATCCGGCTTTCGCTCCTGGTACTGGTACGCCTGAGACTGGCGGATGGTCGACTCGCGAGATCCGCACGATCATTCGAGGCCTCGAGGGTATTAACCTCGCTGCTGCCGACATCGTCGAGGTGGCTCCGGCGTACGACACTAACGCGGAGCTTACGACCATGGTATGTGAAAGCTAATGTGATCGTCTTGTCGAAACACCAGCTAATCAATTGCACTCCGGCAATCAGGCTGCTGCAGACGTCCTTTACGAAGTGATGACACTCATGGTTAAATCTGGACCGATGTCACTGTCCGCCCAAAGCGAAGCCAAAGCCGACTTGTAGAGTGTACGTGATGGGGCTTCAAGGGTTGAAGAGTAGAAGATAGGCACTGGCCGCTGCAATCCGTTGGATCGTGGTCTTCGTAAAGAGAAAATAGGAGCGACGGCTAGAAGTCAAGTAAGCGACCGGAGTCAGAATGAAAGGCACATATACCTTCTAAACGTATGATGATCTTGATGATAGCAGTCGTCAGACTTGAGGACCGGCTCCAAAGTGAGACTGAGCGTAGCAAAGTTCGCTAATCAATCTCCTCACGTTCCGCCAGATCGCATCTTTAGCCTGTGTTCTGTTCTACCCTCCGTAAAGCGCGTTTGTGAGCACGTCCGGCCACAGTTAAGGGTGGTTAAAGGAATCGTATTCCAGTGCTAGCTCGTCAGTTCAAATGGGAGTTCCTGCGCTGAGGTTGTTGAAGCGCTCAGGCTGATCTCTTTAGCGAAGGAAAAGTTGTTCGATGCTGGGAATTGTGATCCCAAAGTCATGTTGTGGTTTGTTGCTCGGTCAGCGCCGTCTTCGGAAGGGGTACCAACCCAGTATTTCTGTTCGGACTCGGTTTGCAATGTTGGTGGTAGTTCATCCGAAGATGCATGCACGTGTTGGACGAGTGGCAGCGGTAAAGAGATCAAGGGATGGATGAGGATACCTACCTTACTAAACCAAGAACCTAAGGTAATCATTGACTGCTCGGGCTTGGCTCTCCGAAACCTCCGAGCGAGACGCGGGGTCGGGGAACTTTTCCAGAACTGAAGCCGCTCGAAGATCACTCACTCGTCCAACTCAACGACAATACTGCTATAACACTGCGCGGCACTACCTGGCAATTCTGCTAACCCGCCCGGACGATGATCTGGTAGCCTGTCCCTCTCTCAATCGTCGCACAACACCGCCGCCATGTCGAAGCTCTCGCCAGAGGCTACCAGCCTTCACGATGCGACTTTCGCAAATGCGAAGAGCTCCACTGAGGGCGTCAAGAAGTCCTTCGCCCAGCGGGAGCTCATGGAAATAAGCGGCATCCAGGAACCAGGCGAACTTATTAGGATCGTCCAAGAGCTTGTACAGCACCAACTCTTCCGCACCCTCAAAGCCGAGCGCACGCTATACTGGTCTCCGAGATCAAAAGAGGTCGCGGCACAGCTTTCAAGCTTGGACAACGACGAGCGACTTATATACGAGGCGATTGAAAACTCGGAAACGACGGGAATATGGTTGAAGAGGCTCAAGCAGAATACGGGTGTTGCGCCAGGAAATGTGAACAAGATCATCAAGAAGCTGGAGTCAAGCCAGCTGATCAAGAGCATCAAAAGTGTCAAGTCGCCCGCGCAGCGCATATACATGCTATTCCACCTTGCGCCCGCCGAGGACGTCACCGGAGGTAGCTTCTTCGACTCGGGCGACCTCGACGAGGGATTGGTGGAGGAATTGGGCAACTTGATTGTGTTTCATGTACGCAGTCAGAGCTGGGTCGAGGTGAAGCCTACCAAATCTAGGCACGGTCGCGACAGCTCGCCCGTGGACGTGGACGCAGAGGATGGGGAGAGGAGCGGCAGCAAGCGCAAGCGCAATTCAA
>Ga0265798_10010342_pt1 | contig 11522 bp, 12 predicted proteins | sample P3T30metagenome_FD_192430 | JGI IMG/M metagenome (GOLD analysis project Ga0265798, IMG submission 192430) | Plant litter microbial communities from East Loma Ridge, Irvine, California - P3 T30 | ecosystem: Environmental > Terrestrial > Plant litter > Unclassified | place: USA: California... | reverse complement strand
AGCGTTTACCCCGTAGTTGATAAATACGCCCCCGGTGATGATATCGGCTGTTCCGTAGGGCAGCATACCGTTGGAATAAACAGGCCCCGTTGTCAGCTTTTTAAGATTTACAAATCCGCCCTTATCGCTGAATCCGGCAATAAGAATACCGGACCCGATCACGGGTGCGTCACTCCTGCCTGCGCTGATCCCGGTTAATGTTGCTGTAATTTCACTTTCGGAATCTCCATTGAAATTATATAATGTAAAAGCACCCTGGTAGACGGTAACACCATATTTTTGTGGCTGTTCACTGTACCTTCTCGCGTCGCACGCGGCAATATCGATTCCGTCGGCGATCAGTTTTAAGGCCGCAGTACCGTCCCGGGTGATCAGCGACACCTGCCCGGTCACTTCAAGATTCTTCAGGGTAATTGTACCCATATTGATCAGGCCGGTCAGCAGATAGATCGCCCGGCTGGACGGCGAAACGGAGATGGTGAGATTCTCAACGGTGTTGTCTGCCGTGAGCGCAATTCCGTCGCCATTATTAAAGCTGAGTAAACTCCCCGGTTTTCCGGAACCCCGTAAAGTATAACCTGCGGGCAGGGTGACAGGATACGGAACAAGAATGGAGCTTTGGATCTCAATCACCTGCGGTGTATTGGCCGCGAGGGCTTGCATTAAATGCATTAATGAAGAAACTTTAGTTGTCATAAATTATAATTAGCCGGACGCAGGAAACGTGTGCCGGAGGTGTAACCAGGGGATGCCCTCAAAATTAACATTACGTGAAGAGGCTGTTTATGACATTTGATAATTAATATAATTGATCCATATCAATTAGTAGGTTAAGACGTTTTTACTCTTCCGGATTCTGCTTAAAGTTTCCGGTGTTACGCCTAGATAAGAAGAGATCAGCGTGAGCGGAACTTTAGCAGCGATCATTGGTGCATCTTTCATTAGCCTGCCATATTTTTCCTCAGCCGTAAGCCCCAGACTTCCCTGAATCCGGTTAAGGAGCGCCACACAAGCATTCTGATATTTTATCCGGGTGTAGGTTTCGTAAGCCGGGATTGCGCGCATCAGCGCTTCATGGTGCTCACATCTGATCTGCAGTAAGTCACAGGATTCCAAAGCTTCAACGTTTAATCTGGACGGCACTTTTTTGTAAAGAGCGTTCAGATCACCGACCCACCAACCTTCAAACGCAAAAGATATCACGCGTTCATGTCCCATTTCATCAATTGCCCTGGTGACCATAGAACCGCGTGTTACAAAATTGAATCTGTCGCAGGCGTCACCTTCCTGGATCAGCATCTGCCTTTTGCGAAGCCGCTTAGGCTTAAAATATTGCTGGATAAGCTGCTGCTCTTCTGTGCTTAAATTTACCTTATCGCCAATAGTTTGTAATAGAACCTCATGCATAGATTTAGTTTAGGATTAAAGGTTAATGTTCAGCGGATTACATGATCAGAGTTCGACGACTATTTTCCCTTTACTTTGATTACTTTCCATGTAGGCGTGCGCTGCCGGTACTTCGTCGAGCGTGAAAGTTTTGTCGATCGCGATCGTCACTTCTCCCTTTTCGACGGCATCAATAAACTCCTGCAGGCGTTGGGTATCCAGGTCCTCTGCTTCTCCCATATAAACAGTGAGCCTGCCCAGTGAAGGAATATCCCCCATCGGCTGGAACTCCTTCATTACCCATTCTCCGCCAAGGATCCCTGTCATGCAAACCACTCCCCGTGGTTTGATACATTTCAGTGAATCTTTCAAAGTCGGGGTGCCGATAAGCTCCAGTACCTTGTCCACTCCCTGCGGGATCAGTTCGCGAAGCGCGGTGCTTACGTTGCCGTCATCCAGCAGAACATGGTCAGCTCCATTGGCTTTTAAATGTTCGGTTTTATCCGGGTTACGCGTTGTGCTCACTACGGTAAGCCCGTATACTCTGGCCAGCTGGGCTGAAAGTAATCCAATAGAGGAGGTTCCTCCGCGGATCAGTATTGTTTCACCACGGGTGATCTGCAGCGCCTGCGTCAACGAACCCGATACGGTCTGGAACATTTCCGGTATCGCACCCAGGATACACCAGGGAAGACTGCTTTGAAACGGGATAGTTATTTTCAGGGGAACTGCGGCATACTCCGCGTAGCCGCCATTGATATACCGGCCCATCCCACCCATGATCGCCGCGATCTGCTGGCCCCTCTGATACGTGCCGGAGTTATCTTCCTCTACTGTTCCGACGCATTCGATGCCCTGGATCACCGGGAAATTTACCCCCGGCGAATCCCCGCGGCGGGTAAACAGCTCCGACCTGTTCAAGCCAAAAGCTTTTATGCGGATCAGCACCTCGCCTGCTTGCGGAACCGGCTTAGGCCAGTTATTTTCAATAATAATAACATCCGGGCCTCCGGGCCCTGTTGTAACTGCTGCTTTCATAGGTATTTATTAGTAAAGCGATGTTTTTAACGGCACTTCAATGGCCAGTATTTCTGCCTGATCTGCCGTATGCAGTTCAGGTAACGTTAATCCGTCAAACCCAACCGCATCGCCGGTGGTAAACTCCTCCCCTGATATGATTGTTTTGCCACCGATCACATAAAATAACACCCCGTTTTCCGCTGCATGTAACTGATAGGGAACGGAAGCGGAACCAGCCAGTGAAATTCTGGACAACCAGGCATTTTGATGGATCATCAGCGGCGCTGACCCATTTGGTGCGACCAGTTGCTGCCATTGACCCTTTGTTTCTGAGGCGGCAAAATTATACTGATCATAACGCGGTTCCAGGTTGTACTGATCGGGAAAAATCCAGATCTGCAGAAAATTGGTTGTAAGGTCGTTATACAGATTGTACTCTGAATGGACAATTCCCGTCCCTGCGGTCATTACCTGAACATCGCCCGGTACAATTTCATGGCTATTGCCCAGGCTGTCTTTGTGTTTCAGGCCTCCTGCCAGGGGAATCGTGATGATCTCCATATTCTGGTGGCTGTGGCTTCCGAAACCTGCCCCCCCCAGAATGGTGTCATTATTTAAGATCCGGAGCTGGCCAAAGCGGATTTTTTCAAACTCCTCCATGGTATTGAAATTGAAACTGTAATAGCTTTTAAGCCAGCTCAGGCTGGTTAATCCACGGTCCTTTGCCAGGTAATATTTTGGTTCCATCTTATTTTTTAATGTTAATGACCGCTCTTTGAGCGGATGATCTGAATTCAACGTACTGATGCGCTTCGACGATTTCACTGAGCTTGAAATACCGGCCTACAGCAAACCCCTTCCATCCGGAGTCAAGTGCCATTACCGCTTCATCAAGCGCCGCCCTTTTATCCTCTATCGCAAAATCATCGCTTCCAAGGAAATAAAGGGAGATATTTTCGAAGATCAGCTGCCAGAACGGAAGCTCCGGCAAATCAGCGTTACCAGAGTAGGCGGCAACCGAACCACCATTCTTAAGAAGCTCCAGGTCCATCAGAATATTGCGGGCGAAGGATACTTCAACGATATGGTCTATTCCTTCCGGATATTTTTCTCTGACCAGGGCAATTATCCTGGACTGCAGGATAAACACATCATCGGCCCCGGCTTCCCTGGCTATGGCCACATCCTCTTCCCGGGTAACAGTGGCGATCATCCTGGCCCCGGCTCTTTTTCCGAAGTGAATGGCACATTGCCCGACCGCACCCGCACCACCGTGCACCAGGATCGTTTTTCCATAGATGTTTTTTAACACATGAATTGCGCGGTGTCCTGTAACAGCAGGAATGCCCATCTGTGCCGCCTGAACCATTGGTGTGTCATCACTTAACACGATAACATGATCCAAAGGGACACAGCAGTATTCAGCAGCCGTTCCGTACGGGCGATAGGACTGTGCTCCAAAGCATAATACTTTGCGTCCTATCCAGTCTGCAGGGATCAGCTTACCTGCTTTCCTGATTACCCCCGAACCGTCGCTATGCGGAATGACTTCGGGATAAGGCATAGTGCCGTTTCCGCTGTAAACCCTTTTAGCGATGTCACCGGGATTTATACCCGAATAGTGAATTTCAATTTGTACTTCGTTGTCGTCCGGCTCAATGTCGGGGTGGTCACCATATTTCAATACAGATTCCGCGTCGCCTTTTTCGGCATACCAGGCAGCTTTCATAGATTTCAGGAATTAGTGCAGATGTAAAAAAAACGGCGTTAACCGCCATGGTATTCGTGTATACCGTACACAGCCCAAGGGGAGTGTGGCAGACACACAAAGATGGATGTTGAGGCATCCAAAAAACAATAACTTAGTTTAAGAAATTAAGTTGATCTATGTTAACAAAACAACCCATTTAGCTTAATAACCAAAATAAGATAGTTTAACAAAACTTACCCGGAATGCACGTTTCAGCAAAAATAACGCCCCGGCGAAATATTCATTTGTACCGCGTCAAACTTTGCACTGGGGTTGGGTATCCCTGGTTTACAGGCTCAGTTATTCCGGTTTCCTGACCTGAAGATCATCCGGAGCGCCTGATCTCTGGTCAGGTAAGCTATTGCCCAGCTGAAAATAGTTTTGATCTTATTGCTGACATTAATTAAAGAAATGACGTGAATAAAGAGCCAGGTGAATAAGGCGAAGAAGCCTTTTAAATGAAGCCTGTGTTTAAAAAGATCAGCTACCGCATGATGGCGGCCAACTATCGCCATATCTCCCCTGTCAAAATACTTAAAGGGCTTCATCGGTTTGCCCTTGGCCAGACGTAAGAAATTCTTTGCCAGGGTTGTCCCCTGCTGTATGGCTGGCTGGGCGAGCTGGGGATGACCTTTGGGATAAGCAGGGTCTGTAATTTGAACACTGATGTCACCAATGGCCCAGATGTTATCGAAACCGGTTACCCGGTTGTAGGTATCAGTAAGGATTCTTTTTCCGCTTCCGATGGATTCCGCAGGAAGTCCGTCGAAGGTGTTGGCGGTTACGCCCGCGGCCCAGATCAGAGATGCCGTACGGATCGACTCCCCGTTGCTTAACGTAACCACGCCGTCCTGGTAGTTTAACACCCGCATGTTCAGGATCACGTTTACGCCAAAAGAATCAAGGACGGCGGCTGTCTCCCGGCTGGTTTTATCACTCATGGTTGTCATCAGCTTCGGCTGGCCATCGATCAGATAGAGCGCACCGGGTGCATCTGAAAGTTCCGGAAAATCCTTGGGTAGGATATATTTCTTCATTTCCGCCAGCATGCCGATAACTTCAACGCCGGTCGGCCCGCCGCCAACGACTACAATATTGAGCAATTCCTCCCTGACAACAGAATCTGATTCCTTCACAGCTGTTTCCAGTTGCTTCATGAGGTGATTACGCATATACAGCGCATCGTCAATGCCTTTCAGGGCAATTGCATTCTGGCGGATAATTTCATTTCCAAAAAAATTAGAACGGGTACCCGCCGCAAAAACCAGATGGTCATAAGTAACTGATCCATCATTTAATATCAGGGTGTTTTTTTCAGGCAACACCTTTACCACTTCCGACATTCGGAAACTGACGCCGGTCTTTCTGAATAATTTTCTGAAAGGGTAGCTGATGCTGGATGGATCAAGAAAACTTGTGGCTACCTGGTAAAGAAAAGGGGTGAAATAATTATAATTGTTTTTATCAATCAGTAATACCTGATATGATTTATTTTTAAAAAGATTCCGGGCCAGATTCACGCCTGCAAAACCTCCGCCAACAATTACGATCCGCTTGAGCTGATCTGCAGTATTTACATTCTCCATGATTTTTTTTCAGATAGGAAACGACTTTTGTTTACCGCCAGGTTTTGATCAGGCAGATGAAAAAAATCCTCCGGTGCGAAAGCTCCGGAGGATTGATCTTTTCTTATTTATAGTCCTGATCAGGATTGTGATCGTATGCCAGCTGGATCAGATTTACATGTCCCAGCAAACCGTTCTGTTCTATGATCTTACTGGCGTGCAATGAACCAATATCAATGGCGCCGAACCCGATTTCTCCTATAATCGCCGCAATCTCTTTTTTCGCTTCTTCATCATCCCCGGCAAAAAAAGCAACCCGTTTACCGCCTGCTTCCCTGGGATTTTCAGCAAGTATTTTAAACCATAGCGTATTGAACGCCTTAACAATTCTAGCACCCGGCAGCAGCTCAGACACAATTTCACTGGAAGCTTTGTCACCAAGATCCGCGAGGATCAGCGGCTCCATTGAAATATACTGGTTGGTAGAATCGATAACCAGCTTTCCGTTCCAGTCTGTCAGGTCTTTTAATGAATCCAGTGCGGCCCAGGGAATAGCCAGCAAAACGATATCCGCTTCCGCAGCTTGTTTAGTGGTACCGGCAGTGGCGTTTGCGCCAAGCCCTGCAACTATTTCCCTGAGTGATTCCGGCCCTTTGGTATTACCCAGAATAACCGGATATCCGGCTTTAGTCAACTGTAATGCCATTGATTGTCCGATATTGCCGGCTCCAATGATTCCAAATGTCTTTTTCATAATGTTTTCTGTAGTTTAATCAAAATTAAACACCTCAAAGAGGATGGCCAATGACATATGATAGCTTATCTGATTGACGTATATCAACAGCTAAGCAGAAAGAAAATTGGTTGAGAGCCGTAAATGGCATACAGCCGCTATAAAAGTTCTCTAACGTGACCGGCCGCTAGTTCATGATCAGATAATCACTGATCGAATTCAGAAAAAGAGACCGGCCGGCCTTCGCATGGAGAAAACAGGTGTCCAGCAAACTCATTAATTCGATGTCTGCTGTTGCAGCTACTAAAATCTGCAGAACCGGAAATAAACCAATTTCCAGGTTTTGTATTTTCTGGATATAAAGCAGTGAGGAAACTTCTGTCAGTTCGGGGATAACTGAAAATTCAGCAATTGCGTTAAAAGCCTCATCAAGCGTCATCAAGATACAACGGTGGCGCCTGATGTCCCGTGTTCCGTCTAACAGCAAATAAATTGACTCTATGCTTTTCAACTGGTCATCCGTAGATTTTAAAAGGAGGTCCGAATCGGTCAGATTCATAAAACCGGAAAATCTAAGGAGGGGAAGATTTTTAGAAAAATGAGATTTCAGATAATAGAGCTCATTAATCTGGTGCAAAATTAAGCGTTTTGAAGTACATGAAATTGAGGTCATTGTTCAATAATTTCTATCTGATCCCGCTAAGTTAAGTGTTACATGGGCGGCAAATCATGACATACCTCAGGAAATTAACTTAACTCATGTCAATTCTGTTGACTTAGCGGCGTTATCCCGATCGGCAATCGCTCTGTTGAATTCACCCAAAAGACGGCTGAGCGTAGCAGGAGAGATTCCGAGGTACGACGCGATCATACCCTGAGGAAAACGCTCAATAAAATCCGGATTGTTTTTTGAAAGTTCCTCATAACGTTCAATAGCACTCAGGTTGTAAGCAGCATGCATTCGTTTTTGATTGGCTGCTGCGTGGGCAACATCCATCGCATGGATCGTTGCAGCAAGTGCGGGAACAGTAGCAATTAAATATTCCATATCATCCATTGTGATGATCAGCATTTCTGTATCTTCAATCGCTTCAATGTTATATGCAGAAGGCGTACCCTGCTGAAAGCTGATATGGTCCACCATCCACCAGTTTTCAATGCCGAGCGAATGGATGTTTTCATTTCCTTTTTCATCGGTAGAAAACATGCGCATGGCCCCTTTCACGATAAAAGCGACATGAGTACATACATTTTCTTCCTGAAGAAAATATTGTCGTTTTCTTATTTTCTTCGATTTAAATCTTTCGGTGATGAGCGATTTATCCGACTCTGAAAGCTGTAACTGGGATCTGTTTTTTATATACTTATAAAGTGAATCGAACATACACTAACCTCGCTAATAATATCTCACTAAGATAACAAACCAAATGGCAACCTGAAATTTCGCCACTTTATCAGAGATTGACTAATGGCTTGACTTCGGATCCTAACAAATGGATTTATTTCAATAACTGTTCGTTTGAAAGTCCGGCACTATCCATTTGGAAAGTCACCCTTGAAATTCCGCCTAAAGCTTCACTATGTCTTTTGATCTTCTCTGCAACGTCTCTGGCGCTACCAACGATCAGGGCACCTGACGGCCCGGCCTGTGCATCAAAGTGCTGTCTCGTTACAGGCGGCCATCCCCTTTCTCTCCCCAGCTTGGTAAAGTTGTCTGCATAGCCTGGATAGAACTCTTCTATCGCCTGTTCGGTCGATGCCGCGACATAACCGAGAGAGTGAAGGCCAACCTTAAGGGATTCAGGGGCATGCCCGGCGGCCTTCCCTGCTTTCCTGTACATTTCAACCAGCGGGGCAAAACGGTGCGTTTCGCCGCCAATGACAGCTACCATCAGGGGAAGACCCAGGGTTCCGGCTCTTTTAAACGATTCTGGTGTTCCGCCTACGCCAAGCCAGATTGGCAGTGTTGTCTGCATAGGACGCGGATAAACCGGTAAGTTGTCAATCGCGGGTCTGAATTTCCCTTTCCAGGTCACGTATTCATTATCCCTGATCTTGAGCAAAAGGCCCAGCTTTTCCTTGAAAAGTTCGTCGTAATCATTCAGGCTGAATCCAAATAAGGGAAAAGCTTCGATCGATGATCCGCGGCCCACTACGATTTCAGCGCGTCCGTGTGAGATCAGGTCAAGCGTAGCGAAATTTTGAAACACCCTGACAGGATCGGCCGCACTTAAGACAGCGACAGCGCTGTTCAGCCGAATCCTGGTTGTCTTTGCCGCAGCTGCAGCCAGAATCATGTGTGTTGCAGAATCAAGAAATCCTTTTCTGTGATGTTCACCAATTCCAAAGACGTCCAGTCCGGCCTGATCAGCATAGACGATCCTCTCCAGAAGTTCATCCATTGCTTCAGTTCCACTTAGTTCAACGCCTGTGATATTATTATTATACATGGCGAAACTGTCTATGCCGATTTCCATTCTGTTGAATTAAATTAAGTTTAGTCTGTAAATTAAATAAGTCTGCTGTAAAACAGAAGTTAAGGAAGTCTGATTAACTCGTCTTGTTAAACATGTACTGGAAGATCTTCCAGGTACCATTCTCCACAATGAAGATAAAAAGTTCACGATTCTCTTCAGGTGTGGTCTGACCTGTCGCATGGATTAAGGTATGCCCTTTTGAGCTGGTTCTGGCATAGGCGATCTCTCCGTTCACATCAATTTCGTGAATGGTAAATTCGACATTTAACTTAATCTGTTTGAATATTGTGGTGTAACTCTCTTCCAGTTGCCGGGTACCCTCAGCGCTGGGTGCCATAGTCGGCATGAAAAGGCCGTTTGTGGAATAGACAGACAACGCTTTCGCCACGTCCGATTGATTTAAACTATCCTGGTAAGTAGCTAATAAGTCTTTAATTTCCGAGATTGACTGTTGTTTTTCCATGGTTGATTTTGTGATGTTTATTAGCCCGCACCCGAGCGTTTTGTTCCACCTGATAGGTCTACAAAGATGATGATGTATGGCGGATAAAATTCTTAACATAGTTTAAGAAAAGGATTTGTCCTATGTCAACAAATCCCTTTGTCATTCAGGACAGCCTGCATCTATCCATTCAGCTATTTCCGAGATATTCTCTGCTGTAAAGAAAGGCAGTCCCCCGGCAGGCATCCTGCCAAATTTTCCGTGGCTGGCATCAAACAGGGGGCCTTTACCCTGCAGCGCAAGTATCAGATTGCTTTTTGCACTATCACCCTTAACCAGAATTGTAACAGGATTTTTAGTGTCGGGATCGGTTACGCCGGGAACTGCGCCGCCGGTAAACTGCTCATAGCTCAGCGTCTTCCAAAAGGCATGGTGTGGAGAAACGAGCGGAGGCCCGGCTACTGTATTTGATTCCATGATGTCAGAGATGTAATCCTGCAATTCTTTAAAAGATTTTATAGCCATGATATTTTATTAATGGTGATTAATTCCGCAGTGTCAGTAAAAGAACATTGAATGACAGCTCTGATTGCTAATCAGTCAAAATTAAAAGACTGAGTCAGCAGGCGTTATGACATTTGCTAAATAATTTTGTTGATATACATCAACTTGGCAGGAATTACACTAGTGCAGATCGTGTCATTCAGCTTTAAGTGATCCTCTTTTTTTGCTTACCGTCTAAAAAGTCAAGCATCAGTTTCTGCACGATGATCAGCAGGACGAGCAGGATCAGGGCAATAAGAAAAAGCGGCAATACCGACCCGGTGACAAAGCCAACGGAAAGCGCCGTAGATACTGCAGGTGGATGCATCATGTTAAAGACCAGCATAAAGATGATGATGCAAGCCATAGCAATCAGGGCGGCAATATGGCCCGGACCAATCAGCTTAAGCATAAGAATGCCGATCAGTACCGCCGAAAGTTGCGCAAGAAATAAGGTGCGCACACTATTTGCGGGATGGCGGGGATCTAGATATACCAAAAAAGCGCTGGATGCCAGTGAAGTAAAAAACACCTGCCCGTGGGCGAAGCGATTCATTACGATCAAAACTATGCCCATCATAACAGTAGGCAGAAAAGCCAGTTTTGCTTCGGTTTTCAGATCGTATCGTTTGCGCATGATCCCTGATGTGTCAGATGCATTCCCAAACTGTATCAACAAACCATCCCTGACGATCATGGAAATTTTTAACAGTTTTAAACGATGCGGAATTGGCCAGTGCTCCGATTTCGCCCGCCGTATATTTTTGTGAGATTTCCGTGAACACACACTCGTCTTTTTCAAACTGAAATTTAACCCCGGCAATCGTTACTGTTTGTTCAGCAAGACTGACCAGAAAGCTTTTGCAGGCACCGGTAGACGGATCATAAGAGGCGTAATGTGTGAATCTGCTGATCTCAAAATCCCCTTCCAGCTCCCGGTTTATCCTTGTCAAAAGATTCAGATTAAATTCACGGGTCAAGCCCCCTGAGTCATCATAGGCTGCACGGATTTGTGCAGGGTTTTTTTTCAGGTCAAAACCAATTAAGACACGATCCCCTTTTTTAAGACACTTTCTTAACCGCCGGCAAAAAAGCAAAACGTTTTCAGGCGTTTCGTTACCCAGATTGCCGCCAAGCATTAATACCGATTTGTTCCCTGCGATCTGTTCATTAACCTGGCTTAGCATATCAAAATATTCACCGTTAAAACCCTTCACTTTAATCCCCGGAATAAATCCGGGCAAGTGATCCTTCAGATAATTCATGGTTGTTTCAGATATATCAATCGGAACGTATGTGAATTCGGCTTTACGGTCCGTCAGTCTTTTCAGCAGATGTGTCGTTTTGGAAGCGTCACCTGCCCCCAGTTCGACCAGGGCAAACGACTTAAATCCATTAATTAATACTTCTGCAAGTTCCCCGGACTGTTCACTGAAGATTTCCATTTCAGATCTGGCCGGATAATATTCAGGGCATACCATGATCTGGCGAAACAACTGATCACCCCGTGCATCGTAAAAGTATTTCGAACTTAGCTTTTTGGGCTCGCATCGAAGGTCAGCAAGCACTTCTCTTAAAAATTTATTCATGGAAACGTAATCCGGCG
>Ga0265798_10010341_pt1 | contig 11523 bp, 9 predicted proteins | sample P3T30metagenome_FD_192430 | JGI IMG/M metagenome (GOLD analysis project Ga0265798, IMG submission 192430) | Plant litter microbial communities from East Loma Ridge, Irvine, California - P3 T30 | ecosystem: Environmental > Terrestrial > Plant litter > Unclassified | place: USA: California... | reverse complement strand
GCAACAATGGCCGAACGGTCCGAAATAGACCTCTCTAATATTCCTGCCCATGTGGCTGTTATCATGGATGGTAACGGGCGATGGGCCAAGCAGCGCGGAGGCCTGCGCGTGTTTGGGCACCAAAGTGCTATCACGGCAGTGCGCGACACGGTGGAGGAAGCCGCTGAGCTAGGAGTACGTTACTTAACGCTGTACGCGTTCTCGACCGAAAACTGGAACCGCCCAGCTTTTGAAGTCACCGCGCTCATGCAATTGCTGGTGCACACCATCCGGCAGGAAACGGCGACGCTGCTAAAAAACAGCGTCCGGCTTCAGTCCATTGGTGAGATTAGCAACCTGCCCAAAAACTGCCAGCGTGAGCTAGCCGAAGCAATTGAGCTAACCAAGGGTGGCACCCGCATGACGCTGGTGCTGGCCTTGAGCTACAGTGGCCGCTGGGACCTGACGCAGGCCGCCCAACGCCTCGCGGCCGACGTGGCGGCGGGCCGCGTGCAGCCCGCCGCAGTAAACGAGTCTACCATAACCAATTACTTAGCCACCGCCGGCATCCCCGACCCCGAATTGCTTATCCGTACGAGTGGCGAGCAGCGCATTAGTAATTTTTTACTTTGGCAGCTGGCTTATACGGAACTATACATCACCCCCGTTCTGTGGCCTGATTTTCGGCGCAGTCACTTCCGCGATGCGCTACAAGCCTACCAAGGCCGGGAGCGTCGTTTTGGCAAAACCAGCGAGCAGCTGTCGGCGTCCTGATTTTATTTAGTAGAATGATGCGTACCTACTTACGTAGTGGATTATTAAGTGCCGTACTGCTAGCCAGCGCCTTAGCTGCCAAGCCTGCTCATGCCCAGCAGGTAGACGCTACCGCCGAAGAGCCGCGCAAGTACGAGCTAGGCGGTATCACGGTGAGCGGTGCCCGCTACCTAGACCCTAATACGCTGATTGGCTTGTCGGGTTTACGCATTGGCGACGTAGTGAACGTGCCTGGCGATGACCTAGGCAAGGCTATCCGTAAAATATGGGCGCAGGGTATCCTGGCTGATATTTCGGTGAGCATTGCGCGTACTGAAGGCAATAAGATATTCCTAGATTTCAACGTGCGTGAGCGGCCGCGTCTCTCGCGGTTCACCTTTGAGGGAATCAGCAAGGGCCAGGCGACTGAGATTGAGAAGAAAATCAAGCTCATTCGTGGTAAGGTGGTGACCGATGCCTTGCTGTCGAACACTCGCACGCAGGTGCGGAAATTCTATACCAATAAGGGCTTCCTCGATACCAAGGTAAATATTCGCCAGGTAGCCGACTCGGCGCTTTCCAACAGCGTAGCGCTGAAAATTGACGTGGACAAGGGCCAGAAGGTGCGCATTCACGATATCGAGTTTGAGGGCAATCAAGCCTTCAAGGATGGCAAGCTAGCCAAGCAGTTTAAGAAAACGAAGGCCCGTAAGGCCTATAAGTTCTTGACGCCCGGCAAGTTTCAGCGCTCGGAGTTTGAAGACGATAAGAAGAAGCTGGTTGATTTCTACAACGACCAGGGCTTTCGCGATGCTACTATCATTTCGGACACAATTGAGCGTGACGAAAAGGGCCTGATTGTGAAGCTGCGGGTAGACGAAGGCCCCAAATACTACTTCCGCAATATTACCTGGTCGGGTAACTACCTCTACGATAGCAAGACCCTTTCGTCGGTGCTAGGCGTCAAGCGTGGTACTCCCTACAGCAAGGAAAGCTTGGATAAGCGCCTGCACTACAACCCCACGGGCCAGGATGTGGAGTCGCTGTACATGAACGATGGCTACCTGTTCTTCCAGCTCGACCCCGTGGAAACTAAGGTGGAAGGCGATTCCATCGACATTGAGATGCGCATCAGCGAAGGTGTGCAGGCTCGGGTGAAGGACATCAACATCGCAGGTAATACCAAGACCAGCGACCACGTACTGCGCCGGACCCTGCGCACGCTGCCCGGTGACAAGTTCAACCGCGAACTGCTCATCCGCTCGCAGCGGGAGATTGCGACGCTTGGCTACTTCGACCCCGAGAAAATCGGTATCAACCCCGTGCCCAACCAGGCCGACGGGACTGTGGATATCAACTACACGGTAGTGGAGAAACCCTCGGACCAGATTACCCTCTCGGGCGGCTGGGGTGGCTATGCAGGCTTTATCGGTACGGTAGGCTTGGTATTCAACAACTTCTCGCTGCGCAAGGCCAAGGACTTTCATAACTGGACGCCTGTGCCAGCCGGCGATGGCCAGCGCGTGGCGCTGAACGTGCAGGCCAACGGCTTCCAGTATCAGGCGTACTCGCTGAGCTTTACGGAGCCTTGGCTAGGCGGGCGCAAGCCCAACTCGCTCTCTGTGAGCCTAAACCGGAGCGTGTCGCGCCTTGGTACCAACTTCGACGCGACGACGGGTAGCTACATCAAAGTAAACAGTGCCACGGTGGGCCTCGGCCGCCAACTGCGCGTGCCGGATGACTACTTCTCGCTGAGCAACTCGCTGTCGTTTAGCCAGTATCAGCTTCAGAATTATTCGATTTTCTCGGACTTCAGCACGGGCCGCGCCAACAACATCACCCTCAATACCACGCTCTCGCGCAATAGCATCGACAACCCGACTTACACGCGTCGCGGCTCGTCGATTAGCCTGAGCTTGAGTTTGACGCCGCCTTATTCGGCCTTTTCGGGCTCGCACCCCAACGTGTACGAGTGGGTAGAATTTCACAAGTGGATGTTCGACGCCTCGTGGTTTACGCCCATCGTGGGCAAGCTGGTGCTAAATACCCGGGCTCACTTCGGCTTCATTGGTACTTATACCAAGGACCGTACGCCCGGGCCGTTTGAGCGCTTCAAGATGGGCGGCGCGGGCCTCGGCTACGGGGGCGGCGGCTCGTTTTTGGTGGGTACCGACTACATCGGTCTGCGGGGCTACGATGACCCCAACGGCGCCTTCGCCATCCCGACGGCCCAAACGGGCGCCAGCGGCGGCGTAGCTTACAACAAGTACGTAGCCGAACTGCGCTACCCCGTCAGCCTCAACCCGGCCGCTACGGTGTACGTGCTGGGCTTTGCTGAAGCGGGCAACGCGGTGGACGTGTATAGCCAGTACAACCCGTATAAGCTCTACCGTTCGGCGGGCTTCGGTGCCCGTATTTTCATGTCGGCCTTCGGTTTGCTGGGCTTCGATTACGGCCGGGCCTTCGACACGGTTACGCCGCCGCTCAACACTTCTACTAAACAGGATTTCAACCACTTCCACTTTATCATCGGCCAGCAGATTCGCTAGGCTAGCTGCTGGCTGAACGTTTTGGGCCGCCCTTGCAGTTTAAGAACGGCTTAGGAGCTTGTTACTTAGACTAAAGCACTTGGCCCGGTCGTTGTAACAAGCATCCCGAAGCTGGTTTCGGACTGCTGTCTCCCTTTTTTCCGCATGACCCACGTTGCTCGTTTTGTGCTGGCCCTGCTGCTGCTGGTTGCTTGTGTTCCGGCCTGGGGCCAGAAATTTGGTTACATCGACACCGAATTTATTATGAGCAAGCTGCCTGAGTATACGCAGGCCCAGACAGAGTTAGCCAAGCTGACGGATACTTGGCAGAAGGAAATTGAGGTTCAGAAAAAGGACCTGGACAAGCTTTATCGCACTTATCAGGCCGAGGAAGTGGTACTGACCGAGGCTATGAAAAAGAAGCGCCAGGATGAGATTCTGAAAAAAGAGCAAGATATCAAGGCCTACGAAACCAAGCAGTTTGGTTACGAAGGGCAGCTTTTTAAGAAGCGAGTGGAACTGAACAAGCCCGCGCAGGACAAAATATTTGATGCGGTAGAGAAGGTAGTGAAGGCCCGTAAGCTGGACTTTATGTTTGACCGCAACGGTGACTTGACCATGCTTTATGCGAATCCGACGCACGATTATACCGAATTTGTGTTAGAGGAACTGGGCCTGGGTTCGCCCACCCGCAACCAGCCTGGTGCCAAAGGCCCGGTGAAGACCGTGAAGCCACCCAAGACCCCAACGGCTAGCGCCGACCCAGCCTTTGAGTCTGACTCAGGTACGCCCGTGCCAGCTACGGGCACACCTGCTGCCGAAAAGGCAACCAAGGCCCGGCCCACGAAGGCAACCAAAGCTGTAGCGGGTGAAAAGCCTTAATATCCTTAACTTTGCAACCGAAATTTTTTAGACCCTTGACCTTCTTCGTAAACCGCGTGAAAAAACTTCACCTGACCTTCGCCGCTGCACTGCTCGTTGCCTCCTCGTTCTTCGCTTCGAGCGCCCAGGCGCAGGCTCCCCTTAAAATTGGCTTTACCAGCGTAGAATATGTGCTGAGCCAGATGCCCGAGAGCAAGCAGATTGAGTCGGACCTGAAAACCTACGGCACCCAGTTGGAGGCTCAGTTGAAGACCAAGACGACTGAATATCAGACCAAGCTGGACGCCTACCAGAAAGGTGCTTCGGCCATGACGCCCGTAGTAAAAGCTGACACCGAGAAGGAACTGACCCGCCTGGGTCAGAGCATCCAGGAGTTTCAGCAGACGGCCCAGCAGTCGATGCAGCAGAAGCAGCAAACTCTGCTGCGCCCGGTGCTCGACAAGATTCAGAAGAACATTGACGCAGTGGCCAATGAGCAAGGCTACACCTACATCCTGAACTCGGACTCGGGCAGCAACCCTATCCTGCTGCACGGCCCGAAAGACGGTGATGTATCAGACATTATCCTGAAGAAAATGGGCATTACCCCCACTGCTCCTTCCGCTGGCCCCACAGTGCAGGCTCCTAAGGCGGCTGCCCCTATCGTGCCGCCCGCCCCAGCTGGCAAGACCAAAACTAAATCGAAATAAGTATTGCCTGTTGAAGGCCAAAAAGCCGGAGCCTGTGGCTCCGGCTTTTTTCGTGCCGCCTGTTTTGTAAACTGCCTTTGTTATGGAATTTCCGCCTGCTGATTACCCCGACTCACCCGGTCCGGCCGCTACTGATAACGAATTGCCCCACGCCAATGCGCACGAGGCCGATGCCGAGCCTGACCCCGATGATGTCGGGGAAGGCGACGAGCTATATGAGCATCACCGCATTGTGGCCGACCGAGGCCAGGAGTTTTTGCGGCTTGACAAGTTCTTGCTCAACCGGCTAGCCAACGCCTCGCGTACCAAAATTCAGGATGCCATCCGGGTTGAGGCCGTGCAGGTAAACGGCCGCATTACGAAGTCGAGCTACCGCGTGCGGCCCGCCGATGTTATTACCATCACGCTGCCCGAGCCGCCGCGCACCGGCAAAGTGGTGCCGCAGGAAATGGCCCTTGATATCCGCTACGAGGACGCTGACCTGCTCATCGTGAATAAGCCCGCTGGCATGGTCGTGCACCCCGCCTATGGTAACTGGGAGGGTACCCTGGTGAATGGGCTAGCCTACCACCTTGCCAACTTGCCCACGGGCCAAAACAGCGAAATACGCCCCGGCCTCGTGCATCGCATTGACAAGGATACTTCCGGCTTGCTGGTCATCGGCAAAACGGAGTGGGCCATGACGCACCTCTCGCAGCAGTTTTTTCACCACACTATCGAGCGCAGCTACCTGGCGTTGGTCTGGGGCAAGTTTGAGGAAGATGCGGGCACGGTACGTGGCCACGTTGGGCGCAGCCTGCGCGACCGGAAAGTGCAAGCCGTATACCCCGATGGTGACCAAGGCAAGCACGCTGTGACGCACTACAAGGTGCGGCAGCGCTACGGCCCCGTCACGCTGCTGGAGTGCCGCCTCGAAACTGGCCGCACCCACCAGATTCGGGCGCACATGCAGCACATCGGCCACCCGCTGTTTAGCGATGCTACCTACGGTGGCGACCGCATCCGTCAGGGCCAGGCGAATGGCACTTACAAAGCCTTTGTCGAAAATTGCTTTGCCCTAATGCCCCGGCAGGCCTTGCACGCTCGTTCGCTGGGCTTTGTGCACCCTAGCACAGGTGAGCAGGTATACTTTGAAGCCGAACTGCCCGAAGACTTCACCGCAGTGCTAGCCAAATGGGAAGGCTGGGCTGCCACTCAATAAACATAAAAAGGCCCCGCTGCTAAGCTAGCAGCGGGGCCTTTTTGATGAGCGCTACCGGCGTTATTTCTTCTTAACGGTGGTGGTAGTCTTTTTGGCCGTGGTGGTAGTGCGGGCTGGCACGCCTTTGATAATTTTCATGGCGTTGGTAGCGTCAGCGTTGGAAGGGTCAAGCTCCAGTACTTTCTGGTAGTACGGGGTAGCTGCTGCCTTGTCTCCCTTTTGCAAGTTGTAGTAGCCAAGATAGTTATTGGCTTCTACAAGGCCACGGCTATACTTGGTCGGGTCGGCATTGGTCAACTCAATGTACTTCTCGTAGTATGGCTTAGCAAGGCCTTTCTTGGAGTCGGGGTCGAGGTTGAAGTTGGCTTGCGCACGGGCCTGGTAAGCAGGTGCGTAAGTGGGCTTAGCCGTCGTAATGATATTGTATACACTATCAGCCTGCGTATACTGCTTGTTGCCAGTATATGCGCTACCAATACGGAACTGGTCAGCTAAGTCAGGATTGCCTTTGCTTTTGTACACTTTCAAAGCTGAGCCATACTCTTTCTTGGCCATGTAAGCGGTAGCCAAGTCGTTTTGCAGGTCAGACTTTTTAGCGGGGTCAGTAGTAGCGGCAATAGCTTTTTGCAGCACCGTAATAGCCTCGTCGCTCCGGTTAGACTTCAATAGAATTTTGCTCTGGTAAGAGTAATCCTCGGGGATAACCTTATCAGCAGGGGCAACCTTCATATACTGGTCCATCGCCGTAGCTGCGCCAGTATAGTCATTCGTTTCGTATAAGTTATACGCCTTGAGCCGGTTCATCGTAAGGTTAGTAGGCTCGACGGCCAACACCTTATTTACTTCGGCCAGCGATTCGGGATACTTCTTGCTTAAATAGAGGAAGGAGGCGTATTCAGCATCGGTGTTAGCTGATTTCTCAGCCATATCCGTGTATTGCTTAAAGGTGCTTACTGCCTTATCATACTGGCCCGCCGAGTAGTACATCTCTGCTAGCTCTTTGTAAGCCGGGGCATATTGTGGATTAAGGGCAATAGCCTTATCCAAGTTCTCTTTGGCAGCGGCACCGTTGCGGCTACGCACGCTGAGTACGCCGCGCTTGTAATAAGCCTCTACGTCGTTGGGGTTGGCCGCAATGGCGCGGTCAAAGCTGCTCATGGCTTCGCCACCACCTTGGTCGGTGAGGAGATAAATATCGCCACGCGCAACCATCAGTGAGGGGTCGTCCTTGCCTTTACCGAGTGCCTCGGCCGTTTTCACGTACGTGAGCGGCTTGGTAATGTCCTTTACATTCGACTCGCCATAGGCCTGCGCAATCATCGTCAGCACCTTGGCATCCTTATTCTTGGTGGCTTTGGCAGCAGCGTCAAACTTGGCATCAGCCTCGCTGGCTTTGCCTTGGGCTAGCAGCGCACGGCCTTCGGCTACCATGCCAAACGGCGTAGCACCGGCAGCGCGGCCGAAGTAATAGCCAGCCGAGTCTGGCTTTTCGCGCATCTGATAGAGGCGGCCCAGTTCAAAATTGGCTTCGGGGCTGTTGTTGCCGCGCAGCAGCGAACGCGCCTCGTTATAACGGCCTAGTTCAATGGCTTTTTGAGCAGAAGCTACGCTTTGGGCGGTGGCGGCCGTGGTGCCGGCCCCTACGGTGAGGGCGGTCAGCAGCAGCGGTTTCCAGGGCTTGTAAGGCATAAGAAAGGAGGGAAAAGTAAACTTTTGGTGAAAGATTGGTACTTACTACTACGCTAGTGGGCGCAAGGTAGTTCACTGGCGCTTGTTGGTGGTCACGATGCGGGCCTGCATATTGGCTGGCATCAGCCCCGATTTCTGGAAGATGAGCTGGCCCTTTTGGCCTGCCACAAACGACACGAAACCGGACCCCAGCCCCGCCCGTGCTTCCCGGCTAATGCAATACAGCATACGGCGCAGTGGGTAGTTCTGAAGCTCGGGGTGGGCCTTCAACACCTCTTGCGATTTTTGGGCCAAATACACTTGGTCGGGCTGGATAAAGTCGTCTTTGGTCGGGTTGGGCCGGCTCGTGATGCCTGCCACCCGAATCTGCTTGCGATACTTGCGTGCCGTGGGGTCGTCGGTGTCCGAAATCCAGTTGACGCCTACTACGCCAATGGCTGCTGGATGGCTGGCCACATAGTCGAGCAGCTTCAGGTTAGACTGCGCCGCGAAGGCCTTGGGACTAAGGGCCCCGCCGCCTAGCAGCGAGTCGCGCACGAAGCGGCTGGTGCTGCTCCGGTTGGCATCGAATACCACGTTCACGGCCCCCAGCTTCTTCTGGCCGCTCACCTGGCTCCACTCGGCCGTCTGGCCGCCGAAAATCCCTTTAAGCTGCGCCACCGTCAGCAGCGAGTCGGGGTTGGAAGGGTGCAGGATGATGGCTAGCCCGTCGATGCCCACACGGGTGGTAATGGGCAGCATGTTCTGCTTTTCCAGGGTCTTCTTCTCATCGCTGGTCAGCTCCCGGGCAACCACCACGGCTTTTACCTTATCGTTGAGCAAATCCAGAAAAACGCTGTCTTCGGGCTGATAGGATACTTTGAGGTGCGCATCGGGATACAGCTTCTGAAACGTATCGACCTGCGATTCTAGTATGGGCGCGAACGTTTCATCGACGCTGATGCCGACGTGGCCGCTAGTGGGCGTATCAGTGGCGTCTTCGCTTGTGCCCGCTGAACGGTCGGGGTGGCAGGCGGGGAGCAGGCAGGCGGCCAGCAGCAACGCACCCCAAGCGGGGCGGCCTTGGGCGCCAGGTGAAAATCGGGCAATCAAATCAGTCAATATCATCGGAGGGAGGAGGAGCTAAAAACTGGGTACGGATAGTACGCACCAGCCGGTAAAGGCCGTACAGAATAAAAATGCCCGCAAGTACCAGCCGGGTGCGGGGGCCTAGCTGGAGCAGTGCACCCGGCTGCGCCGGCGTGAACCAAAGAAAAACACCCAGGCCGATGGGCAGCACCGACCGGACGAGCGCAAACAGACGCGGGATGGAGAGCGGGGAGCCCAGCCGGTCTTTAGTGTTGGGAAGAGCCATTGAGCTAGAATAGTGGTAGAAAATCCATAACCCGCGCCGGGCCCAAAATTGTTCGGGCCTGGCGCGGGTGAATAATCCGGCTGCAAGAAAAGGCACAAACGGCCAGTTCTCCTATTCCATTCAGGTTACTGGATAGCAAACGTGATGGGCAGCGTGAAGCGCACGGGCACGGCGTGCTTGCTTTGGTAGCCGGGCACCCAGGCGGGCATCTGGCGCACTACGCGCTGGGCTTCCTCATCCAGGCCGTAGCCCAGGCCTTTCAAAATAGTGACTTCCGAGATACTACCATCGGCGCCCACCACGAAGCTCATAAATACCCGGCCGCCCACACCCGCCGCCAGCGCCGAGCCAGGGTAGCGCAGGTGTTTTTGCAAATAGCGCAACAGAGCTGCCTGCCCACCAGCAAACTCCGGCATCTTCTCCACTACTATAAACGGCTCGTTGGTGGCGGGTGCAGTGTCTGGGCCTTCCGCAGGGCCGCTACTGCCGCCACCGGTTTCAATGGTAGCAACGATGTTGGGGTCGCCGGTAGCAGTGAGGCCGGTAGGGCCATCCACAATCACGCTGGGCGTAACGGGGGCTATGTGCGGCTGAACTACGTCATCTTTCGCTACCTGCGTGGGTATGGTAGATGCTACGTGCGTGGCCACTGGCCGCGCGCGTGGGGGTGCCAGCACCGCCACCTTTGGCTTTTCGATGACCATGGGTTTCTCCATCATCTCCAATAGCACAGGATGATGAATAATTGGTGGGGCGGCCGGGGTTAGCTGCTTCCAGCCGGCCCAGCCGAGCAGCAAGGCGGCGCAAAAGGCCACTGTGATGCCCCCGGCCGAAGCTAAGTTTTGCTGATAATCCTGGCGGAGCTGGTAGGCACCGTAAGCTTGGTTGCGGCCTTCAAAAACTACGTCGTCGAGGCTGTCGGTCAGAAATGCGGGAAGCAAAGACATGAGTAAAGGGTAGAAAAGTGGGAGAAGTATTCTACCGGTGGCCACCAGTACCAAGCTGATGCCGAGGACCCGCTTTTTCCACATTCCTTCCTGCGTTTTTACTTAAAAAAAACTAAGCGCAAGGGCAACAAAAAAGCCCTGACTAATAGCTAGTCAGGGCTTTATTACTAACGCTAGGCGTTACTGAATCTTGTAGGTAACGGGTACGGTAAAGGATACCTTCACCGAGCGGCCGTTCTGCTTGCCGGGGATGAACTTCGGCAGCGCCTTAATCGAGCGGATGGTTTCAGCGTCGATGGTGCCGCTGAGGCCTTTCACGATTTTCACGTCCGAAATATCGCCGTTCTCATCAACGGTAAAGCTGGCGAAAACGCGGCCTTCTACCTGGTTGCGCAAGTCAACGGCGGGGTAACGCACGTTTTTCTGGATGGCCGATACAATGGCACCCATGCCGCCACCACCGGGGAGTGCTGGCATCTGCTCTACGTAGGTGTAGACTTTGCTTTCTACTACCTCTTCAACCACTTTATTGCCTTCGCCGCTCAAGTCGCTCAAGTCCGGGGCATCCGTGTTACCTTTTACGGTTACGGTGGCTACTGCCTTGTCCTTCAACTCTTCCTGGTCGGGTACCTCCTCCTTCTTTACCTCTTCGTCCTTCTTAACTACCGGCGGTGTGAATTTTACCGTCGTCAGCTTGGGGGGCGGGGGTGGCGGCGCCTCGGGGGGCGGGGGAGGGGGTGGCGGCTTCGTCTCGTCTAAGGGAGGCGCGTCCATCAGTACGTTCTCCTTCAGATTGAGCACTTCCTTAGGCTTCTGCTCTTCCAGCATCTTGGCGATGGCCGGGATAAACACGAGCAAGGCTAGCAGCGCGGCCCCGATGATGAGGGCCCGCGTTACGTTGCGCCCATAGATGCGCCGCAGCTCGAAAGCTCCGTAGTTCTTATTGCGACCCTCGAATACGATGTCGTTCAGGCTGGCATTAGCCAGCTGCGAATTGTCCATCATAGCAGGTTCTGTTTTTTGATGAGGTCCACGTCTTTCTTCGAGATGTCAACCAGGGCGTACTTCTTCTGGTCGGTGATGTTCATCTCGTCGAGCATGTCCACCATGTTCTTATACTTGGCCTCTTTGCCGTCGTAGACATAGGGCTCGATAAGGATGATGGGCTCAGGCTGCTGCTTCTTGCGGTCCAGCAGCACCTTGCGGATGCCGTTAGCCGAGAAGTCAGTCACCTTGATTTCGGGTACGGGCACGCTCTTATCAGTGGGCTCGTTCAGACCGAAGTAGTAGAAAACCTTGTCATCGGGGGCCAGGATAACGGTCACGGCCTGCGAAGCTTTGATTTTCGTCTGTTCTTCGGGGTTCGGATTCTTCTCCTTCACCGGCATCGTGAGCTGCATCACGTTGGGCTTGGCGAAGGTGGTGGTGAGCATGAAGAAGGTCAGGAGCAGGAAGGCCAAGTCAACCATGGGCGTCATGTCGATTTTGGTCGACGCTTTTT
>Ga0265798_10010340_pt1 | contig 11523 bp, 10 predicted proteins | sample P3T30metagenome_FD_192430 | JGI IMG/M metagenome (GOLD analysis project Ga0265798, IMG submission 192430) | Plant litter microbial communities from East Loma Ridge, Irvine, California - P3 T30 | ecosystem: Environmental > Terrestrial > Plant litter > Unclassified | place: USA: California... | reverse complement strand
CCACGGGCTGCCCGTCTACGGCACGTGTGCCGGGTTGATCATGCTCGCCGACCGCCTGGTCGACGCCCCGGCCACCCAGCGCACCATCGGCGGTCTCGACGTCTCCGTCCGGCGCAACGCCTTCGGTGCCCAGAACGAGAGCTTCGAGACCGACCTCGAGGTGCCGGCCCTCGGGCAGCCCCCCGTGCACGCGGTCTTCATCCGCGCCCCCGTCGTGGTCGACGTCGGGCCGCGCGCGACCGCGATCGGCGTCCTCGACGACGGCCGCGTGGTCGCGGTCGAGCAGGGCGCGCTCCTCGGCACGTCGTTCCACCCCGAGGTCACGGCCGACCTCCGCTTCCACGCGCTCCTCCTGCGGAAGGCGACGGCGCACGCCGCTCGCTGACGGGTCCGCGCTCCTCCTGCCGGTACACTGATCCGGATCTGTCACCGGAAGTGAGGAGCACCGTGTCCGGGCATTCCAAGTGGGCAACGACCAAGCACAAGAAGGCCGTCATCGACAGCCGTCGCGCCAAGTCGTTCGCCAAGCTCATCAAGAACATCGAGGTCGCCGCCAAGCAGGGCGGCGCCGACATGTCGGGCAACCCGACCCTCGTCGACGCGGTCCAGAAGGCCAAGAAGACGTCGGTCCCCAACGACAACATCGACCGCGCGGTCAAGCGCGGCGCCGGCCTCAGCGGCGAGGTCGTCGACTACCAGACGATCATGTACGAGGGCTACGGCCCCAACGGCGTCGCCCTGCTGATCGAGTGCCTCACCGACAACAAGAACCGCGCCGCCGCCAACGTGCGCACGGTCATGTCGCGCAACGGCGGCACCATGGCCGACCCCGGCAGCGTCGCCTACAACTTCAGCCGCAAGGGCGTCATCGCCGTCATGAAGACCGACGGGCTGACCGAGGACGACGTGCTCGCCGCCGTCCTCGACGCCGGCGCCGAGGAGGTGACCGATCGCGGCGAGGGCTTCGAGATCGTCACCGAGCCGTCCGACCTGGTCCCCACGCGCACCGCGCTGCAGGAGGCCGGCATCGACTACGACTCGGCCGACGTCGAGTTCGTGCCCGGCCTCAAGATCGAGGTCGACGTCGACACGGCCCGCAAGGTGTTCCGCCTCATCGACGCGCTCGACGACGACGACGACGTGCAGAACGTCTACGCCAACGTCGACGTGCCGGCCGACGTGCAGGCGCAGCTCGACGACGACGACGACTGAGCCGGCTCGCGTGTCGCTCCGGGTGCTCGGCATCGACCCCGGTCTCACCCGCTGCGGTGTCGGCGTGGTCGAGGTCGACGCCGGACGACGGGCGACCCTCGTCGCCGTCACGGTCATCCGGTCCGCACCCGACGCCCCGCTCGAGCAGCGGCTGATGACCATCGGCCGCGGCGTCGAGGAGCTCATGGACGAGCACCGGCCCGACGCGGTCGCCATCGAGCAGGTGTTCGCCCAGGCGAACCTGCGGTCCGTGATGGGCGTCGCCCAGGTCAGCGGCATCGCCCTGCGGGCCGCCGCCGAGCGGTCCGTGCCCGTCGCCCTGCACACGCCCTCCGAGGTCAAGGCCGCCGTCACCGGCTACGGCTCCGCCGACAAGAAGCAGGTCGGCGCGATGGTGGCCCGGCTGCTCGGCCTCGCCGAGGCGCCGAGGCCGGCCGACGCCGCCGACGCCCTGGCGCTCGCCATCTGCCACGCGTGGCGCCGCGGCGGGGTGCCGACCCCCGCCTCCCCGTCCGGTGGCCTGACCCCGGCCCAGCGAGCGTGGCGCGAGGCGGAGAAGTCCCTCCGCACTCCTAGGCTGGGTGCATGATCTCGAGCGTCCGCGGCACCGTGCTGTCCGCCTCCGGCACGACGGTCGTCGTCGAGGTCGGGGGAGTGGGCCTGCGGGTCGGCGTGACCGCCCAGCTGGCGCTGACCCTCCGCGTCGGCGACGCCACGCGCCTCCACACGGCCCTCGTCGTCCGCGAGGACGACCTCTCGCTCTTCGGGTTCGCCGAGGCGGAGGAGCTCGCGGTGTTCGACCTGCTCCGCGGCGTCACCGGGGTCGGCCCGAAGTCGGCCCAGGGAGTGCTCGGGCACCTCAGCCCCGCGCAGGTCGCGCAGGCCGTCGCCGACGAGGACGACGCGGCCTTCCGCCGCGTCTCCGGCATCGGCCCGAAGACCGCGAAGCTCATCGTCCTGTCGCTGACGGGCAAGCTCGACGTCGCGCCCTCGGCCCCGAGCGTCACCGCGACGAACTCCACGACGGCCGACGTGCTCGTGGCCCTCGTGGGCCTCGGCTGGTCCGAGCGGGAGGCCCAGTCCGCCGTCGACTCCGTGGTCGCCGACCGCGGCCCCGACGTCGCCCTCGCCGTGCCGACCCTCCTCCGCGCGGCCCTCGGCCACCTCGGGCCGCAGAAGCCCGCCGGCGGGCGCTCGTGACCGACGCCGACGTCACGCGCCCGACGGTCGAGTCGGACGCCGAGCTCGCGTTCGAGGGCGCCCTCCGGCCCACCTCGCTGGGCGAGTTCGTCGGGCAGAAGAAGGTGCGCGGCCAGCTCGAGCTCCTGCTCAAGGCCGCGGCGATGCAGGGACGGGCCCCCGACCACATCCTCCTGGCCGGGCCTCCCGGTCTCGGCAAGACGACGCTCGCGATGATCGTCGCCCACGAGAGCGCCCGGCCCCTCCGCATGTCGTCGGGGCCCGCGATCCAGCACGCCGGCGACCTCGCGGCCGTCCTGTCGGCCCTCGTGCCCGGCGAGGTGCTCTTCATCGACGAGATCCACCGCATGGCCCGCTCGGCGGAGGAGATGCTCTACCTCGCGATGGAGGACTTCCGCATCGACATCATGGTCGGCAAGGGCGCGGGGGCCACGAGCATCCCGCTCGAGCTCTCGCCGTTCACGCTCGTCGGCGCGACCACGCGCAGCGGCATGCTGCCGAACCCGCTCCGCGACCGGTTCGGCTTCACGGCCCACCTCGAGTTCTACGACGACGCCGAGCTCACCGAGGTGCTCCGGCGGGCGGCGGCCCTCCTCGACGTCCCGATCGACGGGGAGGCGCTGGCCGAGATCGCCGGACGCTGCCGCGGCACCCCCCGCATCGCCAACCGCCTGCTGCGGCGGGTCCGCGACTTCGCGCTCGTGCACGACCGCCGGGCCGACCTCGAGACGGTCCGCGCCGCCCTCGACCTCTACGACGTCGACGGCCTCGGCCTCGACCGGCTCGACCGCGAGGTGATGACGACCGTCCTCACCCGCTTCGACGGCGGCCCGGTCGGCCTCGGCACCCTCTCGGTGTCGGTCGGCGAGGAGGCCGACACCGTCGAGTCCGTCGTCGAGCCCTTCCTCGTCCGGGCGGGTCTCCTGACCCGCACCCCGCGCGGACGCGTGGCGACCCCCGCCGCCTGGCGGCACTTCGGCCTGCAGCGCGGTTCAGGGGCGCTGTTCGCCGATGAACTATGATCTCCGGAGGCCGGACGTCAGGCAGCCCTGACCGGGCCGCTGCCGGCCTCACCCTCCGAGCTTCGAAAGGCAGTTCCCCATGGACGCCACAACGATCGTCATGGTCCTCCTCCTGGTGGTCCTCGTCTTCTTCATGTTCCGCAACAAGCGCAAGCGCGACCGCACGCAGGCCGAGCTGGCGACCAAGATGGTCCCCGGCGTCGAGGTCATGCTGACCTTCGGCCTCTACGGCACCGTCGTCTCGATCGACGACGAGACGAACGTCGCCGAGGTCGAGGTCTCGCCCGGCACCGTCGTCAAGGTGCACCGCCAGACCCTGGGCCGCGTCATCGAGCCGGTCGTCGTCGACGACGCCGACGTCGACGCCCTCGACGCGCGCACCGCCGACGAGGCCCCCCTCGACCTGACGAAGCCGACGTACGGCGAGCGTGCCGAGTCCGTCGACGACGACCGCCTCGACTCCTCGTCGACGACCCGGCCCGCCGGCGACTCCGACAAGCCGCACACCGCCTGACCCGCCGACCGTCCCGGTCGCGACAGGCCGACCGGGTCCGATCACCGCGCGCGCTCGCTCCCGAGCGCGCGCACCCATGAGAAAGCAGAGTTCCTCCGTGGCACGCTCGACGCCGGTGAAGAAGGCCCTACGTTCCCTGACCTGGTTGCTGGTCATCATCGCCGGCCTCACGGCGCTCAACGGCACCGCGACGCTGCTGAACGGCAAGGCCGACTGGGCCGCCGGGGCCAGCTGGGTGCCCGAGCTGGCCCTCGACCTGCAGGGCGGCACGCAGATCACCCTCGCGGCGCAGCTGGCGAGCGGCGAGACCGTCTCGAGCCAGCAGCTCGACCAGGCCGTGACGATCATCCGCCAGCGCATCGACTCCTCCGGCGTCTCCGAGGCCGAGATCACGCGCCAGGGCTCGCAGAACATCGTCGTCTCGATCCCCGGCCGCCCCGACAACGCGACGCTCGAGCGCATCGAGGCCTCGGCCAAGCTCGCCTTCCGGCCCGTCCTCTACACCGAGGCCGTCAGCGCGGCCGCGGTCGGCGGCGAGGACGGCGCGACCGCCAGCCCGTCGCCCACCCCGTACACGCCGAACCCCGACCTGAACTCGACCCCGACGGCGTCGCCGACCAACGCCTCCGACCTGAACTGGATCACCGAGCAGCTCGCCGACGAGTACACGAACTACGACTGCGCGGCCGAGAACGACCTCGCCACGGCGAGCGACGACGAGCCCCTGGTCACCTGCTCGACCGACGGCACGGCGAAGTTCATCCTCGGCCCGGTCGAGGTGCAGGGCAGCGAGATCAGCGACGCCACGAACGGCCTCGCCACCGACTCGCAGGGCAACTCGACCAACACGTGGGCCGTCAACCTCGAGTTCGACCGCCAGGGCACCGAGCAGTTCAGCGACGTCACCTCGCGCCTCGTCTCGCTCACGGCGCCCCAGAACCAGTTCGCCGTGACGCTCGACAACCAGGTCATCACCGCGCCGTCGGCCAACGCCGCCATCACCGACGGCAACGCGCAGATCACCGGCTCGTTCACGCAGGAGTCGTCGAAGACCCTCGCCGACCAGCTCAAGTTCGGCGCGCTGCCGATCAGCTTCTCGGTGCAGAGCAACGAGAACATCACCGCCACCCTCGGTCAGACGCAGCTCGTGAGCGGTCTCATCGCGGGCCTCATCGGCCTGATCCTCGTCGTCATCTACTCGCTCATCCAGTACCGGGCCCTGGCCTTCGTGACGGTCCTGTCGCTCGTCATCGCGGCCGTCCTCACCTACCTGGTCATCGCGATCCTGTCCTGGCGCGAGGGCTACCGGCTCTCGCTCGCCGGCGTGACGGGCCTGATCGTCGCGATCGGCATCACGGCCGACTCGTTCATCGTGTACTTCGAGCGCATCCGCGACGAGCTCCGCGACGGGCGCATCCTCGAGTCCGCGGTCGAGTCGGGCTGGCGGCGCGCGATCCGCACCATCATCGCCTCCGACACGGTCAACTTCCTCGCCGCGATCACGCTCTTCATCCTCGCGGTCGGCAACGTCAAGGGCTTCGCGCTGACGCTCGGCATCACGACGGTGATCGACCTGATCGTCGTGTCGCTCTTCACCCACCCCATGCTCCAGCTCATCGCCCGCACGCGCTTCTTCGGCGAGGGGCACGCGTTCAGCGGCCTCGACCCGCGCGCGCTCGGCGCCGTCTACCGCGGGCGGGCCCAGTTCCGCACGCCGGCCACGGTCGGTGCCCGCAAGGGCGCGGGCGGCCGCGAGGCCGTCAAGCGCCAGACCATCGCGGAGCGACGAGCCGCCGAGAAGAACGGCGACCGTGTCGACGACACGACGCGCACCGAAGGGAAGGACTCCTGATGGCCAGTTTCTCGAAGTTCGGGAACGACCTGTACACGGGGGCCCGCTCCTACGACATCGTCGGTCGACGCCGCACCTGGTACGTCGTCGCCGCCATCGTCATCATCATCTCGGCGACGGTGCCCTTCCTCCGCGGCGGCTTCCACTTCGGCATCGAGTTCACCGGCGGCTCCGAGTTCCAGGTCGCGCAGCCCGCGTCGCTCGACCAGGACATCGCGACCGACACGGTGGAAGACACCGTGCCCGGGTCGAACCCGCGCGTGACCCAGGTCGGCAGCGACACGATCCGCATCCAGACCTCGCAGCTCGAGGCCTCGCAGACCAACGACCTGGCCGACGCCCTCGCCACGGCCTACGACGTCCCGACCGACCGCGTCACCTCGTCGTTCATCGGCGCATCGTGGGGCGCCGACATCACGGGCCAGGCCATCAAGGGCCTCGTCATCTTCCTCATCCTGGCCGCGATCGGCATGACGCTGTACTTCCGCACCTGGAAGATGTCCCTGGCCGCCATGACCGCCCTGCTGCACGACCTTGTGCTGACGGCCGGCATCTACGGCATCGTCGGCTTCGAGGTCACCCCGGCCGCCGTGATCGGCTTCCTCACGATCCTCGGCTACTCGCTCTACGACACGGTCGTGGTCTTCGACAAGATCCGCGAGAACACCTCCGAGGACGGCGAGGGCTCGCGGCGCACCTTCGGGCAGTCGATCAACCTCGCGGTCAACCAGACCCTCGTGCGGTCGATCAACACGTCGGTCGTCGCCCTGCTGCCGGTCGCGGCGATCCTCTTCATCGGCGCGTTCGTCCTGGGCGCGGGCACCCTGCGCGACATCTCGTTGGCGCTGTTCATCGGCATCCTCGTCGGCACGTACTCGACGATCTTCATCGCGTCCCCGCTCTACGCGACCCTCCGCCTCCGGGAGCCCGACATCAAGAAGCGCGACGACCGCAAGCGCGAGGCGTCCGCCACGGCCGCGGCGGCGACCGAGTCGGCGACGGTGACGTCGTGACCGACGCGAGCCGCGCCTCCGGCGACTTCCCCGACGTCTCGGCGGCCGAGGCCGTCGAGCTCGTCCGGTCGGGCGCGTACCTGCTCGACGTCCGTGAGCAGTCCGAGTGGGACGCCGGACATGCGCCCCAGGCGGTGCTGGTGCCGCTGTCCGAGCTGGCCGAGCGCCTCGACGAGGTGCCCACCGACCGCGACGTGCTCGTCGTCTGCCACGCCGGGATGAGGTCGATGCGGGCCTCGGCGGCGCTCCGCCGAGCCGGTCACCGGGCCGTCAACGTCGAGGGCGGCATGCTCGCCTGGCGCGACGCCCAGGGCGAACTCACCAGCGACAGCGGCGCCGAGCCGTCGGTGGACTGACCCCGAGGTCGTAGTGTTGTCCGCACGGTCCTGCGCCGGGGCCCCCGGCCTCCCGACGACGCGGCGCAGGCCATCTCCTGAGAGCGAGGCCCGGCCGTGACCGAGATCACCACGAGGAACGACGCGGCGTCCGCCGATGCCCAGGCGGGCAACACCGCCTCCCTCCGGACGCTGCTGCCCCGCCTGTTCTCGCGCAGCCAGCCCGCCGGGGCGGTCGACCGTCTCGTCAAGACCGTGCGGCTGCACCACCCGAAGGCCGACCTCGTCGTCATCGAGCGGGCGTACTCGGTCGCCGAGCGTGCCCACACGGGCCAGCTGCGCAAGAGCGGCGAGCCCTACATCACGCACCCCGTCGCCGTCGCGCAGATCCTCGCCGACCTCGGCATCGGGTCGAAGACCATCGCCGCGGCGCTGCTCCACGACACCGTCGAGGACACCGACTACACGCTCGACATGCTCCAGCGCGACTTCGGCGACGAGATCGCCATGCTCGTCGACGGCGTGACGAAGCTCGACAAGCTGAAGTACGGCGACTCGGCCCAGGCCGAGACCGTCCGCAAGATGGTCGTCGCGATGTCGAAGGACATCCGCGTGCTGGTCATCAAGCTCGCCGACCGCCTCCACAACGCCCGTACCTGGGGCTTCGTCGAGTCGGCCTCCGCGACGCGCAAGGCCACGGAGACGCTGGAGATCTACGCGCCCCTCGCGCACCGCCTCGGCATCCAGGCGATCAAGTGGGAGCTGGAGGACCTCTCGTTCGCCGTGCTCCACCCGAAGCTCTACGTCGAGATCGACAACCTCGTGAAGCAGCGCACGCCGCAGCGCGAGCAGTTCGTACAGAACGTCATCGACGCGGTGAAGTCCGATCTGAAGTCGACGAAGATCCGCGGCGACGTCGTCGGCAGGCCGAAGCAGTACTACTCGATCTACCAGAAGATGATCGTGCGCGGGCGCGAGTTCGACGAGATCTACGACCTCGTCGGCATCCGCGTGCTGGTCGGCTCCCTGCGGGACTGCTACGCCGTGCTCGGCTCGATCCACGCCCGGTGGAACCCGCTGCCGGGCCGCTTCAAGGACTACATCGCGACGCCGAAGTTCAACCTCTACCAGTCGCTGCACACCACGGTCATCGGTCCGAAGGGCCGGCCGATCGAGATCCAGATCCGCACGCACGAGATGCACCAGCGTGCCGAGTTCGGCGTCGCCGCGCACTGGAAGTACAAGCAGCGCATGAACGGCGGACGCGACGACGCCGGCACGGGCGTGCGCACCGAGACCGACATGGCGTGGCTCGCCCACATCTCCGACTGGCAGGCCGAGACGGCCGACCCGGGGGAGTTCCTCGACAGCCTCCGCTTCGAGATCGGCGCGAAGGAGGTCTACGTCTTCACGCCCCAGGGCAAGGTCATCGGCCTGCCCTCCGGGGCCACCCCGGTCGACTTCGCCTACGCGGTGCACACCGAGGTGGGCCACCGCACGATGGGCGCCAAGGTCAACGGTCGGCTCATCCCGCTCGAGAGCGTGCTCTCGAGCGGCGACGTCGTCGAGGTCTTCACGTCGAAGAACCCCGACTCGGGGCCGAGCCAGGACTGGCTGACCTTCGTCAAGAGCCCCCGGGCGCGCAACAAGATCCGGCAGTGGTTCACCAAGGAGCGCCGCGACGAGGCGATCGAGCAGGGCAAGGACGCCATCGCGCGGGCCATGCGCAAGCAGAACCTGCCGCTGCAGAAGCTGATGAACCAGGACAGCATCGCCGAGGTCGCCTCGCAGCTGCGCTACGACGACGTGTCGAGCCTCTACGCGGCGGTCGGCGAGGGGCACATCTCGACGCAGTCCGTCATCGAGAAGATCCTCGGCGCGGTCCAGCAGGACGAGGTCGACGAGGGCGAGTTCGAGTTCCCGCGCAAGGGCGTCGCGCGTCCCCTCCGCAACAGCGACTCGGGAGTGCTCGTCCGCGGCGCCCCCGACATCCTCGTGAAGCTCGCCAAGTGCTGCACGCCGGTGCCGGGCGACCAGATCGTCGGCTTCGTGACGCGAGGCCAGGGCGTCAGCGTCCACCAGTCGAGCTGCCACAACGTGCAGGGCCTCATGAAGGAGCCCGAGCGCATGATCGAGGTCGAGTGGGCCCCCTCGTCCAAGAGCGTCTTCCTCGTCCAGATCCAGATCGAGGCGCTCGACCGCGGCGGTCTGCTCTCCGACGTCACGCGCGTCCTGTCCGAGCACCACGTCAACATCCTGTCGGCCAACGTCTCGACCTCGGACGAGCGACTGGCGATCAGCCGGTTCGTCTTCGAGATGGGCGACACGACCCACCTCGACCGCGTGCTGAACGCCGTCCGCCGAATCGACGCCGTGTACGACGTCTACCGGGTCAGCGCCGGCTGACCGGGGTCGCCGGCAGGGCGCGCCGCCCGGCCGGGGTCGCCGGCGCGGGGTCGACGAGCGACCGGAGCCGCTCCGCCCCGCGCAGGCTGTTGACGGCACCGGGACGGCGGCGGGCCAGGGCGAGGACCCGGCGCACGTCGACCCGCTGCTCGGCGACGAGCCGTCGGACCGTCTCGGCCACGGCCGGTCCCCACTCGTCGTCACGGACGAGGTCGAGCACGGTGCGCTCGGGCGACGTGACCGACACCGCCCCGAGCACGACGATCTCGTCGTCGTCGATCAGCACCTCGCCGACCCGCACCCGGGGCCCGGCGAGGTGGTGGCGCGCCGACGACCGCACCACCGCGTCGAGGGCACGAGGAGGCGCGGCCTGCGTCCCCCAGACCCACGCCGCCGTGCCCCGCGCGGCCACCGTCCGCGTGCCCAGGTCGTCGACGAGCGACGACGCCCGCGCCCACGCGTCGTCGACGTCGGCGACCGACGACCAGCGCACGCCGACCGCGTAGACCTCGCCGTCGAGCGCGGCCGCGCGCAGCTCGGCCTCGGGGAGGTCGTCGGGGGAGAGCAGCCGGGGCAGGCGGGGGTTCACCGCCCCAGCTTGACGCACAGGGCCCGGGACGACGAACCGCCCGGCGCCTCCTGTGGAGAGCGCCGGGCGGTCGTCGTGCCGAGCAGGAGTGGTCAGGACCCGAGGGCGTCGAGCCAGACCTTGCGGGCGTCGAGGGCCTCGCGGGCCTCCTTCACCTTGCGGGCGTCGCCGCCGGCCTCGGCAGCCGCCAGCTCGTCCTCGAGCTTGGTGATGGCGTCCTGCAGCTGGCTGGCGAGCCCCTCGGACCGTGCCTTGCGCTCGGGGTTGTTCTTCTCCCAGAACTGCTCGTCGAGCTCCCGCACGTGCGACTCGACCTTGCGGAGGCGGTCCTCGACGGGGCGGAGCTGGGCGCGCGGCACGCGACCGATCTCGTCCCAGCGGAGCTGGACGCTCGTCAGCTGCTCGCGAGCCGTGACCCGGTCGGTGACGGCGAGGATCTTCTCGGCCTCGTCGAGCAGCTCGAGCTTCTGCGCGAGGTTGCCCTCGAACTCGGCGTCGTCCTGCGCGGCGACCTCGCCCTTGGCGGCGTACAGCACGTCGCCCGCCCGCTTGAACCGGGCCCAGAGGGCGTCGTCGTACTTCTTGCCGGCGCGACCGGCCCGCTTCCAGTCGTCGAGCAGGTGACGGTACTCGGGGATGCCGTCGGCGCCCCGCGTCGCGAGGGCGTCGGCCGCCTCGACGAGGGCCTGCTTGCGCTGGCGGGCCTCGCGGTGCGTGCTGTCGAGCTCGGCGTAGAACGCCTTGCGGTGCTGGTCGATGGTCGACCGGGCCGCGCGGAAGCGCTTCCACAGGTCGTTGCCCTCGCCCTTGGGGATCCGCGGGCCGTCCTGCTGGTGCTTCTGCCAGCGGGCGAAGATGTCGTCGACCGACGCCGTGACCTGCTTCCACTGCACGCGAGCAGGGTCCTGCGCGGCGAGGGTCTCGGCCTCGACGACGAGCGACGTGCGGTAGGCGACGGCCTCGGCCAGCGCTGCCTGGTTCTCGGCGCTCTGCTTCTCGTTCAGCTCGTCGACGGTGGAGTCGAGGGCGCCCAGGCGGGTGCGCAGCGCCTCGACGTCGCCGACGGCGCTCGGCTCGGCCAGCAGCTGTCGCAGGTGCTTCACCGTCTTGGTGACGTCGGCGGCCGACGCCCCGCGCTTGACGCGCTGCTCGAGCAGGGTCACCTGCCCGGCGAGCTCGGTGAACTTGCGCTCGTAGTAGGCGAGGGCCTCGGCGGGCGTGGCGTCGGGGTACTGCCCCACGGCACGTTCGCCGTCGCCCTCGCGCACGTACACGGTGCCGTCGTCGTCGACTCGGCCCCAGGGTGCCTGATCGTCAGTAGCCACTGTCATCCCTTGCTGGAGGTGCTCGTCGCGGCGCCCAGGACGAGCCCCCGCGATG
>Ga0265798_10010339_pt1 | contig 11524 bp, 10 predicted proteins | sample P3T30metagenome_FD_192430 | JGI IMG/M metagenome (GOLD analysis project Ga0265798, IMG submission 192430) | Plant litter microbial communities from East Loma Ridge, Irvine, California - P3 T30 | ecosystem: Environmental > Terrestrial > Plant litter > Unclassified | place: USA: California... | reverse complement strand
GCGGCCATTATTGTAAGCAGCTTCAGCGGCAGCTAAAGCTTCCATGGCTTCTACTTCGGTACCTAAGGGGTAGCTGCCAATCAGCTTACGCTCCAATCCATTTGGGCCGGGTATGCATATAGGCGAATACACCTCGCTTACCTCGCCGTCCCATTGCTTCATCTCGCCGTTACTTAGGTACTCGCGCTGATGAATGGGCTCAATGCGGTATTCTTCGGGAATTTGACTTTCCTCAACAAATAAGCTGTTAAGCTCGTCTTTGAAACTCATGATAATTGTTTAAGATTAATACTATGTCAGGTTGAATGTACTATAAGATTACAATTCGATAGGTTTCATACGCGGTACCAGTGTTTTCATTACAAACCAGGCTATCACATAGGCTAAAGCACACATCACGAACATGATAGAGTAACCGGTTTGAATATGGCCTTGTTTATCATAATAATCGAACAGCATACCAGCACCTTTACTCAGCAGGAACGAACCTATACCACCCGCCATACCGCCAATACCAGTAATGGTTGCGATAGCCTTCTTAGGGAACATATCGCCTACGGTAGTAAATATATTAGCGCTCCAGGCCTGGTGGGCCGATGCACCTATACCGATTAAAAGCACCGCATACCAGTAACTAAACTGGCTTAGGTAAGGCGTTAATAATACCACCAGCGGAAACAAAGCGATGATGAACATCGCCTTCATACGGCCGGCATAAGGGTCGTACCCGCGGTTAATAAAGTAAGTAGGAAAAGCGCCGCCGCCAATAGAACCAAACATGGTGGCGGTGTATAACACGGCGATAGGCAAGGATATAGCGGTGCCCGTCATACCGTACTGCGCTTTAAAATAAGCAGGTAGCCAAAACAGGAAGAACCACCACACACCATCGGTCATGAATTTACCAAAGGCAAAAGCCCAGGTTTGTTTATACTGCAAGCACTGCGCATAGCTAAACTTTTTACCCTCGTCTTCAGTTTCAACAACAATTCCTTCGTTGTTTATAATTTCATCGCGGTGAATGTATTCATACTCAGCCTGACCTAATTTTTTGTTTTTAGACGGGAGCTCATAAAAAATGAGCCAAAAGATCAACCAAATAAAACCTAATGCTCCAATCAAAATAAAGGCCCATTTCCAACCATATAACTCTGCAATCCATGGCACTACAATGGGTGCTAATATGGCCCCTACGTTTGACCCCGAATTAAAGATACCTGTTGCCAGCGCACGATCTCTTTTAGGGAAATATTCTGCTGTAGCTTTAATTGCAGCCGGAAAGTTACCTGATTCGCCCGCGGCTAAAACCGTACGCCCCAATGAAAAACCTAATAACTTGCCCGGTACTAAATGGGCAATGGCATGCAGCATAGCCCCGAAAGACCACAGTACAATTGACCAGGTATAACCCATTTTTGTACCCAAATAATCAACCACACGACCGGCAAACAACATGGAAAAGGCATAAGCTAAAGAAAACACGCCTACAATGGTACCGTAATCGCTATTGGTCCAGCCAAACTCTTTGGCCAGGGTGGGTTGCAATAAGCTTAATACCTGACGATCGAGGTAGTTAATGGTGGTAGCAAAGAAAAGCAGGGCGCAGATGGTCCAGCGGTAATTGCTAAATTTGATATCTTTCATTTTAGGTTTATTGGTTTTTATCGGCTGGTTTGCACCAGTTGAATTGCGGTTTGAGTATCAGTATATAACTGGTCGTATAATTTTTCTTCTAATACTTGTTTACTGATAAGCTTGCTGCCCATGCCCACCGCACAAACACCGGCTTTAAACCAGGTAGAAATGTTTCCGGCCTCTAACTCCACCCCACCGGTTGGCATAAATAACTGATCGCGAAAGAGTTCTTTGATAGATGATAAAAACGCCGGACCTAAAATATTGGCCGGGAAGAGCTTGATCAATGCGGCATCATTACACTGTGCTGTATAAATTTCCGTAGGCGTCATACAACCCGGTATCCACAGCATATTCCGGTCGTGCGCCATTTTAGCCACCTCGGGGTTTACAATGGGCGATACCAGGAAATCGGCACCGGCGTTGATAAAGGCATCAGCCTCATGTACCGATTTAATGGTGCCTATACCCAAATGCAGGTCGGGCATTTCGTTTTGCTGTACTTCCTTAAGCTGCTTAAAGTTTTCGAGGGCGGCCTCGCCACGGTTGGTGTATTCAAACACACGCACACCGGCTTTGTATAAGGTGCGGGTAATTTCAACGCTTACCTCTGCATCTTTATAGAAAAACAGGGGCAACATGCCCTGGGCTACAATACTATCTAAAACTTCTTGTTTGGTTTTCATTTAATAATGGCTTCTTGTATAAATTCAACGCTGCGGTTGGTGGCATCGCTGTTCACAAATAATTTGGTAAAGGCGGCCGCGGTGGCAAAATCAACCGTTTCCTGCGGATCGAAATTGTTGTAAAATCCGTAGATCAAGCCGGCCATATAACAATCGCCGCTGCCTACTTTATCTATGATAGTTTCGGCGCGGTGCTCACCTGAAAGGTACACTTTATCGTTCGTATATAAAACGGTATAGTACTCCACATTAGTGTTATCATCGGCCGTAAACCTAAAGGTGTTAGCTACTGCCTTACACTTAGGGAAAGCCTGCATGATACGTTCCGAACTGTTCTGCGCTTCTTTAACGTACAGACTTTTCTGGCCCGACTCGGTTACCAGTTCTTCTACCTTTACACCCAGCATACGCTCGGCTGCCCAAATGTTACCCATAATGAGGTCGCAATATTGCGCCAATTCGGGCATTACATCAATAGGCTGCTTGCCATATTGCCATAGTTTGGCGCGGTAATTTAAATCTACCGAAATGGTGATGCCTTTGCGTGATGCTGCTTCCAGTGCTTCTTTACAAACCTCGGCCGCATTTTGGCTTATGGCAGGGCAAATAGCGCTGAAGTGGAACCAGGTAACACCGTCTAAAACTTTATCCCAGTCTACCATCCCAGTGGTTAGCTCGGCAAAGGCCGAACCTGCACGGTCATAAATCAGGGCATCGTTCTTTAAATCCTGTCCCTTGGTTAAAAAATAAAGGCCAACCCGTTTACCGTGAAAGAAGATGGGCGAGGTGTCAATATCTTTCTCCTGCAAAAAAGAGATCAATTGGTTAGACATGCCGTTTTGCGGCAACGCGGTAAAGTACTTTGAAGGTACATCCCACAAGGCTAACGCCGTGGCCACGTTCAATTCGGCGCCACCTACAAATACAGGCAGGCTGTTTTCCTGCAGCCATTCTCCGCCGGCATCGGGCGTTATGCGCAGTAACAGTTCGCCAAAGTTTAATACCGAACCGGTGCTGTAATCTTTCGTTAACAGGTCGCTCATATATTAAAATTGGAAATAGTTTTTTGCATTATAGTGGCAAATATCCTGCACTATTTTGCCAGTCCACTCAATATCGTTGGGCAGTTCGCCGTTTTCTATATCATCGCCAAACAGGTTGCACAACAACCTACGGAAATACTCATGACGCGGGAACGACAGGAAGCTGCGCGAATCGGTCAGCATGCCAATAAAGCGGCTCAATAAGCCCATGTTACTCAGGGCATTAATTTGCTTGGTCATGCCATCTTTTTGATCCAGAAACCACCAGCCCGAGCCAAACTGCACCTTACCGGCTACCGAGCCATCGTTAAAGTTACCTATCATGGTAGCCATCAATTCGTTATCGGCAGGGTTGAGGTTGTAGATAATGGTTTTGGCCAGCCTGTCTTCAGTATCTAACTTATTCAAAAATGTAGACAGGGCTCGTGCCTGGCTAAAATCGCCGATGGAATCAAAACCTGTATCGGGGCCTAATTGAGTCAATAAACGGGTATTATTGTTGCGCAGCGCACCTAAGTGAAACTGCTGAACCCAGCCTTTTTCATGATCCCAAATGGCAAAATGAAACAGCATGGCCGATTTGAATTTCAGGATCTCGCCCGGAATTAAGGCAACGCCGCTGCGGATCTTACCAAAGATGTTTCTGATCTCTTCCTCACCAAAATCTTCGGCATACATCTGCTCCAAACCATGGTCGGATACCGAACAGCCGTTAGCTGCAAAGTAATCATGGCGGCTTTTAAGAGCTTGCAGGTAGCTGTCAAAATCGCCGATGCTTACATTGGCTACTTGCTCCAGCTTGTTAATATAATCGTTTAGCGCTGCAGTATCGTCGGCATTCATGGCCTTATCGGGGCGGAAAGCCGGCAATACTTTTACCACATTATTTTGAGTGAGTTGCTGATGATATTCCAGGTTATCCAGCGGATCATCTGTGGTGCAGATGGTTTCCACCTTCATTTTTTTAATGAGCGATTGTACCGAGTACTCGGGCGACTGCAATTTGGCACTGCAATCGTCATAAATTTGTTTGGCTGTTGATGGCGATAGTAAATCGTGCACATCAAAGTAGCGCTGCAACTCTAAATGCGTCCAGTGGTATAGCGGGTTGCGCAGGGTATAAGGAACGGTAGCTGCCCACTGCTCAAATTTTTCAGCGTCAGATCTGCCGCCGGTAATATAGCTTTCGTCGATACCGTTGGTACGCATGGCACGCCATTTATAGTGGTCGCCGTAAAGCCAGGCATGGGTTAAGTTGTTAAAGTTAAGATCGGCCGCAATTTGATCGGGCGGCAGGTGACAATGGTAGTCTATAATGGGTAAATCTTTGGCGTACTCGTGGTACAGGCGCTGCGCAGTTTCGGTTTGCAGCAAAAAATTCTCATCTAAAAACTTTTTCATAATAAATGCCGACTGCGGGTAAGGGCAGCCCATATTAATAATAACTGCAAGTTTGCAGTATGGTTCATAAGTTTAATACCGGCAGTGCAAAACGCATTAGCGTACACCGCGCTAACACAAACTAAATAATAATTATTGAGTAATTGAAAGAATTTACTTTTGAAACAGCATTAATACGTGCAAAAAACTATGCAATCGATTGTTTTGAGCCTGAGTGTATTTTTTACACTATTTATTAGAATAGATGGATAAGATAAGCAAGCAATTTATAGCTCAGATAAAGGAACAACGCAAGAAATAATAACAACACCACCATGATGGTAATGAGCACTCCTATACCACTGCCCTGGTACTTACCTTCTTCATAGTGAGCTTTCAGCAAATTAATGTTGCGGGTATTGGCTTTATAATAAAAATCGAACACGGTACCTATAAGCGGGATAGAGCCAATGAGGCCGTCGATAAGCAAATTGAACATCATTAAAATAAGCACTTTGCGGCTCACTCCATTTTTGGCCATGGTGAGTACCAGCGCCGTGCCCACTAAAAAGCCGGCTGCATCGCCCGCTATAGGGAACAGGTTCACGATAGGATCTAACCCGAATTTAAACTTGGTACCCGGGATGGTAAACTGATCGTCGAACAAATGGGCAATACGCTCTACCCATTTCAGGCGACCGGTTAAAATAACGGGTTGTTGGTTTTTTATTGCCATAATGCTAATGAACACAACCTTAAAAACATGCAATGGTTTGCGGACACGGCAAAGGGTAAAAGCAAAAAGGGTAATTTTGTTGCCAAACTGTTTAAAGCATCATTTGTATAAAAACATACTTGCTAACTTAAATCTTCTGTCATTATACGTTACTGCGGGCGGTAGTGAAGCAATAACGGGATCAATCCAGTAAAACGAAAACAAAAATGCTCAACGTAAAAAGCTACGCTAACATTCACCATTATAGCTTCTATAAATATTTAAGTGCTCTTCTGCTTTGGGCAATGCTGTGTCTTGCCGCTCAACCTGCTCAGGCGCAAGACAGCACCAAAATCCTGATAGACTCTGCACAAACCATTCCCGATACTTTACTTTTCCGGATACAAAAAGCACAGGCCGCTATTACCGAAATAAATGCTACGAATAAAAGAGGTTACGGTATTGATAACATCCGCACAGGCCTCGTTGATGTAAATAATGATGTAGCACCCGTAAAGAAAGACATGGCCGTACCCCGCCGGGTTATAGATTCGAAAAGCTTGCTGAGTTATAATCTTATTTTAAAAGATGCCTTGGCCAAACTCACCGACTGGCGCACGGCATTGTCTAAATATAACAGCAACCTGCAAAATCTTTCGGAACGGGTAATTGAACTGAGCAACGACTCGGTGCTGATGGTTACCTCGAAAGACACGACCGAAAAGCGACTGTATAATAAACAGTTAGCCGATATTAAGTTGCGGCTGCAAACAGCAGGAAAGGTTACCACGGCTAAATTAGATACCATAAGCCGTTTACTGGCCGATGTTTCGGCGTCTTACTTAACGGTTACCGATCTGCAGGGGGCTATTTTAGAACGATTAAGGCAGTCGGGCCATAATGCGCTGAGCCGCGAATCGCCGTATATATGGGCCGCGCCCGCCAGCGGTGAAGAGGGTAGCAGCATCGGCGATCTCATCAAGTCTTCTTACAATGGTCAAAACAAGATACTGGGTTATTTTATTAACTCCACCTGGGACAACCGCATCCTGCTTTTCCTGGCCGGACTGATCTTTTATATCTGGGTTTACCGCAATTATAAGAGTGCACGCAAGCCCGAAAGCAAGCAGCAGTTAGGCGAGTTGGCCTTTACCTACATTAGGCCTTACCCTATACTGGCCACGCTCATTGTCATACTTAATCTTACGCCCCTTTTTGAGCCCGATTCGCCCTCTATGTATATCGAGCTTACGCAGTTCCTGCTGCTGGTGGCCGTTACCATACATTTCTGGAAAACATTGCCCCAAAGCGATCTGCATTACTGGCTCATGATCGTAGCCTTATATGTGGTCATCATTGTAACTACCTCAATGGTACATGATGCCATTTGGATGCGTTTATGGTTAATGGTCCTCAACTTTGTGGCCTTATACATAGGTGTTTACTTTTATAAAAAGCTGCTTAAAGCTAACATTGCCGAGCGCCTGATCAAGCCCATTCTCTTCATCTACATCGGGTTGAATTTACTCTCGATAGTACTCAACATATTTGGCCGCATAAGCCTGGCTAAAGTTTGCAGCACCACCGCCATTATTGGGCTTACGCAAGTTATAGGGCTGGCGGTATTTATCCAAACGTTAACGGATGCGCTGGAACTGCAGATCAAAGTGAGTTCGTGTGCCAACGGTTTATTTTCGCGCATTAATTTAAGCCGCACCCGGCTTTCGTTTAAAAAAATACTGTCGGTAGTTACCGTAGTATTATGGTTACTGGTGTTTTTAATTAACCTGAGCATTGCAGGCGGGGTGTTTGCGCTGTTGCATACCATTTTGGTAAAGCCGCGCAGCTTTGGTAGCGTAACGTTTACATTAAGCAATGTGCTCTTTTTTGGAGTGATAGTTTACCTGGCCAATATGCTGCAAAAACACGTAGGCGTATTATTTGGCGAGAGCAGTGTTACCTTCGATGAAAAAACAGAGCATAAAGGTTCAAAACTGGCGCTCATCAGGCTCATCATTATTATCATTGGAGTACTGCTGGCTGTTACCGCATCGGGGGTGCCTTTAGATAAACTTACCGTGGTATTAGGCGCCCTAAGTGTAGGTATAGGTTTAGGGATGCAAAACATTGTGAACAACTTTGTATCGGGCATTATCCTCATTTTTGAGAAGCCTTTTCGTATTGGCGACTATGTAGAACTGGCTGATAAAAAAGGCAAGGTGCAGGATATTGGCATCCGGTCCAGCAAAATGCTCACCCCACAGGGTTCCGAGGTGATCATCCCTAACGGCGATTTACTTTCGGGCAGGTTGGTTAACTGGACGCTGAGTAACGATTACCTTAAAACGGAGATCCTGTTTAAGATACCGGTAGACACAGATCTGCCCGCCCTTTATAAAATTATTGAGGAAGAAATAAGCCAAACCGACAACATTGTTAAAAACCTGCCGCCCGAAATTTTAATAAACACCATTGCAACCGATAGCGTGGAACTTAAAATATTGGTTTGGATAACCAACATTTACAGCGAAGCGGGTTTCAAAAGCGACCTGTTTAAGAAACTGCTGCCTCGGCTAAAAGAGATGCAAGTGAAAATTATGTAGCCTATGCAGCCTCTTTGTAGGCGTTCAGCTTCTTAACACGCGATTTAGGGAACCAAACATATCGAGTCTTAAAACAGCGATTACAAAAATAACGCTGGGAAGGAAGGAAGAACAAGACTTTTTTAACAAATAAATGGCGGGGCACCCGATAGTTATAGGGTTGCTTACATGTAGTACAGCGCAAACACATTATTAAATTAATTAGGCCGCTTTGTACGAACAGGCAACTAATATGTTGTAATAGATGTAGAAATAATTTTAAAGTGACTTGCTTGCCATTTGCATATTCTTATCTCTTTGCAGGTTTTTTTACAGGTACTGCACAAAGAAAAACCATACTGCAATTGCCTTATTCTTTATACTTAAGCGCAGTAAAAGCAACAGGCAGATAGGTATTCAGATCTTCCTGGCTATTGGCCATAAAAAATATATAGGCAACACTCCTATCCGCTTTTTGCAGCGTTAGCATAAAGCAGTATTTGTAATTCTGTGCAAATTCCTTTATTGGTATGACCATGGTAACGCCACCTTTATCGGCACCGAAATCGCGCTTCACGGCATCCGGGGGGAAAGACTTTCCATCGGCCGGCATTTTGCCACCAATGTTAGCAGCGGTAGCCATCACCATGCCTGCATATAAGTTATTAGGATCAAGCATCATAGAACCCGGCGGCTTATTCTTTTGCCATTCCTGGTACTTTTTCACCATCTCATCTAAGGGTTGTATGCGGTAACGAACTTCAAAGTCTTTGCCGTTGGGTTTTATGGCGTAGTTGTAATTCATCTGGCTGTTTTTAACTACCGGCACTTCCTCCCACCTTGCAGGCTGGGTAAATACCATGCCTGTACGTAAGGCCAATTGGTTAAATTCAGTTATATCGCGTGTAGCTAAGCATAGCGACAGCAGTAAATAAAAGAATAACATAAGATTGGAGTTAAGTGGTTTGGCTTACAATTTATAAATAAATTGTCATATACCATGTTATCCTCAAATTTCACGACTATGGTGGGTAGATAATTTATCTTTGCATTTAATATGACGGCACCTGCACCACTTACCAAACAACGTTACTTTCTTTTGATCCTCATTTTAGGATCGCTTACGGCGCTGGGGCCATTTTCTATTGATATGTACCTGCCGAGTTTCCCGGCCATTGCCAAAGATTTTCATACCACGGTAGAGCGGGTTACCTTATCGCTCTCCAGTTATTTTGTAGGATTGGCCGCGGGACAACTTTTGTACGGACCACTATTAGATAAATTTGGACGTAAAAAACCGCTGTACGTTGGTTTGGCGGTCTACCTTTTAGCCTCGGCAGGCTGTGTGCTTTCGGCAGATATAAACTCATTGATTGGTTTACGTTTTATACAAGCTATTGGCAGTTGCGCTGCCGCGGTAGCCGCGGTAGCCATGGTACGCGATCTGTTCCCGGTAGAAGATAATGCTAAAGTGTTTGCTTTGCTGGTGCTGGTTTTAGGTGCCTCGCCACTGCTGGCACCAACCATTGGCGGGTATGTAACCGCTGCTTTTGGCTGGCACTCGGTATTTATAATATTAGGAATAATTGCTGTGCTGATCTTGCTGGCCGTAATTTTTGCCCTTCCCGATGCGTATGTTCCTGATCATACGCTATCGTTAAAACCCCTGCCCATTATTAACGGATTTTGGACCGTACTTAAAGAGCCTCAGTTTTTTACCTATGTATTTGCCGGGGCGCTGGCCTTTGCAGGCCTGTTCGTCTATGTAGCCGGTGCGCCGTTGGTATTTATGGGCATTTACCATTTAGATCAAAAAGTGTTCGGGTGGATATTTGCCGGTCTTTCTATTGGCTTTATTGGCTCCAGCCAAATAAACAGCTTGCTGCTCAACCGCTTCTCCAGCCAGCAAATTGTGCCGGTGGTATTAATTGCCCAGCTCATTTTTGGGTTAATATTCGTGGTGATAGCTATAAACGGCTGGATGGGGCTTACCGGGGTACTCGTTATGCTTTTCCTTATTTTATGCTGCGTGGGTTTAATTGGGCCTAATACCTCGGCGCTGTCTTTAGCACCTTTTACCCGCAACGCAGGTTCGGCTTCGGCTTTAATGGGCGCTTTGCAATTAGGCTTAGGGTCGCTCATGACCATGCTGGTAGGTTTCTTTCATGCCTCTACTGCCGTCCCGCTGGCGGCTATCATGGCCGGAACATCAGCGCTGGCAGCCATCATCTATTTTATAGGGGTACGGTTTATTAAAGAGCCTGTACAGGCTACCGAAGGCGCAGTGGTAATGCACTAAGCACAATAATCAAAAAATATAGCGCTCAAGAAATTTTTATTAATTTCGGTTGGCTAATCAGCATAACCGAAACATGACCACTACCTTCTTAAACCGTCATAAGCAAACTATCCTCTACGGCGTGTTGCTGGCTATGCTGTTGTTTTTGCTCAAATGGCTCGAGTTGCGTTTGCTCATCATGCACCATGCTTTTGAAATTTATGCCGGTATTATAGCCGTAATGTTTACCGGCCTCGGCATATGGCTGGCGCTTAAACTGGCTAAGCCCACAGTGCAAACTATGGTAGTTGAAAAAGAAGTTTACATTAACAATGCCACACTATTTACTTTTAACGAGGAAGCACTAACACAGCTTAACATGAGCCGCCGCGAGCTGGAAGTGCTGCAGCTGATGGCCGAAGGTTTAAGCAACCAAGAAATAGCCGATCAGCTTTTCGTATCGCTTAACACCGTTAAAACACATTCGGCCCGGGTGTTCGAAAAAATGGAAGTAAAGCGGCGTACACAGGCTATTGAAAAGGGAAAGCGCATGAGTTTGATACCGTAATGGCTTCAGCTGTCAGTCGAAGATATATTGATAAAACGCTATGCTGTCATCTCGAACGATAGTGAGAGATCCTATACAAAATACAAGTTGGCCTAGGCAACTCGTATAAGATTTCTCATTAGCACTCGAGATGACAATTTTCTTTAATTTACGTAGCCCTTAAGGATGAGTACAGCATGTTTTATACAAAATCACCCTAAAGTATGACGGTTAAAACCGGCTGACAACGCAACTTTGAGCCATCAAAAAATAAAACATATGAAAAGAAACGTTTGGGTATTTGGGCTGCTATCCGGTTTGGTCATCGCAGTGTTCATGTTAATTTCGGCTAACTTATGCTATAACAACCCTAATTATGAGGGGAGCATGGTATTGGGTTACGCAGGTATGCTGCTGGCCTTTTCGTTCGTGTTTATTGGCATTAAAAACTACCGTGATAAATTTAACGGTGGTATGATCACCTTTTTAGAAGCACTTAAGGTAGGCGGGCTTATTGCTTTAATTTCATCTACCATGTATGTGGGTATATGGTTAATCTACTACTACCTGTTTATCCCCGATTTTATGGATCATTACATACAGCATGTAATTACCCAGGCCAAAAAAGACGGTGCCAGCCAGGCAGAGCTTAATAAGC
>Ga0265798_10010337_pt1 | contig 11526 bp, 11 predicted proteins | sample P3T30metagenome_FD_192430 | JGI IMG/M metagenome (GOLD analysis project Ga0265798, IMG submission 192430) | Plant litter microbial communities from East Loma Ridge, Irvine, California - P3 T30 | ecosystem: Environmental > Terrestrial > Plant litter > Unclassified | place: USA: California... | reverse complement strand
TTCCATGGCCCACACCGCTTCCACAGGGCTTGCAGCAGCGCCGCTAGGCATCACGATGCCCTTGTGACTGAGTTGTCAACCTTCCCGACCTACCCGGTTTCTTCCCGATACAATCACCACAAGCTCGATCGCTGAGGGCCTCTTCCAGTGGTTCTATTGGCATCTCACTAACATTCACTGTCACGGAAGCCAGCCTTCACGGGAATAAAGCAAAGAGAAGGAACTAGCGAAAGCTTGGAGCTACAGGGTTGCTTCTGCGGCACGAACGAACCTAAAGCCGATTATACCCTCCGAGATTCATGCGCTTCCGCAGTGCATAGCCTAGGCGTTACTCATTCGACCATATACACTCCAAGGCTCCTCTTTCGCCGTTTCCTTCAGCCATCGCTCTAACGGCATGTCACCATCTTCGCGCGCGCTTTCGTTCGCCATAAGATTTTCGTGTGTAAGTTTAGGGCGTTGACCTCCGTCTCGCTAGATAGACGAACTCTGTTAGCCGCCGAGTCGGGGATAAACTGATGCGAACGAACGCACGGGCTGCACCCCATCTGTCGATGGAGTCTTAGGCTTCGCCATCGTTTCCGTTTCAGTCTTGCAAGATGCAACACTACGAGAAGACTTGTCGGACCCGAAAGTTGCGAGAGTGCTACTAGGAGAGGAGATGGCTTTCTGAGAAGCATTAGACTCGGCGCAAAGTATGGAACACCAGCATCAACTCACCATCAAACATTGGCTGGGCATCTTTGGTAGTGCGGCGGTGCGGTTCCTTGTTGGTCGTGTTTGTGTTATGGCGCTCTTTCGTCGCGGACAATCACTTTGTTTAAATCCATCTCCTGTAAGAGACCGTTGGACGTAACACGAGGCCGCATTTCTGAGTTGTTACTGCTGTTGATTCGAGGCCGCCAAAAGACATCGTCGCCGTCTAAAAAGAGTTGGATATCAACGCAGGCCGCAAGGAAAGTGGAGCCACAAGTTGCGTATGGTTCTCGTACTATGTGCGCAGAGATCAGGGCTAGTTTCCTGTACTGTATGTACATTCTGCGTGGATTGGAGGCCGCAGCATTAGTATTGCGAACACTGTACCACTTCCGGTCAGGTCTGTTGGCACGTACAAGATACTCCTGCGTTGATCATTGGCGGCCGCTCAGTGATGTTTCAGAAAGCCTCTTGGTATTGTTGAAACGCTTCATTGATAGATAGACTATTGGAGGCCGCAATCGCGATATTCTTTGGCCGACCTACCCGCATACAGAAATGATCATAGAGGCTGAAAAGCAGGCGTATCATTGGAGGCCGCAAGCGGGAATCTTCTATACGAGGCTGTACTGGTGGCTTAGCAAGCTAGCCTAGCTGGAATTATGGGCATGGGTTAGCGATTGGACCAGAAGCAAGGCCGCAGAACCGTCTACAGGTCACGTTCTCAGCCTTGTGGTATGTCCGCTCCAGGTAGCAATGAAAGCACTCCAGAGCCTCGTAGTGACGGAAAATCATCATGAAGGGTCCAGGGCTATTTTTCAATGCAATTATCGAGGCCATAGCCAGTTCGTCCGATGGCAAGGCCGGGCTGGCTTCGATCCACTTCGCAGCGTACAGGAGACACAAATATCGCACGTTCTGCGAGATCCGACAAGAGAAGCAAGAAAGTGCATCCCACAATACGAAAAACAGGGGTTGTAGCCGCAAATGTCTATCTCAGGATTGTGGGGATCATCTGTCCGAAGACCTATTTCGAAGCTTGTTGTTCAGACTCTCGAGCATGTCACATGATGTAAGTCAAACCCCTTTTCTCTCATGTGTGTGCTAATGTTGGACAGAAATTCTTCTCAACATGGCGTGATATCTTGCTCGGCGATGCTATTCCTGGTGTCCTTCTGGACTTTGTCAAAGAATGGCTGTACCCGCCGCTCAATGGTAGATTCGTGGGGTTTCTTGATTCTTCAGTGGAGCGTCCGTTAGCCTTTGTCGAGCTTGTTCGGTCTGTGCTAGCCAGACCAGAATGGACGAGATTAATCTCCAAAGCGTTAGCCGTCCTAACGGCAAACGCGCCCCCTTTACGAGTATGGCATCTGCAAGCTCTATCATCCGATAGCTCAGCCTATTGGAAGGCGAAGGCCAAACGACTTTCCAGACAACTGCAAGACTCAAGCATTAGAAGACACCAAGGTTCAAGGCCATTGGCTGTCGTGGCTCGACAAAGTCAGGGGGCAAACGATCGAACACGGACGATACCCCAGACAGTGTCAGCAACTTGCGGGAAGATGACCTCAGATGCGGAGACAGAGTCACATCCATCAGTACATATGAGAGGCCACGGGGCGCTCACAATATGGAAGAACACAGCAGGGGCAAACAAGTCTTGGAGAAGATGTCCAAAAGTTGTCATTTGGCGGCATTCGAAGCATCGTAGTCGCTCATCAAGGCTAGCAGAGTATACGACAGACCTGTTCGTGTCACGTCTCTGGATTCCGCACATCTTCGAACGACACCCGCCGTCGAAAACAACTCTCAAGCCGAAGAGACTCATACGCGTCAAACAAGCTAGGTTCACACCTAGCAAGCATAAGTGGACACCTCTCGGTGACATGCATGACTGCAATACGATGCTCACCAAACGGGGGAACGACGCCTCTTCGAAGAGGTCACCTGGGAAGTATCCTTCCAAGTCGGATGTGACGGAGCCGGGCACGGCATTCACGCGACTGATATGGGACGTTGAGCGCAAGGCAAAACCCTGGCGACAGCTAGATTGCTTCGTGCCTAGTGGCCAACTTTTCCGCAAAAGATGGCGCGTTCTGACGTTCTTACGCAATGACAGCCACGCTGACGTGTACTCCGTTCACGATATCATGTTCCGAAGCTCGAGGCGGCATGAATCTATCGAAACGGAGGCTCATTTCTTTCTGGACGACCTTCATGGCAACTGGCTAACAGCGGCGAAGAGAAAGCAAGGGCGCTTGCGTAGTGGCCAAGGATTTGAAGATGAATTCTCGTACGGAATCAGATGTGTCATTGTGGTCAGAGTCTTAGCGAAGGCTCAAACCTTCGACCTGAGAATGAGCGAAAAGGACTTTCCGTATTTGACGTGCAAAAGAACAGCGCCACGGGCGTACTCTATGAGTGGCGGGGAATCTTATGCATCCATTGTACGTAAAAGTGCCATAGGCGCATCAACAGAGCTGCAGCAACGAGTTCAGCCCCATCAGTCGATTCGCGACGCGAAGCGATCGGTGAATGCACGGGTGAAGAGGAGCGAGAAGCAGAGAATGCAGCGCCTAGCCCAAAGGCATGCTCAGCGCAGTGGGTGATCGCCCGCGTGCAAATGGATCGAGTTAAATGACGTTTGATTGCTATAAGTTTCCGTACTTCTCTATGCTATGAGTTTCCGTGCTTCTCTATAAGAAGAATGATCATAAAATTGCGCACGGCGAGATGGTCTGCCATCTTGGCCGAGGCTGAGGTCGTCAAACGCATCCATACCCCATGTCAGCAGCCGCTGTACACGCCCACTAGGATGGAAAGCGGCAACTACTCCGCTCTCCTCACCGTTGTCAACTCGTTTCCTTGCATGGGAGCAGACCCCACGAAGTACACTCCGGTAATGACAGCCAATAAATGGCCACTCGCGTCCTGGGGACAAACGAGCGTCGATGGTTCCAGACAGGGCTGTCTGACATAGTCCTTCATCTCAAGTATGTTTGCGTACCTCCGTAGAGGATTTCTATCTAATGATCATGCTGACATGGTCGTATCTGTCCAAGTGGCCGAGATATTCTGAATGGTGACGGTGCACTCTCGAAGGCGGCCGTCCACCAATACATGAAAACACTCCAACTCGTGATCTTCATTGCTGCTTTAGGGGATTGTTGATGCCGATACTGGCTCTTTGATTTTATGGTGACTAGTCTTCTCGCGGGTGTTGAGATCTCTGACGTGTCGCAGAAGGATGTCTCTTCGCTTGAAGAACTTGCCGCATGCGCAAACGAATTTACGATGTTTATCTCCACACGAGGACTGTTGGTGGCGCTCCAAACTTCTCTCGGCCTTGAAGGTTGTGGAACACACCGCGCATGTAAAGGTCTGCGCCAGTGAGACATGTCTACGTCGAGCCACTGGGTTCTTGTCGATTCGCATTTTCCCGACTGGATTATCGTCCGAGGTGTGGCCATTACTTCGCGAACTTGATGATAGCCTGGAGGACCGTAATTCTGGTGTCGAAGAAAGTTCGCTTGATGTGGACTTAAGGTACACAGCCGTCTCGTCGACCGGCTGGAAAGTATCGAGGTTATGGGACGGACCCGGGGCTGATATATCGGGGATGGGGTAATTAAAGCAGAATGAAGATTGGGAGTTGAGAGCCGAGACCTCGTCGGCAGTCTCTCTGATGGTTGGCGAAAGGTAACATTGGGATTCGGAATTGGGAATGGCTAACAAACTATAATCGAAGCAATCATCGACGCTTTGATACCCCGGATATGATGTGTCAAACGACACATCCCTATGCCCCAAGGGGGCATCCGGATAAGTCCCAAACAGATAGTTAGGGTCCAGGGTATTAGAGGGTTGCTCAACAGCAACACCTTCATAGCGGATGTCTTCGATCGTGTGGTTCGTCTGCCGTGCAAAACCTTGTGAAAACCCGTTGTAGTTGTCGTCAACAGTCTGAGAGATCGCTGGCGAGGCGAATTCGTGTATTGGGGCATTAGAATGAAGTTGTCTCGTGTATGCCTCTTGGCACAGACATTGACCGAAATGTTTTATGCAATGATCACTGTAGCCGATCAGTTTCAATAGCAAGACATCTACGATCAGCAGTGTACTTACTGATAGACGCAATTGATTGCGTAGACGGCCTATAACTAGGCCGTTCCTCGTGAGCTACGATTGTGGGGTGATATAAGGCGAACCCTTTTCGCATGCACAGCGCTTCAGCTGGACGTTGCGAAGCTTTGGGGCTGTCGGTAAGACAATGGACACCGACTCAGGCGTTGTTGAGGTTTCGGCGACCGTGGAGAGTGAGGAGGTGCTAAGGGCGACAGTGTGATGATGTATAGCCAGTGTGTGAGCGGTGGAAATCAGATGGTTCGGGATGCACGGCGACCGTGTAAGGACACAGACGCCGGTCGCGGTCCGCGTGTGGCGGCAAAGCCGCCTCGTGAGATGGAAGGTCAGTTATATGGCGGAGATATGCCCTTGGGCACGATGCCCGGGCAGGTGTAGATTGAGGAGAAGAATAAAGGAGAAAGCAGAGAAGAGGCAGCGCACACAAGATATGGCAGCGGAAGTGTTGCGGACGTCATCCAACGCTGATTGGTAGCCGCAAACTGTGGCGTTGAGCCTGAAACCTTGGAACCGGTAAAGTCCAAGTCAACACTAGCTTGATTCTGACTAGTCCGAGGCCCTCCATATGCACAACCCGATCTGTTGGGCTGCCCCCAATTCTCGTAGCACGGAATACGCAGGAAGCTTCCATCAGAATTCGAAAGACTTAGACGCCGGATAATCACAGCAATCCGACAGATCGCAGTCATGCAATCTTTCACCAAAGAAATTGGGTAGTATGGACTGATCTTCTACAGATGGAATATGCAGCCATCAACGCCACCAAGGCTTCAACGCATGCAAAGTCGTCGCGCCGCAGCCTCAAAGTGAGCGACATCCCTGCCCGTTCCCGCGCAAATCTCCCCAGTCCCATCCAACCCAAGTAGCGCGCAGTCCACCATACTCCCCTCCACCATACCACGCCACCCGCACTCACTCACTTATGCTCCTTGCACTTCTCCAAACTCTTGCTCACAACGCCTTCGAGAATCCTGCGCGCCTCAGCCACCAATTCATGCAGCTCCTGGCGAAACTGGCGTCCCTCGGGCGTATCGTGCTCCTTCCTGTTCTTCTGGCGCTGGAAAGCAGCGCGAATTGTCTTGAGGATCTCGACGACTTCTTTGCGTAGCTTGTCGCAGGTGTTCTTGATGAGGGCTTTGACTTCCTTTTCGACTTCGTCGGCGATGGCGGAGAAGGGGCCGTTGAGACCGATGATCTTCTCTTCGAGGTACGCGTGGCGGACGTCGCGAAGCTTTTGACCTGTGAGTGGGTTAGTGGGTGTGCAGTGATGTAGTAGGATGTGGGATGTTACCTTTACCGGGCCTCTGATCGAGCGCTTTGGCGTAGATAGGCTCCATGGCTAAGGATAGATAGCACTTGTCTCCCGGCTTGACGGCCTTCTGATAGATGGCGATGAGACCCGTACGGAGGTCTTTCATGGAAGTGTCAACCTTCAGAGTGATGTCCTTCTCGTAGCCGACGAGATTGTTGCCGAAGCAGACCTGGTATGCGTCACCAGCCAAAGCCTGAGGATCGTCTAACATTGTGCATTAGTAGGAGAAGGAAACTGATGGATCAGCGAACTCACCTTTGAGTTGCTTGTTCAGATCGTTGATGCCGGCTTTGATAGTCTGGGCAGTCTGGGCTTTGAAGCTTGCGGGTGCTGCATCCAGTAGATCCCGGAATGCGTCGAGGACGGCTTGCTTCGTGGGTGCAAGTAGCGCGGCGTTCACGTCGTGCTTGATACCAAGCTTCTTCTGATGATAAGTGCCTTAATCTCGTTAGCGATTGGCTTACCAGTCTTGGAAGCGGGCAGCACGAACCTCTCTTGTTCACCAAGGCTTTATGTGACGCCGCGTTCTACAATAGTCAGTAAAGAAAGCGAATAGATGACATGAACCATACTATCTTGAGTAGCTCATCGAGCTTCTTCTCAGCGACCTTGTCGAACCTGTCTTGCAACTCATGGTTTGAGAGCGCCGCTACAAGTTCCTTCACGAACGTTTTGTTGCACTTTGTCGCAACAGCTCGCACGCGGGACTCAAGATTCTGTAGCTGTTAGTGACATGCTTCGACCAGGGAATAGAAATGGTACCTTAATAGACTTATCGATGATTTTCGTTACATGCTCAATCCTAGCCTCGGTAGTCTTGCTGCAGCTCATCTGGACGATGCTCAACAGCATCGGGACTTTGAAGTGGATAAAATGCTCCAAGACTGCGGTTCTTCCTTGCGAAGGAATGCCTGCAATATAGGTGCATGCGGCTGGGATCTGGGTCTCGTCGAGCTTCATCGTAGGCATCTTCTCCAAGTTCTTTGTGTTGTAACCGCGACGATGTCGCATGTACATACGATTGGAGACGCAGAACGCTGCAGCGCCAGCATCGTCGCCGGTGTTTTGGCTGTACATGCGATTCATACCAGCGGCGACGAATCGGTTACGGCATGCAATGCGTGCATCTTTGCGCCTGACGAAGTAAGCTTTTTGACGTCAAATGTGAGGACAATACTCACTCTTTCTCTAGGATAGGTATGCGCGGCATCATATCTTTTCCTTTCTTGCGACTCGCTAAAGTCTTGTTTGCGGCCTTGAGGGTCTCAAGCTGGCGAAGTCCATCTTCAGTGGCAGTGTTCTGCTGAATTCTGAGCCTCAAGCGCTTCATTTCAAGCTTGTTGGACTCCATCTCGTTGTCTATGGCTTGCAGTTTGTTCTCCAGGTCAGCCAGTTCTTCTTCGATGGGCGCCAGTTGTTCTTCTGCCATGATGTCTAGCTGGAGCGTACTACCGCCGTCGTCGTTCAGTTCCTACGGCGCGTATGGTTAGTCACGATAAATTGCTTGCTTGCTGTTAAAACTTACATCGGCTCTTGTCGCGACAAGAATAACGCTGCCATGGTGCCTCCGACTGTGCGCATCGAGGTAATGCTGTCGAAATGATTGGTCGCTTGTTGCACGCTTGATGTCAACGACCACAATGGTCATCTCGCATTGCTGCAGATAGGCAGTTGCGGCAGTAACACGGTACATGTTGACGTCCTTTGTTCCTGGAACATCGGCCAAGCAAATGCCATCCTGTAGTAGGGGACTATCGACGTAATACCTGTGATTGCTGTCAGCAACGCAGCCTATGTATGAAAGGGTATGTTCTTACCGTATGATCTCGACGAATGGCCACGGGCTGAATGGGAGTACTTTGCCTTGGTAACGTGCGTTGGGAGCTCGCATCCGGAACGGACGAAGCTGTTCGCGCATATCATTATGCGTACTAGACTTGAAGGGCACGGAGAGCTCTCCGTCCGGTACGAACTGGCCGTGAATATCCATAGTCCACTTCAACAGCTTCTTCAATGCTGGGTTGTCCTTAAGAGTCTTGCCCGATGACATAAAGTCCTCGAGAGATTCCGGAGCAACGCGGGAGGCGAAGAGATGTTCCAGGCACTCTAATGCGGCGTCTTTACGTGCGCGGTCCTCGTCGTCGACACTGTCTTCGTCCTGCATGAGCTTCTGCTTAGTGTTGAACCAAACCTTGAACCAGTTCGTGACTAGATCATCAGTGCAGTACTCGAGGCAGTAGAACTGGACTTCCGCTTGTACTGCGCCGATGTTGGTTGATAGGGTCTTTTGGCGAAATTCCGTAACGACATTCGTACACGCCGCGCCGCTGTCACCCTAAAGATGCGCGTTAGTGATAGCTCTTCGCTTCGTATCTGTAGTAACAATACCTCTGGTGTCAGATCTTCACCAAGAAGAGCGTTTGTTGTGGCGGACTTTCCGGTACCAGTGTCTCCAGTCACGGCGATGCGGATCTCGTCTTGGTAGAGAATGTCGCGGTTCTTTATGATCTGGTTCCAGAGATAGTTTGCCTCTTCTCTAGCAACACCGAGACTGTTGGCTGCCTTTAAGAAATCCACGAAGACACGCAAGAGATCTTGAACGTCTCCCTCGGCTTGTTTGAAGCCTGGGTGGTACATTGGTAGTCTAGGCCGGCGCTGCTGGGCTGGATCGTATGGTGCTACGTCTTCAGAATCTTGATCGTCGTCGCTGTATTCGTCATCACTGACCGACAGTGAATCAAAAGCTACTATGAGTTAGCAAGATACACTTCTCAGATGAGGAAAGCACATACCCTTGCGCTTTGCAGGCAACATTGACTCTACACCGCCGGCGTTCCAGCCCATGATGGCAAGCTTAGCGCGGGTCTCGATGTCCAGGAGTCTCTGCGTGTATGGTGAAATGCTGACGACCTCTGGAGTGGGGGACTTTGGATTCTTTGTAGATGGGGGTGCGACCATGATGGCGATGGGCACAGAAGATGTCGGGCACTCAGGCTCAAAGATGGGACTTGCCGATCTCTCAGGTGTGTGCTGTTGAATGCCCTCCATCGGAACGCTGTCCGCGGACATAGCTATCACTAGTCAGGGACTATGATGGGAGGTCTCGACGACGAGCAAGAGCCGAAGCTGACCTTGTGTCGAGCGAATGGGTGCAGTGATTGAGGTTACCTCAGAAGAAAGAAGCGTCAAGGGATAGAGAAAGAAGGATGGAGGGAGAAAGAGAAGCGAAAGACGATGTGAAAGCCTTATATGGGCCACTCTCAGACGCCTACAGGTGAGAGAGCGGCCACTGATTGGAGGTCACCTCGTCTGCGAGGAGGTAAGAGCGCGATAAGCTCCTCAGACGCGAAGTCATCGTGGATGACATGATCAAGGTGTGCCAACTCCAGCAAATGGTACCAGATTATAGCTTCAAAGGAAGGTCTTGGTACATGGCACGCGTGCAGACGTTCGGCTCTGCGGCCTTGATGGACAAAGTCGTGGTGGTACTATACCTGGCTGACCACGTTCTATGCTATGAAGTCATGGCATCCCTGGAGGTCTGCCTTTACTTGTCTCTATGGGCCGTCATGGTGACTGACGGATCCGGAGTACTCGCCGTCACCACGGATATGGCAGGCAGGCCTGGTAACAGCATCTCTTGTAAATCCAGGAATATAGCCCCGATGAGTGCGATGCTCGATCCAAAAGATGTCTGGTCGACCCTGAAGTCGTGCGCTCAATTAATTGGAAGTGGCTGGAGATGTGGCTCATAGGAGACGTGGTGCAGGCGTCCTACTGGAGCCAGGTGCATCGCACGCTAGTTGCTGACCTCTATACGCCCCAGCCGAGGGAAGGCGCTCTGGACCCTGTCGAAAACTTAAACCTCACACCTCAGCCGTGTAGCTCTCCCAAGCTTTCTCCCACCCTCTCCAGCTTTTTGCGCGACCGTGGTTGTATGGCGATGCGTCGCCATGGCATTCCCACGAAATGCGATACGCGTCAGCGCCAAGCGGATGGTGCCGATTGCCGCCCCCTTAGCCTCTTCGGTCCTCCCGTCGGGCTAGACAGGGAAACTCGCAGCCATGGATGCTTGGGAGGCTTGCGACAGCGCCGAAGGACACTTTCTTTGTCTCCGTGAGCAGTCTTTCCTTTCCTGAGTTTCACGTACGAAACGCAGATGCATACTCCAACGGCATTGCAATAATCTTTCAGCGCTTCGCACGCGACTTTACATTCTTTTACAACCTTCAATACATGCCCACCATGGCAATCCGCCCGCTCAATTCGAGCCTTATCTTCGACCGGCGCGTTATACTCGCTCTCACGGCTGCCGTAGTCCTCGCCTTCACATTCGCCTTCCTCTACTCACCCGACCTACGTCCCAGCTCGGAATGGCTACCACCTCTCAGCTCGAAACCGACGTCCACCTTCTCCGCGCCGCTCAAGAACACCGAAGACCCCTACATCGTCGAGCTGGACTACCTAGCCATCAAGCCAAACGTCTCGGACAAGGTTAGGTTCTACTGGAACATACCATATGCCGCAGATGCAGGAGGCCAGAACAGGTTTCGCGGACCACAACCGGTGAACAGGACATATGGCGTTGGTCGGGGCGAGAAGCCTTTGGTGTGGGATGGATCATTGGGCATGTGCCCAAGAATCCAGAAGATTGATCCAACCCAGCGAAACAGGGAAGATATCTCAGGGCCGGACGTGCTGGGTATCAAGACTCGTTCCACTGAGGATTGTCTGAGCTTGAACGTCTTCACGCCGATTGACGCTGAGGCAGGCGACGACCTACCAGTTTTGGTCAACATTCCCGGTGGTGGCTTCCATCTCCCAGGACGCAGCAATGGAGGCGAGATGGTAGAGAAGGCGCGACGCGAAAAGGGCGTGGACGGCAAACTCGACAAGGGCATCGTTGTAGTCACCATGTACTACCGCAACGGCATCTACGGTTTCCTCTCTGGAAAGGAGATTGCAAAGGACGGCGATTACAACAACGCGCTGCGCGACCAGAGAGCGGCGCTGGAATGGGTCCAGAAGTATATCAGGTACTTCGGAGGCAACCCCGACCACGTTGTCATCATGGGCACGAGCGCTGGCGGCGCGTCCGTAATGCTGCAACTGACGGCCAACGAAGGCGACAACTACCACCCTGTCCCGGGCGTAGGTCGCAAGCAGCTCTTCCACGGCGCCATCGCCCAGTCTCCCGCGAGCCCAACATTCTTCACCCCCGACCAAGCCGAGAAGTTCTACAATGAGGTCGCAGACGGACTGAACTGCACAGACATCGCATGCGTGCGCAACGCAGCAACAGGCGATCTCTACTACGAGAACTACCCCATGAACTTCCCCGGCCGCGACACACCCCCACGCTGGATGTGGGCGCC
>Ga0265798_10010336_pt1 | contig 11527 bp, 12 predicted proteins | sample P3T30metagenome_FD_192430 | JGI IMG/M metagenome (GOLD analysis project Ga0265798, IMG submission 192430) | Plant litter microbial communities from East Loma Ridge, Irvine, California - P3 T30 | ecosystem: Environmental > Terrestrial > Plant litter > Unclassified | place: USA: California... | reverse complement strand
TTCGGTGTCGGCGCGGGCGCCCGTGATGACGACTTCGGCGACGGGGCCGTCGGCCTGTGCCAGAGCAAGGGTCGGGAAAGCCTGCGCAATGGCGAGCGCGGCGGCGGAAAAGGCGATATTGGTCTTGTACATTGTGTGCTCTTCGGGTTGGGCGGCCAACGACGGAGCACTCAAAGAGGAGGGGTGAACACGACTTTGCGCTTTCCTTCGCTGGCATTATCCAGATCAGGTACGAAGGGTATGTCTCACCCGGAAAAAAGCTTTCCAGGACCCCTAGCGAGCGCGAAGCTTAACACAATCGGGTGGCATCTTCGCCCCGCAAATTCGTGCGCCATGCATCCGGTCCTCCCGTTACACTTGAGGAAAGTGTGCGGAGGGCCGACAATGCGCGTATCTGAAGCAATGAACGATCGGAGAACGCCATGACGCAGGAACACACCGTCGAACCGCGCGACAACCTGAATGCCCAGGTGCTCGACATGCACCGCGGCCTGACCGCGCTGATCGAGAAGCTGGGCGAGCTGGACATGCTGAACCAGCGTGCCGAGGCCTGCACCGATCCCGAGCTGCGGCTGGTGCTGGGCAGCCAGCGCGACACGGCGCGCAAGCATGTGGCGATGCTGCTGGAATGGGCGCGCCGGCGCGACACGAAGCTGGACAAGGAACTGCGCGATGCGCTGTTCAAGGCCGGCCCGATCGCCGCGCAGTATCGCTACGACGAGGGCGTGGCGTAACGCCGATTTATCGTCGGCAACACCGAGCAGCTGCGAAGGTAGCAAGAAAGTAGCAAGCCAAGTGCGAACACACGAATAACGCACGTTAAGAGGCGGTCGAACGACGGCGCCATGCGCCATCGGGAGCCCCTCACCAAAAAGGGATATATGAAGTTACAGCCTTATCACGAAGGAAGCTGGTTTGCCGTACCGCTGATCGACGGCGGCTTTGCGGCCGGCCTCGTTGCCCGCATGTCGCCGCAAGGCAAGATCATGCTGGCTTATCTGTTCGGACCGAAGCGTCCGGCCATGCCAACGCTGGCCGAGGTCCGGGAGCTGAAGGCCACGGATGCGCTGAAGGCCATCCGTACCGGCGACATGGCGCTGGCCAACGGCCGCTGGCCCGTGCTGGGCGATGCCGAACGTTTCGACCGTAACGACTGGCCCGTGCCGGTGTTCATCCGCCGTTCCGACACGCTGAAGCGCGCATGGCAGGCAACGTACGCGGACGATCCCGCCAAGCCGGAGCGCGAAGTATCGGTGCCGTATGAAACGGAAGGACTGGAAAGCGATTCGCTGTACGGCTACGGCTCGACCGAGCTGCTGCTGACCAAGTTGCTGGAACACTGAGCGGAGGTGCGATGCAGGGAGGATGCTTCTGCGGGGCTGTGCGCTACACGGTCACGGGCACGCCGTTCAACAGCACGCTGTGCCACTGCTCGATGTGCCGCCGCGCGACGGGTGCGCCGGCTGTCGCCTGGTTTTCCGTGCGCAAGTCCGAGTTCCGTTTTGTGTCCGGCCGTCCGGCCACCTTTGCGTCGAGCCCCGGCATCACACGGCGCTTCTGCGGCGATTGCGGCACGCAGCTGACCTTCGAAGACGAGCGGTGGCCCGATGAGCTCGACATTACCACTGCCAGCCTGAACGATCCCGAGGCTGTGCCGCCCGGCGATCATACTTTCATGCAGAGCCACCTGCGGTGGCTGAAGCTGGCCGATGACTTGCCGCGGTACTTGCGGACGCGCAAAGAGGGGACGCTGGCGCCCTGACGTTGTGGATGCGGTTGATTTTAACGTCGGGGACAGGCACCTCACGGCCCTTCGGCCCGAGAGGAGCCAGTCCCCGGCGGCTCGTCGGCCGGCGGCCCTGGCGTGCCGGAGACTGGCACCGTTCCCTGGTCGGTCCGCGGCACGGCCTGTCCCCGACGTTCAGCATTCGACGTCAACGGCTCGAACCGACCGCTGGCGATGTGCGGCAGGGAACACCGATGCGATCACTTACCGGGAACAGACTGCGCCCGCCCCAGCAACAACGTCCGCTCCCGCTCGTTCTGCGTCAGCCCGGCAGCCCGCTCGAACTCGGCGCGGGCTTCGTCCAGCCGGCCCAGCTTGAACAGGAAATCGCCCCGTACGCTGGGCAGCAGGTGGTAGTGGCGCAGGGCGGGCTCGTCCTGCAGGTGGTCGGCGATCTCCAGCCCGGCGGCGGGGCCGAATGCCATTGCCATGGCGACCGCCCGGTTCAGTTCGACGACAGGGGAGGGCGCCACCTGCGCCAGCGCGTCGTACAGCGCGGCGATGCGGTGCCAGTCCGTGTCCCCGGCCTTGCGGGCGCGGGCGTGGCAGGCGGCGATGGCGGCCTGCAGCGCGTACGGTCCCAGCGTGCGGCCGCGGTCGCGGCACAGCTCGTCGGCACGCGCCAGCGCGGCCAGGCCGCGGCGGATCAGCAGCTGGTCCCAGCGCGAGCGGTCCTGTTCCAGCAGCAGCACCGGCACACCCTGCGCATCCGTGCGGGCGCGGGCGCGCGACGACTGGATTTCCATCAGCGCCACCAGTCCATGCACCTCCGGCTCGCGCGGCACCAGCCCGGCCAGGATGCGCCCCAGCCGCAGCGCCTCGTCGCACAGCGCGGGACGCATCCAGTCGGCGCCGGCGCTGGCGGCATATCCTTCGTTGTAGATCAGGTAGATCACCTGCAGCACCGATTCCAGGCGCTGCACCAGCTCGTGGCCCAGCGGCACTTCGAACGGCACTCTTGCCTCCGCCAGCGTGCGCTTGGCGCGGACGATGCGCTGTGCCACCGTTGGCTCGGGGACGAGGAAGGCGCGGGCGATTTCCTCCGTCGTCAGCCCGCCCAGCAGCCGCAACGTCAGCGCGACCCGGCCTTCCGTCGGCAAGACCGGATGGCAGGCGATGAAGACGAGGCGCAGCAGGTCGTCGCCTATCTTGTCCTCGACGGCCCGCTCCAGGTCCGGCGCCGCATCCTGCAGCAATCCTTCGATTTCATATGTCAGCGCCGGCTCCCGCTCCCGCTCCAGCTTGCGGTGGCGCAGCCAGTCGAGCGCACGGTGCTTTGCGGTAGTCATCAGCCATGCCGCCGGGTTGTCCGGCGTGCCGTTGACGGGCCACGTCTCCAGCGCGCTGACGAGCGCTTCCTGCGCCATCTCCTCGGCCAGGCCGACGTCGCGCAGCATCCGCGTCAGTACCGCGATGATGCGCGCCGACTCGATGCGCCAAACCGCTTCCAGCGCCCGCTGGACGTTGCTCATGCCCGCGCGGGCACGGCCACTTCGCGCAGCTCCACCGTCACGTCGGGCAGCATCGGAAACGGGTACGTCATGATCCAGTCGTACGCTTCCTGCCGCGTGCGGGTCTGGATCAGCCAGAAGCCGGCGATCAGTTCCTTGATCTCCGTGAACGGGCCGTCGATGACGGTGGCGCGGCCACCCCGGAAACGCACGCGCGCGCCGGTCGACGTCGGTTGCAGGCCGGCGCCCGCCAGCACGGTGCCCGCGCGCACGCCTTCATCGTTGCGCGCGTTCATGCGGTCGATGACGGCCACCGGCGGCACGAGATCCAGTTCGGTGCTGGCGTCCGACCGCAACAGGACCATGTATGGCGTCAGGCTGGGCACCACGCCCGTGTCGATGCTGTGGCAGCCGCCCGAGCAGCCCGTCTCGCGCACTTCCAGCGCCACGTTGCCTTCGCCATCCGCGCCGGGCCAGCCGCGCGCCCAGTCCAGCGCCGCTTCCTTCGACGGCACATCCAGGATCGCAAAACCGGCCACCGTTTCGTCGACGGGAAACGGGCCCTCGTGGATCGACCACTGCCCGCCGGTGCAGCGCAGCCGCGTGCCGCTGGCGCTGGGGCGCAACCAGCGCCCGGCGGGCACGGCATCGGCCAGCTGGGCTGGCGGAAAACCGGCCGTCTCCGAGCCGCTGTCGGCCCGCCGTATCACCATGAATCGCATCCGTTCCTCCGTTATAAGGTTCAGGCGGTGGCCGTCCGCGCGCGCAGGCGTTCCTCCTGTTCGCGCAGTTGCGGCGTCATTTCGGGAGCGAAATCCTCCATCTCGAAGACCTGGCGGATCTCCATCTCGTCGCCGTCCAGCATGGGCGCCCGCTTGACCCACTCGACGGCTTCGTCCATCGACTTTACCTGAATCAGATAGAACCCCGCAATCAGCTCTTTTGTCTCCTGGAAGGGCCCGTCGATGACGGTACGGCCGCTGCCCTGGAACCGCACCCGCTTGCCGCGCGAGCTGGGATGCAGGCCTTCCCCTGCCAGCAGCACGCCCGCGTTGACGAGTTCCTCGTTGTATTTGCCCATGGCGGTCAGCAGTTCCGTGGTGGGCATCCTGCCTGCTTCCGAATCGGCGCTGGCCTTGACGATGATCATGAATCGCATGGCGCCCCCTTATTGCGTCGTGGCGGCATCGCCGCACACCTGCTCTTTCGACGCTGCGATCGCCTCCTCGACGGACACGTCGCGGATGTGCGTCGCCATCGACCAGCTGTGGCCGAACGGATCGTTCAGCACGCCGTAACGGTCGCCCCAGAACATGTCGGTGACGGGCATCTTCGTCGTGGCGCCCGCGTCGAGGGCGCGCTGGAAGGCGCTGTCGATATCCGGCACGGACAGGTGCAGCGTGACGGGCGAGCCTTTCAGGGTCAGCGGACCGATGCTGCCCCATTCCGGCCACTCGTCCGCCAGCATCACGCTGGCGTCGCCGATGCGGATCATGGCGTGCATCAGCTTGCCGCTGCCGTCCTGCGCCGGCATCCGCACCTGCTCCACGGCGCCGAACGCCTTCGTGTAGAACTCGATGGCGGCACTGGCGTCATGGCAGACGAGGTGCGGGGTCAGCGTGCTGTGCGGTTCGGGGATTTTGTTGCCGTCGTTCATGGTCGATCTCCTCTGTCGTGGTGGAAGACTGCAAGAGCGCTGCTCTCATGATCGACGACGAACGGGGAAAAGACAAATCGACAAGCGAATAAATATTTTTTGGGGATAGGCACGTCGCGGGCCGAAGGCCCGTGAGGTGCCTGTCCCCGGCGTTGTTTTGCTTGAGCTTCGTGCTTCACGTCGGGGACAGGCACCGTGCGGTGCCAGTCCCCAGTTACAGCGCGTCGAGCTCGATATGGATGACCAGCCCGCCGCCGTCGCGATTGCTCAGCTGGAACTCGGCATGGTGCCGTTGCAGCACGCGCTCGACAATGGCCAGGCCCAGCCCGGCACCGTTGGCCTGGCCGCGCGCCGTGTCCAGCCGCGTGAACGGCTTGAGCAGTTCGCCGATGCGTTCGGCCGGGACGCCGACGCCATGGTCCTGCACGTCGATGACGACCTTCTTCGCCGTGTGCATGCCGCGCGTGGTACAGCGGATGTCGATCTCGGCCATGTCCGTGCCCGGCGTCTTGCCATAGCGGCGGGCGTTCTCGATGAGGTTGTGGATGACCCGCTTCAGGTCGGTGGCGTTGCCCAGCGCATGGGCGTCCGGCGCGATGTCCGTGACCACGCGCACGTCCGGCAGGCGGCCCACCTCGTGCGCCACTTCGGCCAGCATCGCGCTGATGTCGACGTTGACGAACGACGCCGATTCGGTCGGCTTGGCATAGTCGAGGAACTGGGCAATGATCGCATCCATTTGCGCGATGTCGGACTGGATGCCTTCGCGTGCCTCGCGCGACAGGTCGGCCATCTCCACTTCCAGCTGCATGCGCGTCAACGGCGTGCGCAGGTCGTGCGAGATGCCGGCCAGGATGACGGCGCGGTCCGATTCCACCTGCTGCAAATCCTCGACCATCTGATTGAAGCTGCGGTTGGCCAGGCGGATTTCCTTCGGTCCCTTTTCCGGCAGCGGGTCGGGGCGGCGCCCCTGCGCAATGGCGCGGGTGGCCACCGTCAGCCGGCGTAGTGGGGCATTGATCAGGCTGGACAGCAGCGCCGCGCCGACGAGCGAGACGAGCGACACGACGCCGGCCCAGCCCAGCCACTGGATGCTGGTCAGGCGCGTGATGCGCTCGCGCTCCAGCATCAGCCAGTACGAGTCGTCGTCGATGCGGAAGCTGACCCAGAAGCCGCGCATGCCGTTGACGCGGGCGGAGAATTTCGTGTCGGCGCCCAGCTTGGCCTTGACGAGTTTTTCGATGTCCGGCATCAGCCCGTTGTCCGGCGGCGGATCGACTTCGTCGTCGTCCTCCAGCAGGAACACGCGGATGCCTTCATTGGAGACGAGCTCGAACAGCAGCTCCGTGCGCAGCTCGGGGGCGGAGTGGGTCAGCGCGGCGCGCGTGATGGTCACCACGGAGATGACCTGGGCGGCCAGCTGCTGCGCCTGCGGGCCGCGCTGGACGAAGCTGATCATGCCGATCCATGATGCCATGGACAGCGTGGTTAGCACACCGAGCAGCAGGAACGTACGCCAGAACAGTCCGCTTTTCAGGCCGTTCTTCAGACGGCTCAGGGAAGGTCGCTTCATGCGGGGATCAGCGCGGCTGTCCCTCCGGGATGAAGACATAGCCCAGGCCCCAGACGGTCTGGATGTACAGCGGGCTGGATGGATCCGGTTCGATCAGCTTGCGCAGGCGCGAGATCTGCACGTCCAGGCTGCGGTCGAACACTTCGTATTCGCGGCCGCGCGCCAGTTCCATCAGTTTCTCGCGCGACAGCGGCTGGCGCGCATGGCGGGCAAACACCTTCAGCACGGAGAATTCGCCCGTGGTCAGCGGCACCGTTTCGCCGTTCTTCTTCAGCGTGCGCGTGCCCAGGTCCAGCACGAACTGGCCGAACTCGAACGTTTGCGGGGTTTCCGACGGCGCGCCCGGAATCTCGTCCGGTGCCTTGCGGCGCAGCACGGCGCCGATGCGGGCCACCAGCTCGCGCGGATTGAAGGGCTTCGGCAGATAGTCGTCCGCGCCCATTTCCAGGCCGACGATGCGGTCCACGTCCTCACCCTTGGCGGTCAGCATGATGATCGGCGTCTGGTCGCCCGCGCCGCGCAGGCGGCGGCAGATCGACAGACCGTCCTCGCCCGGCAGCATCAGGTCCAGCACAAGCAGGTCGTAGCGCTCGCGCAGCCACAGCTTGTTCATCGCCGTCGCATTCTCGGCGGTGAAGACGTTGAAGCCCTGTTCGGTGAGATAGCGGCGCAGCAGGTCGCGCAGGCGGACGTCGTCGTCCACTACCATGATCTTGGCCTGGTGGCCATTGCTGTTTGCGGAAGTGTTGCCGGATTCGGTGGATGTGGTAGTCATAAGGCTGTCGGAATTGTCAGAACCATGTCGCTATGGTAACGTCATAATGCGCGACGGGGCGTCGGGACGACGACCCATTACAAAGTGTTACATTCTTTACCCTATCCCTCTTACCCCCGGTAGGAAAGGGGCATACACTTTGTCCATCGATAGCGTATTCAACGTATATCCACTGCAGTTTAGCAGATGATCAAGACCGGAGAAGAGGGCACAGCATGAGCGATCGGGCAAACAATCGGAGCAGGACGAGCGGCGCAGCGATGCGTCCGCGCGCCGCCGGTTTGCTCGCGGCGGTTGCCTTCAGCCTGCTGGCCGGCATCGTGCAGGCCAATCCGAACGACGGTCCGCCACGGCGCGACGATCGCGGCCAGCAGCAGAACCGTCGCGATTTCCGCGACAGCCGCTGGGGTGACGCCGCCGACCAGCGCTCGTTCGAGGCACGCGCGGAGGAGCAGCGCCGCATCATGCAGGAAAATGCCAACAATGCGGAGATGAACCGCCGCATGAGCCGGATGACGGCCGACGAGCGGCGCGACCTGCGGCGCCAGATCAATGAAGCGGGGCAGGAAGTGTATTCCGTGACGCCACGTCGCTAACCGAAAGTACTGAATTCCTGCACGGGGCCGTTCGCGAGAACGGCCCCGTTGTTTTTGGGCACCGTCCGGCCCGGGTTTGTTCCACCTTAAACGGCTCAGCGCCTCCCGCTCCTATAGTTTCCACGTGGAATCTGAATCTATACTGGAGCCGGGGGCATAGTGGGCAAGCAGCCATCAAGCGATGCTTTAGCGGCGGCAGCGGCCGGCACGACCCCGGCGCCGGTGCTGCTGCACTGCGACGACGGTGTGTTCTTCCGCGCCGACAGCATCCCTGCCGAGCGCCAGGCCGTGGTCGGCCAGACGTTCCTGTCCGGCGCCTTCTTCTCCGGGCTCGACTACGACGTCTTCCTGCGCCTGCTGTACGACGCGCCTATGGGTGCGGCGGCGGATGCGCCCATCCGTTTCGCCTCGGCTGTCGAGCCGTTCGCGCTGGCGCGGCGCGCGCTGTACAAGTCCGTCAAGATCGTCCACGGCGAGGCGGACTATTACTTCGAACCCGTGTTCCTCGATGCCGGCGGCGGCCCGGTCCAGGGCGCGACCCTGCGGTTCGACGAATTCGTGGCCGACATGTGGCAGAAGGGCATCCGCTTCGGCATCGACGCCATCGCCGTGCGCGCTGCGATCGCCAGCACGAAGCCCGAGCGCTGCGTGGTGGCGCGGCGCCGCGATGCCGTGCCGGGGCAGGACGCGGCCATCGTGGAAGTGACGGATGCGCTGCACCGCTCGAATGCGCCGCGCGAGGGCGCCAACGGCCGCTTCGACCTGCACACCTTCCAGAATCGCTTTCCGCAGGTGAGCGCACGCACGCGCCTGCTGAAGAAGATGCCGCCGGTGGCCGGCGTGCGCGGCCACGAACTGTCCGGCATTCCCATCGAGCCGCCCGTGCCGAAGGACCTGGAACTGGTGTCGGTGGCGGGCACGGGCACCGTGATCGAGCACCTGGACGGCACCGACTTCCTTGTCGCGGCCGTGCAGGGCTTCGTCAACGTCGACAAGCGCAGCCGCCGCATCTCGATCGGCCCGAAGATCGTCAGCCGCGAAGGCGTCAGCGTGCGCACGACGGGCAATCTGCAACTGACGGGCGAGTACGAGGAATTCGGCGAGGTGCAGGAAAACCGCATCGTCGAAGGCGGCAACATCACCATTCATGGCGACGTGTTCGGCCGCATCGTCTCGCGCGGCGGCACCATCGTGTTGCGCCACAATCTGATGGGCGGCACGGCGGTGAATAGGGATGGCGCCATCCGCGTGGCCGGCGTGGCCGCCAACGCCGTGCTGCAGACGAAGGCGGGCGAGGTCGCCGTGCAGCGTGCGCAGAGCTGCATCATCACGGGTACCCGGGTGCGTATCGGCATTGCCACCAATTGCGAAATCATGGCGGACGAGGTGGTGATCGGCAATGCCAGCGGCTGCGCCATCGCGGCGCGCAGCATCGTCATCGAGAGTGCCGGACCGCACAAGCACAGCGAAATGACGCTGTTCGCGCTGGTGCCCGATACGTCGCGCCTCGATGGCGAGATCGCCGACTTCACGTCACGAGGGGAGGCGTACGCGCGCCTGATGCAGCGGCACACGGAGGCCGTCGACGCCATCACCGGGCGGCGCGAGGTCAGTACCTATCTCGCGCTGGCGCAGCGCATCCGCAAGCGCGAAGCGAGCCTGACGCCGGAGCAGATGCGCGCGTTCCAGAAGATCGCCGTACTGGTGGGGCCGGCGCTGCAGGAAGTGGCGCAGCTGTCGCTGGCCGCGCGCCAGGCGCAAACGCAGCAGGTGCTGATGCAGGAGGGCGCGCTGGCGGCGCAGGCCCGCAAGGACGCGGTTGCCGGTGCCGCCAGCTGCCGGGTGCGGATGCTGAGCGGCGAGACCGTCGTGCGGGCAATGCCGTACAACCCGGAACAGGGCGCGGCCTATCACGTGGCCGCGAGGGACGTACGGACGCGCTTGCGGGCGGAAGCGCAGACGCGCCCCCCGGTCTGGAGCGGCAGTACGGGGACGCTGGTGTGGCCGCCGCCCGCGCCCGAACGGGAAGCTGGCGGTCTCGACTGAAGGCGGGTTGAGCTGCGTCAACGTGTAAGCGGCGCCGACAGCTACGATGATCCATGACCCTGCTTTGCGACCGCCGCCACCGCCTGACGAAAGGAACATCATGCCGAACATCCAACCAGCGCTGGCCATCCTGCCCAGTGGCGAGAACGCCGCGCGACCGGCACGGCAATACCTGACGTTCCGCCTGGGCGGCCTGGAATACGCGCTTGACTACGCCAACGTGCAGGAGCTGCGGCCGCTGAAGGCGCTGGAGCGGTTTGCCGCGGACGGCGAAATCCTCAGCGGCGTGGCCGTCTCGCGCGGCGTCATCATGCCCATCGTCGACATGCGCATCGCCTTCGGGCCACGTCCGCCGCGGCACGATACCACCACGGACGTGATCATCCTGCGCCTGTCGACGTGCGTGATGGGGATGGTGACGGATGGCGTGACGGACATCGTCACCCTGGCCGACGGCGACATCCGGCCGTTCCCCAGCCTGGAGACGGAAGGGGCGCCCGAGGTGGACTATCTGCTGGGGTTGGGGGAGATCGGCGAGCGGCGCATGATCGTCGTCGATATCGACAAGCTGATGGCGATCCGCAAGGTGAACCTGGCGGCGCGGCACGCCGCCTGAGTTGCCGGGGTGTTCGAGCTGACGTAAAAGCACAAAGCATCCAGCCAGCGCGACGAGCAATCAACGTCGGGGACAGGCACCTCGCGGGTCCGTCGGCCCGAGAGGAGCCAGTCCCCAGCGCGCATCAGCCGGCGAGTGCTTCGAGCCTGTGCGCGCCACGCCGCGTGAATTGTTGCGACGTTCGAGCCGCCGGGGACTGGCTCCGATCGGCGGGCGAAGGCCCGGCGGTCGGTGCCTGTCCCCGACGTAAAAGCAAGAAGCATCCAGCTTGCCCGGTACGCTGCGAAAATCAACGTCGGGAGCTGGCTCCTCAGGGCCCTTCGGCTCAAGAGAAGGCAGTCCCGACCTGCATCAACCAGCCAGCGCCTCCAGCTGCTCCTGCAACCCCAGCCACTCGCTTTCGAGCTGCTCCAGGTCTTTCGTATAGAAAGCCTGGTCGGCCAGCAGCGTTTTCAGTTTCGCCTTGTTGGCCGCGTCGTAGATCGTCGGCTCCAGCAGCTGCGCGTCGACTTCCGCCTTCTGCGCATTGCGCTTGGCGATCTGCTCTTCCAGCTTTTTGATCTTGTTCTCGATCGGCTTGCGCTGCGCGGACAGGCGCTGGCGCTGTTCCGCCTCTTGCCGCTTGTCGCGCTTCTCGACGTTCGGCGCGGCCGGCGGGGCGATCGGCGAGGCGGTCGGATAGGCCGTCCTGTTTTCCTTGCCGGCGGCCGGCAGCACGTCCGTGCCCTTGCCCAGCTTCGTCTTGAACAGCCAGTCCTTGTAGTCGTCCAGGTCGCCGTCGAACGGCTGCAGCTTGCCGTCGGCAACGATGATGAACTGGTCCGTCGTGGCGCGCAGCAGGTGGCGATCGTGCGAGACGACGACCAGCGTACCCTCGAACTGCGCCAGCGCTTCCGTCAGCGCTTCGCGCGTTTCCAGGTCCAGGTGGTTGGTCGGTTCATCGAGCAGCAGCAGGTTCGGGCGCTGCCAGACGATCAGCGCCAGCGCCAGGCGGGCCTTCTCGCCGCCGGAGAACGGGGCGATGGGG
>Ga0265798_10010335_pt1 | contig 11527 bp, 8 predicted proteins | sample P3T30metagenome_FD_192430 | JGI IMG/M metagenome (GOLD analysis project Ga0265798, IMG submission 192430) | Plant litter microbial communities from East Loma Ridge, Irvine, California - P3 T30 | ecosystem: Environmental > Terrestrial > Plant litter > Unclassified | place: USA: California... | reverse complement strand
GTAGGGCTTGGCGATCCACATGTACACCAGGCCCAGGCCGATGACGATCACGGTCGTTAGAACCATGGAATAGTTGATGTACCAGGCTGCGTCGGGTGTGCGTGGCCAGGCCATGTTGATGATGGCGAGCACGCCGTAGATCAGCGCGCCGAGGTTCACCGGCCAGCCCCATTTGCCGAGGCTGAACTGACCGCTTGGAATCCACCCACGCATCCGGGCGAACAGGGCGGCAAGTACGATCATCTGGAACGCCAGGTAGATGCCGATGGCCGCGAAGCTGACGATGGTGGCAACGGCGTCCTGGAGGACAAAGCCCAGGCAGATGATGATGGCGGGCAGCACGCCGGAAACGAACAGTGCGGCGACCGGAACCTGTGTAGTGGGCGAGATGCGTTTGAGCAGGTCGCTGCCGACGATCATTTCGTCGCGCGCATAGGCGTAGAGCAACCGGCTGGCGGCGGCTTGCAGGCTGATGACGCAGGAGATGAACGACACCATGACGATGCCCATCACCACTTTCGAGCCGGTGACGCCGAAGGCCATGCTCAGGATGGTGGTGACCGGGTCCTTGTCGGTGCCATTGATCACGGCGTTCATGTCCGGCACGGCGAGGATCAGTGCCAGGCACGCGAACATTGCCGCCGCGCCACCGATCCAGATGGTCATGCGCATGGCACGGGGAATCTGCTTGCTCGGGTTCGGGGTCTCTTCGGCCACGTCACCGCAGGCTTCGAAACCGTAGTACAGGAACATCCCGGCCAGCGATGCGGTGAGGAAGGCGGGCAGGTAAGAGCCGTCGATGCGGATGTCGAAGGTGTTGAAGAACACGCTCAGCGGCTGATGACGTTCGAAGATCAGCAGATACCCGCCCACCAGTACGGCGCCGATCAGTTCGCAGAGAAAACCAAACATGGCGATGCGTGACAGCACCTTGGTGCCGCTGAGGTTGACGACGGTGGCGAACAGCCTCAGCACCAGTGCGATGACGATGTTGGTGTTGGCGCTCGGTTCAAAACCCAGCATCGCAGCCAGATAAGGACCGGCTCCGACGGCTACCGCGGCGATGGTCACGCACAGGGCGATGGAGTAGACCCAGCCGACCATCCACGCCCAGCGCTTGCCGACCAGGCGGCGCGCCCATGGATAGACACCACCGGAAATCGGGAACTGCGAAACCACTTCGCCGAACACCAGACACACCAGCATCTGGCCGATTCCCACCAACAGATAGGCCCAGAACATCGGTGGTCCGCCTGCCGCGAGACACAGGCCGAACAGCGTGTACACGCCCACCACGGGCGAGAGGTAAGTAAAGCCCAGCGCAAAGTTTTCCCACAGGCTCATGCTGCGGTTGAAGTTGGAGGTGTAGCCCAACTTTCTCAGTTGTTCGGCATCGCTGTCGGCGGCCGGTGGAACGGGGATGCTGCTCATCGTGTTTCTCCAGGAAATCGGCAGATTTCGGATGGCCGAGCCCGTGGCGGTGCACTTGGGCACAACCCGGTCGGTGGTTATTGTTTTAAAGCAGTTGCGGTTAAAGCGTTCTTAAGTGGAAAGCTCTTGATCGTTCCTACGCTTTGCGAGGTTACGCCTCCCTGGACGCTCTGCGTCCCGTGTGTGACGCAGAGCGTCACCGGCTGCATGCCCACGCGGAGCGTGGGAACGATCACATTGCGGCACCCTGTGGGGGCGAGCTTGCTCGCGAAGGGGCCGGATCAGACTGCGGACCTCAGTGCTTGAACATCACATGCCGCACGGTGGTGTAATCCTCCAGCCCGTACATGGACATGTCCTTGCCATAGCCGGACAGTTTCTGCCCGCCGTGCGGCATTTCGCTGACCAGCATGAAGTGCGTGTTCACCCAGGTGCAGCCGTACTGCAGGCGGGCAGACATGCGATGCGCGCGGCCTACGTCCTGTGTCCAGACCGATGACGCCAGGCCGTAATCCGAGTCGTTGGCCCACCCCAGTACCTGTGCCTCGTCGTCAAACTGAGTCACTGAGACCACAGGGCCGAACACCTCGCGGCGTACGATTTCATCGTCCTGCTGCGCATCGGCAATGACCGTCGGCTGGAAGAAGAAACCGTTGCCTTCGATGGCCTTGCCACCGGTGATCAGGCGGATGTGCGATTGCGCGACGGCACGCTCCACAAAGCCCGTCACCCGGTCGCGATGCTGTGCGGTGATCAGTGGCCCCAACTCGGTTTCCGGATCGTTCTGCTGACCCACTTTGATGCTGCTGACCGCTTCGCCGAGCTTCTGCACGAACTGCTCGTAGATGCCTTTCTGCGCGTAGATGCGGCACGCAGCGGTGCAGTCTTGCCCGGCGTTGTAGAAGCCGAACGTGCGAATGCCTTCCACCGCAGCGTCGATGTCGGCGTCGTCAAAAATGATCACGGGCGCCTTGCCGCCCAGCTCCATGTGCATGCGTTTGACGCTGTCGGCGGTGCTGGAAATGATGTGCGAGCCGGTGGCGATGGAGCCGGTCAGCGAGACCATGCGCACCTTCGGATGGGTCACCAGCGGGTTGCCCACGGTCTGGCCGCGACCGAAGACCAGGTTCAGTACACCGGCCGGGAAAATATCGTTGGCCAGTTCCACCAGACGCAGCGCGGTCAACGGCGTTTGTTCGGACGGTTTGAGCACGACAGTGTTGCCGGCGGCCAGCGCTGGCGCGATTTTCCAGGCGACCATCATCAGCGGGTAGTTCCACGGGGCAATGGACGCGATCACGCCCACCGGGTCGCGGCGAATCATCGAGGTGTGACCGGGCAGGTATTCACCGGCGGCCGAGCCGCTCATGCAGCGGCTGGCACCGGCGAAAAAGCGGAACACATCGGCAATCGCCGGAAGCTCATCGTTCAACGCGGCGTGGTAAGGCTTGCCGCAGTTGTCCGATTCCAGCTTCGCCAGTTCCTCGGCGTTTTCATCGATAGCGTCGGCTAGTTTCAACAGCAGCAGCGAGCGGTCTTTGGGCGCGGTCTGCGACCAGCTTTCAAACGCGGCATCAGCGGCGCGCACGGCGGTGTCGACCTGACCTTCGGTGGCCTCGTTGATGTCCACCAGCACCCGGCCCAACGCAGGGTTGAACACCGGCTGGGCGGGACCGTCGCCGGCGACCAGTTGGCCATTGATCAGCAGTTTGGTTTGCATTGTTTTTGTCCTCGTCTTGGAGCAACTGAATGGTTCGTCGCGGCACATTGGCCTTCGATGCTTATTCGGTGGAACACCACCCTGTGGGAGTGAGCTTGCTCACGAAGACTGACGTGCAGCCCCCACATCTGCTGTGGATGTACGGTCCTCTTCGTGAGCAAGCTCACTCCCACAGGGAATCAGCGATGTGTTCGATCTGTGCTGATTACTTCCCGCCACTCCCGGCCACGCTCTCACCGCCACGAGTGAGGTAATAGGCGCCGAGGATCGGCAGCATGGTCACGATCATCACCAGCATCGCGACCACGTTGGTCACGGGCACATCCCGTGGGCGGCTCAGTTGGTTGAGCAGCCAGATCGGTAGCGTGCGTTCGTGGCCCGCGGTGAAGGTGGTGACGATGATTTCGTCGAACGACAGCGCGAACGCCAGCATGCCGCCGGCCAGCAACGCCGAGCCGAGGTTGGGCATGATGATGTAGCGAAAGGTCTGCCAGCCGTCGGCACCCAGGTCCATCGAGGCTTCGATGAGGCTGTGAGAGGTGCGGCGCAGACGCGCGATGACATTGTTGTAAACGATCACCACACAGAAGGTCGCGTGGCCGACGATGATCGTGAACATCCCCGGCTCGATGCCCAGCGTTTTGAACGCCGACAGCAGCGCCAGGCCGGTGATGATGCCGGGCAGGGCGATCGGCAGGATCAGCATCAGGGAGATGCCGTCCTTGCCGAAGAAATCGCGTCGATACAGCGCCGCCGAGGCAAGCGTGCCGAGTACGATGGCGATCAGCGTGGCGACGCAGGCGATCTGCAGCGACAGCTTGATCGACTCCAGCACGTCAGGCCGTGAGAACGCCACGCTGAACCAATTCAGGGTGAAGCCCTGTGGCGGAAAGCTGAACGCGGCGTCTTCGGTGTTGAAGGCGTACAGAAAGATGATCAGGATCGGGAAATGCAGAAACACCAGCCCGCCCCATGCGGCGATCTTCAGACCCCAGGAGGCCTGATCGCCCTGCTTCACCAAAGGTTTAGAGCGCATCGAAAGCCCCCAGTCGTTTGACGATGGACAGGTAGATGGCGATCAGCACGATCGGCACCAGGGTGAAGGCCGCCGCCATGGGCATGTTGCCGATGGCGCCTTGCTGCGCGTAGACCATGCTGCCGATGAAGTAGCCGGGTGGGCCGATCAGTTGCGGCACGATGAAATCGCCCAGGGTCAGCGAGAAGGTGAAGATCGAGCCCGCAGCGATGCCCGGCACCGACAGCGGCAGGATCACGTGCATGAACGTCTGCCGAGGCTTGGCGCCCAGGTCGGCCGAGGCTTGCAGCAGCGATGGCGGCAGGCGTTCCAGCGACGCCTGGATCGGCAGGATCATGAACGGCAGCCAGATGTAGACGAACACCATGAAGCGGCCCAGGTGCGAGGTCGACAAGGTGCTGCCGCCGACACCGGGAATGCCGAGAATCACCTGCAACACCGGCTCAAGCCCCAGGTGCTGAACGAACCACTGAGCGACGCCGCCTTTGGCCAGCAGCAGCGTCCAGGCGTAGGCCTTGACGATGTAACTGGCCCACATCGGCATCATCACCGCGATGTAGAAAAACGCCTTGGTCTTGCCCGTGGTATAGCGCGCCATGTAATAGGCGATGGGGAACGCGACGATGGCGCTGGCGATGGACACGGCAATCGCCATGCTCAGCGTGCGCTGGATGACGTCGAAGTTGGCCGGGTTGAACAGCGCGCCGAAGTTGGTCAGGGTCAGGTCCGGCGTGACCGTCATGCTGAAGTCGTCGAAGGTGTAGAACCCTTGCCACAACAGCGTCAGCAGCGAGCCGAGGTAGATCGCGCCGAACCACAGCAGCGGCGGGATCAACAGCAGCGACAGGTAAAGGTTCGGGCGCCGATACAGCAGATTGGAAAAGCGCCGCACAGGCGTTTGCCCTGACATCGGCGCCGCATGGGCGAGTGTCTGGCTCATCTCAATGGGCCTCTGTAACGGTGTCAGCCAGCGGGGTCATCGCCTCGCGCGCCCAGCGTGCGCAGAGACGCTGACCGGTCTGGTGCTGCGCGCTGGTGTCCAGCCATTGGGTATTGGCCTGGCTGATGCTGAGGGTCTGGCCGTTGTCCAGTGTCAGCTCATAGCGCGTGGCGCTGCCCTGATATTGGATGTCGTGCAGCAGGCCGCTGATCTCGATTTCATGACTCGCCAGAGGGCCTTCTGCGAAGCGGATGTGTTCCGGGCGAATGGAAAATGCGTTCGGTGTGCCGCTCAGCTGTTGCGCCAGTTCGCCGCGCAACACGTTGGAAGTGCCGACGAATTCGGCGACGAAGGTGGTCGCCGGTTTCATGTACAGATTGCGCGGGGTGTCGACCTGCTCGATACGGCCCTTGTTGAACACCGCGACACGGTCCGACATCGACAGCGCTTCGGTCTGGTCGTGGGTCACGAAGATAAAGGTGATGCCAAGCTGGCGTTGCAGCTTCTTCAGCTCGCTCTGCATCTGCTCGCGTAACTTCAGGTCGAGGGCACCGAGGGGCTCGTCGAGCAACAGAACACGAGGCCGATTGACCAGCGCACGGGCCAGTGCCACGCGCTGGCGCTGGCCGCCCGACAGTTGCACAGGCTTGCGATCGCCATAGCCGCCCAGGGCGACCATGCTCAAGGCCTCTTCTGCACGCGCCAGTCGCTCGCTTTTGCCGACGCCTTTAACCTTCAAGCCATACGCCACGTTGTCGCGCACGTTCATGTGGGGGAACAGCGCGTAATCCTGAAACACGGTGTTGACGTCGCGCTGGTAGGGCGGCAATCCCGCGGCTTCTTCGCCGTGGATGCGGATCGAACCGGCGCTGGGTTGTTCAAAGCCTGCGATCAGGCGCAGGCACGTGGTTTTGCCCGAGCCCGACGGACCCAGCATGGAAAAGAACTCGCCGTCCTTGATGTCGATGGAAACCCGGTCAACGGCTTTCACTTCGCCGAACTGACGGGAAACGTGGGTGAACTGGACTGCAAGTGTCATGGTGAAACCTCAAGTGAACGCGAACGCCGTCGCAGCGGGTTCGCCGGGTGCATCAACATGCAAACATCTGAAAGAACGCCGTCACTGGGATGATCGTTCCCACGCGGAGCGTGGAGCGATCAAAAGTAGGCGCGCGCTTGCCCGCGATGGCGGTGTGTCAGGCACCATCCATGTCACAGACAGATCGCATTCGCGGGAAAGCGCGCTCCTACAGCAGTGCACTGCCTACTGTGGGAGCGAGCTTGCTCGCGAATGCGGTGCATCAGTCACGTTTGCTGAGACCGAAGGGAATGCTTTCGCGAGCAAGCTCGCTCCCACAGGTTATGCGGCGTGCCTGGGACTAACGCCCACCCATGATTGCGATGTAGTCCTGGGTCCAGCGGCTGTACGGCACGTACTTGCCACCCTCGGCTTGCGGGGTTTTCCAGAAGGCGATCTTTTCGAACAGGTCGAAGCCGTTGGTGGCGCAGCCTTCGGCACCCAGCAGGTCGCTGGCCTTGCACGCTTCAGGCACCACCGGCAGCGAGCCGAACCACGCGGCGACGTCGCCCTGGACTTTCGGTTGCAGCGACCAGTTCATCCACTTGTAGGCGCAGTTCGGGTGCTTGGCGTCGGCGTGCAACATGGTGGTGTCGGCCCAACCGGTCGCGCCTTCCTGCGGGATGGTCGAGGCGACTGGCTGCTTGTCGGCGACCAGACCGTTGACCATGTAGCCCCAAGAGCTGGAGGCCGCGACGCCTTCGTTCTTAACGTCGCTCATCTGCACGGTCGCGTCATGCCAGTAGCGGTGCACCAGCGGGTGCTGGGCCCGCAGCAGGTCGAGCACGGCCTTGTACTGGGTTTCTGTCAGTTGGTAGGGATCTTCGATTTTCAGTTCCGGCTTGGCGGTTTTCAGGTACAGCGCTGCGTCAGCGATGTAGATCGGGCCGTCATAGGCCTGGACGCGGCCTTTGTTGGGCTTGCCGTCCGGCAGGTCCTGCGCCTCGAACACCACGCTCCAGCTCACCGGCGGCGTTTTGAACACGTTGGTGTTGTACATCAGCACGTTCGGGCCCCATTGGTAGGGCGTGCCGTACGTCTGCTTGTTGACGGTGTACCACGGGCCGTCTTTCAGGCGCGGGTCCAGGGTCTTCCAGTTGGGAATCAGGTCGGTGTTGATCGGCTGCACACGCTTGCCGGCCACCAGACGCAGCGATGCATCCCCCGATGCCGTCACCAGGTCATACCCGCCCTTGGTCATCAGGCTGACCATCTCGTCAGAGGTCGCTGCCGTCTTGACGTTGACCTTGCACCCGGTCTCCTGCTCGAAGCCGGTGACCCAGTCATAGGCCTTGTCGCTTTCACCCCGTTCGATGTAGCCCGGCCACGCCACGATATCCAGCTGGCCTTCGCCGTCGCCGACAGCTTTGAGCGTTTCAGCCGCCTGCAAGGTGCCGCTGGCGAACAACGCGGTGATCACGGCGCTCAGGAGCGCGGTCTTTTGCACTGACATGGTGGGTTCCCTCGTTATTGATGTTTTTGGGCAGGAATCAGTGGTGGGGAACCAGCTGCAAGTCGCAAGCTACAAGCGGCAAGTGGTCATTGCACCCACTCTCTACTTTTAGCCGGGAAATACAGTGCTTCGCCGTTTTCTCTTATTGCTTTTCTCTTGACGCTTGTAGCTGTGAATATGTGGTTGCACTTGGTCTTGTAGCCTGCCGCTTAAAGCTTGTAGCTGCTCCTGGCCATAATGTGTCTGACTACGCTGTAGTCCTGAAGCGAATCGCTGGACAGGTCTTTCCCATAACCCGAACGTTTCAGGCCGCCATGGGGCATTTCGCTGACCAGCATGAAATGGCTGTTGATCCAGGTGCAGCCGTACTGCAGACGCGCGGCGACTTGCATGGCCTTGTCGAGGTTTTGCGTCCAGATTGACGATGCCAGGCCGTATTCCGAGTCGTTGGCCCACTCCACAGCCTGGGACAATTCGTCGAAGCGGGTGACCGTGACCACCGGCCCGAACACTTCCCGCTGGACAATCTCATCGCCTTGCTTGCACCCGGCGAGCAACGTTGGCTGATAAAAGAAGCCAGGGCCTGAGTGCACCGCAGCGCCGGTAATGCGTTCGATATGAGGCTGACTCAGCGCACGCTCGACGAAGCTGGCGACCCGGTCACGCTGACGCACGCTGATCAGTGGCCCGATCTCATTATCGGCATCGCGCTTGCCGGCGAATCGCAGGCTGCTGACCGCAGCACCCAGCTCGGCGACCAGCTTGTCGTGAATGCCCGCCTGAGCGTAGATGCGGCATGCGGCCGTGCAGTCCTGGCCCGCGTTGTAATAGCCGTAGGTGCGCACGCCTTCAACGACCGCCGCAATGTCGGCGTCGTTGCAGACGATCACGGGCGCCTTGCCGCCCAGTTCGAGGTGGGTTCGCTTAAGGGTTTTTGCCGCGGCCTGGAGGATTTTCTGACCGGTGACGATATCGCCGGTCAGCGAAACCATGCGCACTTTCGGGTGGCTGACCAGGTGACTGCCGACGCCTTCACCGCCGCCGCAGATGATGTTGATCACGCCGTTTGGCAGCAGATTGGCAAAGATTGGCGCCAACGCCAAAACGGAGAGAGGTGTGTGTTCCGAGGGTTTGAACACCAGCGTATTGCCCGCCGCCAGCGCCGGAGCGATCTTCCAGGCGGCCATCATGATCGGGTAGTTCCACGGCGCAATCGACGCAACGACGCCAATCGGATCGCGGCGAACCATGCTGGTGTAGCCCGGCACGTATTCGCCGGACAACTGGCCGGTCTGGCAGCGGACGGCGCCGGCGAAGAAGCGGAACACGTCGACGGTGGCGGTCAGGTCATCCTGACGCGCCAGGTGCAGGGGTTTGCCGCAGTTCAGCGATTCCAGCTGCGCCAGATGGTCAGCGTTTTTTTCGATGGCATCGGCGATGCTCAGCAGAATATTGGAGCGCTGTTGCGGCGTGGTGCGCGACCAGCCGGTGAAGGCGCGGTTGGCCGCCAGAATGGCAGTCTCGACCTGCTCGGTGCTGGCTTCGGCAATGTGGGTCAACACCTCGCCGGTGGCGGGGTTGAGGATCGGTTCGACAAACCCCTGACCCGCGACCAGTTCACCGTCGATCAGCAATGAGGTGAACAGTTGAGCAGTTGCGGTGTGTGGGGTTGCTGCGCCAGCCATTGTTCGAGCTTCCTTGTGTCGATTTTTTATCTGTGGCGGTGGACCAACCGTGAAAGCGAATGCATGCGCTCCTCACGCGGTCTGTGTCGCCTGTACCGACTTTTTCGCGGGCAAGCGCGCTCCTACCTGAATAAGCGTGCCCCTGGAGGAGCGCGCTTGCCCGCGATAGCGTTTTCCCGGCGTCCACGGAAGCAAGGTCGGATTCACATTCCGATACAACTCACCTCCCAAGCCTCAGAGCCTAGTGCGGCTTCCAGGGCTCGACAAATTCTAAATACTGAATGCAGCGTTCGATTAAATCGATGGCCTGCGCCCCGGATGCGGTTGTTCACGGGCCACACTGAGAAATGGGTCGACCAACGAGGGACGCGCAGTGCCCCGCCGCCACGCAAGGCCGACGTCCAGAGTCTGGGTCAGGTCCGCGATAGGGCGCGCTTCAATGATGTCACCTTCCAGCGACCACGGGCGATAGGTCATGTCCGGTTGGATCGACACGCCCAGGCCGGCGGCCACCAGGCTGCGGACCGCCTCGGTCGAGGCCGTGCGCAGCGTGACCTTGGGTTGCAGCCCGGCGCGTGACCAGACGCGCTGGGCATTGGTGCCCATTTCGTCGACGTTGAGCTGGATCAGCGGCTCACGCGCGACATCTGCCAGATTGATACTGTCGTGCTCCAGCAACGGGTGTTGCGCCGGCAGCCACAGGCGGTGGGGCGAATGAGTCAGAACTTCGGTCTGCAGTGCGTGGCGATCTTCCAGGTTCGACAGGATTAATACGCCGACGTCGATTTCGCCGCTGACCAGCAGGTGTTCGATGTAAGGCCGCTCATCCTCCATCACACGGATGTCCACATTGGGATAGGCGCGCTGGAAACGGGTCAGCAGGTCTGCGAGGTAGTAACCGGCGACCAGGCTCGTCACGCCGATGATCAACTGCCCGGCTACCTGATCGGCGCCTTGCTGCAGGCTGCGCTTGGCGTTTTCGACGGTGGCCAGGATCAGGTGGGCCTGACGCAGGAACTGGTGGCCCTGGTGGGTCAGGGTCATGCCTTTGGCGTGGCGGCTGAACAGGCTGACACCGATCTCTTCTTCCAGTTGCTGAATGGCCAGGGTCAGCGTTGATTGAGAGATGAACACCGCTTGGGCGGCCGCCGAGATCGATCCGGTTTCCGCGACCGCAATGAAGTGACGAATCTGTCGTAGCGTCATCATGAGGGCACCGGTTCGCTTGGTTTTTTAGAATTGAACGACTGTATATCGTTTTTCCTGAAGGGCCGCCAGCGACGTTTATGGGCGCGGCAACATTCAGAAGCACACCTGGAAGTCCGGTGTGCCGACTTCGTCTTACCCTGCGAGTCGAATGATTTCTTCCGCTTTCAGGAGCTTTCTTATGAACACCCGTGGCTTGCTCGATCAATTGTTGAAATCCGGTCAGGACCTGCTGAAGAACGCCTCAGGCGGGCCGGCGCCCTCCGGTTCTCACGGTAACGGCGTGCAGGGGAAGGGCGCGCAAGGCGGCCTCAACGATCTGCTGGGCAAAGTGGGCGGCGGCAACCTTGGCGGGTTTCTTTCGGGCGCGGGAGGCGGCGCGCTGGCAGCCGGGGCGATGGGGTTGCTGCTGGGCAACAAAAGCGCGCGCAAGATCGGGGGCAAGGCGCTGACCTACGGCGGTCTGGCCGCATTAGGCGTCCTGGCGTACAAGGCCTATGGCAACTGGCAGGCCAGTCAAGGTCAAGGCGCCTCGCAACAGACCGAGCCGCAGACCGTTGACCGGGTGCCTCCTGCACAGGTCGAGCAACACAGCGAGGCCATCCTGCGAGCGCTGGTGGCGGCGGCCAAAGCCGATGGTCACGTCGATGCAAACGAGCGGCAGTTGATCGAGGGCGAATTCACTCGCCTGACGGGCGACAGTGACTTGCAGCAGTGGCTGCATGTCGAGCTGAACAAACCGCTGGACCCGACCGACGTCGCCCGGTCCGCGCGAACCCCGGAAATCGCCGCCGAAATGTACCTGGCCAGCGTGATGATGGTCGATGAAGAGCACTTCATGGAGCGCGCCTACCTGGACGAGCTCGCCAAGCAGTTGAAAATTGAGCCGGGGCTCAAGCAAGAGTTGGAAAACCAGGTGCGGCAGGTGCAGTAATCCGTATCAACGCAAACCTTTTTGTAGGAGCGCGCTTGTCCGCG
>Ga0265798_10010334_pt1 | contig 11527 bp, 10 predicted proteins | sample P3T30metagenome_FD_192430 | JGI IMG/M metagenome (GOLD analysis project Ga0265798, IMG submission 192430) | Plant litter microbial communities from East Loma Ridge, Irvine, California - P3 T30 | ecosystem: Environmental > Terrestrial > Plant litter > Unclassified | place: USA: California... | reverse complement strand
TTATTGGACGGAAAACACGGTACCTGATGCATCGTGCTCTGCTGTGCAGGGCCGACGCATCAGCAGATCGGTGGGAATTCATCTTGTACGAACGTGTCGAATCAACTCTGCGGCGTATCAGAGTTGTCGATATTGGGGGGATGTCAACGACCGCCACCTACCCGGCATGAGCAGGTATATCGCTCATTGCCAGGTCGTCCAGCTTCACTTATCCGTCGCGCCAACAGTGCGCTTCGCAAATATGTCTTTGAAGACTGGCAGGGCAGAGAACACATTCGGCCAGCCGGCGTAGAAGGCCAACTGGGTAAGCATCTCGGAGGCCTGCTTTTCGGTAAGGCCGCTATCCATTGCCCGGTTCAGGTGGTAAGTGATTTGCGCCACCTGGCCAGAAGCGACAAGCGCGCTGACAGTGACCATGCTGCGGTCGCGCGGCGCCAGGCCAGGGCGCAGCCAGAGGTCTCGGAACAAGGCATCGGTCGTGTAGTGGACCACGCCCGGCGCTACCTTGCCGAAATTTTCATCGACCGACTTCGCGCGCTTGTCGTCAGCCTCTTTATCAAGCGGCAGCAATTGTACCTTCGCCGATGGCAACTGATTACTGGTGATCTTGCGTTCCGCAAAGACGGGCCGGGTTGCGCTGACGGCCGCCATGGCGTTCGGCCAGCCGGAATAGAAAGCCAGGTGCGTGATGATTTCCGAGATCTCCCCAGGCGTAACACCATTGTCGAGCGCCCGGTTCAGGTAAAACGGCAGCTCCGATGGCTGGTTCCTGGCGATCAGCACCGCGAGCGTGACAATGCTTCGGTCTCGTGGCGACAAGTCAGGACGCGTCCAGACGTCACCGAGTAGCAGGCCTTCGGTGTAGTTGTCGAGTGCAGGTGCAACCATGTGAATCTCCTTTGATGAGGATGAGAGAGTGCGGGGCGGCTTGGACGCCTGTGCATCTGCATTGCCTGCCGAAGCAAACATCGACAAGCTGCACAGCGCGATGCCGCCGGCGGTTGCCCACATTGATCGGGCGCGCTTATTTCCCATATTGTTCATCGCTGACCTTCTCCATCCATTCGACATTCTTGCCATTGGCGCTCTCCTGGATGGCAATGTGTGTGACGGCGGTCGTTGGCGCCGCGCCATGCCAGTGCTTGACGCCAGGCGGCGTCCAGATGACGTCTCCCGGACGGATCTGCTCGACGGTACCTCCCCACTGCTGTATGCGACCCGCACCTGCAGTCACGATCAGTACCTGTCCCATCGGGTGCGTATGCCAGGCCGAACGTGCACCTGGTTCGAAGGTCACCGCACCGCCAGACACGCTCGACGGTGCGCGCACGCCAAACAGTGGATCAACCCGCACGCTTCCCGTGAAGTTCTGCGCGGGTCCTTTGGTCGATGCCTGACTACCAGCGCGGGCGATGACCATCTGGGCCGGGTTGCCGTTCACATTGCCAGGAGCAGTGCTGGCCGGTGCCGTTCCCGTTGTTCCGGTTTGGGCAAGCGCCGATGCACCCAGCGTGAGCGACATTACTGCCGCGGCAATCATCTTCATGGTTATCCTTTCAAGCCTGGCCCGACAGCGCGTGTCGAGCCGATACGTTCATGACGTTTTGCGTTGACTGCGTCCTCAAACGACCTCTGGCAGGCGGTCGAGGAACTTGTCCAAGGTGATGGGGTAATTGTGTACACGCACCCCTGTCGCGTTATAGACAGCGTTTGCCACTGCCGCTGCGACGCCGCTGATGCCGAGTTCGCCTACCCCCTTGGCTTTCAGCGGCGACCCGGCCGGATCGACCTCATCGAGGAAGATGACTTCCTGGTGCGGAATATCCGCGTGGACCGGGACTTCGTAGCCGGCGAGATCGTGATTAACGAAGAAGCCGGCGCGTTTGTCGACGACGAGCTCCTCCATCAATGCGGCGCCCACGCCCATGCTCATGCCGCCAATCACCTGGCTGCGCGCCGCCTTGGGGTTCAGGATGCGGCCTGCCGCGCAAACGGCGAGCATGCGTCGCACGCGGATCTCTCCAGTGGCCGCATGGACCCCGACTTCGACAAAATGCGCGCCGAAGGTCTGTATCGCATAACGCTTGGCGAGATCGCCGAATTCCATGACATCCTCGGCCTCCAGGTCGCGCCATCGCGAAGCATGTGTCAGCGGAACAGTACGGTTCCCGGTGCGCACCATGCCATCGGCAAATTCGGTGCTTGCCGGATCCATGTCGAGTTGCCGCGCCACGGCTTCACGCAGCTTCACGCAGGCGGCATATACGCCGGCTGTCGAGGAAGCCGCCCCCCATTGCCCGCCCGAGCCAGCGGACTCGGGAAAGCGCGAATCGCCGAGCTTCACGTTCACCTTGTCCACGCCGATGCCCATCATTTCGGCGGCGGTCTGGGCGATGATGGTGTAGGTGCCGGTGCCGATATCGGTCATGTCGGTCTCGACGGTTACGATGCCGCGATTGTCGAGACGAACACGGGCAGCAGACTTCATCACGGGCGCGCCGCGGATCGCCGCGGCCATCCCCATCCCGACCAGCCAGTGGCCATCGCGCCGGCTGCCAGGACGTGCCGGGCGATCGCTCCAGCCAAAACGCTGTGCGCCCGTCTGCAGGCAGTCGACCAGCTGTCGTTTTGAGAACGGGCGCTTTGGATCCTCGGGATCGACCTGGGTATCGTTGAGCACACGGAACGCGACCGGGTCCATGCCGAGTTTCTCGGCCATTTCGTCCATGGCGATCTCGAGCGCCATCATCCCGGGCGCCTCTCCTGGCGCGCGCATCGCACTGCCTTCCGGGAGATCAAGATGCGCCAGCCGCAGGCGCGTCATCCGGTGCGGGCCGGCGTACAACAGGCGTGTAGCGGCAGTGGCAGCCTCGGGCCTGCCGTCGGCGATATTCCCCGACCAGCTTTCGTGCCCGATTGCCATGATCCTGCCATTGCTGTCGGCCCCGATGCGAACCCGCTGGATCGTGGCCGGGCGGTGCGTCACGTTGTTGAACATGAGCGCGCGCTGAAGGGTCACCTTGACTGGCCGTCCCACCTTGCGCGCCGCCACGGCTGCCAGGACCGCATCCGACAGGATCGTGCCTTTTCCGCCGAATCCGCCGCCGATATATGGTGAAACAATCCGGACATTCTCCTTGGCGATGCCGAGTGTCTTTGCAATGTCCCGCACGCCCCAGTTGACCTGCTGGATGGCGGTCCAGAGCGTGAGCTTGCCGCCGTCCCATGCAGCGATCGTCGCATGCGGCTCCATCATTGCGTGCGACTGGTCGGGGGTGGTGAAGCTGGCGTCGAGCTTCACGGCCGCACTGGCGTAGCCGGCTTCGAAATCCCCGATGCTGGTTTCGGGCGGCGGCGAGAACGGGCCTGCTTTCGACGGCGGCGCGCCATCCTTCGCTGCCGCCAGGTCGAATGCTCCCTTGGTACGGGTATAGCGCACCCGCACCAGTTGTGCGGCGGCGCGCGCCTGTTCGAAGGTCTGCGCCACGACAATCGCTACTGCCTGGTGGTAATGATCGATGTCCGGCCCGGCGAGTGCGCGTGCCGCGTAGAAGGCACCCTTGTCGAGCTTGCCCGCATTCCCGGCGCTGACGACGGCAAGCACGCCGGGGGCGCGGCTGGCGAGTTTCGTATCGATCGACTCGATCCGCCCTTTTGCGATGGCGGCGCCGACGACGTACCCATACGCCGCATTCGGCGCGGCGGCGTTCTGCTCGTAGGCGTAGGTGGCGGTACCGGTGGTCTTGAGTGCACCCTCGACGCGGTCGGTGGGCTTGCCGACGACCTTGAGCTGGTCGATCGGATTGGTGGTGGCAGGGGTGTCGAATCTCATGACTTCATGCTCCGTGCTTGCGCCAGCACCGAACCGAGCGTGCGCTCGACCAGCGTCAGCTTGAATGCGTTCTCGTGCGTCGTCTTCGCGCCCCTGAGCAGGCGTGCGGTCACCGCTTTGGCGCCTCGTAGCATCTCGCGTTCGGCTTCCTCGACCCGCCACGGCATATGGGCCACGCCTCCAAGGGCGACGCGTCCGTTGCCGTCCGGTTGCACGATGGCGCCGACCGAAATCAGTGCGAAGGCATACGAAGCACGGTCGCGCACCTTGTGATAGATGTGCGTACCGCCGATTGGCGCCGGCAAAGTAACTGCTGTAATCAGTTCGCCACGCTGCAAGGTGGTTTCCCGCTGGGGTGTATCGCCTGGCAGGCGGTAAAAGTCGGCAATCGGGATCCTGCGCGTTGCGCCATCGGCCTTCACTGTCTCGACGGTGGCGTCAAGGGCCCGCATCGCCACCGCCATGTCGCTCGGATGCGTCGCAATGCACGCGTCGCTGGCGCCGATGACCGCATGCAGGCGGCTGAAACCGCCAATCGCGCCGCAACCAGTGCCAGGGCGGCGCTTGTTGCACGGCTGGTTCGTGTCGTAGAAGTAGGGGCAGCGTGTTCGCTGCAGCAGGTTGCCCGCCGTCGTCGCCTTGTTGCGCAGTTGGCCAGACGCGCCGGCAAGCAAGGCACGCGACAGCAGGCTGTAATCGCGGCGCACCTGCTGGTCCGCGGCGAGATCCGTGTTGCGCACCAGTGCGCCGATGCGTAAGCCGCCCTCCGGGGTCTGCTCGATCTTGTCGAGGCCGAGGGCATTCACGTCCACCAGATGGGCTGGCGCCTCGATCTCGAGTTTCATCAGGTCGAGCAGGTTCGTGCCACCGGCAATGAATTTTGCGTCGGGGTGATGCTCGGTCGCCGCTGCGGCCTGCGCGGGGGACTGGGCGCGTTCATAGGTAAAGGCTTTCATGGCATGCCTTTCATGCCGCTCGTACCGGCTACTTCGGTGATCGCATCGATGATGTTCGAATAGGCCCCGCAACGGCAGATGTTCCCGCTCATGCGTTCGCGCAGCTCGCTGGCACTCAGCATTGGCTGTGCCGTAAGATTCTCGCTGACGTGGCTTGGAATGCCCTCTTTGATCTCGCCGAGCACTGCCACTGCCGAACAAATTTGGCCTGGTGTGCAGTAGCCGCACTGGTAGCCATCGTGCTTGACGAAGGCCGCCTGCATGACGTGCATGCGCTCCGGCGTACCCAGGCCTTCAATGGTGGTGATGCTGTCGCCCTCGTGCATGATGGCCAGGGTCAGGCACGAATTGATGCGGCGTCCATTGACCAGGACGGTGCACGCACCGCATTGGCCCTGGTCGCATCCCTTTTTCGTCCCCGTAAAATGCAGGCGCTCGCGCAGCGCGTCCAGCAGGGTCGTGCGCGTGTCGACCTGGAGATCATGGGATTGGCCATTCACCTTGAGCGTGAGCGTTGCCACAGCGCCCAGTTCGGCAGCAGGTGTTTGTGCGGCAGCGCCTAGTGGCATAACGCTGGCGGCCGCTGCGGCCGATCCGGTGAGCAGGAATTCCCTGCGCGAAAACTCGAGACTATCTGGACTATTCATGTATGCATCTCCAATCGTTAACTGTTGCTGAGGTGAACTGTGCGAAAGAACTGTCAACACTTTGTGTTCCTCGGGAACTGCGCTGAACCCCGATTCGAAGCTGCGTTGGCCATCGAGGTCGGTCACGACGAATTCCTAGACGTAGAACACCCGCGGCGGCCGCATGCCGGTTTGATCTTCACTTGATTCCTTTGACAGGATTGAGTTGTGTTTCAGCAGATGCGACAAGCTTGCGGCCAGCACGATTGGAGCGGTATCCTCATCCTGTCGACTTATTGCCTGATTCTCTGGGTGCGTCAGAATTCCATTTGCATCCGTCATATCTCGTCTTATCCTTGTGCCGCAAATGGAGACCAAAACCGTGCACCAGACTTCCCATACAGCATTGCCGTTTTCTCTGTCCGTGCCCGATCGCCGCGAAGAATTGCGAATGCAACTGGTCAGCCGCGTGGGCATCCTGATTGGTTCTGCAGCGAGCCTGCAGACGTCGATTCCCGGGGTGACGCTGTATCGCTATTGCGCGCCGACGCTGCCTGATGCGACGACCTACGAACCAAGCGTGGCCATCGTTGTACAGGGAAGAAAGCGCGTCACCTTAGGCCAGACGAGTTTCGATTACGACCCTTCCCAATTTCTTTTGACCTCTTTGGATCTGCCTGTAACAAGTCAGGTTGTCGAGGCCAGCCGGGAAGATCCTTACCTGTGCATGCGACTGAAGCTGGACATTGCGATGGTTCGTGATCTGCTCGGCCGTGAGACAGAACAGGCGGCGCCGGCCCATACAAGCAAACCGGCGATGACCACTGCAGAGACGACTGCCGAATTCCTCGATGCGTTCTGCCGCCTCCTGGACCTTCAACATGCTCCGCAAGACATCGACTTCATGGGTGGGCTGATCAAGCGTGAAATCGTCTACCGCATCCTTCAAAGCGCAGTCGGGCAACGTCTTCGTTCAATCGCGACGATCGGTGAGAACAGCCAGCGGGCAGCCAAGGCTGTCGAGTGGATCAGAGACAACTACACAAAGCCACTGCGCGTGGAAATGTTGGCCGAGGTCGCCTGCATGGGCGTCTCGACACTTCACCACCATTTCCGTTCCCTGACGTCCATGAGCCCGCTTCAGTATCAGAAACAGTTGCGCTTGCATGAGGCTCGGCGGCGCATGCTCATCGACGGCCTGGATGCTGCCCATGCAGCCTTCGAGGTCGGCTACGAAAGTGCCAGCCAGTTCAACCGCGAATACAGCCGGTTCTTCGGCCAGTCCCCAATGCGCGACGTTCGTGCACTACGCGTGGTGGGCGCTGATGAAGGCAGATAAGAACACGCAACTGCCTTACTAGCGTATGCAAACAAATGAGGCGTCGTGAATGACTAGCTGGATAGACAAATTGATGGTGTTGCAAAGAACATATGGCCGCCCATTTTCGAACCAGATCCGAAAACCCTTTGCGGTGGTAGGCACTACTTTTTTTCTCAGTGGTATCAACGTCGCGCATGCGCAAGCCCAAGGAATGATGGTACGGATTTCGGGAATTGAAGTAGATGCAAAGTACCTCGCACGGTGCAAGGCAATCCTCAAAGGCGAAGCGCGTCTACAACAAGCCTGAATGCCGGGGATGCATGTTTGCGACTCGGATAATAGAGATGGTAACCGGGCGTCGCCGGGCACCATTGCGCGAGGACCTGCACCAGGCTCCCGTCCTTCAGGTGGCCACTGACTAAATCTTCTGGTACATAGGCGAGAGCATAGCCTTCGAGGGCCGCAGCCAGCATCTGCGGGGTCGTGTTGACGATCACTTGGCCCTGAACCTGAATCTCCAGATTTTTGCCATCGCGGGCGAATTCCCAGGCATACAGGCCGCCATGGGTTGCCAAACGCAAGTTGGCACAGTTGTGCAAGGTCAGATCCTGCGGCGCGAGTGGTACTGAACGCTGCGAAAAATACGCAGGTGCGCCAACCACGATATGGCGAAAATCGGGTCCGATACGCATCGCGATCATGTCTTTCGCAACCTGGTCACCAAGCCGTACGCCAGCATCGTAACGTTCGGTGACGATATCGATCATCGCATAGCTGATCGTTATTTCGATGTTGAAATCAGGATAGGCCGGCAACAGTGGTGACAGCTTCGGCCACAAGATCGTGCTCGCTGCATGGTCATGTGCACTGAGTCGAATTGTGCCTCCCGGTTTCTCGCAGCCCTCGGAAAGCGTCTTCAGCCCCGCAGCGATGCCCTCGTAGTGCGGCAGCAAATCTTCATAGAGCTTCTCTCCCGCCTCGGTAGGGGAAACGCCGCGCGTGGAACGCGTCAGCAAGCGGACGCCCAATTTCTCTTCCAGACCGCGGATGGTATGGCTGAGCGCCGACTGCGACACGCCGAGTCGCGCCGCCGCCCGCGTAAAACTGCGCTCTCGCGCCACCACGACGAACGCTGAAAGATTATTCAGATCTATGCGATCCATTATGAGCCTCGTTCATATTGGTTAGCGAAGATTACCAGCTTCCCTCATCACTGGACAAAGGCTAGAGTTGATGATCGAACTCGGTTTCGGCGCCTGCCCCACCAAGCATTTCAACGGCCCTCTTGCCGGCCAAGAACGGGAAAATTTATGACATCAGAACATCCAGAAGCGACTTCGGGCCGCGAGTGGCCCCGGCGTGCCTATGCGGCTGTGCTGGTAGCAATTGGCCTTATCTTCCTGGCCGGCGGTACGGTGCTGGCTAGCGAGGGGGGCTCGCTGTACTATCTGGCCGCCGGCGCGGCAATGTCGCTCAGCGGCTGGCTCGTATGGCACCGCGATCCATACGCCGCCTGGGTTTACGGTGTGTTCCTGTTGGCTACGCTCACCTGGTCAATCTACGAGGTCGGGTTCGAGCCATGGGGTTTGATCGTCCGGCTTGGTGCCCTGTCGGTCATCGGTGCGCCATCTCTTCTCCTGCGCGAACCAAAGCGTGCATTGCGCACTTCAGCTTCAAGCCGCCTCCGCCTTCGGCACGCCGCTTCCGCGCTTGCAGCAGCATTCGTTTGCGGCGCAGGAATCCATGCTATGGGCCCGGCGCAACCGATCGACCCTTTGTGGGCACGCGGCAAGGCGCCGGCCGTAGCGGCACGTTCCGCATCGCCGACCAGCGCGGACCGCAAGGATTGGCCTCATTATGGCAATGACGCCGGGGGCTCGCGTTTCAGTCCACTGGCCCAGATTACGCCTGCAAATGTCGACAAGCTGGAAGTGGCGTGGGAAGCCGATGTCGGCCCCGCATCACCCGGCCCGCGCGCCAGCTTGCAGGTTACGCCCATCAATATCGGCAATGCTCTTTTCGTCTGCAATGGACACAATATGGTCCTTTCGCTTGATGCCGAGACGGGCAGGGAACGCTGGCGCTACGACATGAACACGGGCGTCGCGCCGTCGGGCAAGCCTTGCCGTGGTGTTTCATACTTCCGCGTTCCGAACGCGACCGGCATGTGCGCCGCACGTATCATCGCAACGAACCAGACGCCCGAGCTGTTCGCACTTGATGCAGAAACCGGCCGTCCCTGTCCCGGCTTTGGAAAGAACGGCCGGGTACATCTGCTGGAGGGCATGGGCGACGTTCCGACCGGCTATCATTACGTCAGCTCGGCCCCGCAGATCGTCCGTGGGAAAGCGGTCTTCGGCGGCGCAATCATGGACGGACAGTACTGGGGCGAGCCGTCCGGCGTCATTCGCGCCTATGACCTGGTTACCGGTCACCTGGCGTGGGCATTCGATGCGGGACGGCCGGAGCGCCGCGGTGCCCCGGCTCCTGGCGAGACTTACACACTCTCGACGCCGAACAGCTGGGCGCCCGTCAGTGCTGACGAAGAGCTCGGGCTGGTGTACCTGCCAACCGGTAATGCGACGCCCGATTTCTATGGTGCCCAACGGCGCTCGTTCGACGATGATTTGGCCAGCTCTGTGATCGCACTCGACGCGGAGACGGGCGCGCTGCGCTGGCGTTTCCAGACCGTGCATCACGACATCTGGGATTACGACGTCCCATCCCAGCCAACACTGGTCAACTTGCCCACGCCGGACGGGGTGCGCCGTGCGCTCATCCAGCCGACCAAGCGCGGTGAAATCTTCGTACTGGACCGCCTGACAGGCGAGCCGATAAAGACGGTCAGCGAGCGTCCCGTCCCGCAAGGCGGGATAGCCCCGGGCGAGCGATTGTCGCCGACCCAGCCATTCTCTACCTCGATGCCATCGTTTCGCGGGGCTACGTTGCGCGAGTCGACTATGTGGGGACTGACTCCTGTAGACCAGATGATCTGCCGCATCATCTTCAAGCAAGCGCGCTACGAGGGAACACTGACGCCGCCGACGCTGGGACGCTCCATCATCCTGGACCCGGGCTATGGCGGGGGAATCAACTGGGGCAGTGTCTCGGTCGATATCGACCAGAACGTCATGATCGTCAACTGGATGCGGATGCCGACCCGTATTGAACTGATGCCGCGTGCCGAGGCAAGCGCAAGGGGTTTCCGCCGTTTCGATGGCAGTAGCGGACAGGGTAGCCCACAGGCGCCAATGGAGAACACGCCATATGCCGCGACCGTCAAGCCATTCGTGTCACCACTGGGCATCCCATGCGTGAATCCACCATGGGGGCTCATCACTGCCGTGGACCTGAAAACGGGCCAGGCCATCTGGAGCAAACGATTGGGAACCGGCCGGGACAGTGGCCCATTCGGGATGCGCTCCCGTTTGCCCGTCACGATGGGCGTACCCGGCAGTGGCGGCTCGGTGACGACGCGGGGCGGGCTCGTTTTTACCGGCTTTGCCGTCGACAGCATGTTCCGCGCCTTCGATACCGCAACCGGGGAACTGCTCTGGCAAGCGGATCTGCCTGGGTCGGGCATGGCGACGCCGATGTCCTATGCGTCGCCGCGCAGCGGCCGGCAGTTCGTCGTGATCGCCGCTGGCGGCAGACCCGGCATGAGCGCAAGGCTCAGCACAAAAATCGTCGCCTATGCGCTCCCGAGGTAGCGCAATGCGGCTACCACCGGAAGTGGGAGCCGCTGCGAACGCACTGCGACGTTTTCAGAGACACTGCGACGTATTCCGAGAGCCCAAGGAGCCTCTTACACCACCGAACCCAATTTGAAGATCGGCAAATACATCGCGACCACCAGCCCACCGATCAGCACACCCAGAATCACCATGATGAGCGGCTCCATCAGCGACGACAACGCCGCCACCGCCTCATCGACTTCGTCCTCGAAGAAATCCGCCACCTTGCCCAGCATGGCATCGAGCGCGCCGGATTCTTCGCCGATCTGCACCATCTGGATCACCATATTGGGAAACACGTCCGCATTCTGCATCGACGCCGTCAGGCTGGTGCCGGTGCTGACTTCATTCTGGATCTTGCGCGTCGCTTCCAGGTAGACGGCGTTGCCCGACGCCCCGCCGACCGAATCGAGCGCCTCAACCAGCGGTACGCCGGCGGCGAACATGGTCGCCAGCGTGCGCGTCCAGCGCGCGATCGTGGCTTTGCGGATCACGCTGCCGAAGATCGGCAGGCGCAGCAGCAGGCGGTCCATCGCCTGTTGCATCTTGAGCGAGCGGCGCCAGGCCTGGAAGAAGAAGTAGCCGGCGGCGAACATCGAGCCGAAGATCAGGTACCACCAGGTGACGAAGAAATCCGAGATCGCCATCACGACCAGGGTTGGCGTGGGCAGGTCGGCGCCGAAGCTCTCGAACACCTGTTTAAAGGCCGGCACCACCCAGATCATGATCACCGCAGTGACGATGAAGGCCACCGCGAGAATGGCGATCGGATAGGTCAGCGCCGACTTGATCTTGGCCTTCAATGCCAGCGTCTTTTCCTTGTAGATCGCCAGGCGCGTGAGCAGGTCTTCCAGGATACCGGCCTGTTCGCCGGCCCCGACCAGGTTGCAGAACAGCGGATCGAAGTACAGCGGGAACTTGCGGAATGCGCGGTTCAGGCTGGTGCCAGTCTCGACGTCGTTGCGCAGGTCCTGGATCAGCTTGGCCATCGACGGGTTGCCGTGGCCCTTGCCGACGATGTCGAACGATTGCAGCAGCGGTACGCCGGCCTTCATCAT
>Ga0265798_10010333_pt1 | contig 11529 bp, 11 predicted proteins | sample P3T30metagenome_FD_192430 | JGI IMG/M metagenome (GOLD analysis project Ga0265798, IMG submission 192430) | Plant litter microbial communities from East Loma Ridge, Irvine, California - P3 T30 | ecosystem: Environmental > Terrestrial > Plant litter > Unclassified | place: USA: California... | reverse complement strand
GTATCCGGTGCAGGTTGGCCCCCGGCGGGCGCGAGGCCAGGTACAGCGCCCCCACAAACGCCCCCAGGCCGATGCAGCTGTCGATGAGCCCGAACGTGGTGGCCGTGCCGTGAAAAATGTCCTTGGCGTACACCGGCATCAGGGTGGTGAAGGGCAGCACCAGCAAGCTCACCAGCCCCAGCATCAGAATCACGAACCGGATATCGGGCGTATCGCGCACGTACTGGAAGCCTTCTTTCAATTCGCCCAGGATGTTTTTGGCGTGTGGCTTGGCCACGTACACTGGCCGCTTGATGGCCAGCAGTGAGCCAATGACGGCCACAAAGCTCAGTGTATTGAGCGCAAAGCAAGTCGTGGCGCCTAGTGCCTCGATGGCTAGCCCAGCCACGGCGGGCCCAATTAGCTTCGAGAGGTTGACCATGGAAGAATTGAGAGCGAGTGCGTTGGGCAAGTCCTGCTTATCCTCCACCAGCTCGTGCACCAGCGATTGGCGGGCCGGCACGTCGAAGCCGTTGATAATGCCCAGCACCACGCTCAGCCCCAGGATGCCCCACACCGCATTGGGCCGACCAAATACCAGCAGCGTGAGCAGCGCGGCCTGCACCATCGAGAGCACCTGCGTAGTGAGCAGCACCCGGTAGCGGTTGTAGCGGTCGGCTACCCCACCGCCCACCAGCGAAAATGCCGCCGACGGAAACATAGTGGCAAACACGCTCAGCCCCAGCATCAGCTTGGAGTGCGTGAGCGAGTAAATGACCCAGCTCACGGCCGTTTTTTGCATCCAGGTGCCCAGCAGCGACAGGGCTTGCCCCGTGAAGTAGAGGCGAAAATTGCGGCTTCGCAGCGCGCGGAAAGTGCTTATATGCATAGTAATAGTTAAGTGAAAGTCCGGGGCTGCCTAGGCCTTTTACTCGCTGGCGACCAGCTTGGTGAGCACCGGCAGCGCCTGCTGCAAGGCCGCTAGCTCGGCGGCCGAGCAGTGCTGGGCGAGGGTGGCGTGCAGCCACTCGTCGCGCTCCTGCCGGGCGGTTTGCAGCAGTTGGCGGCCGGCTTCGGAAATGGCGATGTGCACCTTGCGCCGGTCGGTGGCCGAGGGCCGGCGCTCGATGTAGCCGCCCTCGGCCAAGTGGCGCAGTATCTGCGACATCGACTGGGTGGTGACCTTCTCCATCTCGGCCAGCTCGCTGGGCAGCAGGTGCGGGTGCTGGTCGAGCAGGCGCACCACCGAGCGCTCGGTGAGCGAGAGCTTTTCGCGGGTGGGCGAGTGCGCCCGCAGCTTTTTCACGAGCCGCGTGACCACGGTGCGCAGCTCGGTGGCGAGGTGCTGGGCGTCGGGGGGAGTAGATTGAGCAGCCATAGTTACCAGGCAAACTTGTTAAGTAAACTTACTATTTATAACTACGTGACTCGTGCAAAAGTTTGCAGAACGCCCTCCCATTCCGCAGAAGGGCTAGCTACGCCCGCCCGTGAACTGCCCTAGCCCAGATTAGCAAGTTTAGGCGCAGCCGCAATAAGATATAGTTGCCATAAAGCCTGAGTTTTGCTTTATACACCCCGTAAGGCAACGCACTACCGCTGAGACCTTAGCAATAGCTAAGTAGTATAAAGTGGCCAACGGGTAGCAACTGCAATGGTATACCAGCGGGCTACCTTTGGCGCATTCGCCACCGAGGTTTTTCACTTTCAATGCTTCCCTTGCATGCTGCGTCAGTACCAAAAAATAGCCCTGGCACTCAGCCTAGCCGGGTTGGTTTCCTGCGATGCCCTGACGGGCAAAGAAGTGGGCCGCAATGAGTTCATGGCTGTATCTACGCCTGAGAAAATGGACTACCAGCAGATGAAGCTGAAGCTGGCGAAGGGCGAGAAAATCCAGTTTTGGGCCGACATGGATATTACCTACGACGGGCCGCTGGAGCTGGAATTTTTTGTGCAGTTGCCCAAGGCGCTGGGCATCCCGTCGCAGCGCCTCGACCCGCTGCACACCAGCCTCACGGTGGGGGAGGTAAAAACAGTGATGGGCGCGCACACTACCCGTAGCTTTAGTGGCCGCATGGGGTCGCTTGAGGCGCCGGCGGCGGGTGAGTATGATTTTGGCACGCTGCTGCTTTCATCCGGTAATCCCACGCTGCAAATAAAGGAAGCTGACTTGGTATTTAAGAAGTAACAGCTGATTACTAGTCGAGTAGCAACGCTAACTTTCCGTCTGCGCGAATCTATATCGACGCTACTAGGCTAGTCCCGGCTTCTGCTTAGCCCGGGGAACCGGCCAACTGGCTGGGCGTGGCACTACGGGTGGCAACCGGGGTAGCGGCGGCGCGGCCGGCACCCGTTTCGCGGAGCAGCAGGCTAGCCAGGATGGCCAGGCTGGTGCAGGCAATCCAGAACAGGCCGCCCTGCTGGAAGTGGGCGGCGGGGTCGGCGGCGTGGTCCAGGCTTTGGCCGTAGAAGCGGGCAAACAACGGCCCGAGCAGCGCCGACACGCCAAAGGTGAGGAAGTTCATGGCGCCAGTGGCGCTGCCCTTTACCTGGTCGGGGTTGGCTTCCTTGATGATAGAATACGGAATCATGGCTGCGCCCGAGGCCACACCAAAGAGCAGCAGGCTGAGGTAGAGCGGCAACAGCGCGGGCAGGTACAACTGCTGCAAGCCCATGAGCACCATGCCGCCCGCCCCCAGCAGCAGCACCGGCTTGCGCCGGCCCAGGCGGTCGGCGAGCCAGCCCAGCGCGGGGCAGCCCACAACCCAGCCCAGCGGCACCATCGAGCAGGCCCAGGTGGCGGCGGCGTAGCTCAGTTGCTGGTCTTGCTGCAAAGACGCCACGCCCCAGTTCATGGCGAAAATAGTGGTGGGCGCAAACAGCAGCCCCGCCACCAACCCGCAGAGGTACGACTGCGGGTTGCTAAACACAATTTTATAAGGAGCCAGCAAGCCGCCCTGCGCCGTGGGCTGGCTAGCCTGCTCGCGGGCATCATTGGGCGTGATGAAGAACAGCGCCACGCCCGTTGCCAGGTTAGCCAGGCCCATCAGCACCCAAAACAGCCGCACGTCGAACCCCTGGTGAATGAGCGGCCCCACCACCGACTGGCCCAGCGCGCCGCCCAGCATCCCCAGGCACTGCGTAGCCCCGATGGCCGTAGCCAGCGACCGCGCCTGAAACCCGCGCGACGCCAGGTATACCGACCCGGTGAAGGCAAACGCCGAGCCCGCGCCTTGCAGCAGCCGGCCGCCGTTGCCGGCCGCTGCGCCCGGCACCGCAAACAGCAGGCAGCCCAGCGCCACGATGGCCACGCCCGCCGGCAGCGCGTACTTGGCCCCAGTGCGGTCGAGGGCAATGCCCGCCACCAGGCCCGCCACGGAGTACGTGTAGTAATACGTGCCCAGGATGGAGCCCACGCCCGCCGCCGTCACGCCAAACGTGTGGGCTAGCTCCGGAATCATCACCGCTGGCCCCGACCGGATGGCGTATTCCAGGAAGTAGAAAACGAGGGAGAACACCCACGCAATGACGTAGGGCCGGGTGCTGCTGGAGGGGGAAATAGCGTCCATAGAATTAACGGATTGAGGCCGTTTAGACCATTGCGGTAGCTTGTCAAACTGACCGCGCAAACGAAAGGTTGGGCTGGCTGGGCCGTTCGCCAGCTTAGGTGGCCGTGGTTTTGGAGGTAGTAGCGCGGACTTTGTAGTCCGCGTTTGGGTTGTTTAGCACGCGGACTACATAAGTCCGCGCTACTGCTATTACGGCCGCGTGGCCAGGTGATTAAAAGCGCCGGGCGCCTCACTTTATCCCGAACCACCGGGCTAAAAATGGGTTGATGAATTAGCCGCTTGCCTTGTACTAGCAGCCCGTTCCTTTTCCTCCCAAAATCAGTTCTCCCCGCGCCTTCCCATGACGATTACCATTGCCCAAAACTCCGCCCAGCCGCTCACCGTCAACCGCCTCGGCTACGGCACCATGCGCCTCACCGGCCCCGAAATCTGGGGCGAGCCGGCCAACCGGCCCGAAGCCCTGGAGATTCTAAAAACGGCCGTGGCCAACGGCGTCAATTTTATTGACACGGCTGATTATTACGGCGAAGACGTGACCAACCGCCTTATTGCCGAGGCGCTGCACCCCTACCCTAGCGACCTGGTTATCTGCACCAAAGTGGGCGCTACCCGCCGGCCCGACAAAAGCTGGGTGCCCTTCAACACGCCCGAAAACCTGCGCACCAGCATCGACAACAACCTGCGCACCCTGCGCCAGGAGCAGGTGCAGCTCGTGCACCTGCGGCTGATGGGCCACGGCCCGGTACCGCTGGCCGAGCAGCTCGGGGCCATGTTTGAGTTGCAGCAGGAAGGCAAAATCCTGCACGTAGGCCTGAGCAACGTCACCCGCGCCGAGCTGGAAGAAGGCCTGCAACTTGGCCCCATCGCCACGGTCGAGAACATGTACAGCTACGCCCAGCGTACCAGCGTGGACCTGGGCCACGGCGCCAACCCCGGCGGCGAGGAAGTGCTGGACCTGTGCGAGCAGCACGGCATCCCGCTCATCCCGTTTTTCTCGCTGATACACGGCCTGCCCAAGGCCGGCAACAAGCTGGCCGAAATCGCCCAGAAGCACGGCGTGAGCGAGGCGCAACTCAACATTGCCTGGCTGCTGCACCGCTCGCCCTGGCTACTGCCCATCCCGGGCACGTCGTCGCTGGCCCACCTGCGGGAGAACCTACAGGCGGCCAACGTGCGCCTGAGCGCCGAGGACATGGCCTACCTGGGCTAGCCGGGCGGGTTTCGTTCTTAAACTTGTGCGGGCGGGTGCCATTAGGGTGCGCGCCCGCTTTTCATTATGAAGAAAACTTATACGCTCGGGCTACTGGCGGCATTGCTGGCGGGCCGGCTTACGAGCCAGGCGCAGGCGCCCGCTACGTGGAATAACAAGCAGTGCGCCGTGGTACTGACCTACGACGACGCCATCGACGTGGACCTCGACAACGTGGTGCCCGCCCTGGATTCGGCCGGGCTGCGGGGCACGTTTTACCTCATCGGCTCGTCGCCGGTGGTGGTGCGGCGGCTGCCCGAGTGGCGCCGCGCCGCCGCGCGCGGCCACGAGCTGGGCAACCATTCGCTCATGCACCCCTGCGACGGCAGCCTGCCCGGCCGCAGCTTCGTGGGGCCGGATAACGACTTGAGCAAGTACACGATACACCGGGCGGTGAGCGAAATCAGGGCCAATAACACGCTGCTGGCGGCCATCGACGGCAAGAGCAAACGCACGTTTGCCTACCCCTGCGGCGACCGCCAGATTGGCGGCGTGGACTTCTACGCGCAGCTAAAAACCGACTTTGTGGCGGCGCGGGGCGTGATGCCCGGCCTCCAAACGGCCGCCCAAGTAGACCTCACCAACGTGCGCTGCTACGGCATCAACGGCCAGGACGGCAACTACCTGGTTGACCTGGTGAAGCAGGCGCAGCAATCGCACACGCTGCTGGTATTTCTGTTTCATGGCGTGGGTGGCGGCCACGGCCTCAACGTGAGCTTGGCGGCGCACCGGCAACTGGTGCGCTACCTGCGGGCGCAGCAAAAAGAAATCTGGGTGGCCCCACTGGTGGAGGTGGCCGAAAAAATAAAAGCCAGCCCGCCAGCGTTGGCCCCCGTCAGGTAGGGCGGCGCGGGCGCCGGGCGGGCACTCTGCCAAGGGGAGCGCCATGCGCCAGCTACGCGCAGCACGGCGTTCGCTTTACTTGCAGACCCTCCCACTTACTACGCTGCTTTGGTATTTTAGGCGCATGAACTATCGTTTTTGGGGCGGGCTGGCGGTGCTGCTAGCCAGCAATTTTTCGCTGCGCGCTCAATCGCTGGCGGGCGTGTGGCAGGGTGTGGAAGACGAGTTTGCCGCCAAGGGCTACTGCCCCTCGGTGCTGCGCGTGCAGCAGCGCGGGGGCGAGAGCGTATTTGGCGTGCTGTACCAGCAGTCGGGCAGCCAGGCCAACGTGTCGGTGACGTTTCAGATGGAGGGCACGCCCACGCCGGCCGGCCTCACGCTGGAGCATGTGCGCAAGCTCACCGAAACCGGGCGCTCCATTTTCCGCTACTGGTGCGCCGGCTCCATCGCCTTTACCTACGATGCCAGCCAGGAAAAGCTGACCGGCCACGCCACGTACGCGCCGCTGGGCGAGTGCACCACGGGTGAATTTACGCTGTACCGCGTCAAGCTCAAGTCGGCGGCCACTGTGCCAGCGGGCGCGCTGAGCACCCTGCGCGTATCGGGCCGCGACGTGCGCTGGTACGCCGATGCCGAACTGACCCGCCCCCTAGCCACCGGCAATACCTACGCCACCCGGCTGCGCCAAACCACGACGTTTTACCTCAGGCAAGGTTATTTTGCCACTGCCGAGAGCCCGGTGGTGCCCATTACCGTGCGGGTGAGTGGCCCCGTGCCTAGCCAGGCCGCGCCCACGGCTACCCCGCCCGACTCGCTGCGGCCCCGCGCCCGCCCGCAAGTGCCGGTGCCGGCGGTGGCCCCGCCGGCGCTCGTAGCCACGGCGCCCGTAGTGCTGCCTACCGTACTGTTCAAGAAAACCACGGCCGACCTGCTGCCCACTGCCCGCCCGGCGCTCAACCGGCTGGCCGCCGAGCTACAGAGCCGGCCCACCCTGCGCCTGCGCATTGCCGGGCACACCGACCGCGTGGGCAAGTCCGATAAAAACCAGGTGCTTTCCGAGCAGCGCGCCGCTGTGGTGAAAGCCTACCTGGTGCAAGCCGGCGTAGCCGCCGAGCGCCTGAGCACCATCGGCTACGGCGATACGCAGCCGCTCTACCCCGCGCCCGACGCCCGCAACCGGCGCGTGGAGGTGCAGGAGATACCCTAGTGCTGGTTGTAAACCACCGCATGGCCATCGGCGTTAAGGCAAGATAGTACTCCGTGAACTGCCTGTCCTGCTGACGAAGTAAGCATCATTATCAGGTTCACAGGGCATGTTCTGGCGCGGTAAGATGCTTGCTTCGTCAGCAGGACGGACGTTTTTGATTTTATAGCTACCTACTTCATTCACATGGCTACTTCGGCCGCGGCTACCATTCTCTTCGACGGGGTTTGTAACCTCTGCAATGGCTTCGTGCAGTTCGTTATTCGGCACGACCCGCAGGGCCATTACCGCTTCGCGGCTTTGCAAAGCGAACTGGGGCGGGCCTTGCTGGCAGCGCACGGCCAGGTAGCCCCGGCCGGCGGCCCCGAGTCGGTGGTGCTGCTAGCGGGCGGGCAGTTTTATTCGCATTCGGGGGCGGTGCTGCGCATTGCGTGGCAGCTGGGCGGGGTTTGGCGGCTGGCGGCGGTGGGCTGGCTGCTGCCCGCGCGCTGGCGCGATGCGCTGTACCGCTACGTGGCGCGGCACCGCTACCAGTGGTTTGGGCGCCAGGAAAGCTGCTGGCTGCCCACGCCCGAGCTACGGGCGCGCTTTCTCTAGCACGGCGCCCGAGGGGGCAGTTTGGCGGAGCACGGTGCCTAAGCAGCGCGGCTTTATCTTTGCCGGCCATCCCCGCTGCATGACGCTTCCCTACCTTTTTACCCTTCCGACCCACGGCGCGGCCGCCAGCGGCTGGCTCACGGTGGCCGAAACGGACCACTTGCCTTTTGCCGTGCAGCGGGCTTATTGGATAACGGAAGTGCCCCTTGGCCGGGTGCGCGGCCGCCACGCCCACCACACCCTGGAGCAGCTGCTGGTGGCCGTGCACGGGCGCGTGACGCTGCTTGTCCAGGCCGAGGGCCAGGAGCCCGTGCAATTTTGCTTGGAGCAGCCCAACCAGGCGCTGTACCTGCCGCCGCACTGCTGGCCCGACATTCACTTTGGGCCGGGCGCGGTGCTGCTATGCCTGGCCTCGCAACCCTACGACCCGGCCGACTACATCCACGAGTAGCCGGGCGGCCTGCCGGGCGGCCGCCCACTGGCGGCGGCGCAGGGCGTGCAGCAGCTCGTAGCGCAGGCGGCCCGCCAGGACGCGGGCCTCGGCTGGCGTGCGGCACAGGGCCAGCGCCTTGCGGCACACCGCCAGCGTGGAGGCCAGGTACGGGTCGTGGGCAGTGGTCACCTGGGCGCTCATGCTGCGCGGGTGCTTGCGCTTGCGGGTCGTCACGGCATCCTGGTACTGAAAGCGCCAGGCGCGGCTAGCCCGCACCCAAAAGTCGAAGTCCTCGTAGCTCAGCGCCTCATCGTAGCCGCCCAGGGCCAGCAGCGTGGCCCGGCGCATGAGCATGGTGGGCGTGCTGATAAAGTAGCGCCGCAGCACCTCAGCAAACACCCAGCCGCTGGCCGGGCGCGGGTGCAGCCGGCCGCTGGGGCCGGGCCGGTGGTAAAGCCCCAGCGGGGCACCCGCTTCGCTGATGAGCTCACAGTTGGAATACACCATGCCGTAGTCGGGCGGCAGGCTTTGCAACAGCGCCACCTGCTGGCGCAGGCGTTGGGGCAGCAGGATATCATCGGTGGCAAAATCTACCACAAACTCGCCCTGGCTTTGAAAAAACGCCTGGTTGAAGGCCCGGCAATTGCCGCTGTTAGTGGGCAGCAACAGCAGGCGCCAGCCCGGCTGCGCCTGCGCATACGCACGCAGGATGGCCGGGCTGCCATCGGTGCTGCCGTTGTCCACGAGCCAGACTTCGAGCGGCGCATAGTCTTGGGCCAGAATAGAATTGAGCGCCTCGCGCAGGTACGGCGCGTGGTTGTGGCAGAGCGCAATGATGGTGACGAGGGGCGCAACTGGCATATACCTGGGGCCTTGTAGCTTAGTAACTACCTTTTAAATCAGATTCCTCTTCAATTAGCGAGCGGCTTCAACTAGCGAGCGGGCAAGCCCACCCGGCTATTTCCACTGCCATTTATAAAGCCCCGCGCACAGCAGCAGCAGCAGCGTGTAGTCTAGGGCGTAGGCCCACACTACGCCTTGCAGCCCATGCTGGGGCACAAAGGCCAGCAGCAAAACCAGGTAGCACACCGTGCCCACGCCCTGAATGGCCAGGTAAGGCAGCGGGCGGGCCCGGGCCAGCAGGTAGTACAGAAACACCCACGACATAAACTTGGCCCAATCGCCGAGCAGCTGCGGGGCCAGCAGCTCGCGAGCGGCCAGCAGGCGCGGGGCAAACAGCAGCGGCAGCAGCACATCGCGCAGGGCATACACCAGGCCCAGCGCCACGGCCACCCCGGCGGCCAGCAGCCCCAGCACGGCTTCGAGGTAGCGGCGGGCCTGGGGCGGGGTGGCCGTGAGGGCCGCCAGGCGCGGGTAAAACACGGTGTTAAGCAAGGCTACCATTACCAGCGTGTAGTTGTCGGAGAGCTTGGCCACGGCCTGCCACAAATCGGTGCGCGCCGGGGAGTAATGGGCCATCAGCCAGGCCCGCAGGCCATAATCGACGGCCCGGCCGCATACCAGGGTGCCCGCCGCCATCAGCAAGAACGGCAGCAGGCCCCGCCCGGCCACCACGCTGGGCCGGTGCCAGCGCCAGCTGGGTAGCAGCCCCGCCCGGCGGGCGGCCCACAGGGCCAGCGGCAGCGTGAGCGCTTGCCCGCCCAGATACGTCAGCAGCACCTGCCGCAGCGGCCAGCCCGCCGCCAGCGTAGCGGCAACCGCCGCCGTTCCCAGCCCGCTGAGGGCCACGGCCTGCGCTACGTACGGCCCGCGCCGGCCCGCCGCCAGCAGCGCCGTACTCAGCAGCGCCTGGGTGGTGATGAGCAGCATACCAACCGTAAACAAGGCCGCCTGGCCAGCCGGCCAGGCCGCGCCGCCGGTAGCCAGCAGCAGCACCCCAGCGCTGGCTACGGCCAGGCTAGTCAGCAGCAGCGCGGCCCCCAGCCAGGCCTGGTGCCGCCCCGAGCCCGGCCGCAGCGGGGCCAGCCGCGTGGTAGCCCCTACCTGCACGCCATCGGTGGGCAGGGCGCCAAAGAGCGCCATCAAATTCTGAAATTGGGCCAGCTGCGTGAGGCCGCCCAGGCCGCCGTAGAGCGCCACCAGCTTATTGAGCGTGAGCGCGCCGGCGGCCCGCGCCACAATGGCCACCCCCGTGCCCAACGAGCCACGCACAAAGCCTTGCCAAATAGTTCGCACCGGGGTAGCCATGCGGCAAAGGTCGGGCACAAGGCTGCTTAGCAGCCTGCGGGCGCACGGGGCCTGGGTTTAGGTAGCGAGTGGCCGGGCACGCTACCGCCCAAGCGCCCGGTGCCAGCTTAGTTTCAGGCTGCTCACGCCGCCTAGGTGGCGCTTGAAGCGGAGCAGCGACGCGTTGGGGCCGGTAGGCAGCGTGGACGTGCCCAGGTCTACCACGGCCAGGCCAGAGGCGCGGGCGTAGGCGTGCAGGCTTTCGTTGAGCAGCACGTTGGGGCTGAGGTGGTTATCGACCAGCGGGCTGGCGGGGTAAAAATTATACAGCACCCGGTCGCTCACCTGGATGGCGATGGTGAGCGCCGCCCACTCGCCGCTGGGCTTGCGCACCGAAAACAGCAGGTGCTGGCGCGGAAACGCCCGAAACAGCTCCTGCACCCTTTCCAGCGGCAACGACAAGGCCTGGCCCCGCTCGTGCCGGCAGGCGGCGATAAAGTCGTAGGCCCAGGGCAGGATGAGCGGCGGCTCTTGCTCGGGCACCAGGCCTAGCTGGCGGCAGCGGCGCAGGCGGCGGCGCTCGCTGGGGTGCAGGTGGGCTTCATAGTCGCGGCTAGGGTCGAGGTAATAATTTTCTTCGGCTAGCGCCACGATGTAGTGGCGCTGGCGCAGGGCCTCGGCCAGCTGGGCAGCCCCGGCGGGGTCGTAGCAAAAGGGGGAGCCGCGCAGGTGCAGGTGCTGCTGGCCGTGGGCTAGCAGGATAATTTCGGCGGTTTCGAGGAGCAGGTGCAGCGCCGCGTCGGGCACGCCGGGGGCTAGCTGCACGGCCCCGAAGGGGGCCTGCCCCGGCGAGCTGGCTTGGCCCGGCCCGGCCCCATCCAGCACCACAAACAACTGGGCCACCGTGCGTTTAGCCGCTTCATTTTCCAGAAAGAAGCTAAGTGTGGGCTGGCCGTGAACCTGGAGCGCCTGGTGGGCGGGCTCCAGGTAGAGCCACGGGGCAAAGGCCATCGGCCGGCGCGGGCCGGCGGGCGGTTGGCCGGGCGCCGCCTCGGCGGCGTATACGGCCCAGCCGGGCAGGGACGGGAGGTGGGGAGCGGTTTTCACAGTGCGTAACGAGCCGGGCAAAGTACGGTACTGGCCGGCGTCAATTCTTTTACCCCAATTTGCGGCGGTTTTCGCCCTCTTTTGCTTTTGAGCCCATGAGTTTTCTCGACTCGCCGCCTGCTACTACCTCCCCCACCGAAACTGACCAGCACGGGGGTGCCCTGCCGCCGCTGGGCGTTGACCCCGACCGCGAGGCCCGCCGCCAGGCGCGGTACCAGGATGTGGGCCAGCGCCCCGGCACCCTGCGCATCAATGCTAATGCGCTCAAGCCGAGGCTATTCCTAATGTCGTACGATGAGAAATCGTACACCGAGGCCGAATATACTGACCGCTACGAGGAGCTGCTGGCTTCCCTGCGTAGCCA
>Ga0265798_10010332_pt1 | contig 11529 bp, 7 predicted proteins | sample P3T30metagenome_FD_192430 | JGI IMG/M metagenome (GOLD analysis project Ga0265798, IMG submission 192430) | Plant litter microbial communities from East Loma Ridge, Irvine, California - P3 T30 | ecosystem: Environmental > Terrestrial > Plant litter > Unclassified | place: USA: California... | reverse complement strand
ATTCTTTCCTAATCAGGAGGTATGCCATGAACAACGCTCTACATCACTCCAGGCTCGCTGCATTGGCGTTGGCGGCATCGACGCTGTTCAGTGCCGGCCTGGCCCAGGCGGCGCCGGTCACCTACCGCGCCGTTGCCAGCGGTCCCGGCGAAGATACGCCCAACGGCTCGCCCGGATCGAGTGTCTCGACCTTTGAGATCGACGACATGCTGCTGCGCGCCGAGGTGCCGTTCCGTGACCTGAGCAGCCCGACCATCAGCGCCCACATTCATTGCTGCACGGTCGACGCCTTCCGCGGCGTGGCGCAGATCGCCATTGCGCTGACCGACTTTCCGCTGCAGGTAACGGCCGGAACCTACAGTGCCGCCTTCGATCTGGGCGACGCGTCGATCTACGATCCGGCCTTTCTGGCGGCCTATGGCGGCACGCCGCAGCTGGCCAGCGGCGCGCTGATCAACGCCTTCAACGCCAACCAGGCGTATATCAACATCCACAGCAACCGCTATCCGGGCGGGGAAATCCGTGGCTTCGCGGTCGCGGCGCCGATTCCTGAACCGGCCACCTGGGGCATGCTGGGGATGGGCCTGGGCATGCTGGCGCTGTTGACGCGGCGCCGGGTCAATCCGCTGGCGTAGGGGCGCTGTACTTTTTCAACAGCTCACCCCAGGCCGGGATCGCCGCGCGCCAGAAATCGGCACGCGACGTTCCCGGCCCTATGTCGTCGTCAAGTTTCAGACCGAGGTGGCCGGCCGTTTGCAGCAGCACGGCCAGCGCGGACGGTTCATCAGTGGCCGTCACCGCCAGCGCGCCGGTTTGCTTGGACAGCTTTTCGCCATTGGCGTTTCTCACCACCGGCACGTGCAGGTAGCGCGGTGTCGGGATCTTGAGCAGGCGCTGCAGGTAGATCTGGCGCGGGGTGGAGTCGAGCAGGTCGGCGCCGCGCACGACGTCGGTCACGCCCTGCTCCCAGTCGTCGACCACCACCGCCAGCTGATAGGCCCAGAAACCGTCGGCGCGCTTGAGCACGAAGTCGCCCGAATCCGACGCCAGGCGCTGGGTGACGCTGCCGGCAAAGCGGTCGGTGAAGGTGATCTCGTCTTGCCCGGCATCGGGCACGCGCACGCGCAGGCTGCGCATGCTGCGGCCCGGGCCCAAACCGTGGCGGCAGGTGCCGGGATAGATCGCGGCGCCGTCAGGCGCGAAACCCAGGCGCGAATCGGCGATCTCGCGCCGGTTGCAGCCGCACGGGTAAGTGTCGGGCGCGATACGCACGGCGGCCGCCTGGTACAAATCCTTGCGCCGGCTCTGCCAGACGACCTCGCCATCGGCATGCATGCCGAGCGCGTCCAGCAGCGCCAGCATGCCTTCGGCCGCGCCCGCCACGCTGCGGCCTTCGTCGATGTCTTCGATGCGCACCAGCCAGCTGCCATCATGGAATCTGGCGTCGAGGTAGCTGGCCATGGCTGCTACCAGCGAGCCGGCATGCAAGGGCCCGCTGGGGGATGGCGCGAAACGGCCGACGTAGCGGCCCGGCTGCGGTGAGGTCACGTACCCTGCTTACTTCTGCGCTTTGTTTTCGTGCCTGGCGATGATGCCGGTCACTTGATCTACCACGTCATTGGGCACCGCCAGCGCCAACTGGTAATGCACGATCTCGAAGCCGGTCTTGGTCTTGCGGATCACGCCGCTTGCCACGCACGGGCCCATGTTTTCGGTATGCAGTTGCTCGTTGAACCAGATCAGCGATTTGTCGGCCGAGGCGTACACATTGCGCCTGGTGGCCTTGAAGGTCCAGGCTTTTTTGGCGTCGAAGTAGGGCTTCGACCATTTCTTGAACTCGTCGCGGGTCCAGACTTCGGTGCGGTCGGTACCGATATACACGCCGTCGCTGGCGATCTTGTCGAAGTAGGCCATGCGGGTGTTGGCCGCGTCCAGGTGCCAGCCATCGAGGAAGGCGTTGACGTCGCGGGTCAAGGCGGTGTCGGTCGCGGCGTGGGCGCCGCCACACAAACTGAAGAAGAGGATGCAGGCGGTCAGGAAGCGCTTCACGAAAGTCCTTTCGATGGGAAATGGGCAGCGCCATTGTACACAGGGCGCCATCCCTTCCAACGCGCGGCGCCCTCGTCAGAACTCCTTGCTGAGCAGGAACCAGGCGCGCGCCGATGCCGGCGGCGCCAGCAGGCCTGACTCGCCACCGATCGGCGCCGCCACCGACAGGCTGGCGCGCCACAGCTGCGGGCCATCCCAGTTCAGGCCAAGGCCGGCGCCCGAGAGCGAAGCGTGGTCGTCGGCCACGGTCCAGGCATCGCGATTGGGCTTGATGCGCGCGCTTTCGACAAAGGCGCTGGCCTGCCAGCGGCCGGCGGCAAAGGCGCCCAGGTCGTGGCGCAGTTCCAGCGAGCCGAAGTAGCCGGTGTCGCCCGAGAGCGCGCCCACGTCATACGCGCGCACCGTGTACGGCCCGCCGATACTCATCTTCTCGGCCGAATCCAGGTTGCGGTCGCTCGACTGCGCCGCCAGATTCAGCGCCAGGGTCGTGGCCGGCTGCCACAGGGCTTGCACGCGCGAGAAGTTGGCATTCCATTTGGCGTAGCCGCCACGGGTGCGCGCCGACGCCTGGTCGAGCGCGCCGGCAGCCGCATCCTGGAAGCCGACCTTGCCGCCGGTCCAGGCCAGGCTCCAGCTGCTGATGCCGCCGCCCCAGAGGCCGTCGCGCAGATCGCCGTTCAGGCTCAGCACCCAGTTGTCGAGGTCGCGGTCGGTGCGGATATCGCTGATGCCGATCCGGTCGCGCAGGCGCTTGCGGTCGAACTGCAGTTGTCCGTATACGCTGGCATCGCGCCCGCGCAGGATCGGGTGCCGGATCCACGCACTGGCTACGCCGGCCCTGCCGTTGGCGTCGAGGTCGCGAATCTCTTCGCCGAGCGTGTAGCGCAGCGCCGAATACGACACGCCGATCCGGGTGCCGTCGCCGCTCACCAGGAGCTCGTACGACAGGCGCCCATAGTTCATGCGCTCTCCCGTGCTGAGCACGGTGGCGCTGAGGATATCGCCCCGGTGCAGCGGGTTGAACAGGCTGAGCGTGCCGCTGGCGCGCGCGCGTCCGATGTAGCGGTTGCCGGCGTTGTCCAGCGCCAGGCTGGCCATCGTTGCCGGGTTATGGCTGGCCGCGATCTCGAGGTCGGCGCTGCCGACGACGGCGCCCGGTTTCAGGATCGCGTTCACGCCGACGCCGGGAATATCCGACAGCAGCAGCAAGGTGCGGTCGAGTCCCTTTTCTGAAATCGAGGTGCCCTGCGCCAACGCGGCAGCGGTCGCTTCCAGCAGCGCAGTGTCGACCCGGGTGCCGTTGTCGACCCGTACGGCGCCATACCTGGCTTCCAGCACCTGGATCGTCACCGCGCCGCCGGCGATGGTCTGCGCCGGCACCACGGCGCGGCTGAGCGGAAAGCCGTTGCGCTGGTAGTGCGCGGTGATGCGCGCCGCCAGCGCTTCGAGCTGGGGCAGCGTCAGTTGCTTGCCTTCGCCATCGGCCACCAGCGCATGCAGGATGGCCGTCGGGAATGCCGTGTTGCCGACAATGCGGATGGCGTCGACCTGGAACGGCGCCGTGGCCGGCAACCCGCTGCCGCCTTGTGGCGCCACCTGCAGCGTCGGCGCTTGCGTGCGCGGCGCCGGGGTTAGCGGTGGCTGGGTCTGCTGCAAGATGGTGCCCGCGTTCGGCACGCCTTGCGGCGCTTGCTGGGCATGGGCCTGGAACGACACCAGCAGCAGTGCCGCGCTGGCGAGTTGGGTGCGCGCGGGGTGCGCTCGAAGAACTGCGTGCATGATCGCCCTTATTCGGTGGTGGTCGAGGCCAGTGGTGGCAGCTGCAAGCCGCCATTGCGGATCACCAGTCGCGGCGCGCCGCGGCCGGCGCCGACCGTGGTGTTGATCGAGATCGCCTGGGTGGCGCGCCCGTCGGCGCTGTCGTTGGCACTGTCGTTGCTACTGCCTTCGTTGTAGTTCTGCAACGGCGTGCCTCCGCTCACTTGCAGCGTCGGCGACAGCGTCAGTGCGTCGGGTCGCGCGCCGGCCAGCGCCGGCAGCACCAGCGACTGCACCTGGGCCACGATATCGCGCAGTTGGCCCGATGGCGCCGCCGGCACGATATTGGCCAAGGTGCTGGCCTGGTCGGACGCGATCGTGTAGTTGCCGATATCGGCGCCGCCGTAGCGGTTGCTCAGGTTCACCAGCTTGCCGTCGCCGACAGTGGCATCGGCAAAATTGCCGCTGGAGTCGAGCGTGATGTCGTCGCCGTCGATTCTGCCGGCGAAGACCACGTCATCGAGGTCGATGATGGCGCCGGTGCCGCCATCAAATGCCTTGTCGCGTGCGGCAATGCCCGACACTGCCAGGCTGGCGCGGGTGATGTCGGCGCGCAGGCCCGCTGGCGCGAGCAGCGTGTAGTTGCCGGCATCCGGCCCGCTCAAGGCATAGCCCGACACCGTCACCGCCTTGCCGACGCCGGCATTCTTGTCGGCGAACAGGGCGCGCCCAAGACCGCTCACGGACACGCTATCCTCGCCCAGGGCGGCAACCGCTGCCGTACCCGACAGCGTGGCCTCGACGCTGCCGTCGTAGACGCGGCTGTTGGCGCGCAAGCCGGTCAGCACCAGAGCGGCGCGCGTAATGCTGGCGCTCAAGCCGCCGGTGGGCAGCAAGGTGTAGTTGCCGGCGTCCGCACCAATCAGGCTGTAGCCGCTCAGCAGGACTGCCTTGCCGGTGCCGGCATTCTTGTCGGCAAAGCTGGCCACGCCCTCGCCGCTCACGCTGAGCTGGTCTTCACCAAAGCCGCGCACGCCCGCGGCGCCGCGCAAGGTGGCGGCCATGGTGGCGTCGTAGACCTTGTCGGCAACGCTCAGGCCGCTCAGTGCCACGCCGGCCCTGGCGATATCGGCGCTCAGTTCGCTCGGCTGCAGGATCCGGTAATTGCCGGCATCGATGCCGAGCAGGGTAAAGCCGCCGGCCACGACCGCCTTGCCGCTGCCGGCATTCTTGTCGACGAAGCTGGCGCTGCCGGTCGTGCTGACCGCAACATCGTCGCCGTCCAGGCCGGTCACCGTGGCGTTGCCGCCGAGCGTGGCGCCAGTGGTGCCGTCGTAGACCTTGTTGTTGGCAACCACGCCCGACACGGCCAGCAGCGCCTTGCCGATATCGGCCGTCAGGCTGCCTGGCGCCACCAGCGTGTAGTTGCCCGCATCCAGGCCAGTCAGGCTGTAGCCGGACAGCGTGACCGCCTTGCCGGTGCCGGCGTTCTTGTCGGCAAAGACGCCGCTGCCGACACCACCCAGCACCACCCTGTCTTCGGCCAGCGGGGTGACCGAGGCAATGCCGTTCAGCGTCGCGATGGTGGTGCCATCATAGGTCTTGCTGTTGGCGCTCAGGCCCGACACCAGCAGGCTGGCCCTGGAAATGGTGGCGCTCAGGCCGCCCGTCGGCAGGATCGTGTAGTTGCCGGCGTCGGCCCCGCCAAGCGCGAAGCCGCTCACCGTCACGGCCTTGTCGGCGCCGGCGTTCTTGTCGGCGAAGACGGCATTGCCAGTGCCGCTGACGCTGACCTGGTCCAGGCCGATGCCGGTCACGCTGGCGCTGCCGGCCAGGGTCGCCGCCGTGGTGGCGTCGTAGACCTTGTCCTGCACCGCCAGGCCGTTCAGCGCCAGGCCGGCCCTGGCGATATCGGCCGCCAAGCCAGTCGGCTGCACCACCTGGTAGTTGTCGGCATCCGCCCCGGTCAGGATGAAGCCGCTCGCCACGACCGCCTTGCCGGTGCCCGCATTCTTGTCGACGAAGCTGGCGCTGCCGGTATTGCCGACCGTGACGTCGTCGGCGCCGAACGCCGCTACCGTGGCATTGCCGCCGAGTGTCGCGGCAAGGGTGCCGTCGTAGGTCTTGTTGTTGGCGACGACGCCGCTGATGGCCAGGTTGGCCCTGGCGATATCGGCCGTCAGGTTGGACGCTACCAGGTTGTAGTTGCCGGCGTCCAGTCCCGACAGCGTGTAGCCGGTCACCGTCACGGCGCGGCCAAGGCCGGCATCCTTGCTGGCAAACGCACCGCTGCCGCTGCCGCTCACTGCCACCACATCGGCCCCGAGTGGCGTGACCATGGCCGCGCCGCTCAGGGTGGCAGCAGTGGTGCCGTCATAGGTCTTGTTGACGGCGCGGATACCGGTCAGCGCCAGGTCGGCGCGGCTGATGTCGGCGCTGACGCCGCCAGGTTGCAGCAGCGTGTAGTTGGCGGCGTCCAGGCCAGTCAGCGAATAACCGGTGACGGTGACGGCCTTGCCGATACCGGCATTGCGGTCAAGGAAGCTGGCGCTGCCGCTGCCCGCGACCGCAACGCTGTCGAGCCCGATCGGTGCGACGGCGGCGCTGCCCGACAGGGTGGCCAGGGTGCTGCCGTCATAGACCTTGCTGTTTGCGCCCACCCCGGTCACTTGCAGCACGGCGCGATTGATGGTGGCCGTCAAGCCGATCGGCTGGATCAGGTTGTAATTGCCGGCATCGAGGCCGCCCAGCGTGTAGCCGCTCACCGAGACCGCCTTGTTCAGGCCCGCATTCTTGTCGGCAAAGCTGGCGCTGCCGGCACCGCCCACGGTCACCAGGTCGCTGCCGAAGGCGGTGACATTGGCACTGCCGGTGAGCGTGGCCAGGGTGGTGCCGTCGTAGGTCTTGGCCGCCGCGCCCACGCCGCTCACAAGCAGGTTGGCCCTGGCGATGTCCGCGCTGAGATTGGTCGGCAGCAGCAACTGGTAGTTGTCGGCGTCCAGTCCCACCAGCGTGTAGCCGGTGACAGTGACGCCTTTGCCGATGCCGGCGTTCTTGTTGGTAAAGGCGCTGCCCGCGCCGCTGCCGGCCACGGCCAGGTTGTCGATGCCCAGGCCGGTGACGCTGGCGTTGCCAGTCATCGTCACGGCGGTGGTGCCATCATAGACCTTGTTGCCGGCGGCCACGCCAGTCAGCGCCACGCCGAGCTTGGCGATGGTAGCGCTCTGGTTGGCCAGGCCGTTGATGTAGTAGTTGTAGCCGTTGAGCGTGGTCGTGGTGTCGCCGCTGTCGGTGAACACGATGCCGTCGAGCACCACGTCCTTGCCGCTGCCGGCATTCTTGTCCACGAACGCCGCGCTCGCGTTGTCCAGCGACACGGCCAGGCCGGACGGTGCGTTGCTGCGCAAGGCCACGCTGGCAAGCGTGGCCCCGGTGGTGGCATCGTAGGTCTTGTTGTTGATGCTGGCGGCGACATTCACCGCCATATACGCGCTCAGTTGGCTGGCATCGCCGAAGCCGGGCAAAAGGTAGGCGCCATAGTCGGTGGGCGCGGCATAGGCGCCCGGGTTGTAGAAGACATTGACCCGGCTGGCGCCGGACAGGGCAAAGGTGTTCCAGTCGGGATCGTCGCGCACCACGCTGCCGATGCCGGTGCCGCTGTTGTCGGCGCGCAGCTCTACCACGCCGCCGTCGGCGTTGTTGGCCAGGTCGATCCCGCCCCCGCTGGCCACCGTGGTGCCGGCGCCGACCGAATAGAACTCTGGCGTGTAGGCGAACCGGATATTGCGAAAAGCGCTGAGCGTGAGCGTGTGGTTGTTGCGATCCCACGTCGAAAAATACGCCGTGTTCTGGGCGTCATACTCGCGCACTGTGGTGCCGATCGTATCGAGCACGATGATGTCGCCATTGCCCAGCCCGCTGCGCGTGGTCTTGACGGTGACGTCGCCATTGTTGAGCGCGTCGGTCAGCACCGCCGAATCGACATCGATGCCGGCGGCGTTGCCGAACACGGCGATGGGACCGATCGTGATGTCGTCCGGGTCGAGCAGCCAGTTGCCGCCCTTGCCCTTGCCTTGCGCGGCGCCGGTGTCGACCCTGGCCTTGCCGCTGATCTTGAGCGTCGCACCCGATGTTTCGACCTGGCCGCCATTGCCGCCCCCGGCGCCGCCGCGCGCGCTGATGGCGCCGTCGAATCTGGTCACGCCATCCGACCATAGCGCCACCTTGCCGCCATCGCCGCTGCCCAGGGCATCGGCATCGATACGGCTGCCGGCCGCCACCACCGTATTTTGCGCATTGCGCTCCGGCCCCGCGCCCAAAAAATTACCGCCCACATAGGCGGCGCCGCCACCGGCCTGGCCGGCGACATCGATGCGGCTGGCCGCCGTCAACGCCACCTGCTGGCCCAGCACCTTGACCACGCCGCCAGGCTGGCCGGGGTCGCGCCCCGATGCATCGAGCAGGCCGGCGTTGCTCACCTGGCTGCCCTGTCCGCCCTCGAGCACGATCGCCCCGCCGACGTGACGCACGCTGCGCGCTTCGATCACGCCGGTATTGTTGACCACCGTCGCCAGCAGCGCGTCGCGTGCACCGGCCGAGAGCAGCACCGCGCCGCCGTCGGCGTGCACCAGGCCGCCATTCTCGGCCAGATTGTCGAGCGTGCTGCGGTTGACCTGCAGGTTCACCAGGCGGTTGCCGGCAAACGACAGCGTCACGTCGCTGCCCGCGCCCAGCGCCACGCTGCCAAGCGGCGCCGTGATGCTGCCCGCGTTCTTGACCACGTTGCCGACAAAGGCGACATAGCCGCCTTCGGCGGCTGCGATACTGCCCTGGTTGACGATGCTGCCGCTGCCGTTGCCGCTGAAGCGGCGGCTGGCGCTGCTTGCCGACCCATCGTCGATATCGAGCGTCGACGCCACCAGGCCACCGACATTGATTTGCGAGCCGGCGCCGAACAGCACGCCGTTCGGGTTGATCAAGACCACCTGGCCATTGGCATTGAGCCTACCCATGAACTGGGTGCCGTTGCTATCGACAATGCGGTTGACCGCGATCGCGCTGTTTGACGGCTGCACGAAATTCACCGTCTCGGCGGCACTCGTATTGAAGCTCTGCCACGCCAGCGCCAGGTTCTGGCTGGCCTGGTGGATGGTGGTGGTGTTGCCCGAGCGGGCGATTGCGCCGTTGCCGGCAGTGACTTGCCCGCCGGTGGGCCCGGCCTGCGCCAGGTTGGCCGTGGCCAGCGCGCTGGCGGCGGTGGCCAGCAACAGCTTGCGGCTGGCGCGCTTGCCGCGCCCGCGCGCCGTTTCGGCAACGACGACCCAGGTCCGGTGGACCTGGCTCCAGACCAGACGATAAACCCTGTTAAGCGTGGCGTGGCGGTGCATGGACAATCCTTGGATAGAGGGTAATTCAGCGGACGGGCGCCGCCGGGTAGGTCGCCAGGTGGTCAGCCACGCGGCGATCGAGTTCGGGTTTCCAGGGCGCCGGCATCACGGCCAGCACGAGGCTGTCGATACGGGCGATTTCGGCAACTTGGGCCGGATGCAGGGAGTAGGCCTTGGCAGCGCTGTTCCACATATAGACCTTGGCCAGGTCGTCGGGCCTGAGCGCGCCGGTGGCCGGGTCGAGCGGCGCGTTGGCATACAGGATCGCGGTGGGCAGGTAGGCTGGCGCGAAACCTTCCATGGCCGCGTGTTCGAGCCAGAAGCGCGCGCGCGCCGGATCGGCGGTACCGCCCTGCCCTTCGCTGAGCATCATCCCGAGCCGGAACTGCGCCTCATGACTGTGACGCTGGGCGGCCTGGTCGTACCAGTAGCGCGCCAGCGCCAGGTCTTGCGGCGCCAGCACGCCTTCGAGGTAGGCATCGGCCAGCTTGAGCATCGCCGGCGGCGACTCGGCCTGGGCGGCGGCGGCGCACAGGCGCAGGCCCAGTGTCACGTCTTTCGGCACGATGGTGCCGGCCATATAGAGCGCGCCGGCCTGGCAGTCGGCATATGCGATGCCCAGTTGCGCGGCCTTGCGGTACGACTGCACGGCAGCGGCGCCATCGACGCTGCGGCCGATGCCCTGCGCCAGGCAATCGCCCACGAATTGGCGGGCCGCCGGGATATCGGCGCGCGCGGCCCGGTCGAACCAGGCACAGGCTGCCGCCGGGTCGGCCTTGCGGCCCCACCCTTCGCGCTCGAACATGCCGAGGGTGAACTGCGCCAGCGGATTGGTGTCGGCGTGGCGTGCATACAAGCGATAGGCGGCGGCGTAATCCCTGGCCGCCAACCGCTGCTGCGCCTGCACCAGCGGTTTGCGCAAGTCGCGTGGCGCTTCCTGGGCCTGCGCCATGCAGGCTGCCAGCATGGCGCAGCCAAGTATCAATTTATGCGGCGTCATGACGAAAACAGGGCGGTTACGATCAGTCGGTGCTTGGGAAAATACCCTGGGTAGCGATGTAGTACGGCAGCGCGATAAACGGCGGCATGATCGGCACTGCTGCGCCGCCGCCGACGACGTTCGACGCGCCGCTGACCGAGGCCGCGCCGCCGATGGTGGTCTGGGCGGTGCCAAACACGGTTACCGGTGCGGTGACACCCTGGTCGACCGTGAGGGCCAGGTTGCCGCCGATGGAGCCAGCGTTCAGGCTTGCGCTCGGCGCGGCGTTCGAATACAGGGCAGCGGTGGCCGATGCAGGCCGGCCGAGGTACATGCCGTCCGGACTGGCCACGCCGCCGCTGGTCGACGCCCTGATGACCAGGCCGCTGGCCGGCCCGGTGATGCGCACGCCCGACAGGTTGGCGGTGGCGGCCAGGCCCGACAACATCGTCGAGGCGGTCAGGCCGCTGATATTCACACCGGCATTGGCGAAGCTGACAGTGTGCGGCGGCAGCTGGGCCACGGTGAGCGCGATGGCGGCATTGCCGCCGGTGGCGCCGTACTCGAACTGGGTGCCGGGGCTGTAGCCGACCACTACCCGGCCGCGCAGGTCGGGCAGGTTGAACACGGTCGTGCCATTGCCGCCGAATGTGGTGCCGATGAGCGCAAACAGGGCCTGGTTTTGGCTGATCTGCAGCGATTGACCCGACGCCAGCGTATAGACACCGCTTACGGTGGTATAGCGCGACGGCGGGATCGCCATCACGCACATGCTGCCCATGATGGGCTCATAGCTGCAGGCTTGGGCGCCCGGACTCCACGCCGTCAGGCCCAGGCTGCATACCAGGCCGACTGCTGCGGAAACGGTTTTTGCGGTGCTGTTCATGGGGTTGGTATGAGCATGAAAATGGAAATGGAAAAGCCGGCAAATCAAGGCGTCACAGTGTGTGTAATTTCTTTATAGAAATAATCACCTTTGTAAGCATATGCTTGGAGCAGGATTAAATCCAGCAAATTCGGTATACGCTTTTGGGAATATTCCAAGAAAAGCCCGAAATGTCGCTTTTCGGCGTAGTCGCGGACGCAGCGGATGCAGCAAAAACGAAAAAAGCGAGCCGAAGCTCGCTTTTGATGCTCGGTGGCGCCCCTCGGCGCATCACCAGAGGTTCACGTATTACGCTTTCACATCGCGCTGTGGCGAACCCACGAACAGCTGACGTGGACGGCCAATCTTCTGCTCTGGATCGGCGATCATTTCGTTCCACTGCGCGATCCAGCCGATGGTGCGCGCCATGGCGAAGATGCCGGTGAACATGGTGACCGGGATGCCCAGTGCCGATTGCACGATGCCCGAGT
>Ga0265798_10010330_pt1 | contig 11532 bp, 12 predicted proteins | sample P3T30metagenome_FD_192430 | JGI IMG/M metagenome (GOLD analysis project Ga0265798, IMG submission 192430) | Plant litter microbial communities from East Loma Ridge, Irvine, California - P3 T30 | ecosystem: Environmental > Terrestrial > Plant litter > Unclassified | place: USA: California... | reverse complement strand
TAACTGTTCCAAGCACAATGAAATCTCTCATGAACAGGTGGACGTCATTTATTTAGATAATTTTGTTTTCGTCTCTAGCGACACTTGTACACACGCGCACACACACATATATATACATACAAGAGAGCGGTAGAACCTTGGCCCGGATTTTAATCCATCTCCGTCTGGACGTGTGATGTCGACCTCTCCAACGACGTCCCGAACATTTTTTTTTTCGTTGGTTGTAATTTTAAAAAACACCTCATCATGATGTCGGCAACTACTTTTAATACAGGAACTCAGAAAGGGTGTATATAAAGAAAGTAGAAAAAAAAAGGCAAAAAGAAGATTTATATACTGTATCATAACCTTGGTAAGCAGCATTTAACTTGCTTCGCCAACTCCGAGCACATCGTCATAAACACGCAGGTTTTCAGCGAACAATCCTGATTTTGCAACGTGACAAGTCCCGCCAAAAGAAAGAAAGAAAAGAGATCTTTTTACGCCGTTATGATTTCATGTGTCTCAAAGTCAAGAGCCCATAGCAACCTACAGTAAATGTTTTCAATTAACAGACACGACAGACATAAAGTCTAATCCAAGTTTTGAGAAAAACCGGAATCTCTTTTATATCATGTCCAGGTGCAATCTCGGTACATACCTACATGGCTTTCGGACAAGGAACGCATACTTCTTGTTCTTGATAGATTTGATTTTTAAATACTACAAAGTCCGCAGACATGGCATCTCCTTTATCCAAGTCTGTTTTTTCAAAATTTGTAGTCCAGATAGTTAGTCCTAGGAATATCTTTATAATCAAATCAGTTTTTTTACATAAGAATATGTGTAAGAAAAAAGATTTTTTTTTCTCCAGAGTAGCGTAGGAAAACATCGTATTTGATTTTAAGATTTCTTTCGAACAGCATGTAAACCATTTTGAGGCGGACTTTATGCAAAAGATGAGGAAAGCGAGGATAAGAAAAGAAGAAAGGAAGTAGAGTAGCACAAGAGAGAATTATATATACACATCATTCCGTCAAATCTTGCATAGCTCAAGGACATTGAATACATAATCGCTGGTTTTTTTATGTACCAATATCCAAGGACAACGGTAATCTGGCGTCGACAAGATCCATTACATAACAAGAGGTTTTGACCTCACACTTCCGTATTCACAACACAACCGGCTGTGCACCTTTTTTTTTCTTTTTATACCTGTTTCCACTAATACTAGGAGACAGCGCGAAGGTGCAGTAGTCCAAAGACTGAGCGGTGAAAAGAAAGAAATGGGCACGCAAGCGTATATACCTAAACCATAAACCCCTGAAATCCCGTGTTTGCAACTTCACCGCCAGCGGTCACGCAACTGCAGTCACTTCATTCGATAATCTCCATCAAAATTACATACACAAAATCACACCATTAAAAACAAGGCCCTTGTCTTGTCGGCCTGGATACTTGGTGAACATAAGAATGTCACACATTGTAGAAGATCTACATCTTCTTCAGCCCGCCCTCAACCCATTCGATAACCTTTTCCAGCAACCCAACATCAGCCTTGGCCTGCTCCAGCGCCTCCTCGCCCTCGACTACAAGCGCACCTCCACCCGAAGCTAGCTCCTTCTGGAACCGCGCTGCGCCCTGCTTGAGTACATCCAAGTAATGCGACTGAATACCGTGGTTCTTGTCTAGATCCTTGATACCCAACGTAGCGTGAAGATGTTCAGCCTGAAGTAGCAGGTAGTAGAAGTTGAGAGCTGCAACATAGAAGCCTAGCTCTTGGCGGAACTGCATCCAAGAATCTTCTAGGTTGGCACTGGCGGCATACGTCTTTGAAAGATCGGGCCATAGGTAGGGAGCTACGGTGGATATTGCAACTGGGGTTGCGAAGATGTTTGTTTCTTCGTGTTCGTCATCTCCCGACTGTACCCGAGGGCCGTTAGCTTCCAGAGTCTCGCCCTTTAGCCATGACACCGCGCTTGCTTTGAGATTTTCGTAGGGACAATGCTCCAGCGTATCGCGGATAAAGGTTAGGCGAACGAGATCGTGTGGGTGGGAGCGCAAGACGGTGGTTGTGAGATAATGCGCATGGCCTCGTAAACTCGGCGACGGCGAGTTTGCCGAAATTAGTGAGACCGTCTGTAGGTATTGAGCAAACGACTCGTCATCTTTGGGCTCTCCGACGTTGTTCTTTTCAAGCGCAATGAGACCAAAAGTGAGGACCGCGTCAAGTAACGGCTCCGGCTCCATGCCGACAGTCTGAGGTCCTAGCGTTCCGATAAAGTTGTTTAGTATGGTTGCGTGTTCCGGAAAGATGGAAATTGATGACGGCACATCCTGCTTGGCGGATGCATAGAGTTCTTGTTTAACATCCTGAGCGGCAATGAGTAGCAAGGCACCTGTTCGCGAAAGTGGGATGTCTGCCGCCGTAGCTGGTGGCTCATCTTCCGTTCCTGGAATACCTCGCTTCTCATCTTCAGAATCCATTACTGTCCGCAACAGATTGTCGTACTTCAACCCCAGGTCGTCTGTCAAGGCTACGATCTGCCCAAGTATTGCGACTCTTGAAGTCAAATCCTCGTCGTTTGCAAAGCGATCCGCATATTTCTGGTAGTTCGGTTTGTTGGGTATCCGTCCTGGCTCATACTTCTCCATCAGTCTGCTCGCCCATGATAGACCTGGTACGTCGTCGTCGGATGTCAACGAAAGCACGTAGTCTTCGAGAATGTGCGTGAGGAAAGACTGTAATAGGCGATTGACTAACTCCGTCTCCTCGCTACTGGGCGTTTCCTTCTGCGCTTCTGGGTCTGGCTCTGACTGATTGTTGTTTGTTCGTAGTAGTATGCCGCTACTCCTTCTTGATGGCAGATGTGGCCTCTTAGTGCCTGACAGTGTTTTAACGAATTTAACGGCGGATAGCGTAAGGTCTTCGACATGCGTATTGGCCCTGTTATATGCGAGGAGAACGGCCTGTAGACTGGTAGAGAGGAAGCGACTTGGGTACTTGGTTTTGACTCGTCGATGCAAGGTGGCCAGTATGTTTAAAAGTACTTCAAATTTCAGTACGGCAAGTGGTGGGACGATGGTTGCTTGGAAAGCAGGACTTGTGCTGGATTCTCCAACTCCAACCTCTGGCACTTTGAGCTTGTTGTCGTTTTCGTCCTCGTCGTCCGTGGATTCCCGAGGCTCCTCAAATTCTAGTATCCTCAGTGCTTCCGTCACCTTGAGAATGCATTCTCTGGGGTTGCCCTTGGCAGCAATGTCCTGCAAACATTCTTCCGATAAGGGCAACATGGGAAGCAACAGATGGATCAGATCCCAGCCAATTGTAGATGTGAGTTCGGCATCTTGAAGGACTTGGTGTAGAACTGGGAGGTTCTCCTCTGAGAGATTGTACTCGATGATGGTAAGATATGTGATGGGATCCGTGACCGGCGGGCGAGAGGCTAGAAGCGGATGTTGATCCTTTGGGGCAGGATCCGGGGCACTGGCCATGACTTGTGCTCTACAATGTGCGTTGTGGTATAGTTATGGTGACTGTCAAGTACCAGGGAGCGATTCAGTAGTGTGTTGTGGATGTCCAAGGCGATGTAAAGGCAGTGGATGTCAGGCAGTGAGTGTACCTGGAAATGTTGGATGGGGCTGGGCCCTGACGCAATGCCTGCCGGATTCGCGTACTAGCCCCCGCTTCTGCCAAGACATACACTCTTGCCAAAGTCCACCGCGACACGATTCGCGCAGCTCCGAATATCGCCAATCGCCGCGACACATTACCCGCCATGGAAGAAAAAGAAGAGACCAACGAGCCCCTCGATCTTGTGCGCCTATGCATTGACGAAGTTGTCATTGTGAAACTGCGCGGCGATCGCGAGCTAAAAGGAAGGCTCCATGTAAGTCTACGCGCAGCTCAGCTACCTAGTGTGTGTGTGTGTGTGTGCAAAACAAGGTGGACTGACGATGAGGCGTAGGCATACGACTCGCATTGTAACCTTGTTCTCGGAGACGTCGAAGAAACGATATACATGGCCGAGGAGGAAGACGACGACCAGGAGCCCCGCGTACGGACTGTCAAGAAGCAGAGTGAGATGCTGTTTGTAAGAGGTATGCCGACTACACTGTGCTTGAAAGCGAACACCAAGCTAATAGTATCACAGGCGATTCAGTAGTCCTCATCGCGCCGGCAGAGGGAACTTCGTAAATGATAGTTGCCGTACGATTACTGGCCGAAGCAGAGCCCCAGGCATGGGCAAAGACATACTTGGCGGACGGCTTCAGCTGCCGAAGTAGGGCCATGGCCGAAAACACAGTCGCGATTGAGATACCCGCATGTGGAGGAAGCACCTGGGTGCATTCCTTGGAAGTTACAACCAGACAGGACGACGAAGATTGGTGGGCTGCGCTTTGGGACGAATACAACTCGTGTGTAAGCACGCGAAACAAGCCGCTTGGTTCATGTGTTATCCCCGTTTAGAGAGATCCCCACAAATGCAAACACTTAGTCTCCACACCGCACAAGTCCACATCAATCGTTGCCCTATAGGCCGCGCTGTTTGTTGGATCGTCTCACTCATTACAAGGGAAAAAGGAGCGTTCTTGAAGATGCAAGTATTAAGCGCTTTTCATGACTCTACTAAAGCGTCCAGATTACGAGCTCATCGTGCCGCCGTGAAACGCAGATAATAAACCCATCATGCACATTGTGCGATACCGTGACTAAACTCCTGTGCGTCCAAGACCCGCCCAATCGCCGAAACCCGACCATGAGAAGTGACCAAGGAGAAAGGAAAGAAAAAAAAGTGCGAGACCGCCGAATCACGGCGTGCCACGCGAGTTAGAGAATTAAGTTAATAGGTAGGTGAGCGTTCATGACCTCGTTTCATCGTGATAGGGTCCGCAGACGCTGTCCAATGCAAGAAAATACAGTTGAAGTGAAGTTGATCCGTTGCGCTCCTTCACGCGTCTTTGAGACCGGAGAATGCTGCAAACGGCAGGGTGTGGGATGAGAGGGTCGAACGAGCCGTCGACGGCGATGGAAAAGACTTAGGCCGGATAACCATAAACACCATGCGCCAAATGTCCGAACGAAGGTTGGACCGAAGTAGACTGATGTTGAGTCTGTTCTAAAAAGCCGCCAAAGCGCCGTGTGTCGGAGAACAATAAGCAAGAATGAAGGAGATTTCGGTGGTGGCCATGCTGGTGCTGCGGCTGGGCCGTAGCCGGCCGGTGGACATGTACTGCTGTGGCCTTTGCCGATGGGTGTTGGTGGACCATCTCGATGAGATGCGATGTCACACGACCCCTGTGATCCTTGTTAGAACGCAGTCAAGTCAGAACCACATGGAGACAAGTGTATTCACTTTCGCCTCCAGGTTTGACTCGCAGTGCTGTCCCTCGACAAGAAAGGCAGCGAGAAGCCCTTTGAAATCTCCGTCTCGACAAAGGTGGAAGCACGCTTGTAACGCTTGTCTGTGTACTTCTCATACACAGCAGCATGGTGCTTCTGAGGGTTCTCGCAGCACTCTAGGATGACAGCGATGAGCTTGCGGAGCTGGCTCAGTGTGTACCCTGAGTAGTGGACATGTGCTTGCGACTAAGAGAAGTTAGTATGACCAAGGGTAAGAATGGTAAATGTGGACGTACCCAGTCACCCTTCTTCAGCATGAAGCGGGCAAGGCAGTGAGCGCCAGCGGAGAGGAAGCTTGGTGCACAACCCACAAAGCGCTCATCCATGACAGTGATCTCTAAGAAGTACTTGGATAGAGTACGAGTCTCCAGATCATAGTCGTCCGCTTTGCTGATGCGGCGAAGGAAGCTCATTGGACCGGGCCATCCGAGCTCAAATTGAAGCATGCTAAGCATGAAGCGCTCTGCTTTGAGGACCTCATCGGCCGTGTACGCGCCGTCGACCATGTAGACAATCTCTTGTACCGACGGGCAGTTGATCTCCTCGTACTTGGCAGCTACGAAGAGTGCAGTGGCGCCAACCAGTTGTAGCTTGCCAAGTGAGACAACTTTGCACGATAAGAAGCGGTCGACGTAGTTGACAGCGAGGAAAAGCGTCTCAGGTAGTAGGGTGAAGCGGTTGTGTACCTGAACGAGCCAATCCATCAGGACTGATCGCATCGACCACTGGATCTCAGCCTGGTGGTCCATGTATGTGGCATTGGGCTTCATCTTCTCTTCGAGAGCGTGCATGTACTCGAAGATCTCGTCGCCATACTCAGCCACCATGGAGGTATCCCACTGCTCATCCTCAATGTCTTCAGCGGTGCGGTTTGCCTCGACAAATATCCGGGCCGCTTCAAGCTCGCGTTGTGTCTTTGCAGTGATTCTCGGCGCAAGGACGGGGTGGACTCCACCGGTTGTGTTGTCGCCACGCAACCGGCCGGTGGTGGTGAAGTTTTCTGTTTCGTAGTATGTCTCGGTCTCATCATCCTCTTCGTCCCAGTACTCGTCTTGGTCATGGCCAGTCAGGTCGGTGGCTTTGGCGAGTTCCTCGTTGCGCTCTTCTTCAAGGACGCGCGCCTGCTCTTCGAGAGCATCGAGATAGTCGTGCTTGTCTTGCGCTCCGTCCTTCAACTCGGCCTTGTCCTCCTTTTCAGGGATAGTCACGGACTCTTGGGACTGTGCTGAGGCACGGTCCACTTTGGGAAATGAAGATGGCTGGGCCTGAGCAGGGAGAGCTTGCCGCGAAGACGCAGGCGCAACTACCGGCTCGACAGATTTTGATTGGGGTTCTTGGAATACGGCTGTGGAAGATTTTTTGGAGACTACCTTGCGCATGTTGGCCGCAGGTTGGCTGGCGTCGATGGTGATGTGCTTGGAGACCGCGGACACGACCTCATTGGTCTCGGTGGTTGTGTTCGCCTTGGAGATGATGTTTGCCAGAGGACGCTGCGCTGGTCGTGAAAGCGCGTTAGGCTTTGTAACATCCTTGACAGTGACCACGGCGGTATCTTTTAGAATCTCAAGCGCCTTCTTCTTGCCATTGACTTGCGTGTCATCCTTTGCCAGGGGCTGTCGCGTAGTGTTGCTAACGTCACCAAAGACGGTTCGCTTGGCTGCGGCCGCCTTGATGCCTCCAACCTGCATTAGTGTGGACAATGCTGGTGTTGACTTGTTGCGGGAGTGCAGGGTTTTGCCGGCAGGCAACTGGGGCTGCGCGTTCTCATCGCGTATGCGGAGAGCCCGCATAGGGCGTTGCGGCTGTAGGGAAAAATGTGTTAGCACCTGGTGGCACGGAAGGAGCACAGTGCCGTGCAGCTCAACCAGAGCGGGAGACAGCGGCCGCGCGCAGCACGCACAACGTGACAACAACAGCTGCTCAGGTAAAGGGCCAGAAAGGGTGGGTGAGCTTACCTTTGCGTCCATTATGCGGTTTAGTGTGTTGATTAAAGACGATAGTCTCGGGATGTATGTTGTGATGAGTGACCGTTGCAAGAGAAGTGGGCGATAGGGGCAGTAGAGGACGCAGCGCTACAAAACAGTGGCCGATATAATGAAACTCTCCATCTAAGTTGGCGGCGATGAGATAGACGGGGCGAGGTCGTCGAATGGCACGAAGAGGGGTGTTGTCGACAACAGCTTGGAATATATACGGAGCTTCGAGCGCGATGTTTTGATTGTTAGTAAATACAGCTAGCCCGAGCTTCCGTCCAGGATCCCGGCACGAGCCCAGCGACGGCCTAAGCGACGGCGCTCGGGTCGCTCCTGACATCGCGTCATATCCGAGGCTCGACGCGGGACCCCAACACCACCAGGAATCCATCTCTTGAATGCGCCGCACCGCATGTTTGCTTTGGGCGGGTGCCAACTTGTCGACATGATGGCAATGCATGCAAAAGGGCACCTTGTCGATTTTAGCCCGCCCCTACGGCTTCGTCTGCACTTACGCGTACGTGCGTGGAGCGGCGGACGTGAACGCGCCAAGCCGTCATTACCTCAGATTACTACACGAAGTCACGTGGCAGCAACCCGATGACGGCCCTCTCTGAAACATGTTGTTTACTGCGCCCCATTACCACAACAACATGGCAGATGAAGTCTGACGTTGTTGTCCATGCCCTCAAGTGCGGTCGCGACCACGGCGCTGGTCTCGACCGCGCAGAATGGACCCGCCGCCCGCCGCCCACAGCCTATGGGCCAGCACACTGCCACGGAATACCAAACGGCAGCCTGCCCTCTAGTCTTTGTTAACGGCGCCGTTGCCACAGGGCATCTGGGTGAACGCAACATACTTTGTCTGGCCAAAGGGGGGGGGAGCGACGGGCGCGCTGGCTCCCGGCTTGTTATCGCATGTTTCCTTTGCTTTGTCCCCGCCCTGCGTACTGGCCGAGGGCCTCACCGACAAAGCCATGTGGACCATTGACACACGTAGCGAGGTCGCATGGAGCCAAATACGCACACAACGTCTTTTCAAAGGGTCCGCGACCGGGGTTCCTCCCAAATCTTCTTTGCGCAAAGTGCGGGAGACGTACAAGTCGTTGCTCGACCCCTCATCGCTCGAGAGACCGTCCAAGCTTCAAGCCGCCACGGGTTTGCAAAGGTCGCATGTCGCGCTACCTACGTCGCTCGTGCACATGCAGGGTCGCAAATCTGGAGGGATAACCAGCAGCGAGATACGGTGAAACCAGCTCTGTCCAGAGCGGCGCGGACATGACGACTATGCGTGGGACGGATTACTGTACTTTGCGCTACCATCGTCATGCTAGTGTGGGTCCCAGGCGATCAGACGCTTTCGAGGGGAGGGGAGAGGGGGGGCACATGTAGGTAGACATAAAATCAAACATGGCCTATTTCACAAGGCGCACAAATTCCCGTCGGAATCTTGTGGCGACTCGTACAGCGACAACTGTATGCAGAGCAAAACTACGCATGCAGGTGTGTGGTGTTGATTGTCGCACGAAAGATCTCTCCAATAGACGCCCGCCATCAGCTGCCAACGAATCCACAGCGCTTCATCACCGGCGCTGGGCACCGGAAAGCCTCTCTAGCCTTCCAGCCAGGTCTCTGCGTGAATGCGATCCAGAATATGGTTACTTGGGCAAGTACTCAAGGTTGCGCATTGTGCTGTTAGGGTGCCAGCGGTGCCATTCCTCGTCCGCCTGTTGTTCACATGGAACGTACGCATGCACTCGGCCAGCAGAGCAGCAGAACAGCGCATCAGCTTATTGGCCGTGTCTGTGGTCGAGCAGCAGGAATACGCTTTCCCAAATGCTATGGTCATCCACACGCGATTGAGTTGTCCTGTAACATGCACACCCTAGGCTCATTCAACAATTGGGCGCATAGCTGCCGCCCAGAGTCATCCCATGTTTCGACATGGGAAGACAACAGTACATGGAAGACGACGGTAACTGAAGCATCTTTTTTGTTTCTCGATTTGAATGCAATGTCATTCAGCGCCCATTTGCGTGACTGAAGGCTGCATGGTATCCGGTAGGGGAGTTCTAGGTACATGCCAGTCAGGTACTGAAGCGCAATCGCATATGACGTGAAAGGAGGATGCGCGGTGCCGTGTATGCCATTTTTGATCATGTAGCTTCTATCTCAAGTAGTTTTGAATACATGAGCGACGGCCAATTCGTGGTAAGAGGCGCATCTGGAAAGTGCGTCGTGACCTTGGAGCGGTCCTAGTCGGGGTTGTCTTTAAGTGCTTCGCTTCGGAGCCATTGCTCAACCCACCTCCACGCTTCTCCGTGCCAGTCCAACACCACCACCTCCCTCTCGTAAGTGCCCAACCTTCTCATCAGCCTACTAGTCCATCTGGGTTTGCGCTTCAACACTCAGATTGTCTCAATCCTGCTCTGCGCATTCCGGCCGCTAACCTGATGCTTGCAGCCAGCGGCGGTTGACGGATTCAGATCAAAGCATCCACATTGCCTACCCAGGCCGTTGAGCACTACTACTGGTATGTATATCTCTCAATAGGGTCCTGCGACCGACTTAGCTTGAACGTCTTGCTGCGACGCGGCCCCTGAGCACCCAGCGCTGCCCTCCCTGTAGCCCGTCACCGGGCAGCGGTGACGACCTCCCCACGGGCTCAAGCCCAGCACAGCCTTCGTGGAACAACACCAGAAGCATCCAAGATGCCATCAAACATCATCGAGATCCATCTGCTAACTCGACATAGTACAGACTCGCTACCCGTTTATCCTTCTCCGACCGCTATTCGTCCCAAGTCGTCCGTTGCGACACCGGCAGGATCGGTGCGCCCCCCAACCACACACACATACAAAGACTCGCTTTAGAGGCTTTGCAACACAAGACCAACACCGGGAACATTGGTCATGCAAGTTCCTAACATGCTTGCTGAAGCTCGGGTTGCGGGTGCACAGCGCTTCCCTGAGGTCGAACAGCTCATAGCGGGCCGACACCACGACGCCATGCAGTCGCCTCCCGACTACGACATGATGACCCAGAGAGAAGACTCTGGCATCATGGATGTCTACCCAAGTACCGAGACCGGCTCGGCGCATGGCTCCTTGTCGCCCTCGAAGCAGGTGCCCAAGAAGCACGTCAGCTTTGAGCTACTGTTACCCCAGTCGCCAGCCCACAAGGCTCGATTACCGATGCGAGTCGACATCTACCCTCATGATACGACCGACTCCATCATTACCACCGTCAAGAACTTCTACGGTCTGTACGAGCGCCGAGGCGTCATCTTTGAGGACCGCAATGGCAACACGCTCATCGCGCGCTTTGAGAACTTTGAGCATGGCATGACCATCTATGTTCGCGTCTCCCCAGAAAGTATGGATGCCGACGACTATTCTCCTGATCCCCGACAGCAGACCATATCACCCCGTCGCCCTCGGCTGCACCTTGACGAAGCCTTCCAGATGCTCCCGCCCCACCAGCACCAACAAACGGGCTCCAGATCAGCATCTCGCCATGCGCGCCAGAGTCACTCACCTCAACCAGGTCGTGGCCGAAGGAGCGTCTCCGCCAGTAAGCGTATGCGCCCTTCTGCCAAGAGCCGCGCAAACAGCTCACATGGGAGCTTTGCCAACGGCGACGACTACAGCGATAGTGAAGGCGAGCATGGCTCTGTGACCAGCTCGCGCCGCTCAAGGAAAGAGCCACTCGCAAGTGCTGAGATTAGCGTTGACAACATCGTTGAAGGCGGCCGCCGAAAGCGTGCCAAATTTGACAGCTCGGTAAGTACCTACAGAGGGCATGCATCGTACAATAGTCTGACACCCGTTCCTTCCACAGGAGCTGCCTCTGTTCGTACCACCTCAAGTTCCTATGACCGCCTCGTTGTCGTCCGTGTCCCCTCAACGGCGTATCAGTGGCAATACTGCTGGTTCTCCATACTCTGCCAACCAGCAGACATTTTCATACTCACACCCGCTGCCCTCGCCGCAGAGTTATGGCCAGGGCGAAAGCTCCTATCTTCAAGGACTCGTCACCCCCTACTCTGCGTCTAGCGGCCAGGCGCAAGGATACAAATCACGCGCGCGGGGTTCAGGACAATATGCCCATTATCGCTATTCCGGGAGCGGTGGGGCTCTGCCCACACCTGACACCACTCTTGCGAGCATCAGCGTC
>Ga0265798_10010329_pt1 | contig 11533 bp, 12 predicted proteins | sample P3T30metagenome_FD_192430 | JGI IMG/M metagenome (GOLD analysis project Ga0265798, IMG submission 192430) | Plant litter microbial communities from East Loma Ridge, Irvine, California - P3 T30 | ecosystem: Environmental > Terrestrial > Plant litter > Unclassified | place: USA: California... | reverse complement strand
GCCGCAGCCAGCCCTACGATGGCGGCAAGCTCGATGTGACGGGCCGGGTGCTGCTGGTCGAGGACAATCCGGTCAACCAGCAGATTGCCGCCGAGCTGATGCAGATCCAGGGCATCGCGGTGGAATTCGCCGGCAATGGCCGCGAAGCGCTCGAGCGCCTGGCGCAGGTGGGCACCGGCCACTACGACCTGGTACTGATGGACCTGGAAATGCCGGCGCTCGACGGTCACGAAACCACGCTGGCGCTGCGCCGCGACCACCGCTTCGACGGCCTGCCGGTGATCGCGATGACGGCCCATGCGCTGGCCGACGTGCGCGAACGCTGCCTGGCCGAAGGCATGCAGGATTATCTGACGAAGCCGGTCGATCCCGATGCGCTGTATGCCATGCTGGCACGCTGGCTGGGCCGGGCCATGCCGCCGGTGGCGCCAACGCCGCCGCGTGCACCGGACCAGGGCGGCCTGCCGCCCCTGGCCGGCATCGACACGGCGCGCGGCCTGCGCCACGTGGCCGGCAACGAAACACTGTACTTGCAGCTGCTCGAACGCTTCTGCCATTCGCAGCGCGATGCGGCCGCCGAGGTGGCGACCGCGCTGCTGCGCTGCGAACGGGACAGCGCGCGCAGGCGCGTCCATACGCTGCGCGGCGTGGCCGGCAACGTGGGCGCGAACGCCGTCGAAGCGGCCGCCCGCGCCATCGAGGAACTGCTGGAACGGGACGACGTGCCGGCCGCCGCGCTGGTCGAGGAACTGACGGCATCGCTGCGCACGGTCGTTGCCGGCCTGGATGCGCATTTCGCCGTGCTCCACGGCGCCGGGGTGCCGGATGGGGCTGCTGCCGAGTCGGTTGCCCCGAATGCCGGCGCAGCGGACCAAAGGCAGGCGCCGGGCGGCGCAGCGCTGTCGCGGCTGCGCGAACTGCTCGATGCCGGCAGCGCCGACAGCAACGATTACTTTGCCGGTGCGCGGCCGGCACTGGCGACGGTGCTGCCGGCGGCGGCGCTGGAACGCCTGGCCGCGCTGATCGCCCGTTATGAATTCGACGCGGCCGGCCAGGTGCTCGATGCCGCGGCCCGGGAGGCGCCGTGAGCGCCGGCCGCCCCGTGATCCTGGTCGTGGACGATGCGCCCGACAACATCATGCTGCTGGCCTCGCTCCTGAAGGATCGATACGACACGCGGGTGGCCACCAGCGGCGCCACCGCGCTGCGCATCGTGGGCGCGGGCGGCGTCGACCTGGTGCTTCTGGACGTGACGATGCCGGGCATGGACGGCCTGGAAGTGTGCCGCCGCATCGTGGGCGAGCCGCGAACGGCGGGCGTGCCGGTACTGTTGCTGACGGCGAAGAGCCGGCCGGAAGACGAAGCAGGGGGCCTGGCGGCGGGCGCCGCGGACTACATCGGCCGGCCGGTCAGCCCGCCTATCCTGTTGGCCCGCGTGGCCACGCACCTGGCCCTGCGCGCCGCCCGCCGCGAAGTCGAGCGCTGCAACGCCGAGCTGGAGGCGCTACGGACCCTTGCCGGAAGGCGCCCTGGCGCGTGCGCAGGCGATGGCAGCGCCGCTCCTTCGAACCGGCCTGAGTGACTTTGGATGGCCGAAGAACTGTAAGGACTGGTGCTCTTTCGGCAAAAATGGTATATATTGTTTATATAGTTCAACTTTATTTTTCAGGAGCATGCATGAACGCCAAAAACGATGTGACCAAGATTGCCGCCGATACGTCCACCAGGCCTGCCGCCGCCGCTGAAAAGCCCGCGGCCAAGGCCGACGGCAAGGCTGCCGCCGAAGCGGCGCCTGCCGTCAAGCCTGCAACCCGGGCGCCTCGCAAGCCTGCGGCAGTGAAAGAAGCCGGGATCAAGGAAGCCGGGATCAAGGAAGCCGCGGTCACGGAAGTGGCGGCGCAGCCGGCAAAGCCGGTCAAGGCCAGGGCGTCGAAAGCCGAGCCGAAGACGGCCGCCGCGGCCAAGGCCGTCAAGCCTGCGACCAGCGTGGAAGCGACCCCCGCTGCAAAGCCTGCCGGCAGCGCTGGCAAAGCCAAGGCTGCGAAAGTACCTGCCGCCGCAGTGAAGGCCGAACCGAAGGCCGCCAAGGCCGCCAAGCCGGCGAAGTCAGCCAAACCTGCCGCCAAGCCTGCCGCCAAGCCTGCGACCAAGGCAGCAGCCAGGCCGGCCGAGAAAGCCGCGCCGCGCAAGGACCGCCTGGTGCGCGACAGCTTCACGATGCCGGAAGCGGAATACGCGGTGCTCGGCGAAGTCAAGAAGGCCTGCCTGAAGGCCGGTTTCGAGATCAAGAAAAGCGAACTGCTGCGGGTTGGCGTGGCGCTGATCAGCCAGATCGACATGGCCACGCTGCAAAGCGTGCTCGCTTCGCTGCCGCAGCTGAAAACGGGCCGTCCGAAGAAGGACTGACGGCGCGCCACGACCGCGGCCCGGCAGGCCGTGGTGCCGGTTTCGTCATGGAAGCTGACGCGCCGGCGCCACGGTCACCGAACCGACATATCGTTGTCATGTTGCTGAAGTAATCCACCGCTACGCTGTGCTTCGTCTCCACTTCACCGAGAGGACGAAGCATGCAGCTGACAACCAACGCGACCGGCACCCGGGCGCCACGCCCGCGCCTTGTGACAAGCATCGCCACCACGGCGGAAGAAGTGCGCGAGGCGCAGCGCCTGCGCTACAGCGTCTTCATCGAAGGCATGGGATTGACGGCGCTGGCACGGCCGGACCGTCTCGATTGCGACGAATTCGACGAGCATTGCGATCACCTGCTGGTGCGCGACGCCGCCACGCTGCAGGTGGTGGGGACCTATCGCGTGCTGGCGCCGGCCGGCGCGCGCCGGCTCGGCCGTTTCTACGCCGAGGGCGAATTCGACATGGGCCGCCTGAATCCGCTGCGCAGCCGCATCATCGAAGCGGGCCGCGCCTGCATCCATCCCGACTACCGCGGCGGCAGCGTCATCATGCTGCTGTGGGCCGCGCTGGCCGACTACATGGACCGGCAGGGCTGCGATTTCCTGGCCGGCTGCGCCAGCATCAGCCTGGCCGACGGCGGGCACAACGCCGTTGCCGTGTTCAACCAGCTGCGCGAAACGCGGATGGGGCCGAGCGAGTACCGTGTCACACCGCACCTGCCGTTCCCGCACAGCAAAATCGAACCGGCATCCTCGGCCAGCGTGCCGCCGCTGCTGAAGGGGTATATGCGTTCCGGCGCCTGGGTGTGCGGCGAACCGGCCTGGGATCCCGATTTCGACAGCGCCGACCTGTTCCTGCTGATGCCGCTGGCAAACCTGGATGCGCGGTATGCCAGGCATTACGGGGTGGAGGACATGGCGATCGCGGCGTGAGCGGATGGGCAGCGGGGCCATCGCCACTGACGGCTCCGGCACTGCCCTGGCGCGATGGGGGGCGGACCGTGCGGGCGACGACAGGCGCGTATGGTGGATCCCTGCCCGATTGGGGCGGCTTATTACACGATTCTTGCAGGATTATTGCGGGCTGATTGCAGGAGCAGGAACAGGAGCAGGAGCGGGAGTATTACAGGCGTGGTGCGCGGCAGGAAAAGAAGAGCGCCGGTAATGCGATGCCGGCGCCAGGCATTGCACCTTCAGTGCACCGACGCATTGGTGAGTTCTTTCAGTTCGCGGATGCTCAATTCCGATTTCTCGTGCATTCGCAGCAGGATCGTTGCGCCAACGGCCAGCTTGCGGTGCCGGATCTTGCTGATGATGGGCGGTTGCACCTCGAGCACCCGGCACAGTTCGGCGTCGTTTTTCAGGTTCAACCGTTCGATCAGCGTATCGAGCAGCTTGTTCGGCACGAAGCTGGAAGGTTCCAGTGCGCGTGCCCGATTCATTGCTTCGATCAACTCGAGTTTTTTTTGCCTTACGCTCATTTTGCTCCCCTCAAAAGAAATGCGTGAAAAGGCGTATAGCTTGTTGGAAGGTATAAGCCTTGTTAACCAAGCAAGTTAAATAAATCATACTACGGTTGCAAAAAAAAGCGCGCGTCCTATACAAAAATATGGGGAACTAATGACGCAACCGCTTGACAGCCGTTGCGTCCTGCAATCCAGCTCGCGTAAGGATGAGCGTACGATCGGCCATGGCCGCGGCGGCTTCCGAATGCGTGACCATTATCGTGCAGGCCCCGCTGGCGCGAATTTCGGCACGCAGCACCCCCAGCACGGCATGCGCGGTGTCGGGATCGAGGTTGCCGGTGGGCTCGTCGGCCAGTACCAGCGCGGGGCGGTGCACCAGCGCACGGGCGATCGCCACGCGCTGCAGTTCGCCGCCGGACAGTTCGTGCGGATACCCGTGTTAGCGCCCGGCCAGGCCCACGGCAGCCAGCATGTCGGCCGCACGCCCTTGTGGCATGCCATTCAGCAACAGCGGCAACGCCACGTTCTGCAGCAGGGTCAGGTGGGGCAGCACGTGGAAGGCCTGGAAGATGAACCCCATGCGCTGGCGGCGCAGGCGGGTGGCGGCATCGTCGTCGAGCGATGCCATGGCGACGCCGTCGACGAGGATCGGTGGCGCGGCACCGGGATCGGGGTGGTCCAGGCCGGCCACCAGGTTCAGCAGGGTCGACTTGCCGACGCCGGAATCGCCCATGATCGCGACGAATTCCCCGGCGGCGAACCGGTACGACAGGTTCGACAGCACCGGGCGGCCGCCCGCATACGATTTGTTCAGGTTGCGCAGTTCCAGCATGGTTTCCTTTTCGACCTTACCTCGTCAGTAGCCGGCGCAGCCAGAAGCTGGCCGCATCCACCAGCGCCACCAGCAGCAGCATCGCCAGGATCACGGTGGCGGCCTTCTGCATCTGGAACAGCGACAGGTGGAACTTGAGCATCTGGCCCAGGCCGCCCGCGCCGACCACGCCGAGGATCGCGGCGGCGCGGATATTGTTCTCCCAGCGGTACAGGGTGTAGGACAGCATTTGCGGCAGCGTCTGCGGCAGCGTGGCATAGAAGAACGCCGCCATCGGCGCGGCGCCGTTGGTGCGCAGGCTTTGCTCGGGCAGCGGCGTGGCGTTTTCCAGTGCATCGGCAAACAGCCGGCCCAGCACGCCGGCGGTGTGGGCGCCCAGCGCCAGCGCCCCGGGGAACGGGCCCAGCCCGGCGGCAATCAGCAGCACCGACGCCCATACCAGCTCGGGGATCGAACGCAGCACGTTCAATGCCGCGCGCACGATGGCACGCAGCGGGCGCCCGAAGCGCCCGGCGGCCGGAATCGCCAGCAGCAGGCCGGCCGCCACGGCCAGCAGCGTGCCGACCGCCGACATGGCCAGTGTCTCGGCGGTGGCGATCGCCGTCTTCTGCAGGAAGCCGGTGCCGGTTTCGGGCGGCGCGAAGCCGCCCAGGAATTCGGCCACGCTGGTCACCGCGTCCGCCGTGAAGAACGCGGCGAAGTGCAGCGGCAGGCTGGCTAAACTGGCCACGACCAGCGCGAGCAGCAGCAGCGCCATGACGGTGCCGGCCCAGCGGCGGCGCGGCGGCGAAGGCATGGTCTGGCCGTTCATCCGAGGCGCTTTCTCAACTGTTTCGAGACCAGGTCGGCGGCGGCCACCAGCAGCACGAACACCAGCAGCATGGCGCAGACTTCGCCGCCGGCCAGCATCTTCATCGATTCATCCATGCGCTGGCCCAGGCCGCCGGCGCCGACGAAGCCCATCACCACCGAGCCGCGGATCGCGCATTCCCAGCGGTACACGGTATACGACACCAGTTCGGACGCCGATTCCGGCAGCGCGCCGTACAGCAGCGCGCCCAGGCGCGAGGCACCGTTGGCCAGCAGCGTGTCGCTGGCATGGCGTTCCGACGATTCCAGGATTTCCGCATACACCTTGCCCAGCATGCCGCAATAGGTGAGGGCGATGGCCAGCACGCCGGCGGTGGGACCGAGCCCGATGATGCGCACGAACAGCAGCGCCCACACCAGCTCGGGCACGCTGCGCAGCAGCACCAGCAGCCAGCGCACGGCCTGGCGCACGACGCGCGACGGCAGTGCCATGCGGCCGGTGCCGAGGCGCGAAACCGACAGCCGTTCGGTCACGACGAGCGTGGCGGGAATGGCGCCCAGCAGCGCCAGCGCGAGGCCGGACGTGGCGATGGCCACGGTCTGCCACGTTTCGCGCAGCAGCAATGCCAGGAACTCCGGCGAATGCGCCGGCGGGAAAAAGTCGGCCAGGAAGCGCCCGGTGGCCGTCAGGCTCTGGACATCGAACAGCAGCGACGGCTTGAATTCGCTGGCGACCAGCATCGGCCACAGGAGCAGCAATGCAACCAGCGCGGTCGTGACGCGGCCGCGCCAGGCCGGATCGGGATGGCGCTCGGAAGTGGATGCGGCGGGAATACTGTGCATTACAGGGATGGTTTGCAGCCGGCCGCCTTGCAGCCGGCCGCTTTACAGCTGACATTGACGATACCGGCGGTGATGAAGCCGGCACTTCTGCGGCCGCTCCTCACAGGCAGGCGCCCACGGCCAGCTTGGCCGGCAGGTCGTCCGGGTGCGGCGCGTTCGCGGGCGGCTGCTCGTTCAGGTACAGTTCGCCGATCATCGCCGGCGTCACCTGCTCGCGCGGCAGGTCGAACACGATGCGGCCTTCCTTCAATGCCACGATGCGGGGGAAATGCGCCAGCGCCAGTTCCACCTGGTGCAGGCTGCAGACGAGGGCCGCGTTGCGCGCGGCCGCCTCCTGCTGCAAGGTGGCCAGCGTGAGTTGCGACAGCGCGGGATCGAGCGCCGACAGCGGTTCGTCCACCAGCAGCGCCTGCGCCGACGACAGCAGCAGCCGCGCCAGGCCGCAGCGCTGGCGCTCGCCGCCGGAAAGGCGGTCCACGCGCGCATACAGCTTGTCGCCCAGGTTGAAGCGCGACAGCGCGCGCCAGGCCGCTTCCGGATCGGCCGGCCTGACCAGCGACACCAGCGCCTGCCACAGGCTCCAACCCGGCAGCCGCGCGGCCAGCACCGCCGTCACCACGCGCTGCCGTGGCGGCAGCGGCGGCGTTTGCGGCGCCAGGAACAGCCGTGCGCGCAGCTTATGGCGTGCCCGGTCGGACAGGCGCCACGGATCGGTGCCGAAGGCCTCGAACGTGCCGCCGTCCGGCGCATGGCCCACCGACAGCGTGGCCAGCAGCGTGGTCTTGCCGGCACCGGAAGGGCCGATCAGGGCGATCTGCTCGCCCGCCTGCACGGCCAGGGTGATGTCCTGCAGCGCATACGCCCGCGTGCCGCCCGCATGGCGGGCGGACAGGCCATCGAGCCGGTAGACCGGGGTGCCGGTGGACAGGGTGTCGCCGCTGGCTGTTGCCCGCATTGCCGTCTTGCCTGCTGCCATTTACTTCTTCAGCAGGCCGGCGTTCTTCGCCGCCGCTTCGATCGCCACGTAGTTCTCCACCTTGGCGGGAATGAATTTCGTGGCGCGCTGCAGGGCCAGGATTTCCTTGCCTTCGGGCGTGCTGTCGTCGAGCGCCAGGAAGGCGTCGGTGATCTTTTTCTTCAGGTCGGCCGGCATGTCGGCGCGCACCGTCCAGTTGTAGTCGTAGTAGGCCGGCGTGGTGTAGAACACGCGCACCTTCGACGTGTCGACCTTCTTCTCGCCGACCAGTTTTTCCCAGACGGAGATGTTCAGCGCGCCGGCATCGACCTTGCCGCCGGATACCGCGGCCACGGTGGCATCGTGCGCGCCGGAGAAGGCGATGCGCTTCAGGTCGCTGTCCGGATCGATCTTGGCGCCCAGCAGGAAAGAGCGCGGCATCAGGTGGCCGGACGTGGACGATTCGGAGCCGAACGACAGCGTCTTGCCTTTCAGGTCGGCCAGTTTCGTGATGGCCGGCGAGGTGGTGATGAACACCGAGCGGAATTTCTCGTCCTCCACGCGCTGCACCAGCGGCACGACCTGGCCCTTGCTGCGCTCCTTGGCCTGCACGAACGTGAAGCCGCCGAACCACACCATGTCGAGCTTGTTGTTGACCAGGCCCTCGACGGATGCGGCATAGTCGGTCACCGGCGTGAACTCGACCTTCAGCCCGGTCTTCTTCGACAGGTATTCGCCCAGCGGCTTGAACTTGCGCTGCAGTTCGGTCGGCGCTTCATCCGGAATGGCCGACACGCGCAGCACCTGCTGGGCGTGGGCGGACAGGGAGAGCAGGGTACCGAGGGCGAGGGCGCCGAGCGCACGTTTGAAGGTTGGTTTCATGATAAGGAAATAAAATTGTTATTGAATGTCGATGCTGCATGTCGAGGAGAATATGCACCGCCGAACGCACGACGGGCTTCCGGCGCCGAGCGGGACGCTCTGCTTTGTGTAATTGAGTATCATAGCAAAACTGCCATCGCGGCCTGACCGATCACCGAAAAGAACAGGAAGAAGCGCCATGCCAATGACACGAACCGCCGCCGCGCGCCGCGCCGAATTGCCGCCGACCGATTTTTACGCCGCCGCCGACGAACCGCATGGCGACCACGCCACGATCGCGGAAATTTGCGCCGGGCTGCTGGCACCCCAGGCGCGCACTTCGCCGAAATACCTGTACGACAGCCTGGGCTCGCGCCTGTTCGAAGCCATCTGCGAACTGCCCGAGTATTATCCCACACGCACCGAAGCGGCGATTTTCGCTACCCACGGCGCCGATATCGCGCGGCGCATTGGCACCGGCAGCACGCTGATCGACCTGGGCGCCGGCAATTGCGCCAAGGCGGCCAGCCTGTTTCCCTTGCTGCAACCGCAACAGTATGTGCCGATCGACATTTCCCGCGATTTCCTGAACGAGGCCGTCGGCCGGCTGCAGCAGCGCTTTCCGGCGATCGCGATGACGGCGCTGGCGCTCGATCTTTCCGGCCCGTTCGCGCTGCCGCCGGGGGTGAACGCGGCACGCCGCCAGTTCTTCTACCCGGGTTCGTCGATCGGCAATTTCGCGCCGCACGAGGCGATCGCGTTCCTGCGCCGGGTGCGCGAGAATGCCTCCGCCGACGGCGGCCTGCTGATCGGCGTGGACCTGGTCAAGGATGCGGCCGTGCTGGATGCGGCCTACGACGACGCGATCGGCGTGACGGCCGCGTTCAACCTGAACATGCTGCGCCACCTGAACCACCTCACGGGTGCGGACTTCGACGTGCGCCAGTGGCGGCACGTGGCGTTCTTCCATGCCGAGGAAAGCCGCATCGAGATGCACCTCGAGGCGCGCACCGCGCTCACGGTGCGCTGGCCCGGCGGCGAGCGCCGCTTCGCCCGCGGCGAACGCATCCACACCGAGGACAGCTATAAATACACGCCCGACAGCTTTGCCGCGGTGCTGGCGCAGGCCGGCTTCACGGCGGACGCGGTATGGACCGACGACGCGGGCTGGTTCGCCGTGATGCACGCCCGCGCGGCGGCGGACTGACCTCCAGGGAGCACCCATGCAGCTGAACGATCCCGCCGTGTGGACGGCCCGCTACCGCGCCGTGCGCGAACATTCGCTGGCACTGGCCGCGCCGCTGTCCGACGAGGATTGCGGCGCCCAGTCGATGCCCGACGCCAGCCCTGTCAAGTGGCACCTGGCGCACACCACGTGGTTCTTCGAGACCTTCATCCTCGAGGCGCTGGAGCGCGACTTCGCGCCGTTCCACCCGGCGTTCCGCGTGCTGTTCAATTCCTACTACAACGGCGTGGGCGAGAAGCACCCGCGCCCGCAGCGCGGCCTGCTGACGCGCCCGCCGATGGCGCAGGTGCGCGCCTACCGGGCCAACGTCGATGCCCGCATTGCCGCGCTGGCCGGCAGCGGGCTCGATGGCGAAAGCCGTGCCCGCCTTGCCGCGTTGCTGACGCTGGGCCTGCAGCACGAACAGCAGCACCAGGAACTGATGCTGACGGACGTGAAGCACCTGCTGGCGCAGAACGGGCTGTACCCCGAATACCTGGCCGAAGCGCTGCCGCGGGCGCTGCCGGCAACACCGCTGGCATGGCTGCATTTCGACGGCGGCGTGACGGCGGCAGGCTACGAGGGCGACGGCTTCTGCTTCGACAACGAGCTGCCGCGCCACCGTCAGTTCGTCGAGCCGTTCGAGCTGGCGTCGCGGCTGGTGACGAACGGCGAGTTCCTGGCGTTCATCGAGGCGGGTGGCTATCGCAATGCGGCGCTGTGGCTGGCCGAAGGGTGGGACTGGGTGTGCACGCAGGGGCTCGACAGGCCGCTGTACTGGCGGCGCGACGGCGACGGCGACGGCAACTGGCACGAATTCACATTGCTCGGCCTGCAGCCGCTGGACCTGGAAATGCCGTTGACGCACGTCTCCCTGTTCGAGGCGGACGCCTATGCGCACTGGGCCGGCGCGCGCTTGCCCACCGAGGCGGAATGGGAGCATGCCGCGCGCAGCGCCGGCGCCTTGCCCGGCGGGCCGCCGGCGTTGCCGCATCCGGAGGGCGCGGCAACGCCGGCAGCGCAGGGTTACGGCCCGCTGCTGCAGATGTTCGATCATTGCTGGCAATGGACGGGCAGCAGCTATGCGCCGTATCCCGGCTTCAGGCCCGCCGCCGGGGCGATCGGCGAGTACAACGGCAAGTTCATGGTGAACCAGTACGTGCTGCGCGGCTCGTCGTGCGCCACGCCGGCCGGCCACGCACGGGCCAGTTACCGCAATTTCTTCCCGGCGGGGACCCGCTGGCAGTTCGCGGGAATCCGGCTGGCGCGGTAGGGCTTGCCGTTAGCGGATGAGCGGCAGGGGTGTGTCCCCGCCAGTCGTTGGTATCGATCTTCGTCGTCGACGTGGAACAAGGGGACCGACCCCGGTTCTGGCATGGCGCACGGCGGCGCTAACGAAAAACCGGGATGAGTCCCCTAAAACCGGGGTCAGTCCCCTTGAAGCGCTGGCGGCTGCGGCATTCGCCAACACTTACCGGGGACGGACCCCTGTGATTCAGGCAGCAGCGTCGGACGCGTGCGCCGGCTCGGCATCCTTCTGGCGCAACTGGCGGTTCACCGCCGACAGCACGGCCTTGAACGATGCGGTCACGATATTGCTGTCGATGCCGGCACCGAACAGGGTAGGGCCGTTGTCGAGGCGCAGTTCGACGTAGCAGGCCGCCTTGGCGTTGGCGCCGTGGCCGATCGCGTGCTCATGGTAGTCCATCAGCTTGACGTCCAGCCCGAGCGCGTCGACGAAGGCGTCGATCGGGCCGTTGCCGCCGCCCTGCAGCGCCAGCGCGGCGCCGCGGTGCAGCAGGCCGATATCGATCTGCACCGATTCATCGGCGCTGCTGTCCTCGACCATCTTGTGCGACACGTAGGCATACGGCGAGGTCTGGGCGAAATACTCCTGCTCGAAGATCCCGTGGATGCCTTCGGACGTGATTTCCAGGCCGGTCTGGTCGGCCACGGCCTGCACCGCGCGCGAGAACTCGATCTGAAGGCGGCGCGGCAGCACCAGGCCGTAGTCCTGTTCCAGCAGGTAGGCCATGCCGCCCTTGCCGGACTGGCTGTTGACGCGGATCACCGCGTCGTAGCTGCGGCCCAGGTCGGCCGGATCGATCGGCAGGTACGGGATTTCCCATTCCG
>Ga0265798_10010328_pt1 | contig 11534 bp, 7 predicted proteins | sample P3T30metagenome_FD_192430 | JGI IMG/M metagenome (GOLD analysis project Ga0265798, IMG submission 192430) | Plant litter microbial communities from East Loma Ridge, Irvine, California - P3 T30 | ecosystem: Environmental > Terrestrial > Plant litter > Unclassified | place: USA: California... | reverse complement strand
CTGGATCTGTACCGACTGCAACAAAGCACCGACGATGGCCTTCAGGACGACCTCCAGAATTTGTACATTGGAGGTTGGCAGCCGAATGGTCAGAACGGGGCCCCAGCTGCGGGTTGGGGAAGGAACGATGCGAATAGGGAGCAACCGTCTGGTCCTGAGGTTTGCTGGGACGATGATGGCGCCTACGAACCGCTGGCTTTGACGGAGATGGACAATGAAGAGAAAGAGGTGTGTACTTGGTGTTCTATAACTGCTACTGGACTCGGGACTAATGCTGCTACTAGCTCTTCACCACTTCAGTCAACACGCCTATGAAGCCGCCAACTGCTACTAAGGAAAATCAGCAGTCGAACGGTGTGCTAGGTCGTAAGATGTCTGTCAACTCCCCTGGCGGCTTTGGCATGCAGTCCCCAAGCACTGTTCGAGGTGCTTCTCGTCGTCAGACGGGCGACTCGTATCCCTTCCCGAATGCTATCGCCTCGCCAGCTGGCAGGGAGGAGCAGCGCGCGCCATCGCCTCCGCCTTCTCTTCTCCGCAGGAGGACCGATCTGAAGGACTCGACCAAGGCCGATGATATCGAAGACAAGGGCGCGACTACGCCATCCGGCGCGGTCAAGCGCAATCCTATCGGTCCGCTGGGAGGAGCTGGATTTGGCGTTCCTACGTCGCCTTGGGGCAACGCGCCGCAAAGTGCTGGATTCTCGCCAATGGGTTCATTCGGCAACTTTGGCCTCGGCGGATCCGGTCAAGGTACGCCCGGCGAGAAGCGAACAGGTCTTGGGAACGGAAGGGCAGAGAGCAGGTTCAAGAATCTTCTGTCAAAGGACAGTAGCGAAGATCTAGGCGCAAAAACCCTGGAGCACAAGACCAGCGTCTCCAACCTTCCCAAGGTCAACGAGAATGAATCCTGGAGACCCACGGACCGACCTGATGGGACTGCTGCCCCTTTGGAAGAGGCAGACGAGGATGAGGGAGCTCCGTCTGGAAGTGCCGCGCTGGCTGCGGGCTCCGACCTTTCCCCACCGAACACGCACCAGGGGCTTCGTGGCTACGACACCCCGAGTCGATCAAGCACTCGCGATCGTGAATTTGGCTTTGGTGCCTTTGGCATGACTTCCGACAATGCTGGTGGATTCGGGTCTGGCTTCTTGCAATCCAACCAGCAGACACCAGGACGTCCTGGTGCCCCTGCAGGGAATGACCCGCAAAGCCCGACCGACACCAACCCTTACAAGTCGCCTGAGCATGGTGCGGAGCATATTCGTGAGGCACTGGAGCAGGACACCCCGGACATTCCAAGCGCACCTCTTCCAGGTCTTGGATTTGGTGGCGATTCCATGCACCAACAGGGCCTTGGCGGTCTGGGTGCGCTCCCCAACCTTGGTCGACACGTCGGTGCCCAAGGACCAGTGAGCGATGACCGCAGTCAAACGAGCAGCGTTGGACCGAACCGTGGATTTACTGGCCTTGGAGGCCTGGGTCAATTTGGCGGCGGCTCTCCATGGCCTACCAGTCAGCCTGGTCTCGGAACTCCAGGTCGCCAGCATGCGAACCTGTCCGGCTTTGGTGGTGGCATGCTCGGCAACTCTCTTGCAGACATGCAGTCTCCTGGTCTGGCCGGACTTGGTGGCGGCAGCGGAATGAGCCCACACATCGGATCTGGCTTCGGCGGCAGCAGAATGTCGAGCATGTTCCCTCAAGGTATGCAAGACCAGATGAGACCGGGAGAGCAGCTTGAGGAAAGACCTGGTCAAGGACAATTCGCCGGACTCGGTGGCCTTGACGTCGACAATCCCTTCCAGGGACAAGGCTTCGGTGGCCAACTCGATGGAGACCAGAAAACCATGGAATTCTTGCAGGAACAACTCGCCAGCCAGCACCAACAGCCAGGGAGCTCCGCTTCTAATCAGCCTCCGCCTCCGCAGCAGCGCACTATGGTCATGCCGGATAGAATGCGGTGGATCTACCGCGACCCTCAAGGGCAGACTCAAGGACCGTGGTCTGGACTCGAAATGCACGACTGGTACAAGGCAGGGTTCTTCTCGCCGGAGCTGCTAGTCAAGAAGGCCGAAGATGCCGACTACGAACCACTGGCACAGCTCATCCGGAGGATAGGAAACTCCAGAGAGCCGTTCCTCGTCCCTCAGATTGGCATCCCTCACGGTCAAACCACCGCATCACCGCCCGGTCCCTGGGCTGCGGCCGCGCCTCCTGCTGCTGCACCTCCTACTGGCGGTGCTCAGCCACCTTTTGCTTCGAGCTTCCCGTCGTTTGGCACCACGTTGACTGCTGACCAGCAGAATGCGCTCGAGCGTCGCAAGCAGGAGGAGCAGTATCTCATGGCCCGTCAGAAGGAGCACCTCGCTCAGGCGCAGATCGCGCACCGTATGCAGCACATTCAGGGCCCGCACCAGGGCTTTGCTCCTGGTGCAGCCTCCCAGGGTGGCCAATTGCACCGCCACTCCAGTGCTCAGAGCCTGCACTCACAACCGAGCTTTGGCTCTATTACCAGCCCGGGAGCGTTCCAGGCTTCCCCGACCCAAGGACCCGCCTCTGGAGCGCCTGCAGGCTTCTTCGACAACTCATTCCGCAACCCCCAGGCTGGCCTCGGTGCAGTGGGTGCCGGAGTTGACTCTCTGGGACACATCACCGAAGAAGAGATCCCAAGTATCATGAACAGGCTGAACCTCGGGACCCGTGCTGGACAGCCCAATCAATTCGGCGCTCCTGGCCAGCCGTTCTCGCAACAGCAGCAATCGCAGGATGCCCACGCCCAGCAGGTTCAGCAGATGCTTCAGGACCGCGCTAGACTGAACGAAGAGCAGGCTAGGCAGACCGCTGCAGAGCAGGATCAGGACGGACAGCAGGTGCCGAACGAGCGCCTTCAGGAGTTCCAGCAGCTGCAGGAAGAAGCCGCCCAGCCTCGCTTCCAAGCTGCACCTGGCAAGCAGCAGAGCAACGAGCAACCTTCTCACGCTGAGTCTTCTACTACTGAAAGCAGCATTGGTTCGCCAGCTGCTGGCCAAGCAGAGCAGGCGCAGGCCAAGGAGACTCTTACTTTGACTGAACAAGTCCAGAAAGCAGCCTCTGCAAAGCAATCGCCTGCACCGACTCAACAGGCGTGGGCCAAGGTTGACAGCGGCATCCCACAGCCATTCCCGCCGGCACCCTCCCAGTCTCCTCTTCCAGCACCTGCTGCTCAGAGGACCAGCAGGCAGACCGTGGCCGAGCACCTGAATGCCGAGTCGCGTTCTAGGTCTCAAACCCCGAGCACTGAGACCCCGACTACCGTTGCTCCGTGGGCCAAGGAGCCTGCTGGCCCACCCAAGGGTCCTTCTCTCAAGGAGATCCAGGAAGCCGAGGCCAAGAAGGCTGCTGAGCAGGAAGAAGTCGCTGCTGCCGCCCGCCGCGCTGCTCTTCAGAAGGAGCTTGAACTCCAGACCGCCATCTCTGCTGCTCCACCAGCCCCAGGTCTCCCTTCGTCATCCACTTGGGCTGCCACCAGTGCTTCCCCTGTGCCTTCTGGTGCAAGTGCCTGGGCCAAGGCTGCTCAGCCGAAGCCGACTAGTTCCGCCGCGAAGAGCATGGCTCAGATTCAGAAGGAGGAAGAGGCTCGCAAGAGACGTGTTGCTGCCGCCGCTGCTCAGGCACAGGCTGTCGCCATGGCCAGCGTCCCTAGTCCGGCCGGTGGCAAAAGCTACGCAAACCTCGCTGGTAAGGTCATGCCTGCGTCGGCTCAGGCTCCCGCTGCTCCTGGCAGCAGTGCTTGGACGACTGTTGGTGCTGGAGGCAAAACTAAGTTGCCTGCTGCACCATCTCCTGCTCCTGCTGCTCGTGCACCGAGCTCGTCGGCTCTGCCTGCTGTCCAGCCCGCCATGTCTGCAGCTATCAAAAAGGCGCCTTCTCGCAGCGCTACCCTGACTGGCAACGGTGGTGTCAACGCCCAGGAAGAGTTCAGGAAGTGGGCCATCAACGAGCTTCGACCGGACCTCAACCCCGGTCTTACTGGTAAGTCTATATTCATCATCACTATGACACTAAACAGAGCTAACTTCATTCCTTACAGCTGAACAATTCGTTGCGGATCTCATTTTCTTCCCCGCCGAAGCCGAGCTCATCACCGAAGCCGTCCACGGCAGCAGCAGCACCATCGACTCTCGCCACTTCGCCGAGGAATTCATCCGCCGCAAGAGGCTTGCGGACAAGGGCCTCGTCGACACTTCCACCCCACCCAAGAGCGGTAGTCCCGCCAATGCGGCGCCGGGTGGTTGGAGTGAGGTTGCTAAAAAGGGGCCCTCTAAGCCCGAGACGCCCAAGGAGGACCCCGCCAACGGTAACTTCAGGGTCGTGCCTTCCAAGAAGAAGGGCAGCAAGAAGTAGCGTTGAGGGCATGTATCGAGAGAAAGAAAGAGAGACGACTCATCGTTAATCGCCTCGGATGTTCAATCATCTTGTCTTTGGGAACGTTGAGTGATAGGGAGTGGGTGTAGTGTACATCAGTGTAGCTTACTAAGAGCGTACTGTACTCATACTTTGTACAAACATATCACTAACTAGACGTCGCCGTCGCTCTTACGGGCCTTACCACTTGCCCATACACTTCTCTCATCAACAACAATTCAGAATAGGGAACTCAAATATAAGCACGATTCAACGCAAGCTCGGCTAAACTTTAACCATATCAGATCTTAGCAGTTCGAACTGCAATACAGCAGGCTACCTCAGACAAGACAAAATTTTAAGAGTCCTTGACCGACAGCTTCCTTCGGTGAGCCGCTCAGAGGCGAGAAACACAAACTCTAAAAGAATTGAAGTCCAATGAAAAGGTGTAGGGCCGTGTCGGTCCTGGTCTGCGCCTGGGCGTACTCGCTGGATTCTCCTTGCGAAAGTGAGGTAACGATTGATTGGTATCAGCTGACAGGGTGAGAGAAAGAGAACAATAGGGAGAGGGAGAGAGAAGAAGAAGAAGAAGAACGAGGAGACAGAAAGGACGACAGACTTCTTTACATCCGATCGATTTGACGTAGAGAGCAGTTTACTCGCCTAATCATAATGTGACTAGGGAGTTTTCGAGGAACTGCGAGAGCGGCTTGAGGAGCTTTTGCATTCCTGCAAAGGAGTCGGGAAGAGATAGAGCCACGCCGCGAAGTTCGAGGGTCGTGGAGGTCAGCGTGTTCTTTGAGATCGCAAGAGAGAGAGGAGGCGTGTCTATTTGTCAGGACAGGAACGGTGTAGGGTGTGTTCAAAGCTGGATAAGGCATGGCCTTGCATTGGAACTGGAGAACCAAACAACCTCCCGTTTAGTGAAGGAAAGGCCAATGTGCTACACTAACAGCAAAAAAAGAAAAAGAGAACTGGCAGTCGGCTGATCCCATCCAAGTCTGCTCCTTCGCCATCGGGTCAATGCATCCTGAACTCCGATTCTCTCCAAAAGTCAAGGTCTCACAAAGCATACGCGCGTAAAGTAGTGTTCTCGTTCGTTCGTTCAATCAATCAATCAATCACCTCCGGTCAAGTTTCGGACCTGCGAACCGCTGCTTCAGGCCAGTCCTTCACCTCTGCGTCGCCTGCCACAATGAGCACAGTCCGCAGACGTAGGTTCCCATGAGCATCGAGCTGAAGCCGCCGTATTGGGAAGCATCGACGACAGCAACAGTGCGGTTACTAACGTAGCCTTGCAAGATGCCAGCGCCGTAGATGGTGCTAACGAGCATAGCCTTGACCACGTTAAAAGTGAACGGGTCGTAGTTGTAGCGCACGACGCGGACCCGAGCGTTGTTGCGCTTGACGGTGTGGACGGTGAGGTTGAAGAAGTAGGCGAACACTAGCGGGATGAAGATGCTCGTGGCGCTCCACAGAAGGGTAGGGTACCAGAATGAGGATGAGAGCAGAGCGAAGAGATCAGGAATCTTCACCGCGATGCTGGGAGTACCGAGGATATGGATCGAGGGGAGGTCGAAAATGTATCTCCATGGCATGACCATCTTTGACAGACCATACGCTTCCATGAGTGTGAAAGCGAAATGGACGGTGGCGATGGATGAGCATGACTCTCGCGCCCAGTCGATCGCCTCGGGAATCCCAGAGAGCGTGTAGATGTCGTCCAAGCCGGCGTAGAACCTGGTGGTGGCGTGTTCGACCTCGTCGACGACAATGGTGGGCGAAGGCGGCAGCGACTGACGACGCTGCTGCATGATGTTTGCTGTTGGCGTGCGCCTGGTGGGTCGCGAGGGAGAGGAAGCCATGGCGGTAGACCTTGGTGGCGGTGGCGGAGGGTAGTTATCGCCGTCGTTGTCGTCTTCCTCTCTGCGCGAATCAAGTTAGTCGCCTGCGTGGTGAATGCCAAGATAATGCGAAACTCACTCTGGATCAGACTTGACCTTGGTTGCACGTCGGCCTCGTCCACGAACAACGCTCTTAGCCTCGCTGTCGTCGGCGGTGTCGCGGGGTTTGTATGGTGTCCGTCGCGCCGCCGCGTAGAACCCCTCGAATGCAGGGTCGTTGGAGTAGCGCAACGCGTTTCCTTGCAAGTGGCTCTCAAGCGCTTCCACAACCTCAGGTTTGTTGAGGGAGGCGTCGCTGGAAGAGGGTCAGCGATCGCTGTTTGCGACGAAATACAACATATGACACATACAGATTCAACCCAGCTTGTTTGGCGAGTTCTGTGAGTTCATTTTTGCGCTGCTTGGTGAGCCATGACGATGGGGCCATTTTCGCGGACGTCTATCACATAGACGTGGTCGCGTAAACGGTGCGAATACAATGCAGTCAAAACAATGGGATGCGCAGAGTGAGATGTAAAAATCGACGCGTGTGGCAGCTTGACTGAAGTCTCTCGCGCGCGAACAACAAACACTGTCTTGGGCAGAGCAACCCCACTAGCCGCTTGCGGATCTCACGTGTCGCTGCATTCCAGCAGACGCTGCCAATCTGGATCATCGGAGGTGTCCATGTCTTGGTCACGTGTGTACAGCTCGGTGGGATGGAAGGCCTGCTTGCTTGCCGCTCACGGGCAGCTTGAACGTCTCAAATAGAAGTGAGGTTGTTGTTCGTCGTAAGTACAGTAGCGCAGCGGACCATCAAACGGAAGTCAATAATCGTTCAGCACAAGCACACCCGCTGCCCCTAAGGCCGCACTCCGTGCTGTCGGTCTTCCGTGCTCTCGGCCGCCGATGCGCTCATCGAACCCAATTCTTTTGCACGTTCGACTTGGGGGGTTGCATTGAGGCAATATTGCTTCACTTCCGACAAATACATACATCGCCCTTGCACTCGCTCGACACTGCTGCTATTCGAACCTCGCTGGAACGTACGCAATTTTCTCATCTCTTCTCCTCTCTCAACGGAGCTCGGAGGTCCCGGAATACACTCTTTCACGGCGCATGCTGTAGGCCGCACGGCAGAAACAAGCATTCATGGTCTTAGCCCGCGTGGCTTCATACATCTTCCCACAGGCCGAACCTCAGTCGCCGAGTTCGAGCAGCATCACAAACGATGGTCCCGGTGGACCCGCGATCGCAATGCCGGATATGCGACGGGAGGCAGAAGAGTTTCGGCCGGATACCTCGCAAGAATCAGTAGACTCCGACCATGAGGCGTACCGACCGCCCTATCTTCACGCAATGCTGGCGGGTGGAATAGGAGGAACCATGGGCGATATGTTGATGCACAGTCTGGACACCGTCAAGACAAGGCAACAGGGAGATCCGCATCTGCCTCCGAAGTATACGAGCATGGGCAATTCATATTACACAATCATGAGACAGGAGGGTGTGAGAAGGGGACTATACGGAGGCGTGGCGCCTGCATTTTTTGGCAGCTTTGGAGGAACAGTCATTTTCTTTGGATGCTACGAATGGAGTAAGCGATTCCTGGTGGACCACGGCGTTACGCCCGCGGTCGCATATTTTGCGTCCGGATTCATTGCGGATCTTGCAGCGAGTCCTTTGTATGTGCCTACAGAGGTGCTGAAGACTCGTCTGCAGTTGCAAGGTCGATACAACAACCCACACTTCTTCTCCGGATACAACTACCGTGGTACCTTCCATGCCCTGAGGACGATCTATCAGAAGGAGGGCTTCCGCGAGCTCTTCAGTGGATACAAGGCTACACTCTTCCGAGATCTGCCCTTTTCGGCTCTCCAATTTGCGTTCTACGAACAGGAGCAGAAACTCGCAAAAAGCTGGATGGGCAGCAAAGATATTGGTCTGCCATTGGAGATCCTGACTGGTGCAAGCGCTGGTGGCATGGCTGGTGTGCTTACGTGCCCAATGGACGTGGTCAAAACTCGCATCCAAACAGAACTGGATCCTGAAGTGATTGCCCAAGCTCGTGGTAAAGCTGCTGCTGCTGCGAAACCGGCCTCGTCATCACCGTCCACAACCGCCACCTCATCCACACGTCCGACACAAAGCTCAGCGAAGCAGCCTAATATCCGCGGTCACTCTATCTCGACATCCGGCGCCAGCACCGCACTCAAACAGCATGGGCAAGTCAGCCTCGATACCGAGAGCGTGATGAAAGCACTGAAAATCATCTACCGCACAGAAGGTATCGGTGGTTGGTTCAGAGGTGTGGGTCCCAGAGGTGTGTGGACAAGCGTGCAGAGTGGAACGATGTTGGTCATGTACCAGACATTGCTGAAGTGGTTCGACGAGAACCCCGTGTCAAATTTGGACGATTGAGCGTTTTTGGACAGACACGATCAGAGCATGATCATGTACGAATACAGAGAGAGGTCGGGACCCAAATGGAGGAATAGATTTCACGCGCGTTGTAAAAGGGACATACCGTAGATGTGCATTGCATGGCGCTCAAGAGGAACGAGTTTTCAGACGCATCTCGGCTCGTGTAAATTACCTGTATAACAAAATCACGAGGATACAAGCGTATCTTTCTCGATACATTCTATGGAATTGCATGTGCCCGATTGTATGTTGTTAATGAGAAGTGATGGGATACTGTACAAGGAGGGTGTTGCCTTGAAACGCGGCCCGCACGGAGCTTCACCTACCACGTCTCCCCAAGTTGCGCGTCCTCTAACCATCTTGCGATTTGTTGAAGCACTCTCAATCACACAGCACCAAACTACAACATGGCGAACAGACAGGGATACGATGTCGTGGTCGACGTAGATGCCGAGGTATGCGCCTGCAAAACCAAAGCACAAACAGAGCAGGACTGAACAGACATTAGGGCGATCTCGGCCATACCGACCTCCAGGAGGACAACCTCGAGTTCCACACCTCCAGTACGCACGACCAATGCATTGGATAGTAGGAGACAGATCACTGACAAACCTTAACAGCATTCGACAATCCGTCCTCTCGCGCCGCCAAAGTCCAGCCAGACTCAACCTCCTTCCTAGGCGGCGCTGGTTCAGGCACCCAGCAGAACTCCTCGAAACGTCTTCTCTGGAGCATAGGCTTCTACCAACAATTCTTCGATGTCGACACCAACCAGATCCTCGCTCGCTGCCGCGCAGCTCTCTACCCGCGTCAAAACTTCCTCGATGTCCTCGAAGGCAACCCTGACCTCTACGGCCCATTCTGGATCGCAACAACGGTGGTGGTGATCCTCTTCTTGACCGGTACCATCAGCCAGTACCTTGCGAGCACTGGGAAAGAGCACTTTGCATATGACTTCAGGCTACTGAGCGGAGCCGCGGGTTTGATCTATGGATACACGCTGTTCATCCCGCTCGGGCTTTGGGGAGTGCTCAAGTGGTTTGGAAGCGAGAGCGCCAACTTGATGGAGTGTTGGGCTCTCTACGGATATGCCAACCTTATCTGGATCCCCGTGGCACTTGTCTCTTGGTCACCTTTGACTGGTGAGTTTCCACGAATGCCTCAATTGAAACTATATTCTGACGTACATCGCAGCGCTAAACTATGCATTCGTCGGCGTCGGCCTCGCCATGTCCGCCGTTTTCCTCTTCAGAAACTTGTAAGTTCGGGCCAGCTGCTTGTCCCTTGCTCGCGTGCTATCAATGCTAATACCGAAAACCACAGATACCCAGTCGTATCTGCCATCGACGCAAAGCCGTCCCGCATTCTGCTGATCATTGTCGTAGCCTTGCACGCTGGTCTGGCCATTGCGATCAAGATTCTGTTCTTCGCTCACGGCTCTCCGGTCTCAGACGTACCGGCCAAGCCTTCCGATCCCATGCAAGATGCTCCCAAGGGTGACGCGGGTGGCGACAGCAGGATGTTTTTCTAGACAGCCCGTTTCGTATGAGAGACTCTGTACTGTAGCGAGCGCTTAAATCAACCACACCCCTGCTTTCAACTGGCTGTTCGAGGCTTGCATTGTCATTCATGTCTGGCAAGAAGACCACGTTTGACGTGGTTCATGTGAGGTCGTGACATGCTCATGGGCCTTGAATTGTCAGGACGGGTTGTTCGAGCTCAAGATGGCTACATGTGCATCCCACCGGTGACAATCTTCATTTGCGGTTATATCAACAGCCTTGTTGCTTTCAAGAAATTGGTATGCTAGTGAGAATGTACATGTATCCTACCTCTAAATAGATCCAGCCAAGAGCACAACCCCCACTTTTCTCCGACGTCACCTGCTTGCACAAAGCGAAATGGAATCGAACAATATGCGCCCTCATCTAAAGAAAATCGCCCACCACGTAGCCTACACACGTGACGATTGTATCTCATATACACAAACGCTGCCGCATTTCCCAGGTAGTGGTAATGATAGTGCAAGCCTCCAAAATCGTCCCCGAGCCTCCCGACGACCCCTCCACCAAAATTTGCTGCTGAAAGAAGCCCCAGCACAGCTTGAGCCAGCCCACTTCTTCCCACTTCCCGTCCGTGTTCCGTTCTCCGTCTCTACTCTCGCGAACTTTGTGTCATTCCTGGAACACCCCACTTCTTCCTTCCAGTCTTTTGCCTCACACTTGACTTTGACCTCTACTTGCTGGTCTCGAAGGAAGTCGACGAGCAATCATGGCACCCAAAGGCAAGAAGGGAAAGAAGGCCGGCGACGACTGGGACGAGGGTCTCGGCGAGTCTGTCGACCCGATCGCGCAGGCTGACGCTGATGCAAAAGCCGCCGATGCCGCCAAAGATGCGGAGGAAGAAACCGGTGGCGGCGGCCTGATGGCTGCGCTGAAGAAAAACAAAGAGAAGCGCAAGAAGAAGGGCAAGGATGTTGGCAACGACGATCTCGACGGCGAGGACCAGACCGTTACGCCTACTGTCGACGAGTCTCTGGACCTGGCCGCCAAGGCTCCCGAGGAGGCGACTATGGACGACGAGGATGTGTTCGGTGCGCCTGCGAAGAAGGGCAAGGGTGGCAAGGGCGGCAAACAAGCACAGCAGCCTGCTAAGGACACTGCTGGTGACGATGAAGAGGGTGGCGGAGTCAAGACCAAGGCACAGAAAGAGAAGGAGAAGAAGGAGAGAGAGAAGCAGCGCAAAAAGGAAAACGTGTGTTCAATCCATAAAGTGTGAAGACCACTCTCGAACTGCTGGCTAACTTGTTGCAAACAGGCCGCTCTCAAGAAGAAGTCCACTCCGGCC
>Ga0265798_10010327_pt1 | contig 11534 bp, 6 predicted proteins | sample P3T30metagenome_FD_192430 | JGI IMG/M metagenome (GOLD analysis project Ga0265798, IMG submission 192430) | Plant litter microbial communities from East Loma Ridge, Irvine, California - P3 T30 | ecosystem: Environmental > Terrestrial > Plant litter > Unclassified | place: USA: California... | reverse complement strand
CGTCCTGCTCGCGATATTATGATGAAATCCGTTGAAATTTGTTTGACGATGGGATCACGGACCAGATCCTAATGCTCCAAGGAATTTTGCCATCAGGTCCACGGGAATGGCTCAGCCCGTGGAAAACTTCCAAGTTTTCACGTTGTGTATACCAAGAAAAAAGCTGGGAGTTATTCGTTGCCCCGTTGTTTAGCTAGTTGTTCTTAATTTGAGAGTAATGACAGCTCGGTTGTTTGGAGGTTCATCGATGCCGCCGAATCCTATGGATCTAATTATCTAACTCCCAGTCGGTCAGCGGGATCCGGCAAAATATGAGATGGCCTTCGAAAAAGATTCTCTGAAATATTAGAAATTGGTGTTCCCCCTCTTTATTCAACCAAACACGTGCCACCAGTTCTTTTTGAACTTTTAGGACATGACGAATTCCGTGTGTTGCTCGACATCAGTATTCGAACTGAAGGTCTTCGCGATAGTACCGAGTATATTCGGATATTTAGGCTTTACCAAAATCCATGAAGTCGGAAAACGAAATAAGTACGACCATAAGAGGTTGAAGTGGGCCGCTCCGTTTGTCGATGACGTCTTTCTACCACCGAATTATCACATCTTCTCCTACCCGCTGACATTTCTACACCTTTTCCTATATCCTCCAATCTTTCTTATGTATGATAATTGGCGATTTATTTCACAACCTCCTTAATTATAAGCGTTGTAGCGAACCGACAAGGCTCCAGTTATAGAGCGAAAGGGTTTCCAAAAAATATCGATACTAACCTAACAACTACTTCGTCAGGTAAGCCTCGAGAACGAACGACTTTTTCGCTTGTCTAGAAATCACTTATAATATCAGCTCCTCATTTATCAAAAAAAAAGCGGCGACTTGCGGTTTCCTCCACGGAGTCTTGGAGAGATGCATTGTCGGCATAACGAACCCTAGGCGTCGCATCTAGGGTATCGATGAGCAGCGATATCTCCCATACACGATGCCAGCGGGTAAAAAGATTTCAAGGCCACGATTTTATCGTTGGATGGTCGTCTTATCGAGCAGCTTCCTTCATTGGATGCGGTGCCTGACTTCTTCGGTCACACTCCCATCTTCCATCCACGCTTTCTAACCGCTCATTTCCTTCCCGTTCCCAACAAATCCCTCCTTCTATAAGAGCCTCATCTCCAAGCAGTTGTAATATTCCAACACGAACGTCCACGTACGTAATCTGGAACCATCATCTCAGCATCCACATCCAGGTCATCCACCTCATTACCACGACCCCACACCCAATTTCGAAACTTTATCTCCCTCACCAAAAGGTGCTTACTTGTGCACATCTGAAACATATCTACGTTTCTTCAAATCTCCCAACCAACGCACAAGACACAATCACACAACCGCCACAAGAAATATCCGTGGGTTTTTTTTATCCACCAATCGGGACCTTTGGCGGCGTTCTAAACACATACGACATGTACAAGCAAGCCACCACCCCGCCCCTAAAAGTAGCTCCATGCGGTACACGATAGGACCTTCTAGAAAGAATACGGAAGCAATGCAAGGTCGATCCTTGAATGAGGTCACGTCGCGTCGTGAGGTCGTGTTAGTGGCGCAACGGACGGCAATGCCGCTTATGGCTTCACGGCCCGTAATGAATGCCCTCCTACAATGATACGAAGGGGATGGATGGCGCGGGTACAGGCGAAGAGGGCAGCATGACAATGGCTTGCAGGAAGGAGCTGCAATCGCGGAGATGATGCGCTTTTCGGGGTCAAGTGAGAATAATTTCAAGGGGGGGAGGGAGGCGAGTTGCATACGTGGAGGTTTCGGTCGATCGGTTCGATATACACGATGGCACACCTTTTACGGAGGATTTTTATGAGAGGGTGGTCGCTAATCGTGTTGGAGCGGGTACCTGCACACGTGGTCTGGGGCAAGTTTGAAAGTTGATCTACGATGATATGGAAGCAGGCACGCGCGACTGAGTACACGATCATGTTTTAACAAGTTGTGTCATGGTATGTGTTTGCTATGTACTTGCTAGGACGCTGCATGCGGTCCTGACTTGATAATGGCGACGCCTCCTCCACATCGCCAAGTAGATCAAGAAGGTCGATCTTCTTTGTAATAAGAAAAGAAAACGCCAGTCCCATATGCTGAGGGTATCAATATTGTACATCTCCACACGTAACGCCATGCAAATGCTGTAGAAACTCCCCTGAAAGGAATGCCATTACATATGCGCAATCATATCGAGCATGCTCCCTTCATGTCTTTACCCCAGACCTGATGCGTTTGACGGGCGCCTAATCCGAGTCTTCATCGCCATCGGGTGTCTTGGAATTTCTGCCCTTCTTCTTTGACCCGCTTGCTCTACTTCTCGCCTTCTTCGGCGTGTTGCCCAGGCTTACATTGCTCTTCCTCTTCCTGCCGCGGCCGCTGGTAGGGAACGGTGTACCATTCTCGCCCTCGTCGTTTGGCGTCTCGTAGCCTGCACCAAGAGCGTCAACACCCTCTGCGTCAACGAAAATGTCGCGATCTATGTCCAGCAGCTCTGCGAAGTCGTAGCATTGCTTTATCATACTCTCACGCGTGTCGAGAGCACGCATAATAGGGTTGAAGCGTTCCCATAGGTCCTTGCCGGTGATGAAGTTGTTACGACTTGCGAGCTTTGGATAATCTTTTGGGGGGATGGGTCCGTTGTTCTTGATTGTGTAGCATCGGCGGATGAAGGTGCGTGTCTCCCATACCATCTGCAAGATCATGCAAGCTGCAGCAATTTTGCGAAGGCGGCCATCGTCGATGCTCAATGGTGCAAGCCTAGGTGCCGAGGGGGCTACAACTGGTGGTAGATGCATTAAGCCACCCATCTGTCCAACTGAGAACTGCGGTTGCTGCTGCTGCTGGAGCATGTCCGGATGCAATTGTGTTTCTACATTCATATAATGCTTCGGCATCTCATCTTCAATAACCAGTCCCACAGCTGGCCCGGTTGTGTTGAGAACCATAGCCTCGACGGCATTGAGGAACACGGCTAGCTCTTCGAAGTGTGGGAAGTCAAGCAGGGCCAGGTTCTCCAAGCAGAAACGAGCATACAGAACGTGTTCGGGTATTGTACCACTAGCGTCCAGGTCATCAAAGTCAAAATCGATTTGCTTGCAAAAGTTGTTGATGAACTTCTTGAGACTAGCCTTTTTCCCACTCTTGAGTGCTTCGAGGAGTTTCGCAAGCTTCGGAGCGTGAGTAGCTTCAACCATCCCATGAGGATCATTGTATAGGTCTCGCTGATACTCAAAAGCCCGTCTTATGGCTTTCATGTACTCCTTTTCCAGATATGATTCTTGCTTCTCGTGGATTCGCTTGTGCTCATCCCCAGCCACTTGAGCCAGACTCGGCATCGGTGATGTGGCTAGAGCGACAAGTGCAGTGCAGCACTCTTTCGGGTGAACAAGGCCTTGTCGGCTTATACTGGCAATGATATCTGTCGCAATAACCGCAAGCTCGTTCTTGTTTCGAAATGCTGCATTAATGAAGTGTTCCAGGAATGTCTGAGCCAACTGTAGTGATGCCCGGTCATTGCCAGTGGCAGTGAATGATGATTCCAAACGCTTGGAGCCGGTCACAGCTCCTTTTCCAACTGCGATCTGCGCGCCAGTCTCAGAGCGTCGCTCAGCGGTTGAGAAGAACTCCCTGATGAAGGATAGCGCAATGTACTTAAGTGAGTCGTTACCCTCGTTCTTGAAGACCTGCTTGACCACTTCCTGTACTTCATCACGCATAAAATGCTGAGGTGACTGTTGACAGATGCCCCCCATGCTTCGCAACGCTTGCTCGCGAATCTTGATCTCCCAATTCTGCATCGTGAAAGGCCGTGCAGTATCCAACAACAGAAGAGACGGAGGAGTGGGGGTCTTTGAGTTGAGCAAAGACTCCATCTGTGTTCTAAGGGCCGCATTTTGAGTGCCGAGGGTATTGCGAAGCCGCGCGACAAAAGCTGTGGCATGTTGATCGACGCTGCAGACCTGACCAAACGTGCCGAGCAAGATCAAGTAAGACAGTATACTTAATCGTCGCTCGGTAGCCTCAGCTTGAGTGCATTGCAGAAATGGCCGCAACTGGCAGATGACAGAACAGAGAGGGACAAATATTCTCTCGGCGTTCATGCCTGGCATCCCACTGATGGCCCACAAACAGTGTATAACATCCAAAAGAGTTTCTCGGCTTGCGCGCCTATCTTGAGCCGCGTAACTAGCTAGCTTAGACAGGTTGCGCATAAGACTCTGCCTTATTTCATCTGCAAGGCTCTGTTCAAGCGAAGACAACGTTGGCAATACATGTCGGAAGATGACGACCGTTGGCTGTACAAGGGCTATGTCGCCCGTGTCTTGGATAGTCTTGATGTATAGCTTAAGATGGTTGAGGTGGACCACTTTGAACAGCGTCGGCTTCGTCTTTGCAAAGACACTAAGTGCGTTCATGACACGTGCCTGGGATTCCGTATCCGTACCATTTCCAGGATCAATGACTTCATCGATGAGGTCTACAACAAGCTCTCCACAGATCTTGAGGTTCTCAGCCGGGTGCTTGGCTTCAGGAGACAAGCAATGCACAAAGAATTTTTCAAAGGCCTCTACGTGCACTCTACTCCGATCGATAGACTCAACAAGATCTACCATGAATGAGGCTCGCTGAGCGCGATCGAGCTTGTCCTGACTGTCATCAGTCTTGGCACCGGGGCTAGCAGTTGTCATCCATATCTCCTCGAGAACGTTCCTACTCAGTTCAGATATAGTGCTCTCGTCGTCTTGTGAAGGAAGAAGCAATGGAGCAGCAATCCTAAGTCGATTCTGCTTTGATGTGGACCGGAGATATATATCCTTGAGCAGTTTGATGGCCTTCTTCTTTGGTCCGTTTGAGGGATCGGTAGTCATTTCCAGAATCTGGGGCAGAACGTGACGTTCGAGTGACGGCTCCTTTGCCAGGCAGTTCGAAAGCAGAGAAAGTGTCGCTTCTCGTACCATGGGTGAGGTGTCCCGCAACGAAGGTATCATGTTGATGACATGGTTTTCAGAGATGACGCGCGGGTCTTTGTCTAGAAGTTGTTGCAATCCCGTCGTCCCTCTCGTCCGAAGCTTCGAAGAATGTTTGTCTTGTGCATAACGCTGCATAAACGTGACAATACTTGGCAGGTACCTGCAGACCTGACTTTGTAGAGTGATGACACCAGCGGCTAGCTTGCTTTGATCGTCGGACACAGACTGGAAGTTACTGTTAAGTGCTGTTAGCCGTGGACTGAACTAGAAAACTGGAAGGAAACCTACTACTTTTGAGCCAGCCACTTGGAGTCCACAATCATGTTTTCTAGGCACTGCTGGACGTTCCTGATCGCTTGTGGTCGATGATCGTCGTCTCCTTTTGAGAACTTCAGAACTTCAGTCAGCCACATACTGACGTAATAGCCTGTCACTGCTGCCAAGTGCGGGTCTTCTTGCGATGGCCTCAAGTCGAGATAATCGACCAGTGACTCGATGACCATGCGGTAAGGTCCATCGAACGCATACAAATCCACATCGTTGACCCTTTCTTTCACGTCATCGCTCATGGCATCATTCACTAAACGATCTAGCCTCGAAGAAAGATCAGATTGGGAAACATCCAGTCTTTGCTTCATCCTCTTGAGGCGATCTTTGAAATCAATCACACCGCATCCGATCCTCGCCATTGTTGTAAGAGCCATATCTTTGTCGACTACCGAATGTTTGGCTGCTTCCTCATCTTTGAGTATGTTTGACATACGGACCAGTAGTGCTTGTAATAGCATGACCGCAGCAGGCCACTGAGGCGAACCAAGGACGTTACAAAAGTCCTCTATGAATAAATCGAGTAAGTTGCGAAACGGTTTATCGCCAGACTTGGAGGTGTTCGAGGCCCTCTCGCAGAGTTGCACTGCGATGAAAGCAGCTGTATTGGTGGCCATGGCCGTGAGTTTCTGGGCAGCCGACGCCGCCGTTGCGTTATCTTGATTGCCCTTTTTCGCTTTCTTTGAAGATGAAGTTCCAGGCTCGTAGTCACTAACCTCGTCCTCGGCGACATCCACATGGCCAATCTGCAGCGTGGTGCGAGCACTTGGGTTCGTGGCGACCACCTGAACGAAACGCATAAAGAGCGCAGATATTGTCATTATGGATGGCTCGCGAGCAGAAACAAACTGTCTAGCACTCGCCTTCTTGTCGGGCAGCTTCTCCAAGTTGCTAAAGATCCCGCTGAGAATCGATAATCGTAGATCTGAATGTTGGGCAAAGACCTGAGCGAGGACATCCATAGCTTTTTGGCGGAAGTGTTCGAATTTCTTAATAGTAAATACTGAGTCTCTCTCGTGATCGCTATTCTGCTCCACAAGAAGTTCAAGCGTCAAGTATTCCAATGCGTTGACAGCTCGATCCGACAGCTTGTGTTTGCCGATAAGTGTAGCAAAGCGGGCAAGAACAGCTCCACACAAGCGCAGCACCATTTGCAGATCCTGCCTGACAGCTGAGGCTGTGTGGAACAGCTCTTGTGATTCTCCCGACCGTCGAGACTGGACAATGGGAATAATGCATGCATCCTTGACGAGTTTGATGAGGTCAACGATGGTGTCGATAATCTCCTCTCGCCGTATCCGGTGGTCATCGTAACCCTCAATCATGGTCTCTAATAAAATCTTAGATGCCTTGAGGGCGAGTTTTGCGGACGCAATACTCTCAGTCAGTTCTAGCGTGGCATCGTCGTGTGAAAAAAGCCCATTCTTGATCGTTGACATGACAGTTGGCTGTAGAAGCGATTGTATCTGCATGACCAAGTCGACAGGAAGTGTACCAAAGCGGCCAAGACTGGCTACGCCTGCAATCTTCTCGGAAAGATTGTCCATGGAGCGCGATTTCAGGACGTTGAACTCGCCGTCAGGAGACATGATTTTGGTAAACTGCAGTGGCCCGTCGAGGTCGTCCTTGTCTTCAGTCAGATCTGCCACGATCTTTTTCAATAGCTCGATCTTCCCGTCAGCAATATCTCGTTCATGAGGTCTCAGAACAGCGGCTCGGCTGTCATCTTTCTTCTGCGACAAGTTTCCTGGTGTTTGAATATTCTCAATATATCTATAGTCTTCGCGTGCCCCAGTTTTCGGCTTGATCATCACTGCAGGACCGGGAGGGCGCACAGGAGGGCGCACAGGAGTACTACTAGGAGCGGATGAAGGAGTACTGGGTGGATGTGGTAGGTTCGCGTTTTGCGCGTAGGTGTTGCCGTTTGACGTTGACGTTGTTGGTGACTGGACCACTGCACGGGCCTGTTGCAAATGGGCCGCTGGTCTTGCAGGAACTTGCTCCTTGCTCGGCGATATGAGCGTGCTGGTGCTCGATGCTGTGTGTGTGTCAACAGAGGTCGTGCCAAAAAGATATGGAGACCTACTCGTAAACGACACATCGGTCTGCTTCAGAAGCATGCGCGCAAACGGGCTTAGCTCGGGCGTGAACTTAGATGCATCTCCATTGGTATTCTTGACAGGGCGATCTGGCGGAGGGGTTGCTAGTTGAGGCATTGGCTTAAAGTGACTGGGCGTGTTAGAGGCGGCTCTTAATTCCTACTGTGACATAGACTCACTATTCGGGAAGTTTGTCGCGATTAAGAAGATTGCGTAGCTGATTGAGCGTCTCATGTAGGTGCTGAGCGGTCGATTGGCCCTCGATTTCGTCGTTCAAGATAGCCACTGCCCTCTTTGCAGCCTTTTGCTGGTCTGAACTTAGCGTCGAAGATGGTGTAGGAGGCTCGGCGATGGGAAAGGGTATGATATCTATCGAATGATTAGTTTGGGCCAGACAGGTAAAGGCGAGAGGGCGACAGCCGAGCGAGACTCGTAGGTGAAGCAGAACTACTGACCCGGGGAGAAGGGGATGATCGAGGTAAAAGGCGAATACGGGAGGGCCTCATCCACTGTTGGAGGAGGCCTTCGGATCGGAAGGCCCCCTCCATTAATATTATGCCAGTTGCCGTTCATTGCGGTTTCGCTTGTGCAGTTGACTTGGAGGCGTGGGACAGCGTCGAAGTGCCAGTTCGTGGTGAGGATGGTAGATGTAAGTGGATTGTTCGTTATCTTGTCATTTGGGCGCGCATCGTCTCGGCAGCCGGTCCTTCACTCCAAGTGTCCTTCATGCAAACAGGCGATGCGCTCGGGGCGTCGCACTGTTGTTGTTGTAATCGCTAGGGCTTGAGTGAAAGCATGTTGGATCGATTGGTGGTGACATCGGTGCCGACGCGTTCTCACCGCCTGCCGCTTTGGTGCTAGCTTGCTGCGGCTCGCGGAAGTCGCGACTGATTCCCTGTGACTTTTTTCTGGATTCTAGACTTCAGCGCCCCAGCCTCAAGACAATACTTCAACCATCATGTCTGCCATCGGTCAGTATTGGCTCTGCAAGAATGACATGCAAGATGTATATATACTAAAGGTTTCGCAGGATCGCTCGTCTTCTGTACTGACTGCGGAAATCTGCTCGATGGATCCGTTGGGAATCAACAGCAGCAGAATGTAGTACTAACGTGCGGCGTATGCGGAGCTCACAACAAAGATACATCTTCGAAGACAGTCGTCACTGTCTCTAAGCCAACCGCATTCCCGTCGTCGCTGCGCGCAAAGAGATCTGAGGTGCAGACTATTTCCGAAGAGGACGTGCAGACTACTAGTATCATCAATCATCCATGCGAGAAGTGCGGAAGGGAGCAGGTGCGATACTACACACAGCAATTGCGAAGCGCCGACGAAGGAACGACAGTCTTCTATGAGTGCGAGTGTGGTCACAAGTATGTTGCGCCCAACCAAAGTTTGCGCTGATGCTGATTGATATTTTACAGATGGAACACGAACAACTGAACTGGTACCTATGATGGCCATCGATTTCTATGTAACCCAAACGCCATATGCATGCAATGCAGTACTACTTATTCCGTTAAGCCACAACAGCTTGCGGTACAATGGCATATTCAACCTCCCCATTCTTCTCGAATTCGGCCATGTCGAGCGCTACAACCACACTGTCTCGCACAACTTGCTCGGGATCATTCAAAAACTTGCGCAGTGTATCTTCCACGCCTTCCTCGTCGCCCAAACTTCCCAGTGCTTCTGCGGCCTCGTGTCGGACCATGCTCGCCTCATTTGTGTTGCTCAGTGCCTCTGTCAGACTGGGGATGGATGCGGGGTGCGAGAGTTGTCCGAAGACAAACGCAATCTCGTGGCGGAAGAGAGCTGATGGATCGCTGAAGCCACGAGCAAGTGCCTGCACAGCTGGGACAGCGGTCGGAAGATCTGGCGGCGAGGATAGGTCGCGCAGGGCGAACATGGCTCGGTAGCGCTGAAACAATGGCAGCGATGTGTCGAGCAGTGTCTTTTCGAGTTCCGGTATCGATGGCTTCTCGGCACCCTGTGGTAGTGGTGGCGCAGGGTCGATGGACGTGAAGTCGCTAGACACGGGTTAGGCTGCGCATGTAATACAGAATCGATACAAACACACCTCTTCTTCAACTTCTCCTGCCCCTTTTGCAACCCATGATCCCACTCTATGCGCTCCACTGCGATGTCGCAAGTCTCACGCACCACGTCCACCTCGTTTGCATCGTCACGCAACGCTCGCAACAAGTCCAAACTGCCCTTGTCACTCAATGCGCCCAGTGCCTCGGCAGCCTCATGCCTGCACATGGAATCCTCCTCCTTGTCTTCCAAGACGCCCCTCAAGGGCGCAATAGCAGCATCGTGTCCAGATTGGCCGAGACAATAAGCGAGTTCGTGCTTGAGCAAAGCCGACGGTGATGAAAAGGCGGCGGCGATGGCCTCGATGGCAGGGACTGTCTGCGCATTGGGTGGCTGCAGGCCTGCAAGGTGCTTCAAGGAGAAGAGAGCACGGAATCGGCGGGCGAGTGGCTCAGATTCCGAGGTGAGAATCTTGCAAAGGGTTGGCACCTGCGTGTCTTGTTCGGTAACTGCCATTCTGCGTTATTGTATATTGTATATCGTATATCGTAGATGGTGAGCAGGTCAGAGGGGATTCGCGTCTAGACGCCGCTGAACTCTGGACTCTAAACTCTTTTTTTTGGCGGGGTCCAAAGATTTGGTGGGGGATGCCGCAGCATCTGATAAGATCTTCACCGCGACTTGCATCCTCCACCGGCGCAGCTAGCCATATTCGGCTAGACACCATGTGACAGCGTGGCAGCCCCGAGTCCCTGCAGTAGCCAGCACCGAGGCTGCCTCTTTCTTTCACAATGACTCCTCGCTCTCGCCCTCTTTGTCAATTGATGGTGAAAGGTTGCCAACAAGGGAACAAGGCCACCAGGAAACAAAGGCGCTGCTTGTCCCGTGGCATGGGTATTTCGAGTCCGCTTCACCGTCACTCTCACCGCAACAACAATCCTCGGAACGGGTAGAAGCTACGACCGCAAGCCATTGCTAGCCCCCTCAACAACCCCCCAACCACAGCGCATACAAAGACAACTTGCTCGACACTCCCGGTTCATTCCACCTTTATCATGGCGTTCCTTCGCGGAATCACCAGTCACCTGTGGAACTATGTGAGTCCGCGCAAGACGCAGCAAAGGCGAGAGAAGCCCTTTGCTTTCAAGAAGCCTGCGATTCCCATCAGGAACCCAACTCCACCCGAGGATTTGGCAGCACCATCTGCAAGACAAATGAGCCCGGAAGCGCACCCTACGAAACAGGAGCTTCGGTCAGACAGCCCTCAAGCTGACTTCTATGCGATGCTTCTGCCTCCCTCTCCACCTGCCTCGGCTATGCTCTCCGAGGATTTGGAAGGCGACACCCTGTTGACAGATTCGCCCGACTTGACCGGCGACAAGACCGGTGGCTCGTCAGGAGATGAATGGGACGCGAACGAGGAGACCATGGTGGTGGACGACGGCACGTACATGGAGCACCACAAGAAGATCGACGGTGAGATCGAGAGAATTAGGCGAGACCAGCAAGGTCGTGATTTACGCGACGCGGGATGGTCTGAAGACGCCGTCTTTCTCTTTCAAAAGCTGGGCATGCGCGGCTTTGAGCCCCTCTTACCTATTAGCTGGATCAACGACTTCGAGACTGTGCCCGAAGATCTTTTTACCGAAAAACTCGATAAAGCTTTCATTAAGCCTATTTTCGGTACAGACTACAGTGGTATGTATACACTTGACTTGGGCAAGGACTTGACTAATAGCGAACAGCGCAAAACGCTCTTAACAAGCTCTTTGATCTCGGAGGCTTCGTACGCGACGCCTGGCACACACGCGCGAAGCGCACTCCGGCATTTCACATCGGCAAAGCAGTCAAGACGTACACTAAGTGGGCAATGAAAGACGGCAGAGTCGATCACCTCTGGGCCCGCCTCCCGCTTTTTCACACCGTCACCTTCTCCCGCCATGTGCACCCGTCCGTTGGAGAGGAGAAGATGATCGAAAAGCTTGGTCGCCTGCACGAGCTGTGGCACGACGCTTTGCAGATTGAACAAGCCGAGCAGCGTAGCGACAC
>Ga0265798_10010325_pt1 | contig 11534 bp, 17 predicted proteins | sample P3T30metagenome_FD_192430 | JGI IMG/M metagenome (GOLD analysis project Ga0265798, IMG submission 192430) | Plant litter microbial communities from East Loma Ridge, Irvine, California - P3 T30 | ecosystem: Environmental > Terrestrial > Plant litter > Unclassified | place: USA: California... | reverse complement strand
GAGAGATGGAATGAGGTAGAGAGCAATTTGGTGACTTTTGTACAGAACCAGCCAGCCACTGCAACACCAAAACACCACGTACGCGTGATAGCCACGCGTTGCGCGACGCTGTCTCAATCTACACGTTATTTGGCAGCTCCCCTGAACACCGCAGCGCGGCTGCGGCCTGGTGAAAATTTGCTTATAGCACCGCAGAAAGCCACAGCAGTACAGTAAATACTGCTCCTACACCGCCATCACCTACTGCTACTGCTCCACCCAATGAGAGCCTCGCTACTTACTGCTTGCTGCTGCAGTATGCTGTAGCAGTAGCAAGCAGTACTACTTATCGTTGCCCACGCTGTCTTGAGAAGCTACACTCTAGCTCCACGGAAGTATAGCCGAGAACTGAAGCAATAAAGCCTTGCCCAGATGCTCCACAGTCTCATTATCCTCTGCATAACCAAACCAGCCTCTCGATCCGATGATTCCCCATCCAAACCCCGGCGCTCTTGGCACCCGTGCCCTCACTTTTTGTAGCACTTCGCTTCCTTGTCCCCATCTTTAACACACTTCTCGTTACGCGCACAGTCGTAGGTATTTGTGCATCCCTTGAAGCACGAGTGAACCTAGAAGTGATTAGCGTATTAAGTCCTTCGTCTTAGCTAGTAGCATCGCACCTGGTGACTGCCCTTGTGTATACCGCACTGCGTCCAGTTCTTGGAGCCACACGAGGCATGCCAGAAACCGCACTTGTCTTTGGCGTAGACAAGGCTGACGACGAAGACCATGGCAAGAACAGTGAGCTTCATGTTTGAGGTACGGTGGTGGGCTCAATGCTAAGGTGAGTAAGTGGACTATCGTCGTTCCGCGGATCTTGACAGCTTACGGCTTGATATTCGTGTAGTGAGTGGGTAATCGGTGACTTTGGAGCGTGAATGTGATGTTTGTGCAGGTGGTGTGGTGGTACGTGGAAGAGTGGTAGAGTGGTAGAGTGGTAGAGAGTACAAGAAAAGGTGAGGTTAAGTACAGTCTACTAGCGGCGTCTACTTATGACGTTGGTGAGTCCGGTGGGATTGCACTTTATACCTAGCGAAATTGAAAGCGGAATTGAATTGTGGATTTTGCAAACGCAGTCATGAAATGCCCCCAACGGTCCCAAAATCGGAGTCGGATCAATTGCACATAATTTCCACTACTCTGCCGCTCCCTATAGGCTATCTCCCCGTTCATTCTCAAACAAATGTCCAGATCCTACTATTCCCAATCCATCCTCTAGCGTTCACCCCATTCTCACTTGTTGTAACACTTCGCGTCCTTCAGCCCATCTTTAACACACCACTAGCTAGCCGCGCATGTGTAGATTGAGCGACATCAGTTCAAGCACGATACAATCTATCAGTAATTAAAAGTAAGCCACTGCGTCTCTCATCTTAGCTAGAAGTATCTTACGGTGTCACCAGTCTTGTCTCGACCGCAATTCGCGTAGTTCTTGGAGCCACACGGAGCGCTGGAGCGTCCACATTTGTCCTTGGCGGAGACGAGGCTGAGCAGGCCGAAGAGGGCGAGGCCGGCGATGAAGATTTTCATGATTGAGGTGCCGGTGGTTGTTGTTATGCTGGGATCTGTGAGTAGAGTGAACTGTGTTTGATGGGTGTTGGTGACTGACATGAAGCTGAACTGATGATTGTGCGGTGGAGGTGTATTTGGTAGTGTGTTTGATTGGTGGTCGGTCAGGAAAAGCAGCACGAGGTTGTCCATGCTACTTCTCGAGTACTCGTTAGCGCGCAGCGTTTGCCTTGAACGTTCGTGTTCTTATGAAACTATCTTCTGCCGTAGTGAGATTGGGCGGTGTTCCTTCGCAAACGCCACTTGGAAGTTAAAAGTGTGCGGACTTTACTCGTGAGATCTGAGAACTTTCAAATCAACGAACATAGACGATGTGAATTGAATTTCGGGATCTGGTGCGGCGTATCACTCTTCAAATCGACTAATGCGTCCTAATGGCAGCGCTGGCCCCGGTTGTGGATGATCCCATCCACGCACTGCGTGCTCTGCTCTAAAGTATCGTTGTGCTTGTCGACAAGGACTAAGTCTGATGCTTCTTTTTCGGCTGGGAAGTACTACTCGCGCGGCTACATAACTAACGCGCCCCACCTTCCGCGCACCAACGTCATCATACCTCAACTTTCTCGCACCACCAAAGATGCCAAACCACCACCAACACAGCTCCATCTCCCCACTCAGCACCTTCCTCATAGTAGCAGTCCTTGCCCTCGCCCTTTTCCCAACCACATTTGTCAGCATCGCCTGGGCGCCCTATAATTCCCTTGTGCGCTACGCATTCCCAGCATCAGCGCGCCAGAATACAAACATCTACTGCGCGAGTCCGAATATCTGTACTTTAGCACCAACCATGTCGTGGTACGCAGAAATACACTCCTCCAGTGTCTGCTCTCCTCGCACTAACAATACGTTCTAAGGGCCCAGAAATCTCTCACGCTCCCCTCGCGTTCCCGCGGCTCATACCTAATCACAGACCACATCCTCAAAGAGCTCCCCGAACTCAAATCCTACAAGACAGGCCTCCTCACGCTCTTCATCCAACACACCTCGTGCGCCCTCTCGCTCAACGAAAACTACGACTCGGATGTGCGGCTCGACATGACCACGGCACTCGATCGTATTGTGCCAGAGGACAAGAAGGGCGAGGGCCTATACAGACATGACGCCGAGGGAAGCGACGATATGCCTGCGCATGTGAAGAGCGCATTGATAGGCGCGAGTATCACGGTGCCGATTACGAATGGAAGGTTGAATACAGGGACGTGGCAGGGGATCTGGTTTCTGGAGTTTAGGGATAGTAAGCATACGAGGAAGGTGGTGGCGACGATCCAGGGTGAGAAGATGTGAGGGAGTGCGATGAGTGGCGAGAGGAGAGGATTTAGGGAGATGTAGGATAAATGAAGGTATGAATTGACTTGATTCCGAATCAGGTCTATGTGTACAAGATTATGCCCTCACCCCAAATCATCATTGTCCCCAAATGAAAAGTCGTCTTAGCAAGAAGCTAGACGGAAAAGTCCATCAAAACCACCAACGCCTTTCCTCCATTCCAATCCAATTCCATGCCGGGTATCATTCCACCAGTAACAATTTCCATCCCTCCAGAGCAGATCCGTCAGTCTCTCGCCATGTGAACACCGCCGACGTATCGCAATTTACGTCCCCGCCTCACCGCACCCTTCCTTCCACCCCTCACTCCCGATGAAAGACGAGATAGCCCGCCTCCGCATCCATCTTCCACGTCCCCGGCTGACACTCATTGTCAATCTGGTAGAAGGTACGCAGATGCCACTCGCCATTGCGCTCGCGGCACCAAAACGGGTCGTCGGCACGCGCATCCGCCGGCTTGATGCGACGCGCCGCGTAGCTGCCGCGCTCGGTCGCGACGCGGCGGCTCTCCATCTGGATGTCCTCGCGCGGGGCGGCGTGCGCACGGGTGTAAGTCGGCTGATGGCTGTTCTGCACATGGTACGTCGTGGTGGTAGTCGTGGCGCTCGGTCCGGGCGGGTAGACGTATGCTTGCGCCGAGTAGCCGTACGAGGGGACGGTGTTGTAGTATGAGCGCTGGTAGGGGTAATAGAAGTTAGCGAGCGGGTACTGGGCGCCGTAGAGGCCGGCGTTGTAGTAGCCCGAGTATGACGCGGGGTAGTAGCTTGAAGCTCCGTAGTAAGAGGCGCCATAGGAGGGGTATTGGTATGAATAAGAGGGGTATGAGGGCTGGTAGGAACGGACAGGATAGTAGCCAGCGCCAACGCCGACGCCAACGCCCATGCCGACTCCCATGCCGTAGCCATACCCGACGTTGGGGATGACGCCAGTCACGGGCGCGCTGTTGGGCGTCTGGCCGGCATAGCTGAGAAAGCCGCGTTGGCCGTAGCGGGGTGTGTAGATGTACTGGTGGCGTGGCTTGGGGTAGGCCTCCATCGCGACTCGATTGTTGGTGTCGCGCAATGGGTCGAGTCGGGGATGAGGCGTGTTGTGGTGTTGGAGGAGGAGGAGGAGGGGGAGGGGAAAGGTGCGAGGTGAAGGCAGCAGCGGGGCAGAAACAAAATTCAAAGTATCTTGAGCAGCTAATGAGATGCCACGCGAGCCAATGGGAGCGGGGGAGGCCGGTGAGGCACGAGCGGGACAACAGCAGGAAAGAGCGCAGACTCACCATAACGGCATGGCGCGGCATAGCGACCCGAGTGTCGGTCTGGTAGCGACCGTACCCGGACGAATAGCCAGCGTATCCTCCCGAGACAATACCTCGCGGGTACCCAGCTTGATCGTAGACCCCGTGAGGATAGCCAGAATATCCTCCGTAATTCACTCCTCGAGGATAGTAGCTGCTGTTGCCATAGTTGCTGTAACCGCCGTAATTCGCACATCGACTCGAGCCACTCACATACCTGCCCTGCGGCGGCTGGTAGTAGTACCTCGAGGGATAGTACGAGCCGCCTAGACCGAGACGTCGACGCCAGGACATGCCGCGGCGCGGGTCGATGTATTCTTCGGTGTAGCGGTGGCCATTGCGAATGGTGACGCGGGTGGTGTAGTTGTCTCTGTCGTCGAAGCACATGTTGGTTGCGGTTGTGTCGTGAAATGAAAGTGTTGGAAATGAAGAGGAAAGAGCGACTGGTAGAGGATGACGTAGCACGAATGAATGAAAGACTACATGTAACTTTACCACCTCACGTCCCTTTCCCACCACCACCCTTCGACCCAACACCTCCCTCCACAGCCCCCGACTTCCCTCTCCCTCTCCTGAAGAAGCCCTTCATCCTCTCCGCAAGCGGCACAACCGTCCACCTCGCAAACCCCGGCGTAGCCCACACGCTAAACACCACCCTCGGCACAATCAGCGCCTTCGTAATCGCATACGCCGTCGCAAATTCCACCACCAATCTAACACCACCTTCCCCAACATTCCACACCTTATCCACTTTCCTCAAACCATCCTCTCCTAGAGCATTTTCGGCGTCTCGGGCCTGCCGCACTCCCTTCTCCAGACCTTGCGCTTCCCGCACTTCCCGCTCTGCCTCCTCCTTGTCCCCAGTCCTGATCCACCCTTTCCGTCTGAAGTACTTGCCAAAGCGCTCTACGCCGTTCAGCACGAACGCGCCTTCGGCGAACCACGAGGGCAGCCAGTGCGTGTAGTGGAAGTACGCCGCTAGGCTGAATAAGGGGACGATGGCGGTGAGTTCGTGCAGGATGAGGAAGGAGGTAATGTGTGAGAGGGGTGCGTTGGCGAGCGCAGAGGTGTATTTGCGGAGGAAGCGGGGGAGACGCCGGTTTAGGCGCGCGATGCGGTCGCCTGGTGACGGGGACGGGGACGGGGAAGGAGGTGGGGTGGCGTATGTTCGACGTGGAGGGAGCCGCGGGCGGTTGAGGAGGATGCGGCGAAACATTATAAGGGAAAATTATCTGGCTATTCGTGGGGTGTTCATCCTCCAGGTCCGATGCCAGTTCCGTGATATGTTTCCATTGGTTGTGAGCGGGAAGGTGGTGGGTTGGTAGATGAAGCGTCGTCGGAACGTGGATGCGCTGATCGTCGGTACCGGTAGCGCGGCTGTCGCGCTTAATTCACCGCATGGATCCCGCACGCCTTCAACATCACGGTCGCGCCCTGTACGATGAATGCCCGACATGGACGAGTTGAACACCAAATTCCCTTTCCTGATGATGGACGTTTCTCTCCTTTAGTCTTGCCGCCATTGGGCATCCCAAACGCGACCAGCATATTTCGACGCCAACAAACCAACTGTAATCCAGCATGATGCTGTTCTTCCGCGAAGCATTCGATGATGAAAGCTCTTCTTCGAGTGCCTCGGCAGAGATGGAACTGGACGACATGTCTTGCCGGAATGCAAAGCCCGAAATAGATCCCTTGTCACGATATGGCCCTCACGCCTTCATTCCCTACCCACAACCTTCACTCCTACAACCAACCACCAACCTATCAACGCCCCAACCTACCCTAACTATCAACCACACATCCTCTTGGACATACAGCGGTCCCACCCTCTCCGAAAACTCCTCACCTCTCCCACCATCCTTCCACCGCTGGTCGAAACTCACAACATCCGACCCCAGCACGCTCCTAGCCCGCCTTCTCCCCTTACTGTCCTTCCTCAAGGCCTTCCTCAAAAAAGCTGGCGTAGAACATTACTGGCTCACTATCCGCGCTTCGACGCCAACAAACGACTACGATATGCGGAGATGGCACGTCGATGATGATTTCTTCGAGGAGGGATTTGGACGGGTGATGCGTGACGACGATAATGGAGGGTTGGGGAGGAAGGGGTGGAAAGTAGCTGCAACGTTGCTTGGTCCTTCAACCATGTTTTTTGAAGACAATGACTCGCCCCTTCAGATTCTGCGCGCCACTAAAGCTCTCGCGCGAGAAGCAAGTCAACATGCTTGTACGTCGATCCGGTGTCTCGGCTGCGCAACATATGCCGAGTCTGTTCGCGAGTCTTTATCTGCCTTCCTTGCAGACCACGCAACAGTATCTCCGGGGCTTGGTGAAGTAGCGTTCTTCAGACTTGGCGAAGCAGAGGGTGCCGTGCATTCAGAACCAAAGTGTGATGTTGATCGCGTCTTTGTCAATGTTGTACCTGGGAGCGAGGAGCAGTTGAGGGGGCTGATGAGTAGGTGGGGCATGGAGTGGCCGAGGAGTTGGTGTGTTGGGCTGCCTGGGGATATTGTGGTGGATGAAGAGATGGAAGAGTTTGTGAAGGAGGAGAAAGAAGGAGAGATGACTCGGATGTGAAAAAGGTGCCTGATCTTCTCCAATCACGACGACAGAAGAAGATGGTCATGTTCAATGTCATATGCCAGCGGGATTGGTCAACTTCACGTGCAACAACACCCAGCATTTCTTCGCGCAATCTTCGTACTTCCTACTGTCTCCCATCATCTCCAACAAATTCCCCATACGTACGAAACTACATCGGTCTATGAACATCACCATGAAGCCTACGTCAGCAACTCTAGTCGGCACGTCTTCGTGCAAGGACCACGCTCGTCGTCGCCAAAGCCAAAGACACACACTTCTCCCACTACCTGACCAACGAATCGAAGTGCGACCACTTCAAGTGGTACGACACCGCCTCGTACTCCGAAAGATGCCGTAAGCGTACTATCATCTGTTTCCCAGCAAAACTGATATCTGATGCAAATTAGTTGACGTACTGCGGCACTCGCGGCTGTAGAATCACGGGTAAGTGTAAGACTGGGGAGACTTGTGATTAGAGGGTTGCGAGATGTGTGGCTTCGAAGGTACTCTCGATGGTTGGACTGGAGAGAGCGACTGCAACAGTCACGGTCACGGCAATTTAGCGGGCTACGAGTTCGGTGGTAAGTACATCAAAGGCGAAGGGAGAGGTGATGGCGACGGTGCAGTTCGCGAGCTTGATGAGGCGAGTTGAGCACGGTTAGGAAGCTTGAACTACACTGTGGACTTTCGAAACATGCGCGTGTGCTAAATGTATGTTGCAGGTGTTTCCAAAGTTGTTGCACTCGTCACTTCTCAGATTCATAACGCTGAATTCCGAACGCTGATAATCGAGTATACGGCTGCGTATAATTCTGGGCGTTTGCAGTGCTCCGTACTTTCATCTAGCCCTGACGCTGAAAAGTAGTCAACAAGCTAAAAGTGCCGTCCTTTCAGCGCTCCCGAAATTTTGAGAACGTCCGAGGATTGGAGTATGTTCAAATTCGGCGTCTCCTCTCCACCAACAAATACACACAAGTCCTGACCGATCAATCTACCACCACACAATCCAACTCAGAAACCCGTACCGACACCAGCAACACGATGAAGCTCACCGCCATCATAACCACCACAACTACCCTCATCGCCCTCGCCTCCGCAAATGACAGATGCCCAAGCGGCACCCGCTCATGCCTCGACTACGGCAATGGTGACTACTCATTCTGTAACGGGAAGTCGGTACGTCGGAGCCCATAGGCCGCGGTAAACACTGCTGCTAATGAATAATAGGTCGTGTGGTGCGTCAGCATGAAAGGCAAGCACGATAAGTGCGCGACGGAGAAGGCGTGCAAGGCGGGAGAGATTTGTATGTACCCTAAGCGTTCGGGATACCCGTATGCGTATTGTGTGGCGAGATAGGTGGGTGATGAGATGGGATGGGGCATGGGGGAGAGAAGTGGAGCTCGGTGGGTGTATCTTGGGCTTTTGGCTGGGCACTGCACTGGCACTGGGTCTGCGGAGATGGGATTCGACTTCTCCGAGCAAAAAATGACGATTCACATCTGTGAGAGCAAAGGGCACCCCTTCGCAGCCAAACAAACCTCCTACCAAGATCCCCAGTGGGACACCACAACCTTGCATCTGCACCCACCCACCTGGCGATAATCAACCGCACCTACAAGCCAATTACCAACAATCAGCCCACCTGCTCACACACCCCAATATCATCCTACTGCCAGCCATACAAACAGAAACCTCCTCATTGTCACCATTGCCATCCTCACCTTCGCAATCGCCAGAGTCATACTGTGGCTTGTGGGAATCTAGTCGATGTACATCACGGCTCGAGAATTGACAAGGCGGAGCATGTAGAACGTGCTGATGGTTTGGGAATGTACATACAATGGCCTTTAACCACCAAACCTGGCCTACTTCACCGCTGAGCAAGCGGCTCGTCTGTGACCTGCTGCGTCTCGTTGACCTCGGCAACATCGCCCGTGGGCTCGAGCGGGTATCCGCCGCGCTCTTCAGGCGAAAGAGACTGGAGGTGCTTTCGGTGGTGCTCGTGAGCCTGCTTCTTGTTAGCGCCAATACGACTTAACACCAAACCTCAAGTAACGTCTTCAAAGGCCCAGGAGAATACTTTTGACGTACAAATGGCAGACCGCAGTACGTGCACCAGCAGATCTGGGGCTTATCCACGTTGATGAAGATGCGTGGGTGACCGAGAGGACCGCCCCCGCCGTCGCAGGAGACGGTGCGCTCATTCGTCCAGCGGACGGGCTGCTTGTGGATGAGTTCGATGGCGGCGTATGGGCGGGGCTAGAAAGGTGAAGGTCAGCCAATGTTGGTCCCTCGCATAATCTAGTCGATGAAGGCGCCAGAAAGGTGCATAGCATACCTGATCCTCGATAATACTCTGCTCGAACCTCGGCCCACTCATAGCAACCTCCCTCGGCTGCTGGCTCCTGCTCCAGATGCCCTTGTAGTTCGGCGCCTGCTGTGTCCTCATGCGCTCCGCATCGTGCACATCCTCTTGGAGCGTCTTGTCGAACGAGCCTTCGGATGACGTGGGGGTCGCATTGGTTTCCGAGACGTTCGGTACTGGCGCGCGCTCGACTGGGTCGTTGGCGGGCGATGATTGCGAGGTTGTGGTGGTGGTGGTGGACTTGTACGCGCGGAGGGCTGCGGTGGGTGCGCGGAAGGCGCGGGGGCTACGCAGGGTACGGACGAACATCACGGCGGTGGTGGGCGTGCAGTCGGGCTGCCAATTGGTGCTTTGGAGCGTTGGATGCCGTGTCGTCGTGAAGTCCAGCTCCGCCGAGCTTCCGTGTCAGCGCTGGTGGCGCTAGTTGCTGCTTAGTCAGAATCAGCCTCCCACGCCCGTCGCTGCGCAATTCCATCCTCTCTATATCTAACACACCTTTCCTTTATGCAATCTTCGTCCCATCGACACAAACACATTGCGGCTCGATGGAGCGCTTTCTCGTGCTAGTTTGACATCTGCCACTCTGCACGTATCCTTCTGGTTGACAATCGCTCGCTTGAAGTCAAGATTGCGTACATTGTAAAGACGTCCAACATCGGACGTGTCACCAAGGACAATTTTGAGGCCGTTTCCTCAGTGCATGATTGACCGATTGTCTGATTCCACATGGTGAGAAGACGTGTAGCGGTCATCCAGCTCGGCTCTCCTCTACTTACCGAGATTCTGGAAAAGGTCTACTTAGTCAGGCTACTTCGTCCCCGTCTCATTCAAGACAGTTACAACTTCTCAGCACCACCATGGCCGGCTCAATCCCAAACGACATCTTCCAATTCTCCACCTACGCCGCCCTAAACGCAGGCTTCAACACTGGGCAGCCTCGCACAGCAGACCTAACATCCCACGGCACCCATGGCATCGGCGTATACGAAGACGGAGCCTTCATGGTCTTGTTAGATCGACAGGCGTACGCGATCCGAAGTGATGGCACCGTCGTCCCAGCACCACAAGAATCACGCCTACCCTTCGCTATGGTTACTATCTTCCACGCCACGCACCGCGTCCAACTGCCCTCTCTCTCCTTCGAAGGCCTAGAAGACCTCATTTCCTCCGCAGAACTAGGCCCAGCGCGAGGCATCAACACGTACGTGCCGTTCAAAATCAAAGCGAAATTCTCATCAGTTGGGCTGAAGGACGGCGGCGCCAGAAGAGATGTCGAAGGCACCGTGTTTGGCTTTGTGGTCCCCAGGTGGATGAGGGACGTTAGTGGGCCGCGGGTCCATGCGCACTTCATTGATGAGGATGAGACGAAGGGTGGGAGGGTGGCAGATTTTCAGATTGAAGAGAGTGCTACGCTAGGATTTGCAAAGTGTGGAAGGTTCCATTTGGGGTTTCCGCAGGGGCCGGAGTGGGAGGATGTTAGGCTGTCGAGTCACTGAGCTTGATTTGCAGCGTGGTGGTGCAATGGAGAGCGGTGGTAGGATGCCAGTGACTTGATACATCGACTTATGTATGGCTTGACTCTGCATGTATCTCGCTTGCTGTTTGTCTCTTTGATTTCCTTGATCTCACTATACTATTGCCATTCTCCTTGTCGCAGACGCTGTTCCCTAGCCTGCCTTGTTTCCCGCACTCCATCTTTCCTACTTTCCAACCCTTCCACAAGCAAAAAAAATCTACAAACCCCTCTATCTCTAAGCTTAAGAAATCCAGCAAAAAGGACAATCCTCCCCTGCTTTCAGTCGCCAGACCTTAGATATCAGAAGATTGCCGCAAACTCAGAGGAGCGACTCATTTAAGATATTAGCTCTGTAACTCTTGGTTTCATTCAGAGTCGAACTTAGGACCCGACTTGAACAACTATGCGACCATGAACGGAAGATAGATGCCAAATTGGGAAGGCGTAAACGTGCTCTTGTGTTGGATGTCTGGCCACTCGGTATCCAAGCCGTCATGGACTTTTGAAGAGATTGGAAATATGCGCAATTATCAAGGGTGAGAAAAGGGTTGAAGTGGTGGGGCTTGATTGATGGGTGATTTGGTGTTGTTTTGTGTGAAGGGGCGGAGCGCGGGGCGGGGCGAGGAAAGGTGCAAACGGAAACGCACTCGCTTTCACTACGAGAAACGCGTGAGCGATTGACATGAAGACATGCGTGCGGTGAAAAGTCGCGATGCGGACGCGAAACGGGGTCTCTACCCCGCCCGTTGTAATCGTATCCTTTGCACTCTACTCTAGAGTCTGAGCAAGACCGCCCAGAGCTATTTCTTCTCTTGTTCTGCTTTGCACCGCTGTATTATCGTGGTGTC
>Ga0265798_10010324_pt1 | contig 11534 bp, 11 predicted proteins | sample P3T30metagenome_FD_192430 | JGI IMG/M metagenome (GOLD analysis project Ga0265798, IMG submission 192430) | Plant litter microbial communities from East Loma Ridge, Irvine, California - P3 T30 | ecosystem: Environmental > Terrestrial > Plant litter > Unclassified | place: USA: California... | reverse complement strand
GACGCCGAACATGCAGCTTGGTTCATCAATGCTGCTGAAACCGTGGGACAGATGATGCAAGCCCAAACTCGACCGCTCACAGTACCGAACGATTCGATGAAGTTCCGGGCACGAGTCATGGTACGTGATGTTCGCCCCTTGGGAAAACTGTCGCTGAGTTGCAGTATATGGGCAGACAAGATGGCGAGCCTCGTTGCATCAGTGATGCTTTCTGGTGATGGTTTTGTTCGAGGCATGGAACGAATGTTGAGAGAAATGCCGCGCTAGCTTATAAGTTCATGGTACGGATCATGCAGCCTCAACCACATATTCTCAGCTCTTTCACTTCTTGTTCTCCTGAAATTTTATGCTCAAGTTCTAGAATCTAAAATTGAAGCAAAATTCGACCGCATCGTTCGTTGCACGCGGCGACATGGCAAGCACGGGTCATGCGCATGGGCTGTGTGAGCCTCTTCACCATCATACCTGTGTCGTCCACACACCTAACCCAATATCTCTACACCAGTGTTTCCTGTCTTCTCTGACCATGCCGGTAAGTAGTCAGATAATCTGCTGCAGTTGCTAACAAGAAAGTGCCCAGGTGGCGTCATGGCTCGCGCCTGCTGCGTTCGAATCCTCACCCAATGATACCAGAGTCACCACATCACCCAGTAGAGAGTGAAGTGAATGTTGGGAGATATGAGTTGTACCACGAACCCCGCCAAAAGTGCATTGAAGTCGACTTTGTGAGGGATGGTGTTGGTAATGGTATTCAAGCCCGTGATAGGCTTGGCGTTGGAGCACTGACCACTCTCCCGCGCATTGTTTGTGCTCGCGAACCCATCCATAACACTCATCAACCACCGCTGTCCACCACTCCAGCACCCCCGCCATACGCACCTTCCTGCGTATGCGCAGCTGCCAATTGAGTATCAACAGCTTCAGACGCGTCATGATCAGCTAATTCGACGCTCAAAACCGTCTCATCCCCAACGCGACTCCCTCACCGCGACGCGCCTTCCCACCCAAAAGCACCTCACCAAACACCAGACCACCACGCACGATGGCAGGTCGCAGCAAGGTGCCCGCCATCGGCTCGGCCGGATGGATCCTCGAGGAGCGCCACCAGTCAAACGACGCGGTCGCACAGGAGCTGGAAGACTTTGGCTTCTCGGTGCGCAACGAGCTCGAGTGGCTCAACGAGCACATGAGCGACATCCTCGCCAACCAGCATGGCCAGTATGTCGCGCCTGCCGCATTTGATGTGCGCACTTCACTGACACCATGGCAGACACAATCTCGAGGTCTTCAAGACGCCCGGCAAGCTGCGCGGCAAGACACCCCGTACCGCACGCAAGAAGGCCACGGAGACGCGTCAGGTGAGGACATGCGCCTGTCTGCCCACCGCAAGCGCTAACAGTAAGCAGCCTCTTGCCAGCCTCATGGCCGCGCAAGCCCAGAGCAAGCCCAGCCCCGCTGAGCAGAGCCTGCGGAGCAATCTGCAGAAGACCGCCACGAGGACGCGCTTCAATATCGCCGAAGATGCGGGCACAGCCAGAGTTCAGTCACCGGCCGCAAAGACACCCATTGCGCGCCAGCTCTTCTCCAAGCAGATGGCCCACGGCAAAGAGAACATCGACAGCAGCCTCCATGCCGACCTCTTCAATGAGTCGCCCGCACAGCCGGTCGCCGCGCCATGGAACGCCAAACACTCAACACAAGACACGGTCATGTCTTCACAACAAGACGACGTCTTCTCACCGCCTCGCACTCAGTCTACACAACCCACACAGCCCACACAGTCTTTCCGTCGCTCAATACCCGAGACAGACGATGACCGACGCGATACCGGCGACTCTTTTGTCTCCGCAAAGGAAGCATTTGGAAGCAAGAACGCGTCAAGGGAGAATTTGCGGGCCAAGGACGACGACGCGGTGGACATCGATGATGAGCGCGCGAATAGCTCGCGTTCAGACGCAGGCACGGTCGTCCACCACGAGCTCAGCTCTAATGGTGACGACGACGACGAGGACATGCAGGATCTGGCAGACTTCCCTGAGCCTCCCCGCGTCATCTCTGAGCAGTACAGCATCTCAGCTGAGACCCACGAGGCACTGGACACTGCGCACCATCGAGCTCACGCCCCGGAGCCCAAGACACTCCTCTCGCCAGAGACATCCACCACACCCGCCGGCCAGCCACAAGCAGCCTCAGAAGACGCACGCGACGGCACGGTCGTACACCACGACATCGACGACCAGATGGACATCGATGATGACGTACGTTCGCCATCGGACAACTCCAGCCCCGTGAAGCCGCTAGTTAGGAAGAGCAGCCTCACATTTGCATCTCTCCCAGCGCGCGAGCCGTTGATCGCCAAGAAGAGCTTGGGCAATCGCGTGTCACGAACAAGCCATGTCGATAAGGCGCGCAGCAGCCAGATGGGCAGATACACAGGCGGCAAGAGCTTGGGAGGCAGCCAGCTCGCATACCCTGTCGACTCCCACGACGATGACATGGACATGGATATGGACACAGAAGATGTACGCCCAGCTCTGCGCCGAGAAGAGTCGGAGACCACCAAGATCCACAATAAGACATCGACACAGCGCCTGTTTGACCGCATAAACATGCTCAAGCAACAGAACGAGGTCTCCAAGCATGTCAGCCAGAACATTATTTCCTCGCAAGCATCGCAGCCGCACAGCTTGACGTCCTCACAACCCAAGGAAGACGTGCAGCCTACGCCCGCACCGCAGCCCGCTTATCCCAGCCTTCCTACCGCTGCACCAGCACAGGCTGAGGATGATGACGATGACTGGATCTCACCCGTCCGCACAGTGGCGCCGGCCCCGAAAGCTGCCCGGCCTGCTCTCAGCAAGAGTCACACAGCCGACAACAGACCGTCGCCTGTCAAGGCCGTGCCGACCAAGCTCATTGCCGTGTCCAACCCAAACTTGCCCACAGTTGCCGAGTCAACCACTCCAGTTGGCTCTCCGACTAGCAGAAAATACATGGATGCTCCACTCAGTGCGTCTAAAGCTAAGTTCTATTCAGCTCTCCGTGCAGCCAAGGAGAAGATCATCGGCTCCAGTGCCACGAGCGCCCAGGTCAAACTTGATGCGCTTTCTGAAAGCCCTAGGCGCCCGAAGCTGCAGGCTCAAGATTCCTGTGATGACATTTTTGCAAGTCCAAAGCGGACAGAGAAGCATGGCATCTTCTCTGGACTGCGCTCGCCAAGCAAAGAGTCCAACAAGTCTGGAAAATCCACGAAAATTGCTGGGCCACCTGGTAGCCCGATGAAAGACGACGGACGCCGCACCCGCAGTTCGTCCGAGCGCCAGAAGCAAAAGGAAAAAGATGCTCAGGACAAGGACGCGAAGCAGAAGCAGCGCACCGACGACAAGCTGCGAGACATGCGTGAGAAAGAGCAGTCAAAAGCTACTCTGCATCATCAGAAGAGCAAGGGCACTCTGAAGATGCCCTCTGCCATGTCGTCACAGTCTAGCCTAAGGCAGCCTGCACCTGTCACGGCTGCGACTAAGACACCAACGTCCTCACAGTCTCAGCAGCAGTCCATCTCTAGGCCTGGCCCGGTTCGAACCAACACAGCGTCCTCGAGAGATCAGGAAGTCGACTCTGCTGACGAGATGCCCCCACCGCCACCTCCGAAAAGCCTTCTGCCTACCACCAATCCTTCAAAGGCTGCCCTTCGAGAGCCCAGAAAGGTTGGTAAGCCTTCAAGCAAGGAAGCACTATCGAAGGCGAAGGCACCCCAGAAAATCATGGTCAACCTCAATAGCAGCAGATATGGTCAGGCACCTCCTCCAGCCGCTCGCCCTGCACCCGCTGCAACGAGCAAGCCTCTTCCTGTAGCACCTTCTGCGAATTCGAGGTCCAACGCTTCAGCTCCCCGACCTGCTACAGCTGCTTCCAACAGACCTGCTTCAGCGTTGTCCGGAAAGGCTGGGCTCTCATCGAAGACGGCACCTGTCGCGAAGCCGACCGTTGCCCGAGTTGGTCGTCCTCAGCCCCAAGCAATGGAAAAGCCCAAGGCGCCCACTCAGCCTCGTTCTGACCTCGGCGGTGCCAGGCCTGTTTCTCGCATGCAGACGGTGCAAGATGCAAATCGTATCGTGGTTCCTCCGGTCAACCCAGCGAAGCCCGCCAAAAGGCCATTCCAGGCTGAAGGTGATGAGACACTGCATCGTCCTGCTAAGCGACCCTCGCAGCAGGCGAAGGCATTGAACACTATCACACCTGCTCATGCGCAATTTGCGAAGGGCAAAATTCCTTTCGCTGAGCCTGCTCACGCACCACAGCCAGCGATTCCCACGATCCAGTACCCGAACGGCGACGATATCAAGCTGCCCGAGATTATGACTGATTCCGAAGACGAGGATTCCGAAAACGATTTTGTGCAGCCTAGCTGGGTCAACACGCCCAACCTGCGCGAAATGCTGACGACCCAGCAACTCATGGATCCGGAGACCATATTCGGTCCAATTGCACCCCTTAACATGGAGGCAGTCTTCCCCAACAAGGAGCGCCACAAGCGCTTCCGCGAGCGCACCAGCAGCGCTTTCTGGGCAAACGACCAGGTCACAGAGGAGGAGAAGAGGAAGGAGAGAGAGGCGAGGGAGCGTCTCGCTCGCGATGGCGCCTGGACTTATAACCCTTCACCCCGCCCGGCTGCCGCCGGACCCTCTCGCTAGATGTGTAAATGGTTACGATACGGCTCACTGTGGATACATTACGATTATGGCGTTTGGGGTGGGAAGAGGCGGCACGATGCCCCTCGATGCGATTGTTTTGTGCTTCGCGGAGTTTTCATGGTTCAGCAATGGCTGTCAGCCCTACGTGGCTTGTTTTCTCTTGAGAGGATTGTGTCTGATGATTGGCGTTTTGGCATGGCATAAGACATGCATCGACCCAGATGGTCGCACGATTGGCGCATAGCGGTCTTTTGTCTTTCTTGTTTACTTCTTAAGAGTCTGTACATGAACACAGACGATGATCATATTCATGACTTCGTTGCCATGAGTGGTGCTGTGATCATGGTGATGGTAGTGAGGTTGGTGTATTGATGATCAATTCACCATGTCCGCCAACAACATCAGCCACCCACCACAAAATATTGATACTTTACTTCTACTTCAAGAAAAGCTAAGTACCGCAAAGCCTTGAAACCGACATTGCACTGCTGACTTCTACTTAGAGCCGCCTCAAAGTCCGAGTGTCGCGCCGCGGCGCTGACTGGCTTTTGCACACGTGCTCTTTGCTTTCACACTCGCAGCACCGCGGACAGTCGCGCCGTGCCTAATGCTTCCCACCACGCAACGCCAAGGCCATTCACGCGTCGAGTCGTGCATCCACGTCAAGCTTCCGCCGGCGCAGCTGTTCAGGAAATTATCGCAGCTCGACTTCTCAACTCGCTCATTACTTGACTTTGGTTGAGCATTTACACACACGATCTGCGCAATGCACATGTATATACGCTACATGCCCGCTATGTTCCGCCTTCTCCCCTTCTTCTGGCTCTGCGTCTCGGCTTTTGTACTCGGCACAGTCCACGACCTCCTCGCAGTCATTGAGCCACCGGTCATGCTGGAGTATCATGATCCGCTCACGCAGCTGTTCGCCGTTGTCAAGACTGTTGTCGTCCTGTTGGTGCGCATGGCACTCTTGAATTTGGCCTGGATGCTGGAGAAGCACATTCGAGTGTTCGAGATTGGATATGCCTGGCTGGACCCAGGCCCAGTGTCAACAACTCGTCGCGCTCCTCATCGAGCACCGCCACTGCAACCATCGACATGAACCCTCGTACACAGCACAAAGCCGACACCCTCCCCTTACCAACCCTGTCGAGCACTCATCTCACGCTCCCAATACATCATCATCTTGGCATGCGCTCCGAGCCGCAGCAAGTGGCTCTGGGACTTCAACACTTTGGCTCGATGCATGGTGCTTGCGACACGATACTTCCATGGCTGCCAGGTGGAGACTATGGGATTGGGTCAGGTGAAGTTGAAGTTGAAGCAGTGTGTTTCACGGGCCATTGTGGTATGCTGAGCAGGAGTATGATGTGACATTAACAGTAGACTAACCTCTCTTTCAGGAGATTGCCGTGTCAGAACTTGCAATTGAGGCTGCTCCTAGTGCGGTCATAGATGCCGCAGTCCAGGAGCAGCAGATCCAGAACGAGACTGTGTCGGAACCTGAGATGCCAGTGGCCATCCAGACGCAGCAGTCGCCAGATACAAGTGCTCTCGCCCTCATCTCGTTCACGACTGAGCATGTAGTTCATGTTTGTAGTCCTATGTTGTGTGTCCAATTTCTAGATGCTAATCACCCATAGGAGCCCCCTGAGATCTACGTAACTCCACCTTCTGTCGAACTTCCACCGAACGAGGAGCGCGGCTTTGTCTTGGTTCGAACTTACATCTCCGCTCCAAAGCTCCACACAGCGACGAACACATGCAAGGCCATCGTAACCGACTACATTCTCTACACCCAGACATGCTAACAGCCACGACAAAACGGAACGCTTTGCAAAAAGAAGGACAAGTATGTTGGAGGAAGTCTTGTATAACTTACGGATTACGGATAGGACGGATTATAGATAGGGTGGATTGGATTACAGATAACGTGGTTCACCATCGAGTCGCCACCCCCATCGAGTCGCCAGCTCTCCCCCACCAACACGCCTGCGCGGCAACAACGCGTAATGTCTCAACAACGCAACGTGCAAAAGTCCTATAATGAAGGAGATATTTACCTTGCTATCTCTAATATTAAATTAAATCAAGTTCTAAGCGTAAAACGCGCTGCAGAGATCTACAACGTCCCCCGAACAACGATCCGAAACCGACGCGCTGGACGACGCGCCCGACGCGACTGCGAGCCGAACCGCAAGAGCCTGACAAAGCTAGAGGAGGAGGTGATTATACAGCGTATACTTGACGAGAGTCTACGTGGTGTACCGCTCTCGAAGGCACACATACGAGATATGGCGGATAGACTGCTGGGAGAGCGCGGTGGCAACCCTACTGGCAAGAACTGGGTTGATAGGTTTATCAAGCGTACTCCTGAGCTGCGAACGCGATGGAGCCGTCCGTACGATCGCCAGCGAGCTGCCTGCGAAGACCCAGCAGTTATTGAGCCCTGGTTCAGCCTGGTACAATCAGTGAAGGCGAAGTACGGTATCCTTGATGAGGATACCTGGAACTTTGATGAATCAGGCTTCTTGATGGGCAAGATCACGTCTCAGCTCGTAGTGACAGGCTCAGATAAGCCTGGGAAAGCAAAGAAACTACAGCCTGGCGATCGCGAATGGACTACCCTGATACAAGCTGTCGGCGCGACGGGGAAGCGCATTCCACCCTTTATCATCTTCGCTGGCAAGGTCCTAATCTCTACCTGGTTTGAGCTGGGTATACCACGCGACTGGGTTATCCAAGTTAGTCCAAATGGCTGGACGAGCAACGATCTCGGGGTTGACTGGCTTAAACACTTCAATACGCATGCAAAGTCTGTAGGAGCGTACAGGCTGCTCATTATTGACGGCCACGAGAGCCATTGCTCGCTTGATTTCCAGGACTACTGCAAGGAGAACAAGATTATCGCTCTCTGCATGCCATCTCACTCATCGCACTTGCTGCAGCCTCTTGACGTCGCCTGCTTCGCGCCGTTGAAGCGCTCTTATGGCGACGGCATCTCGGCCTTGGCGCGCAACCATATCCACCACATCAGCAAGGAAACTTTCCTACCAGCCTTTAAAGCTGCCTACGACCTGACATTTACTGAGGAGAACGCTCGCGCAGGGTTTAGAGGCGCTGGATTAGTTCCATTTAACCCAGATGCAGTGTTGTCAAAGCTTGATGTGAGATTGCGCACGCCAACTCCACCACGGCGCGGCGACGCTGCGTGGGAGGCGAAGACGCCGCGCAACGCCAAAGAGCTAGAAGCTCAGACTACGCTCATTCGACAGAGGATGCAAAAGCGCCCAGGTTCCTCAGCGAGCTCCCTTGACGAGCAGGTACGACAGCTGAGTAAAGGCGCGCAGCAGATAGCGCATAATATGGTGTTGCTGCAGGAGGAACAGGCGCGCATGCGAAGCGCAATTGAAGAGCTCACAAAGCGCAAGAGCCGGAAAAGGCGGTATATACGGGTAGAGGAGACGCTAACAGTTGGTGAGGTGTCTGAGTTAATTGCTGAAAAAGAGGGTGGTAGTCGTGAGGAGGGCGAGACGCCTGCGAAGAGGGTGCGCGCTGAGAGGCACTGCGGCCGTTGCGGCGAGGTTGGGCACAATTCCCGCACCTGTAAGGTAGAAATAGAGGATGCAGATAATAGCGAAGAATCTGAAGTATAATCCACTGTAGTGTATAGAGAAAAAAAATGTTGTGGTGTTGCGCAGCGTTGCCGCGCAGGCGTGTTGGTGGGGGAGAGCTGGCGACTCGATGGGGGTGGCGACTCGATGGTGAACCACGTTAAGCTAAAGCTTAGCAATTCTAGGAGATTGGAGATTATATAGATGCAGGTCTATAGTAAAAACAATAGAGAATTCTATTAAGGCGTTGTTAAGATAAAATCTTAGCTTTTTAGTGTGTTTTTGAGGTAGCCAGCCCACCCGTATGGCTAGCCCACCCGTAAGCTACGTTAATGCTAATAGCTGCCTTAATAGAGGGCCACTTGTCTAGAGAGATTATTGCAGAGTCTATTGCATCTCTAACTATGCTAACCTAGTATTAGCACTAACTAGTGCGGAAGTAGAGGCAACGTGTTACGCCCCTTTGGGATTCCGATTAGGCGGAGCCTCCGGAGACCCACTAGGCTAGCCTTAGGTCACGTGTGGCCCCGTATATATACCCTAAGTAGAGTCTCCTTCGAGTCCTTTAAGGATTCGTCTTAGTTTAATACTACTTAGTATACTTAACCTTTTAACTCCTACCCACAAACCCCTTATAATTAGACCAAAGTAGATGTGTGTAATAGCGGAAAAAATTAGGAGAGCTGCCTTTGTTGAATGGATACTAGTTTTAATCTTACTAAACTGTTAAACGCATTGTTAGTTATATACTAAAGCGTATAAAGTAAGGCATAGTAAGGGTTAGGATTAGAGAAGCTGCTTACACACAACGCAAGATAAAGTTTCTTAGCGCGCCTAGACTACTAATACCAACAGTAACATTACTGACTACAGCGTGGTTTTTATATCCTTAACTATCAACAAAAGCAGCCTACATTGACCACTACCTTACACTAGCGCACATGCCTAACACAGCAGAACTTAGCAAGATAGACCCCCTCCACAAATTCAACTTTCCCCACGTCTTCACTAACTCATGCGTATCCCCCATCTCCCTCCCTTCCGCCGCATTTTCTGCCCTCCTCTCCAACTCTGTAATGTTGCCCCACATCACCAATCTCGTCCATGGCGCGAGTCCCAGCGCTGCCAGCGCTGCGCCAATGTACAGGCTCCGTGTTGTGAGGCTCGTACTATACGCCAGCGCCGCGAAGCCGGCTGATGAGCTCATTGAGAGCGCAATCATGGGTATTTTGCCAGTGTCGTAGAGGATTTTCCATTGCGTTGCAAGGGTTTGGGGTGGGGCGTAGAGAAAGGCGGGGAGTGCTACGAGAGTGGTGCTGAGGTTCGTGCCTGCTAGTAGTTAGGGGTGTGATTTAGGTAAGAGTCAGATGGGGAGACGGACCGGCTGCTAAAGCGATAGCGAGGACGCTGTAGGTTGGGAGGAGATGGGTGAGAGAGTCCATGGTAATGTGGCAGATAGTTGCTGTTCCTGCTCGTGATAAGGTTTAAACTGTGATATGGAGAAGGCTGTAATGTGGTTAATCTAGGACTTTAGCATCAAGATCAAAGGCTCTTATATGCCTTGATGATGGCAGTTCCTGGAGAGCTACGCGCGCTGCATGCTTTCGCACGTAAAGATTGTGAGGTAGCAATCGCGCGTCAAAGAGACCAGTACGGCCGCAAGATCGGACGCTAACGTATTTGTTCACCTCGTGCCCTCGATGGGCTCGTGCATGGCGAACACCATCTTGCCCACCACAAAACATGAAGCTACTAAGCCACCTACAAAAGCTATTGTCCCGAGACAATTTGTACTCACTGTCGCATAGGGTATATAAACAACTTGTATTAGTTATATCTGGTGGGTAGCTTTATTGCGCGGCCGCTGCGTGCGCGTTTGGGTGAGGCCACCAGTGCGTCCACACGTGAGGCCTCCCCATCAACTGCACCTCTGCAGCAACGCCGGAACGTCGTACGCGCTTTGCCTTTGGTGGAGAGATCCATGAGGCTTTGCGCTTATCTGATTGGGTAGTTTGTAGAGCTGCCATGGTATTTTGGGCTTCTTTCTCACGCGCGCGTGCAGCTGCTTTCTCAGCCCTCTCAACCTTCTCCTTCTCACGCTCCTCTTTTCTCTTTGCAGCTGCCACACGCCTCTCCTCTGCCTGCTTTTGTTTGAGTAGTTTGTTGGACTCGTGAAGCTCCTTTGCGGTGTGTTTTTTGAGTTTTTCCTCTTCATCTTCACGTGTTTTTACTCGATCACGGAACTGCGCCTCTCTAATCTTTCTGGGGGAGTAAAGGACTGCTCCACCCCAGTATTCCTTGCGCTGCTGCACGTCAATGACCTTCTTCTTCTTTCTCTGCTTCTTTGGGGAGTCTATGGAGTCGCTTAGGCCTTGATTTTCGAGGTAACCGAGTTGATTTTGGATAGCCAGATGATGGACCTCCGTACTCAATTTTCTAGCTTCATCTGAAGGCGCCCCAGCAGTTGCAGCGCGCAGAATGCGCTCAATTCGAATCCACTCGTTGCTGGTTGTTGTTTGCATATAGTCCGGCAGTTTCTCCGCATGAAGGCATCTGCGCCAAGTCCATTGAGCTGTCTTACAGATCTACGGTTGATATTCAGGAGGTGAATATCTTAGCATAGTTAACGTATTCCATCATCGCGTGGGTCACATCATCGCGTGGGTCAGTTTCTGCCAAGACAATAGGATAACGTATTCCACCACCAAGCTGGTCAAAAATGCTTGGCAACACTCTTTTCTTAATAACTCCTCTAGTTAAAGCTAATATTTCATGTTTAACTTACTCTATAACGTATTCCACCAGCACCCTGGTCAACCCAGCACCCTGATCAAAAATGCTTGGCAGCACTACTCCCCTAACAAACGCGTTGTGTACTAAGAACAGAACATGCAGTCCTCTAACTAAGAAGGCAGAATTATGCTTGCGCTTTCTGCCTATAACAACCGCCAATTTAAGAGCCTCCGTCTCGCTGCTGTGGCGTTTGAGGTACCTCCTTCAATGTTAACTAGCCGATACCACGGAACGACGCATATCCTTTAAAGACGCAATAGCTAACACAAGCTTTCTGCGACAGAAGAGCACACGATCGTCTAATATATCCTTAACCTCGATTCGCGAGGATTCGCGCCCCGGCTGTGCGAGGTGGCAGATATGGCTGATAAACTGCTGGCTGTACGCGGTGGTGAGCTAGTTAGCAAGCACTAGGCTAAGCGCTTTGTAACGC
>Ga0265798_10010323_pt1 | contig 11534 bp, 6 predicted proteins | sample P3T30metagenome_FD_192430 | JGI IMG/M metagenome (GOLD analysis project Ga0265798, IMG submission 192430) | Plant litter microbial communities from East Loma Ridge, Irvine, California - P3 T30 | ecosystem: Environmental > Terrestrial > Plant litter > Unclassified | place: USA: California... | reverse complement strand
CCCGGGATCTACTGGCTCGACAGGCCGCGAGAGGTGCGACCGACCAGTCCCTTCCACGATGATCGTCTTCATCACGGCTCACGACGGGCCCACCTCGGACAACCTGATCGTCGCCGGACATGTCGCTGATGCGGCGGCCGTGCCGCTCCGCGGCCTCGACGCAGTTCGCGAAGGGTTGATCACCGCGCTCGAGGCGGACGGCGGCGAGCCACTCTTGGCCATGTGCCACGGATCTCCAGCGATGCTCCTCGGCAACGATGGTGAGGCGGCGTTGACTAAGGCAGACCTTGCTGCGCTCGGCACCCGAGAAAGCTTCGCGCTGGCCTGCCGAACGTCAGAGGGTCTCGGCCCCGCCGTGGCCGCAGCCGGAGGCACCTGGTTCGGCTACTCCGGTCCGATCAATTGCCTTCCGACCGCGGAAGAGGTCCGCCCCCACTTCGCCGGGGTCGTCGACTTCATCGTCGCGCGCTTCCCTGGGTGCCGCGAGGCGGCCCCGGCGCAGGCCTTCATCGACGACCTCGACGCGCTGACCGCGGCCGCCTTTACGGCGATTGAGCCGATCGCCGGCTTCGAGGAGCTGCACGCGTTGAGGGACATCACACGCCGACTGCGTGTTTGGCTGCCCAACGAGACTCACGTATTGGCGCACCCCGAAGCCAGTCCAGAGCCAGTATTCGGGCCGTAACCGGCGCGACCGAATGGCCTGCTCGACCCCACGGGCGGATTGTAGCCCGTCAGTTTTCGGGCGGCGATCGCGGTAATCCAGTCGAACTTACGCTGATCGGTTCCGCTTTACTCAAACAACATACCGAACAGTCCTTTTTCGGAGACGACGAGATCTCGCTGCTCCTGCAGGACGAGGGCGAGAACGGCCGCTGTCCGGCGGCTGCACTCTCAAGTCAGCAGGCGCTCGGCAGCGCTCAGTCGTCCACCAGCCTCACTAAGATATCCTCCGCGGACACGGCCTTCACATAGTCGACGCCGAGCGCCTTGAAGTGCGCCTCGCCACACCGGATCTTTGCTTCTTCGTCATCGCGGAGCGTGGTGAAATCGCTCTTCGACTCCGAAACGAGGTGCATCTTAGACGCGGTGCCAGCAACGGCCCAGTCGGGATTGTAACGGCCCAGCGGCGTCTCAATCTTGAAGTCGGGCGGAAGCTTCGCGAACAGGACCACCGGTTCGGCTCGGTCCAGCGTCTCGGCAATTGGTCGTTCGACCGTCTTCGAGTCCACGCGAACGAAGGTCATGGGGCCGCGATCGACGGGCACGAGATCGTCGGCATCGGCTTCGAATGGCTCGAAAAGCGTCTGGTCGAAATGCTGGCCCGTCTTTTCGTAGGTAATCCCCCGCGTTAGCACGTCGCGCCGGGCAAGTGCGATCGCCTTGTGCGCCAACTCGACAAATGCGGACGGGTTTCCCTTGGCCCAGTCCAGACGGTCGGATTGGACCAAGATTTGGGCGACGATCTTCCGCGGCAGGTTAGTCCTACTCGCCAACTCGGACAGGACGTCGGGCATTGGGCCAGCGTAGCCGCCAATGTGGCGCGGCGCCGCGATCGTGCCCTTCTTCGTGTCCACCCCGTCGCGTGCGATGATAAGCTCCGCGCTGGCCCAGGTGACGCGAGCCGTCGCCGGATCCGGCATCTTCTGTAGATACTCGACAGCGCGCGCGATTAGGTCCTCGTCGGTGAAGGCGAGCCGATAGCGGGTGCGCGCCGACACCTTGGCCCAGAGCTCACGGAACGCGTCGGACGCGATCAGCTCCTCGCGCCGCTCCACGCGCACCTTGCTCTCGGTGTTGTGGATCAGCTTGGCGGTGAGCCGCTCCGCCAGCGCGGCGACTGCGATACGCGCCCCGGGCCGAAGCGTCGGGGGCAAGGGCACCGCCTTGGCCGCGACCGCTTCGCGCATGGCGTCGGTGACCCGGCCGAGCGCGTCGACCAGCCCGGCCTGTTCCCAGCCGGTGAACACAGCGCGCGCTTCCTCGACGCCCAGCACCTGCGGCTCGTTCACGCCAGCGACGGGATAGTAGAGCTTGGCGAGTACCTCCACGCTGGCGCGGCCGAACGGGCGCTTGGTTTCCTTCTCCAGCTCGGTCTGCAGCTCGTCGGCGAAGGTCGCATAATCGGTGTCGGCGATCACCGTCAGGCGCGCGATCCCCTCGTCACGACGCCGCAGGCCATGCTCATCGACCGGCAACCGCAGACCACGGCCTATCGACTGGCGGCGGGAGCGCTCGCTGCCCATCTCGCGCAACGCGCAGATCTGGAAGACGTTGGGATTGTCCCACCCCTCGCGCAACGCTGAATGGCTGAACAGGAAGCGCAAGGGCACCGCCTCGTCCAGCAGCTTCTCCTTGTCGCGCATGATCAGGTCGAAGGTCCGCTCCTCGACCTTGTCGTCGGTTGTGCTGCGGGCGAACTCCTTGTCCTCGAACGGGGTAACGGAATGCTTGTCCTGGCTGAAATAGCCGCCATGCGCCGCTTCCGCGTTCGCCGGTGTGGTGACGAACAGCGTCTTGAACTCCGGCCGGGCGGCGAGCTTGCGGTACTCGCGTTCGAAGACGAGGGCGAGCGGTCCCTTCTTCGGCCCTTCATTGGTGTAGACCCGGTAATCGGCGACGGAAGGCACGAAGAACAGCGAGAGTGTCTTTATGCCGATCGGCCGGTTGCGCAGCTCGGTGCGGAAATGATGCTCGATGGTGCGCGCGATCATGGCGGCGGCGAGGCTGTCGCCGGTATCGTCGCCATAGGTTTCGCCGCGACTCATCGGGCGAATGTCGCCGGGCATCATCAGCTGCATAGTCTTGGCGCCGGCATCGAGATAACCGATCTCCAGCCCGGCGTAGAGCGCTCGGCCGCCGGACAGCTCCTCCAGCGTATCTCCCTCGTGCGCCCATAGTTGTTCTGGCTTCGGCCCGGCGCCGAACTGCTTGTGGATCTCGATCCGGGCGCGGGGCGCATGGCCCTTGCGCGCCTCCACGTCGATCAGCCGGACGAAGGAGCTGTTGGTCGCGTCGCGGATGCTGGCGCCGTCCACCCAGATCCGCTTTACTAGGCCAAGCTGGAAGGCGTCGAACGCGTCCAGGCGATGCAGCGTGTGGACCACGTTTACCGGTGTCGCGGTGTATTTGAACATGGCGAGCGGCTTCATCGCGGCTAGCGCCTCACGGCCCTTGCCTTTGAGCCCGCCCTCGACCGATTGCGGCTCGTCCACGATCAGGATCGGCCGTGTCCTCGCCACCCATTCAGCGGCGGCCTGGTCCCCCAATGCTTCCTGATTGGGGTCGTAGAAGACGTTGTTCGCGCTGTTGATCGATTGGATGGTGACAATCATCACTTGGATGTCGGCGGAGGTGGCAAACTCGCGGACGCGGCCAAGCTTCGTCCGGTCATATACGAAGTCTTTAAGTCGAACGCCGTCGAACTGGCTGGCGAAATGCTCGCGAGTCTGTTCGATCGACTTCTTCACGCCTTCGCGGATCGCGACAGAGGGCACGACGATCACGAACTTGGTGAAACCGTGCCGCCGGTTCAGCTGGATTATCGTGCGGAGGTAGACATAGGTCTTGCCGGTGCCGGTCTCCATTTCGATCGTGAAATCGGCCCCACCGAATGCCTCGTCCGGCTCCAGCGCATTGGCCTGCTGCACCGCCTGGATATGGGGGAGCCAGTCGTCGCCCTCGAGCGAGCAGACGTTGCCGATGCCGACGCCCTTCTCCGCCAGCTCCATCTGCCCGGCAATCTCCAGCGGCGCGACGGTGAAGGTCGCCTGAGAGCCCGCGGTCGCGTCGCCGAACACACCTAGCGCCGCATCGATCGCGGCTCGCTGGTGCGGCAGGTCGTTCTCGAAGACGAACTTCATCAGATCGCGCCCAGTTTTTCGATCGCCTCGTCGCCCAGCCGCTGGCGGAGCGTCGCGGCAAGGTTCGCGCGGGCTTCGGCGGCGCGGCTGCCGCCAGCGTCAAAGCCGCTGTCCTTGAAGAAGAAGGTCGTGCGACCGTCCGCGGGCGCGAGCTCCTTTACCCAATCGGCGATGCCGTCGCCCAAGGCGCAGGCCTGCGTTGCAGGCACGTCGGCCAGGCAGACGATCAGCGTGCCGCCGCCCAGCGCATGAACGGTGCATCCTGCGGTCGTCCGCGTCTCGCCCGGCAGCGCCAAGTCGATACCGGTTTTGAGCAGCAGCTCGACCAGCAGGTCATCCTCGCTCCGTCCGGGCAGAAGGTTGTTGGTCGCATCGAGCAGGTCGGCGGCAAGGTCGTCGCCAGGCTGCCAGGGCTTCAAGTTGGAGGTGGTGAGCTTGTAAACGCGGAAGCCTGTGTCGATAACAGTATTGGGGTTGGCAGCCTCGATCTTTTCACCCGCACGGCGAAGCCGTTCTTCTGTCAGCTCAACAATCGTTGAAAATCGTGCGTGATCTTTGACTGGCTCCGGAATCTGAACCAAGATATATCGGTGATTGGTTCCGTGTCGCGCGTTCAACTCCATAACGGCATGCCCAGTGGTTCCTGAGCCTCCGAAGAAGTCCAAAACGATCTCAGACGATGAGTTTCGCAGCACACTTTCGATGACGTCGTATACGGCCCAGAGGCTCTTTGGAAAGTCGAAGGGGGAGTCTGGGACAAGGTCCTTTAAGATCGCCGTCCCATAACCATTCGAGTCATATCGGGTGTCTCGCCAAATCGACTTTTGAAGACCGAATGTCTTCCCCAGTTCGATGTCGTAGCCAGACTTAATACGTTTAGCTCGAAGCATGTGTTGAATACTTTCAACAGATTGACGTGCATAACGCCATTTTCGTTCGATGCCCTTGCGATCAACTGGATAAACAAAGAACCTTGTCCCAATCTTCTCGGTCTGATCGGGGTGATAGTCATCAGGTGACACATCACCGAAGCCAACAATCTCATCGTTCTCAACGATCACAGGGTAGAAGCAGTTTTTTGCGTCCTTGCGTTCAGACTCTCCTCCCCAATTACGCAAGGGCGCCCAGTCGACCTCACTAGCATCTATCTGGCGATCGCCGATTACCTTCATGTCTTTGCGATAGACTATTACGGCATACTCGTGTGTATACGAGAAGTTTCGCCCTTGGACTCCCCGCGGATTGTGCACGATGGCAATTACATCGATATCAAAAACCCCCTTTGGATATACATCTTCGCAGACTGTAATCACGTTGTGCAACTCGTTTTCATCAATCGTGATAACAAGAACACCGTCTTCTCGTAGTAAGTCTCGAGACAAATATACTTGCGGATAGAATGCGTTCAGCCACTCTGTGTGATAGCGACCGCTGTCACGTTTGATTGTGCTGAAACGTACGCCTCTAGCGTCAATGGTACCAATAGCCTCTTTGTATGCTCTAAGAGGGGCGGAAAAGTCGTTCCGGTATATTAGATTATTTCCAGTGTTATAGGGTGGATCAATATAAATTATCTTGACCCTACCGGAGTAGCTCTTACGCAAAAGCTTGAGCACTTCAAGGTTATCGCCCTCGATCACAATGTTCTTCGTAGCGTCCCAATTCTTGCTGTCCGCCTTCGCAGGACGAAGCGTGCCGAGACTGGGGGTCAGCGCGAACGCGCGAGCGCGGGCTTTGCCCTTCCAATTAAGGCCATAGCGTTCGTCACCTACCTCCACCGCATCGCCGAGCAATTGGCGAAGCACGTCGAAATCGACCTTGCCGTCGGCGACGATAGCGGGGAACAGCGCCTTCAGCGCCGCGACGTTATCCGCCACAACATCGCCGCTGCCCGCCGCCGGATCATCGCGCGTTATGAAAGGGATCGGATTCGTCGCGCCAGTCATGATGATTTATCTTCTTACTCTGGATTTGAGTCGTTATCAGCGGTAGCCGAAATGACCACTAGCCGCGATCGGTAACGCCGTCCGCTTCATGAATCAGGGAGGGCACCGTGGCAAGCAAACCGATGGCTGGCGTAGACGATAAGGCCGACTTCGTTGCATGGCTGGGAGGCCTAGGAATCGCTGCATCTCAATATGCGCTGATTCGGCATCACAATGGCATTTTGTCGAGTGGCAATAAGGCGAACATGTCAGGGCATTTCCACTCCGCTTTCTTTGGCATTCGAGCTTTTCTTCGTTCACATCCTGCGTATCAGGGAATATTGGGAAAGATCTCGTGGTCGAACTCCTTTTGGCAGACTCAGTCGCAGCTCGAGCATGACTTTAAGCAGTTTGTTCGGGCAAACTGGGCTAGTTTTCCCGGTCAAAGAGGGGGTAATTGGCAGAAGAAGCTACCGCTTCGTCTTGGCGGTCTGCCTTCAAAGGGTGGTGGCCGTGGAAGTGGTCTAATCTCAAGAATGCTCATTCTACTTGACCGGTATGGGCACCAGTTCGGCTACTAGAGTGGTGGTCTTCGGCGTGGTGTTGGCTGGCGTGAGTCTCTTACCCGCAGAGATCATCGCCCAGTTAACCTAGCACCGCCCGGCACTCAATCAGCTCAGCCCTGAGCTGGCGAACCCTTTCGCCAATCTCCACGCGCGCGGCCAATCGATTCTCCTTGCGCATGGCGGCCGTGTGGGCGGCGATGCGCGCCTCCAGTTCGGCGATTCCTGCCAGTGCGTCACGCCAGCACGCGAGTTCGTCCGCAGACACGGCCAGCCGGTACGGACGTGCCGCCCGCCGCGCGGCCGCCAACGCCTCGACTCGCTCGATCAGCCCCCCATAGAGCGCGGCAAGGTTACGCGATGGCAGGCGATCGAGCGACAGAGCGGCGAGGAATTTCCGGTCGTCCACGCTCAGCGCGCCGCTATCGTGCACTGCGGTTACGACCACCCGCCCGGCTTCGCGCTCGGCTGCGCGCTTGGCGGCCAAGGACAGCGCCGCGGGCGCGTCTGCAGCATCCTCGCTATGAAGCAGGATCACCGGCTGCGGGATCGTGCGGTGGATCATCTCCGCAAGCCGTGGCGGCATGCTCCCCCGCGTGCTCGCTACCAGCAGGTTGAGCGTGCTCACTTCCAGTCCGTCCACCGTTGCCGCGGCAATGGCTGCCGTGGCCGGATTGATCGCCGCCACCCAGTCCAGCCGCGCCAGCTTGCCGTCGATCAGCCGCTTGTCGGCCGCGGTCGGCACGTTGTCGGCCAAAGACGCCTTCGGGACTCGCCGCGGCGGTGGTCCCGGGGGCAAAGCGAGGGCGGCGACCAGCGCCTCGATCGGGATAGGCGCCCCGGTCATCCAGCGGACAGGATGGGGAACCAGGCAACGACTTCCCAATCGTCCAGCCCGCTGGCGCCGCTCATTCCCTGCGGCGCGCCCGTCGTGAACAGGCTGTCGACCGCGCGCTCCTGCGCCGTGCCCGTGATGCCGGTGATCGCCGCCTCCAGCAGCGCCTGCCAGCGCTCCATCCTCAGCCCGTCGCGCGTCTCGCGGTCGAAGCGCCGCCATAGCGCCTCGCCTTGGGCAGGATCGAGCCGGGCGAGTTTGCGCATAGAATCGAGGATGCGTTTGGGCGCGGTGTGGGGCAGGTGAATCATGCCGTCGGCGCGCACATGCACCAGCGCGTGCGGGCGGAGCGGGTCCTTCGCATCTAGCGCCGCAATCGCACCCGGCGTCTCGGCGCGAAGCACGAAGATCGCGCCGGCGGGCAGGTCGTTGCTCTCCGGCACCGGCGCGTGCGCGGTCAGCGGCATCCGTCTCAACGCTTCGCGCTGCTCTTCGGACAGCTGCGCCAGATCGAGCCTCAGGTCGTTGAGCGTCAGGTCGGTGATGGCCACGCCCTGCGAGAGGTCCTCTAGCTCGATCACTTGATCCTGCATCGCCTCCAGCTGACGCCTGCGATAATCCAGGTCGTTCATGCCATTGCCGGGATCGGCCTCAATGATGTTTTCCTCCCCCGTGGCGGAAACGTCGAGCAGCTTCATGCGGCCGGAGACTGTGCGCTCCAGGCCAATATAGGCGTCCAAGTCCATGTTGGGCCAAAAGTTCACCAGCTGAATGCGGGCGTTGGCGGAACCCAGCCGGTCGATCCGACCGAAGCGCTGGACGATCCTAACAGGATTCCAGTGGATGTCGTAATTCACCACGCTGTCGCAATCCTGCAGGTTCTGGCCCTCGCTGATACAGTCGGTGGCGACCACTAGGTCTATCTCGGGCTCGCCGGCCAGACTCTCGGGCCGTTTGCGCGAGCGTGGAGAGAAAGCGGTCAGGATGGTGGCCAGATCGGACTTCAGGCGGCCGCCGAACACGCGGTTGGCGCCCGTACCCGTGACCAGCGCGGTGATGCCGCCCACCTCGCTGGCCAGATTGTCGTAAAGATACGCTGCCGTGTCGGCAAAGGCGGTGAAGATCAGCAGCTTGTCATTGCCCGGATTGATCGGTGACGCGCGCTTGGCGGCGATGATACGCCGCAGCTCGGCCAGCTTGGCATCGCGGTCGGGGGTGACGGCCTCCGCCTGCCGCAGCAGCCGCTGGAGCCGCTCGCGGTCAGCCTGGAGGTCACGGTTCCAAGCTATCAGGTCCGCGTCGGACAGCAGGACCTTCACCCGCTTACCCACGCCCAAAGCCTCGATCAGCGGGTCATCCTCAGCCAGATCCTCAATCGTTGGCGCCTCCACGCTGTCGTCATGTGCGGCAATGCGGGCGATCAGGTCGTCCACGACCGCGAGCTGACGCTCGACCGTCAGCGCAAAGGCGTGAACCGAGCTTTCCATCCGCTTCAACAGGTTTACGCGCATTAGGCCGACCAGGCTCTCTTCGCGGTCGAGCTGACGGAACACCGATTCGCCCGCCTTGGCGGTCTGGCTGTAGCGCCGGTCGTAATCGGCGCGCTTATTCGCCAGCACATAGCGCAGCGGTGCATAGGCGGCGAGCGTCAGCCGCCGAATCTCGTCGTTGACGGCGGCGATCGGCGGGAAACTGCCGTCCGAAGAGACGTCAGTTTTGCGGTTTTCGGGGGCCAGCTTCTCGGGAAATCGTCCGGTTTCGCCGATGCCATAGTAGCGTTCGATGTGCTTGCGCGAGCGCGCGATGGTTAGGAGGTCGAGCAGCCGGACATAGTCGAAGCCCAGCATGTCGAGCAGCCGCGGCGACGTTCGGCGCTCGGCTGGCAGGGCCTGCCATTTGTTGAACGCCGCCTGCGCCAGCCGCACGGTGCCGGCGATGCTCTTGATACCGGCGCCGGACAGCGCGGCGTCGTCGCCCTCGGTCGCGAACGCGATCTGGTTCTTAAGATCGTTGAGCCGGTTGTTGACGGGCGTCGCGGACAACATCAGCACCTTGGTCCGGATGCCCGCCTTGACGATGTCGCGCATCAGCCGGTCGTAGCGGCTTTCACCTTCACGGCCGGTCGGGCGGTTCCGGAAGTTGTGCGACTCATCGATGACGACCAAGCCGTAATTGCCCCAGTTCACATGATCGAGGTCGATGTCGCCGGACAGCCCGCCCTCACGTGACAGGTCGGTATGGTTCAGCACGTCAAAGGCGAGCCGGTCGCCGGCGAGGGGGTTTCGCACGTCGTTGCGGGTCCACAGCGTCCAATTCTCGCGCAGCCGCTTGGGGGCGAGCACCAAGGTGCGCTCGTTGCGCAGCTCGTGATATTTGATGACGGCCAGCGCCTCGAACGTTTTGCCTAGGCCGACGCTGTCCGCGATAATGCAGCCACCCCATTGCCGCAGCTTGTTGATGGCGCCCAGCACGCCGTCGCGCTGGAAGCGGTAAAGCATCTGCCAAACGCGGCTGTTCTCCAGCCCAAGGCGCTGATCCGGTAGCGCGTCCGCGTCTGCCGCCATGTCGGCGAACAGCGCGGCGAGCGCGCGATGGTAGACGGTGCCGGCGTCGAATGCCGCGGTCGCGTTTCGTAACGCGACGGTCAGCTGATTGGGCGACTGGCTCTCCGAACGCTGCCACAGCTGCTCGAACCACGCGGCGATGCCGGCGACCTCGTCCGCGCCTTGCAGGAACTGGATCATGCCGGTCGTCCTGCTCGGCGCCAGGCCCAGGCCGGCGGTCGTCATCTCGCAATCGCCGATGATCGCTCGCCCGCCGGTCGTATCGCCCCACAGGAGCACTGTCTGTCGTAACGGCAGCGCGGTCACCTTCAACTCCGCGGCGCCGATCCACTCGAGGCTCTTCAGCCCTTCCCCTCGCACCATGAGGGCATTGCGGCGGCGGCGATCATCGGCATCTTCCCGCAGGATCGTATCCGATGACAGGAGCAGCCGGCCCAAGCCATTGGCGCGCCGGAGCGTTGCCAACCCCTCAATGGAGGCTGCGTCTGTCGCGCCGTCCAGCGCTGCCTTGGTCGGCAGATGATCAACGACGCGATCCATTCCAGTATTCGGGAGCAAGCGCATGGCTTGGGTATAAGCGCGAAGGTTCCTTTGGCGACAGTGTCAGCAGACAAATAGGCGCCGGGTGAGGCACGGCTCCGGCTCGCGCAGCACGTCCGACCTTTCGGGGACGCCCCGTTTCGATCACGACCGAGGCGCCGAGAGTGCCGATCGTCTCGAACTGCCCGAGATGGGTGGGGGCGCCCGCAAGACGGGTGCTCCCACCCGCTTGAGGATGCTGTCGCCGCCCTCCAGGGTCACCGCCACCATGGCACCGGTCATGGCGTCCAGGCTCTCGGACGCGTCGGATGTTGGGAATGTAAACAGGTGCTCGGAATGTCCGGGAGTAGGTCAAACTGCTGGCCTGCCCATGCCGTTGATCCCGACTCATCCGTTATCTAAGCTCGCGATAATAAGTACCGACGAAAGCACTTTATGAAGCGGCAAACCTACATAGCGCACGGCCGCATCGCGTCCCGCGAGATCCGCCTCGACGCCGCCCGCAACAAGCGTCACGGCGTCCAGGTTATGGCGTTCGAGCAGCTGGCGGCGCGTCTCGCGGGAGGTTTCACGCAACCCATCGACGCGGAGACGCTCCGCGATGCGATTCAGCAGGCTCTGCCGGAAACCGATCTGGGGGAGCTGGACGCCATCAAGCTCCTGCCCGGCATGGTAGGCGCTGCGGCTGACACTCTGCACAAGGTCTGGCGTACCGGCATCGACCTCTCGGGAAAGGCGGGCGATCATCCTCGACTGGCCGCTATGGCTACACTTGAGGAGGCAGTCCTCGCGCGTTTGCCTTCGTCGATGCTGCGCCCGGTCGATCTTGCGTCCAACGCGATGGCCCGCCTCCGGTACGCGCCAGCGCTGTTTGGCGAGATCGAGATCGTCGGCATCAGCGAGCTTTCTCCTTGCTGGCGCGACCTGCTGCTGGCTCTGGCGCGCACCTTGCCCGTGCGCTGGAACGCCGGTCCGCGCTCGATACCCGCGTGGCTTGAGGGCTCCGGCGTCCAAATCCTCCGCTCGGGCCCGACCGCGCCCCAGGTAGAGGCGATGAGCGCCGCCAGCGGCTATCACGAGGCAATCGAGGCGCTGCGTTGGGCGCGCGAGCTGATCGCAAGCGGTACCGCCAAGCCGTCGGAGATCGCAATCGCGGCCGCAGCGCCTGCCGCCTACGACAATGAGTTCATGGCCCTGCGCGCAGACGCCAACATAGACCTTCACTTCGTTCACAGCGTTCGGGT
>Ga0265798_10010321_pt1 | contig 11536 bp, 10 predicted proteins | sample P3T30metagenome_FD_192430 | JGI IMG/M metagenome (GOLD analysis project Ga0265798, IMG submission 192430) | Plant litter microbial communities from East Loma Ridge, Irvine, California - P3 T30 | ecosystem: Environmental > Terrestrial > Plant litter > Unclassified | place: USA: California... | reverse complement strand
CCGTTCTGGTTCGGCGCGGGCACGGTGCTGGCCGTCCACCTCGCGGTCGGCGAGTGGATCGCGCACCCCGCCCCCGGCACCTTCAGCCTCGCCGCCGCCCGGCTCGGCTGGCCGCTGGAGGATACCGCCTGCCTCGGCCTCCACGCCGCGCCGCTGACCCGGCTGCGCCCGCATCTGGCGCGCGGCCGCCGCGCCATCGTGCTGCTGCGCGACGGGCCTGCGGTGGCGGCGCTGGCCGGACACCTCGTCGATCAGGGCTTTGGCGCATCGACGCTACACGTGCTGGAGGCGCTTGGCGGCCCGCGCGAGCGCATCCGCACGACCACCGCAGCGGACCTGACGTTCACCGACGTCGCGCACCCGGTCGCGGTCGGTGTGGCGGTCGACGGCGATGGCGACACCCTCCCCCGAACCACCGGGCTGGCCGACCGATGGTTCGAGCACGATGGCCAGATCAGCAAGCGCCCGATCCGCGCGCTCACCCTGTCCGCGCTCGCGCCACGTCTCGGTGAGGTGTTGTGGGACATCGGCGCCGGCTCGGGTTCGATCGGCATCGAGTGGCTGCTCGCCCACCCTTCGACGCACGCGACCGCGTTCGAGGCCGATCCCGTTCGCGCCGCCCGCGCCCGCGCCAACGCCGCCGCGCTCGGCGTCGACCGGCTGCGCGTGGTCGAAGGGCGTGCGCCGGTGGTTCTGGCCGGACACCCGCCGCCGGATGCGGTGTTCGTCGGCGGCGGCCTGTCGGACGATCTGCTTGGCGCGCTCTGGGCGCTGCTGGTTCCGAAAACACGGTTGGTAGCCAATGCGGTAACGCTCGAATCGGAGGCGTTGCTGTCCCGTTGGCATGCGGCGCGAGGCGGTAGCCTGTTGCGGATCGAGCTGTCGGACGCTGCCGCGATCGGGTCGCGGCGCGGCTGGCGAGCGAGCTATCCGGTCGTGCAATGGAGCGTGACGTTATGATCGTCGCCGGCTTCGGCTTCCGCGCGAGCGCCGGCCTCGATGCCCTGCGCGCGGCGTTCGACACTGCGCGGACCGGTCAACCGCGCGTCATCGCGCTGGCAGCACCCGCCGACAAGATCGCGCTTGTCGACCGTCTCGGTGCCGCGCTTGGCCTGCCGGTGATCCCGGTCGCGGCCGAGGCGCTGATCGCCGTCGACACGGTTACCCGATCGGCGACGAGCCTGCGCTACCGACAGACCGGCAGCGTCGCCGAAGCCGCCGCACTCGCCGCCGCCGGTCCGGGCGCACGCCTGCTCGCCGCGCGCCACCTCTCCCCAGACCGGATGGCGACCTGCGCCATCGCGCAAGGATTTGCATCATGACGGTTCACTTCATCGGTGCCGGCCCCGGCGCGCCCGACCTGCTGACGCTACGCGGACGCGATCGCATCTCGGCCTCGGCGGTGTGCCTGTATGCGGGCTCGCTGGTGCCGGCGGCGTTGCTCGATCACTGCCCGCCGGGTGCGCGCATCGTCAACACCGCGCCGCTGGCGCTCGACGAGATCATGGCGGAGATCCGCGCCGCGCACGATGCCGGCCACGATGTTGCGCGGCTCCACTCCGGCGATCTGTCGATCTGGTCGGCGATGGGCGAGCAGCTTCGCCGGCTGCGCGCGATGGATATTCCGTTTACGATCACACCCGGCGTACCCGCCTTCGCCGCCGCTGCCGCCGCACTGGAGGTCGAACTGACGCTGCCCGGCGTGGCCCAGTCGGTGGTGCTGACGCGTACCCCCGGCCGGGCGAGCGCGATGCCGCCGGCCGAGACGCTGGCCACATTCGCGCGGTCGGGCACTACCCTCGCCATCCACCTGTCGATCCACAACGTCGGTCATGTCGTTGCCGAACTCGCGCCCGCGTACGGCGGTGACTGCCCGGTCGCGATCGTGTGGCGGGCAAGCTGGCCCGATCAGCAGATCGTCCGCGCGACGCTCGCCACCACGCCGCAAGCGGTGGAAGGCAAGCCGGAGCGCACCGCGCTGATCTTCGTCGGCAGGGTGCTCGAAGAGACCGGATTCGCCGAAAGCAGCCTTTATGCAGCCGGTTACGACCGTCGCTTCCGCCCGCAGAGTGCGGCATCCCGCTTCGCCGGGGGTGAGGCATGACGCCGGGGCTGCTGATCGCGGCACCGGCATCGGGCACCGGCAAGACGACGGTGATGCTGGGTCTGTTGCGGGCGCTGCGCAACGACGCCGTGGTGGTACAACCATTCAAGAGCGGCCCCGATTACATCGACCCCGCCTTCCACCGCGCCGCCAGCGGCCGCGCGTCGTTCAACCTCGACAGTTGGGCGATGCCGGCCGCGATGCTCGACGGAATCGCCGCACACGCGCGCGATGCGGAACTGGTGCTGGCGGAGGGGTCGATGGGCCTGTTCGACGGCGTAGCGCGGACCGGCGCGACCGGCAACGGCGCGAGCGCGGATATCGCCAAGCGGATGGGCTGGCCGGTCGTACTTGTGATCGACGTGTCCGGTCAGGCCCAGTCGGCGGCGGCAACCGCGCTCGGCTTTGCGCGCTACGATCCGAACCTCGATGTGGCCGGCGTGATCCTCAACCGCGTCGCCAGTCCACGTCATGAGCGGCTCGCGCGGAGCGGCATGGCGGCGGCAGGTATCCGGGTATTCGGCGCGCTGCCGCGTCGGGGTGATCTCAAGCTGCCGGAGCGGCATCTCGGCTTGGTGCAGGCGGTCGAACATGCCGATCTGGATCAGCGGATCGAAGGCTATGCCGCCTTCTTGCGCGAACATATCGACATTGCGGCGCTGCGGGCGCTCGCGGCCGCTGGCAACACGTTGGCGACGGCCGCCGCAGCGGGACCGCCGCCCGCGCAACGGATCGCGTTGGCGCAGGACGCCGCTTTCTCCTTCATCTACCCGCACATGCTCGATGGGTGGCGGCGCGCCGGGGCCGAGATCCTGCCGTTCTCCCCACTTGCCAACGAGCGACCGGCCGCGCATGCCGATCTGGTCTGGCTGCCCGGCGGCTATCCCGAACTCCACGCGGGCAGGCTGGCCGAAGCGCGAAACTTTCACGCCGGTTTGCAAGATCATGCCCGCACCCGCCCGGTCCACGGCGAATGCGGCGGGTACATGGTGCTTGGCGAAGGTCTGGTCGACGCCGATGGCGTATCGCATCGCATGACCGGTCTGCTCGGCCTCGTCACCAGTTATGCGCAGCGCCGGATGCACCTCGGCTACCGGCGCGCGACCCTGAACGCGCCGGTCGGTTCGCTACCCACTGGCGCCCTCCTGACCGGCCACGAGTTCCATTACTCGACCATCCTCGAACAGCCCGATGCGGAACTCGCCAGCGTCGTGGATGCGGAAGGAACGCCAGTGGCGGAGAGCGGGTCGTATCGCGGCGCCGTCACCGGCACGTTCTTTCACATGATCGCAGAGCAGTCTTGAACGGCACCGACGCGCTGCGGGGTGGCGATATCGTGATCGACCTCCACCTGATCGGCATCGGCACCGGCGACCCCGCGCACCTGACCGAGGCGGCGCGCGTGGCGATGAACGCAGCCGACCTCATCCTGCTGCCGCGCAAGGGCGACCGCGCCTCGGATCTAATGACGCTGCGGCGGGCGATCTGCGCGGCGGTGCTCACGGGTCCCACGCGTGTCGTCGCGTTCGATCTGCCCGAGCGCGACCTTGCCGCGCCCTACCGCGCTGCCGTCGATGCATGGCACGAGGACATCGCGGCGGCGTGGCGGACGCAGATCAGCACACACCTGCCGCAGGGCGGCAGGCTGGCGTTGCTGGTGTGGGGCGACCCCTCCTTGTACGACAGCACGCTGCGCATCGCGGAACGGCTCCGCTCGGACGGTATGGATATACGGGTGCAGGTCGTGCCCGGCATCACCGCCCTCCAGGCGCTGACCGCCGCGCACGCCATCCCGCTCAACGATCTCGCCGCTCCGGTCCTCATCACCACCGGACGGCGGCTGCGAGACGGCGGCTGGCCGGTGGGCGTCGACACGCTTGCGGTGATGCTCGATGGAGGTACCGCGTTCGAGACGCTGAATGGCGAGGGTGTCGACATCTGGTGGGGTGCTTACCTCGGGATGGCGCAGCAGGCGTTGGTGGCCGGCCCCCTGCAGGCGGTCGGTCAGGACATTGTGCTACGACGCGCGGCGCTGCGCCGCGAACACGGCTGGATCATGGACGTCTACCTGCTGCGCCGCACGTCCACGCGTGCGGAAGCGCCGCCCGGCCTCGACGTCGGCTTGACGGACGTGTTGCAATGGCGCCGCGACGTCCGCCATTTTCGACCCGAGCCGATCGCCGAAGCGGACATGCAGCACCTCTTGCACAGCGCCGCGCTCGCGCCATCGGTTGGCAATGCGCAGCCGTGGCGCTTCGTGCGCGTCCGCTCGCCCGATTTGCGGGAAGCCCTGGCTGAACACGTCGACACCTGTAGCGCGGCTGCGGCGGCATCGCTGGCGGACGCGGACATCCGGCACCGTTACCGCGCGCTGAAGCTGCACGGCCTGCGGGAGGCACCCGAGATCATGGCCGTGTTCTCGGACGAGGCACCCGGCGCAGGCCACGGGCTCGGCATCGCCACCATGCCCGAGGCCCTGCGCTACTCGACCGTGATGGCGATCCACACGATCTGGCTGGCCGCAGCCGCGCGCAGGATCGGCCTTGGCTGGGTGTCGATCCTCGACCCGCACGTCGTCGCGGCGATGCTCGACGTACCGGAGACGTGGACGCTGATCGGCCTGCTCTGCATCGGCTATCCGGCAGAACCGGCGACCGTTCCGGAACTCGAGCGACGCGGCTGGCAGGCGCGCGAGCCGATCGCGGACCGGGTGATCGAGCGCTGACCGAAACGCGAGGTCACGCGCCCTGACGCACCTCGATCTCATCGAAGCGCTGCCACCGGAAGATCGCCCAGCTTGCCGCCCAGCACAGCAGGAACAGACCGATGATGCCGAAGCCGAGCAGGTTGAAGCGCGCGCCGAGATCCGCCGCCGCCGACCACAGCCCGCCCCGCAAGCCCAGCTTGTCGCCCAGCAGCGACAGCGTCTCGATCCCGCCGATCACGATCGCGACGAGCGCGGACACCGCCGTGATGGTGATGTTGTAGTAGAGCTTGCGGATCGGCTTCACGAACGCCCATTCGTATGCACCCAGCATCAGGATGCCGTCGGTGGTATCGACCAGCGCCATGCCGCTTGCGAACAACACCGGCAGCACCAGTACCGGCCCGATCGCGAACGTATGGCTCGCCTGCGCGGCCGACAAGCCGAGGATCGCGACCTCGGTCGCTGTGTCGAAGCCAAGCCCGAACAGAAAGCCGAGCGGGGCCATGTGCCAGCTTGTCGACACGAGCCGGAACAACGGCCGAAACAACCGCGCAAGCAACCCGCGCCCGCCGAGCAGGATGTCGAGATCCTCGTCGACATAGACGCCGCCTGCGCGGACATGCTGGAACGTGCGCCATACCGCCCGCAGGATGACGAGGTTCATCGCCGCGATCGTGAACAGGAACCCGGCCGACACGATCGTCGCCACCACGCCGCCGGTCGCTTTCAGCGCCTCGAACCGCGCGAGTGCTGAGGCGGTGAAGGCAATGCCGACCGACGCCAGCAGGATGATCGTACTGTGGCCGATCGCGAACCAGAAACCGACTGTGGCAGGTCGTTTGCCGTCCTGCATCAGCTTGCGCGTGACGTTGTCGATCGCGGCGATGTGGTCGGCGTCGACCGCATGCCGCAGCCCCAGTCCCCACGCCAGCAGCGCGGTACCCAGCATTAGCGGCTGCGCATGGAACAGCGCGAACGCCCATATCCACGCGGTGACGTTTGCCGCGATCAGGAACGCGTAAAGGCCGCCGATCCGGTGGCGGAAGCTTGTCGTATCGATTGGCCGCATCGACCATATCCCCCGGGCGCCGAGCAACGTCGGACAGGGGCGTACCGTCAACGACGGTCGACGCAGCGGACCCGCCGGACGCCCTGCGCCGGACCCACGACACCGATGCGGCCCCCGCCGCTGGTGACGTCGCTCAGACGGACAGGTCCGTGCCACGGCCATCCCCTGGACCAAGGCGAGAGCGACCGGACGCTGGCAGGTCTCCTGGCTCACGGGTCGTCGCGTGCTGCACGAGCCTTCCCAGGCACCTGCACGATATCGTGTCCGGCCCAGTGGCTGCCCCATCCGAAATCGGAGGAGCGATGTGCATCACACTCGCCGCTTACAGTTGCAGGGACAGCCTCGGCTTCAGGAGGAGACCTCCCTTACCGCGTTCCCGTTTTAAGCCCGTTACAGGCACCAGCGCGATCATAAAACCGACGGCTTGACCCGCCGGCTCGCCGACCGCGTAGCCGGATGGGGGAGACAGGGCAAGTTCGAGCGCACGGCGACGCAAGCGGCAGACACGATGATACTCTCTCAAGTGGAGCGCGTGCGAAATCCAAGGTGCAGCTTCTAGGGAAGCGTCGGCAGCAAGACCAACATCCTTAATCATTCCTTTGCATCCACCGAATAAAGCACAGGGCGAGTTCGTGAAGGGCGGTCCGATGGTTTTAGGCGAAGAGCAAGATCAGCCGATTGCGGTGATCATCCCCTGTTATCGAGTGAGCCGTCACATCCTTTCGCTGCTGAACGCTATCGGACGCGAAGTGCGTCACATCATTGTCGTCGATGATTGCTGCCCCGAGCAGACGGGTGAATTGGTTACCGCGCTGTGCCGAGATCCGCGTGTGTGTGTTATAACTCAAACAGACAATCAAGGCGTCGGGGGCGCCGTGATGACTGGGTACCGCCACGCGCTGAAGCTGGGCGCCCGAATCGTCGTAAAACTTGATGGTGACGGCCAGATGGACCCGGGTCTCATCCATCGCTTTGTCGGCCCAATCCAGCAAGGCATGGCCGATTACACTAAGGGCAACCGGTTCACGAACATCGAAGACGTCCGCGTGATGCCCCCCGCTCGTCTATTCGGGAATGCGGGACTCTCATTCTTCACAAAGGCCTCGTCAGGCTATTGGACGCTGTTCGACCCCACCAACGGCTATACCGCAATCCACGCCGCCGTGCTTGAGCGCTTGCCACTCGACAAGATCCAGAAGCGCTACTTCTTTGAATCCGATATGCTGTTTCGACTAAATACCGTGCGCGCCTGCGTAATAGACATCCCGATGACCTCCATCTATGCCGACGAACAAAGTGGCCTTCAGATCGGGCGCGTGCTGGTTCCTTTCCTCAAGGGCAATCTGATCAACGCCTTCAAACGCATCGCTTATAATTATTTCCTCCGCGATTTCAGTATTGCCTCGATACAGCTGCTTATGGGCCTTGTCTTCGTGATCTTCGGCCTGCTGTTCGGGCTGCAGGGTTGGGAGCGTAGCATTGAAACCAACGTGACAGCTAGCACGGGGACGGTGATGTTGGCGGGTCTGCCCGTTATCGTCGGCATGCAGTTGTTGTTGTCGTTTCTGGCATTCGACATCGCTGCGATGCCAAACCGCGCACTTCATCCGCTGCTCGCGCCGCGCAAAGCACCCATGCCGGCTGCAGAACCGAACCTGCACATCGCCAGTGCCGCATAATGCACCTCCGGCACATGATTACGACAAGGCTGGTAGACTTTTGTTACAAACCAGTACGATGGGTCTTCGCCCTGGGACTGATGGGTGTGCTGCCGCTCGTTCTGCTCACGCCGCCACTACAGGTGGCCGACGAACCGCAGCATTTTGAACGCGCTTATCAAATCAGCCGCCTCGATCTGGTCGGCCATGTCAACGGAGATGCGGCTGGAGCGATGCTGCCCACGTCGCTTTCGGACTTGGTACGCCGCTCCCTGGGGACGCTCGCGATTGACTCACCACGACTCATTACGCCACGCCCACTGACCACGACCTTGTCGGGACTCAGCCGCCCGCTTGATCCCGAACGGGTCCGCTTTACCGATTTCAGAGGAGCCGCCCCGTATTCTCCGCTGCCCTATCTTCCGCAAGCCAGCGCGATCGCGTTGGGCCGCCTGTTCGGGATTGGCCCGCTAGCCTTGCTCTACGCCGCGAGATTCGCCAACGCGTTGACCGCGATCGTCCTGCTTGCACTCGCCGTACGAACGGCGCCGATGGCTCGCGCAGCGGTTGCTTTTGCTGGCCTGATGCCGATGGCGCTCTACCAATATGCTTCGGCATCGCCCGATGCGATGACGATCGCATCGGCATTGCTGTTCACCGCGACTGCGATGCGGGCAACCGCTCAGAGCTGGACTGGCCGAACCGCTTTGGCGGCGGCGGTGCTGGGCGCGATCTTCTGTTCGCACAAACCGGTCTATGCACCTATGCTGCTCGCTGGCCTCGCTCCAGTCTTCACGGTCACTGCGCACCGAGTCCGTACCGTCGTTACGATGGGTTTCATCGTTCTGGTCGCGCTCGGAGCAACGGCCGGCTGGTGGTTTGTCGCCAATCGCGGACTGATGCTGACACGAACGCCCGGAACCGATCTCCACGCTCAGATCACATTCGTCTTTGCTCAACCGGTGATGTTCCTACTGATCCTTTTAGCGAATCTGCTTGGCCAAGCGCTCCAGAATTATATCGGAATGGTCGGCGTGATTGGTTGGAGCGCGATGAAGCTTCCGTCCATCTGCTACGGGATAGCGCTGGCTGGAATCGTACTGGCTGTTCTTATCCGTGATCCGCACGAGCCCGCCATGCCTCGGCGCACTGCTGCCTGGCAGTTCCTGCTCGTGGCAAGCGGGGTATTGCTGGTCGAGACCGCGCTATATCTCACTTGGAGCCCGGTGGGCAGCCGCTTCATTGATGGGATACAGGGGCGCTACTTCCTGCCGCTGCTGGGGCCTCCGCTTTTCGCGCTACACACGCTACTGCGCTTGCCCAACGACGAAGATCGATCCAGACGTTATCAGGTCATCGTGCCGGCGCTGGCTGCGGCGCAAATCCTTATATTGAACGTGACCGTCGCTTCGGCTTTTTCGGTATTTTGAGATAAAATCTACATCAGGCGGTTCGGCGAAAGGTCTGGACCGTGATGTCAGGCGGCAGCAGCCGTAAATATGGGAACGAGCGCAGCGATGCAACCAGTGCGCATTTCTCTGCTGCAACGCAGCATCGCACATCGTGCATTTTATAATTCCTCACTGATGCCCACCAGTTCGCCACGGCACCTTTAACCCGGTCGAGAACTCCCAAAGTCTGCAGGGTCGACGCGAAAGAAGTTGGCGAGCAGATCGCGGTCCTTTCCTGCGAGGGTTCTAGGAACACCGTCGCGCACGAACGTTCCGAGAAATCCGTCGCGCCGGCCGATCATGCGGGATAGCGCGGTCAGACTGCTGCCCTTTGCCTTGGCGAGAGCCTGAAGGCGAAACCGTGCATGCTCCGACGATACCGGAGCCACGGGCCGGGCGTTCGCGCTGACGATCACGACGCTAGCTCGTTTGGCGGCGGCAGTCACGGACTGCTCGGTACGGCGCATTTGCCGAACAATCTCGGCCATCTGCTTGCCCGAGCGCGCGAGGTTTTGAAGCTGTTGGTAGTCAGCCGGGGTCCATCCGTAACCGTCGATGTTCATTCGCGTTTCCGATTCCGCGCCCTGTCCTGCCAAAATGCAGAACACTGCCGGGTGTACCTACTACTTTGCTACCGCCCCTGAACGGTTGGAGGCTGCCGGAGGTTCACCGCATCATACTGCTCCAGCAGACGGGTGACTTCCGAAACCACGTGCTCGTACTCGCTACGGTAACGCCCGGTCGCATCATCGGTCGGAACGCCGTCGCGGCCGTCGTGGATGGTGAAACCGTTGTCGATCAACCATATAGCGCCCGCCGCCCGCGAGCGTTGCAGCCTCAGATGCATAGCCCATTGTTCAATAAGTCCCGACGGGACCAGCCGCTCAATTTCACCCATTCCCGGCCGTAGCGTCAATCGAACCGCCGAAGCTATCGCAAACTGCTGAGCCAGCCTACCAACCGAGTGCAGCTTTCGGTAAGACGCGCCATGTGCAACCTCTACACACTCCGGACATCAGCGGCGGAGGTGGCCGCATATTTTGATATCTCCAACGCGGCTGCATCGAACGCGGGCGAGGAAGTCTATCCTGGCGCGCCGGGCTTGGTGGTCCGGGAGGACGCCGGGCAACGCGTTATGCAGTCGATGACTTGGGGCTTCCCGTTGTGCCTGAAGACGATGGCGCCCACCGCGAAGCCGAAGCCCGTCAACAACATCGCCGATTTGGCAAAGCCGATGTGGAAAGGACTGGCCGCACAGCCGCAGTGGCGCTGCCTTATCCCGCTCACGGCCTTCGCCGAAGCCGAGGGGCCGAAGGGCGCCAAGACGCGGACGTGGTTTAGCGTGGTCGATCAACCGCTGTTCGCCTGGGCGGGCTTATGGCGTGACAGCGCAGAATGGGGGGCGGTCTATTCCGGCGTGATGACCGACTGCAACGAGGCGATCCGGCCCGTTCACGATCGCATGCCGGTGCTGCTGCACGCCGACGAATGGGAGCAGTGGTTGCACGGCAGCTTCGACGACGCGCTGACGTTTCAGGCGCGGTGCTTTCCTGATCGGCTGATCTCGATGGAGCGGACGAGAGAACTTTGGGTGAAGCGGAAGGGTTCTATTGAGGCGACGAGCCTGATCTGAATGTCTGAAGGTGGTGGGAAGCTGCCGTTGCAACGTGATCGGCCATCTGTGGTACCACGCCCAATGAGAATTGACCCGTTCAGAAGTGGCAGATAAGATTGAAGGCGTCATCAATGGACGATTGTCTCGTTTGGACGCTGACCATTGGTTTATCGAAATGATGGAAACCGACGCACGAGGTATGCTTGCGTTCGAACCTGTAGAGGATGAAGCTCGCATCAGAGAGGGACTTTGGTCGCTTCAAGCGGTCGACCTCACCGACGCGTCTGGAAACTTCCTCGCATCTGAGGGCGATCTCCGCTTAGCTATGCAACAACTTAACATTGCCTGACCGTATCGCCATCGGCTTCGGTAGCTAACAGGCACAGCCCGGCCTTGCGGGAACGTCCGCAAGTGGTCGACTGCGGAAAGGTCCGCTTTCTCGCTTAATAGCTGCTGACAGGCTTCCGGAGGTTGACACAGGCTTTGGGCTTCGGAACGGCTTGGGGGTAGTGGTGAAGCATTGCTACTATCCTTCGTGACTGTGCTGCGCCATGATCGCGGTGACACTTGTCAGGGAGAGAACGCTATGCCGGTAACAAGAGACGATGTTCGGCACGCGTATCGCCTGCTGCTCGACCGCGAGCCCGAAAATGAGTCGGTGATTGCCCGGCTGATGGACATTCCAAATCCTCGCGCTCTCCGCGAACGTTTTCTTGCGTCACCGGAATACCTGCAAGCAAATTCATCCGCTGAGCATCGCATAGGAGACTATTTTGCGAATCCCGCACAAACAGTTGAAGTTGCGGCATCACCTGCTGAGCGTCGGGCAATGTTCGACCGCATCGGTGAGGCTTGGGCGGCCTTTGGTGAGACGGAGCCTCACTGGTCAGTGCTGGTAGACGATGCATTTCGTCAGCAAAATCTTGCTGCCA
>Ga0265798_10010320_pt1 | contig 11537 bp, 18 predicted proteins | sample P3T30metagenome_FD_192430 | JGI IMG/M metagenome (GOLD analysis project Ga0265798, IMG submission 192430) | Plant litter microbial communities from East Loma Ridge, Irvine, California - P3 T30 | ecosystem: Environmental > Terrestrial > Plant litter > Unclassified | place: USA: California... | reverse complement strand
ATTGGGGATGGTATCCGTTAGGGGATCCATGAGGCGGGTAGCCGGGATGTAGACCTGGTTGTTGGTTGTATGGACTCATTGGCTGATGAGAAGGGGAATATGAAGGTCGACTCGAAGAGCTCGAGACATGTCCAGTGTATGACGCATGATTGAGAGCTGGGGGTGGCCCTTGTCGAGGTGATTGACCTGGGTATGGAGCCTGTTGGGAATGATGAGCTACTTGGCTGGGATGCGGGGCATGTTGAGGGTGATTCGGTGCAGATTGGGGAGCTCTGGTTGCTTGTTGATGCATGGCACGCGCAGAGCCGTTAGTATCCAGCCGAGGAGCATGTGGCTGAGGACGGTTCGGTAGCGAGCTAGCCTGACGTTTAGCGAGCTTGTAGAGGCACTCCTTGCACTGTACGATCAGCTCATACGATCAAACTGGAAACTCAGTCAGCTTACTCTGAAATCGACCTTGTCCCAACTCCGCTTTCTCCGTCCCTCTCGCGCATCCTGCAGATCGTGACATCTCATATGCTGCCACCTCCCACAATCCTCACACGCAACCACATCCTCGTCATCATCCACATTCCATCCAGTCTTTCTGCACACTTCGCACTTCAATTCCCATCGATCGACTTGACTCCCATTCCCACCCTCTCCAGGCGTAGGGGTAACGACGGTGAATCCCTCTTCTCTCCTTTTAGCGCGGTGCTCGCGGTCTTTCTCTGCTTGTTCTGCTTTTTCAGATTCCTCCCTCGCTTTCGCCATGATAGCTTCTTCTCTAGCCAGAGCCCTCTCTTCACGTTCCCGCAATCGACTATCTCGTTCCTGCTCGCGCCGCACATGCTCGGCAGCTTCGCGCTCATGACGAGTTTCCTCATATCGAGTCCGCTCCATTCGTTCCTCCATCTCTCGTTGGGCAGTTTCAGCCCGAAGAGCCTCTTCCTTGGAGAGTTGGATTGTAGCGATTCGAGAAGATCGTTTACGATTTAGGACTGCTTCTTGACGTGCGATGTCTTGTAGTTTCTCGACCAGAACGGCGATGATGGTCGGGCCGACTTGCTTCGTGAGGAGTGTATACAAGGCCTTCTCATCAGGATCTCGAGACTTGGCAAATTGCTCGGGGAACGTCCGCCAGTCGTATAATGTCACGCATACCTGCTTGTCAGCTGCGCCCCGAGAGAAGATTGAAATAAAAGGGCTTACAGCCTCCCACTCGACAAAGCCTTCTGGCAGGTTGTTGGCCTCCTTGACAGCGGCTTTAACTTCGTCTTCCAACTCTCCATCATCTCCGTCTTGGCCTCCATGTTCCTCCAGCTCCTCATCTTCCTGTTTGACAGATCCTCCATCAGATGCGTCGTCCGATTCTTCCTTGGCTACAGAGAGGGCGTCGGAACCAGGCGTAAAGTCATCATCTTTGCCATCCTCATCGTCCATTACTGGCGCAGGCTCCTCTTCGGCATCTTCCAGCTCGGATAGTTCTGATGATGCCGCACTATGGCCATTTCCTTCCGGCTGAACGTCAGTGCGCACTTTTGTAGAGTCGCCGAGACACTCACCTGATCGACGTCCATCTCGTCATTTCCTAACTTGCCGCGACCATTACCATTACTCGCAATCGTGTCGTCGTGTTCCTCCTCGTCCGTCAACTCGCTCAGTTCACTCTCCTCGTCATCGTCGACTGGCTTCTTGCGCTTGTTTCCATTACTGCTTGATCCAGAGGCTCCTTTTGATCCGGAAGCTTTTGCATCAAGCCATTCCTCGGGGACTTGCTGCCACTCTTCTTCAGTATCGCGATTACGTCGACTGGTCCTTGTTCCGCGAGATAGGGAAGCGGGTTTGGTTTCAACTTGCTTGCCCTTGCCTCTCCGAGACGGGGTCTCGGCAGCAGCGACAGTCGGCTTGGTATCTACCGGATTGCCGCGTGTAGACCTGGTCGACCTAGATGTGGAAGGTGTAGCCTCTGCCGCTCCTTTCTTGAGAGCCGCGACAGTAGGTGTGAGGTTTCCGTAGAAGGAAACTTGTGTCCGCCGTCTCGCACCTGATATAGGTTCCTCGACTTTCTCCACTTTTGGAGGTGGTGTATCTTCCCTTTTTGTTGACTGCCGGCCTTTCTTACTTGCAGGTGCTTTTGAGGGTGGGGCCTGACGTTGGCGTTTTTGGGCGCGTTTTGCTTTGAGGGTGGATTTCTTCGGGGGACGAGCAGGTGCAGGCGGACGAGGTGGAAGACGCTGAACCCATAGGCGATTATCTATTCGTCAGCCAAGGGTGTGGGAGTGGAGGATGAACACATACCGTCAAATAGATAATATGTGTTTCCCTCTTTATCCCATCCTACTGGATCTATACGCTATTGGGTCAGCGACTCATCATGACGACTTCATGATGGACATACCCATGAGACGGCATCTTCCTCAGACTTAAGTAAACCCCTAAACCGAGCTGCATCCTCCATCTGAATCTCGCATAGCTCGTACAGTATTTGAACCTGATATCAGCGACCATCCTCTCTCTTCCAAGCCGATCTCGACGACATCTCGAAGAGTGTGCTCACCTTCAGACCTAAGCCCAATGCCGCCCACTCGACGGGTTCCTCGATCGTCCCAAGAACACAAGGACGGGCTCGCTTCTCGTACTGTTTACGGATATGTTCCATAACATTATCCCGCCTGTTTGTCAGCTCCAGTCTCGTTTCGCCACTCAACACCCTGCGGGAAGACGAGTGGTGGTGGGTGACTTACTTGATCTGCCTGTTGTAGGTTAGGGCAAAAAGTAGCTTGACCAGTAAATCTGGGATGACCTGTGTTTCGTCGCCGTCAAAGTCTGCTTCGAGCCTCTGTTGACGTCAGCTTCTAACGATCCAATCGACGCTCCTCAAACACTCGCAGAAACATCCTTGCGTTAGATTTCGCCTAGATCCGGATGGCAGCTGTCATCTGTACTTTTTTCCGAGACGTAGATGGCGGTAGAGGGTAGATATCGGATCGGAAGGATAAAGAAAGAGACTCACGTCTATATCCCAGTCCACCAACCCGAAAGCATCTGAAAATGTCCAGCAAAATTGCGATATTGAAGCCCATCTGTAATCTTGTCGGAGTTTCTGAACGAGTGGGGAAGGAGGTGGGGGAGGTAGAAGTGTGTTGACAGGAGCGACGGCCACTGGAGGGGGAGCACGTCGTGGCATTGACCTATCGTCTGGGATCGGGATCGGGACTGTCCGCCTGAATGATGACCTCTAGTGATGGTGCTGGTCGGCTCGACCAATATTAGCAGCTGTATAACCTATGACGCAACAGAATGCGGGGTCGAGATGAGCCGCTTGAGTAGATTGTTTGTTGATTGCGGGTTTCTCGGTCGAACGGATGCGAGCGATCCCTGCAATCTGACGTATGGAGAAATGACCGAATACCGAGGAGGATATGAGTATGGATAATGCCGATACGGTACTGTACTGTGTGTATGGTGTACAAAAAGTGAGTACCGAGACGCGTTAAAGTGACAAACAGAACAACAACTTCAGGGCAGTGGAAGATCCCTAGTGATGTTCTGCGTATTCTCTTAGTGCACTTCCATTTGTGAGTCAATTAAGCTCAGTGGGAATGCAGAGGAGGTGATGCGAGAGTATTGTACTCAGACATACTATACATGCATGCATGCATCTGTCAGAGTGATATAACAAAGGCTTGGATACAGTCTAATACTTATGTATTCCCTCCATTACAGTGAGCCAGTCTATTTACGGAATCAAATACAACATTGATGGTCGATCTCATCCCACTTTATGGTCGCGTCAGCCTACATCAAGTTTTCTCTCTTCTCTTCCTCATAAACGACTACGACACTCACTCAATTTATAGACCGAGGAAACCCATCAAACTACACACATCAACAAAATGTCAGACCAAGGATCCCCACCAGCAGCCCCACCCGCAGAGGTCAAGCCCAAGGCCGATGGTGAGTCTATCTTTACTTCGACATGGAGGAGGGGATGGTACTAACAACAATAGACAACACGTTAAACATCAAGATTGTTTCCACTGATGGATCCGAAGTGTTCTTCAAGATCAAGAAGACAACAAAGCTCAACAAACTAAAGGTGAGTTTTGCAATTTGGCGTCCCCCGTGGCGTGGTCTTGAGAAGATTCAGTCACTTGGCGCTGGGAGGGCCGAGTGACGAGAATGATATGGGTATTGCATGAATAGAACGCTGACTCTCTCAGAACGCCTATGCCGACCGAGTTGGTGCCGAAGTTGGAGCTATCCGGTAAGTTATCCATGTCAAGACGGAATGACAATGCTGATGGACAGATTGCTGTTTGACGGTCAACGAATCACAGAAGACCAAACTGCCTCGGATCTCGAACTAGAGGATGGTGATGCCCTTGAGGTGTTGCTCGAACGTAAGCTCAACCGCCTGGTGCAAGCCTACAGTCTGATTGCGCCCTTGCTGACATTTTGCAGAGGTCGGTGGCTGTTAGGTGGTATCGCGGGGATGTTATCGAGCATGTGAAGGTGTCCATCCAAAGACATAGGTAGACAATATTTCGTTGTAAAGGGAACGAGATGCTTTCATACCGAAGAAACGGAGGGCCATTCGCCGCTGAAAGACGTGTTTCAGACCGCGGAACAGCTTACAAGTTGCTGATGTTCTTGAGCTTGCGGACTAGACTATCGATTGACATAAATTATCGGAATATCTCCGCTGATCAGGCCCCTGGCAAATAAGGTTGGGCGGTGTTGAATGATCGATGCGACATCGATCAATCAACGTCAACAACGTTGGTCAACCCCACATACTTAATCAACATCATCAGGCTCATATCTTCTCTATCTTTCTCCATTCTTTCTCTCTTAGACATCCACAACTTCATACCACCTACACTACACCAGTACGTACATCACCCCTCACTCTCGCTTGGATCCCTTGACCCAACCGTACGATCAAGTACTGACTCGAAAGCAGCCTCAGATCCAAACCTTTAACATGATCCCCATCATCAAACTACTTCCACTCTTCGCTCTCCTTGCGAGCTTGGCCAACGCCTCGATAGACGCTCGGGCCGACAATCTGGACGACATGAAAGGACAAACCCAGGGATACGACCAAACACTTAATGCAGATGTCGACCAGTCCGAGTATCAACAACGGCGATCAGTAGGCGATCAACTTGCTAAAGACATCAAAGAAGATCCTTCCTACTGTGGACCTGCCGGTAGTCCTGTGAGTTCTCAGTTGACACCACTTCGTGCTCATCTGATGTTCAGCATTGCGATGTCCTTCAACCCCATAACGCTTTCCCCATCCATGATCACGATCACGACGAGCTTCATGCTCGAGACAGCGCTGGCGACTCAAAGTTTGGCAGCGCGAACCGCGCCAAGGGCTGGAAGCGTGAGGATGCTGCAGATCTTGAAGCAATGATGACCGACGCCGAGAAAGGTGAAGAAGCATCAGACAGCCAAAGCGGAAACGAAATGCACGACAACAACCCTCTCCGAGCTCGAGACAGGGCTGGTAACTCCAAATTCGGAAGCAGTAACCGTGCGAAGGGCTGGAAACGCGAGGATGGATCGGACGACCTCGAAGCAATGACGAAAGGGGACGGATCTTCGGATCGAGAAAACGGGGATGGGATGGGAGACGAATCCATGGGTGACGCTAAAGTCGGAAGCGCAAACCGAGCCAAGGGGTGGAAACGAGATGACGACGAGCGTGACGAGTCTATGGGTGACGCTAAATTCGGAAGCGCAAACCGAGCCAAGGGGTGGAAACGAGACGAAGACGAGGGTGAAGATACCGGCGACTCGAAATTCGGCAGTGCAAACAGAGCTAAGGGTTGGAAGCGAGAGGAGGGGGAAGAAGATGTGGGGGACATGAAATTTGGAAGTGCAAACAGAGCTAAGGGGTTGAAGCGAGAGGAGGAAGAGGAAGATACGGGGGATATGAAGTTTGGGAGTGGAAATCGGGCTAAGGGTTGGTAGATGGGCTGTATCGTAGTGTGGTTTGTTATCTGATTTCGATGTGCTTTATAATCTGTCTCCATGTACATATGTTTGGGGTCTCGTCAGCGAGGTTGCTTGACTGATGTGATGTTCAGGAAGAAGTATCGATCAACGCCCTTCCCCTAGATTGACGACCGACCTTATCTTTTGATCTGACTGACCACATTATCGTTCCTCTGGTCATTCACAGCGATGTCAGTCCCCAGCTCCCGCCCCAGCAATTCCTTGAACCCTCCACTCAACCGTACCGAGCCCACCAATACGGCTCGAAATCGTACTCGAAACCGGACTCGCAGGCGTCAACCTGTTCAACGCCAGGCCACCGATCCGCCTGCTCGCCGGCCACACGCCAGTCATTCTGATCACAGTACCCCTTCGCCAGTCCCAACCATATCAGTCCCTAGCTCTCGCCCCCACAAGGCTTTAAACCCTCCCGTCAACCGTACTGAGCCCACCAATACGGCCCGAAATCGTCCCCGAAACCGGACTCGCAGACGTCGACCTGTTCAACGCCAGGCCACGGATCCGCCTGCTCGCCGCCCACACGCCAGTCGTTCAGGTCACAGGTCTTCTTCCATTTCCAACTACCATCTGCAGAATGGTGATTCACCATACCAGCCATACGCGGCTCCCCAAGTCCCCTCGATCCCTCAGCCGAGCGACCCTCCGCCGAACGATCTACTTTCGAGGCCCACCTTATTGTGGACTTCATACCCCAGCAGACCCCCGCATCACGCAATCCCGAATAACGGTCCCGTCGAGGCAGCCTCATACGGGTACGGGATGTACGGCCCCGCCGAGCCTTCGGGCACCTGTGTGCCATACAATCCGAACCCCTTCGGCAACTCCCACATAGTCTTGGACAATCCAAACGCTGGCCCCTCGGCGATCATTCCGGCCTCGTCTTATCGATTCGCCAACTATCAGGCCCAGAGAGACGCTGCTTACCAGTCACAACCTTATCCCTATGGCCCCAATCCATTCCCCCACGCCCACGCCCCTCACTACGCCCACGCCCCTCACTACGCCCACCTTCACAGCCAGGCGATGTCGATGCAGTCACAGCACCACCACTCTCAGGCTCTACGCGCCTCGTATCTCCGCCGTCGACCGAGTCTGCTGGAACAGAGGGTCTTCTATTGGGATGATCGCGGACGTTCGATAATACCAGATCAGCAGGCTGAGATTCTAGTGAAAGCGATCTCGATAGCTCACCGGCTTGTCTTCTCGCAAAGGTCTCTCCAGATTCTCTCACGAATTCTCGGTGGAAGCTCCCACTACGGGCCCATCGGCAACGGCCATGGCGACGCCCGCATCGCATCGATTCTCGAGCTTGCGGTTGAAAGGGACGGGAGGTATGTCATCGTAGATCGCGAGACGCGTCAGTCCGGGCTGACTCTCAACAATGACCCATGTGTGCTGAGAGTCAATGCAACGGTGAGTCATACTATTGTCCTACGGATGTCAGTTGACGTATAAAAGCTGGTCAAACAAGCGACCCGAGGCCGCGACCAATCGAAAATCCGGCTTCACATCTTCTATCTCGCTTCAGTGTTGGCGCACTTGTTGTGTCGCAGCATCCAAATCGGGGTCGGGATTCGAAGCACGCAAGACATAGCTGGATGGGAGAGGCAATTCTTCGGAGGCAGGATCAAGAGGATCGCGGCATTACCCGGACTCTGGGGAGCTATCGAGGTAGGGCCCTTGAATGAGGGGATTTCATCTGATGAATAGGGAGAGTTAGAGCATTTGAGAGTCGTGTTTGATGATTCCTATGGTTGGCCGGCCTCCGTGATTCTACCCGGAGCTACCATAGAGCGATTATTCGAGGGTTCGTCATCGTCGATTTCGCCCAGAAGTTGCTGACAGGTGTAGGCTGTCCTGGCTGGGAACGGAGCCTGCCGCTGGGCATACACCCGGATGCTATCTTACGAGGACAACATGAACGAGAACTCCCTTTCGGCGAAGTGTCGGTGGACAGAGAGGATCGGCCTGAGAACCGTACTCCGCCAGCCCAAATGAGGGGTTGGATTCGGGACATAGGTGATGTCATCGCCGATCCTCGGGGATGGGAGCTAGTTGCAGGTTACGGAATACGGCAGTGGGACAAACTCAGAGGACGATGGGTGCATGCCGAGTAGAATGTAGATTAGTCAGAGAGAGGTAGCATGTCATGGGTGTGGAGGGTAGATGAGCCAACGATGCGCTATCGCCTTCAAACGTCCTTACCGTCTTTCAAGCCCATCCTTCTGCTGCTGTTCCTACTGTAGTTGTGGAAGCCTCGTGATCGTTCTTCTTATCGAAACTTGAAGATATCTTGTGTATTGCATGATATCTGGACGTGACTGCGAAGCGTTGATCCAACGCTCACCTGATTTATGCCGCCGCATCCCGTGAGCTTCCTCTCTCCTCATTCCACTCCGACAGATACCCACATACCTGTTCCTTGTACCTTTCCTGCCATGGACAAGTGCCCATTCCCTGCCTCACCAAAACAATCAGGCGACTACGAAAGACCGTCGCCAGGTCTGCTGGACCAGCGCGTCTTCTATTTCGATCAAATCGGATCCGAACGTCTTGAAGGTCCACAAGTCAGCGTCCTCGTGGATGCTATAGCAATAGCCCACCGGCTTCTCTTTTCACCCAGGTCGCTTCAAATCCTGTACGACTCCCTCCATCGGGCCCTTGAATCGGAGATGATGTTCCACAAGGGATGGAAAGTGGGTTTCAACCCCCTCATTGCACCAAGTCTCCACGCATTCTCAGTCAAAGACGATATGCACGTCATACTAGATCGCAGGACGCATCAGGATGGTTATGTAAGGATTGGTGAGCCTAGAGGTCTGAGGATCAGTGCTACGGTGAGTGTTGTCGGGGTATCTGTTGGATAAGCGTTGATGATACAGTTGGTCGGAGAGACGATAAAAGCCGCGAAACAGCCTGCCACGAAATACCATATCCACTTGTTTTTCCTCGCTACAGCGCTGGCACACCTTATCTGTCGTAGCATCCGCTTGACTCTCGTAGGACCTGGACACATAGGAGACTGGACATGGGAGGTCAAATACTTTGGAGGGCGTGTTGAGCGTATATTGGCCCCGAACCCATACACAAGGGTAAGTATCGAACGAAAGGGTGGACTGATGAAAAGGGTGAAATTGCATCCTTAGTGGTTGCCAACCACGACGAGACCAAGGACATTTCTTTTGTTTTGTCGCCGGGACTTCTACAAAACTTGGTCGAAGGTATTTACTTTGTCAGCGTCTGAAATTAGCTTACATTGGCAAGGCCAGGAAGGGTGGGAGGTGCATCTGCCGTTGAAGGCTCACATCAATCGATACGTCCGGGGTCGACACCGCGATCAAGTTCGATTCCAAGAATCGAGACAGGAGGAGGAGACATACGAAGTGGATTGTTACCTGCGGTCAGGGGTGTTTCGCTAGAAGTTCGGATGTGCGGGACGGGAGACTGTCGGAACCGATATGTATAGACAGCGAGATTAGTACCATGCGATGATGCAGTGCTTGAAATTAGATCGACATTGGTCTGATATCATGGACGTCCATATTCTAGAGCCATCTCCCGCTCACTTCCGCTGTCTTGAAAGGGTCAGATTAGTCAAGTAGCGTCAAGATCAGCAACAACACTAATACCAAGTAGTTACATAAAAAGAGCCATCTCTAAGCGGTCTTGCCATCCTCCAAGCCCATCTTCTGCAGCCTCTCGCCGACAACACCGATATCCTTGTCTTTTGCTGCCTCGGCGTATCCGGCCTCTCGGACCCTAACACCACTGATGGCCTGCTGCTTGCCCTTTGCACTCTCAGTAACGCCTTCGCTAGCTGGGACGACTTTGGCTGATTCGGGATGGGGTTCGACATAGTTCTTTTCGTTGTTTGCAATCTGTTCTTCCAGAACCTTGAGGCCACATGCAGCGGCGACGAGACCGAGGAAGGGAGGTGATGGGTTGAGTGGTCTTGAGCAGAATTCGGGATGAGCTTGTAATCCGACGAAGTATGGGTGGTCTATATCATCAGCTCTGGTACACGATGGAACAATGATCGTACCGTCTAATTCGAGCATCTGCATTCGCTCCCCACGTTCGTCTTTACCGATGAACCTCAGGTTGCCCTTTGATTCAAGCTCCTCGACATACTTTGGCTCGACCTCGTATCGATGCCTATGCCTCTCCCAGGCAACTTCCTTTGAACCATACAATCTCCGTAATTTCGATTGCTCAGTCTTGGGCTCGAACAATGTAGGACGTAGACCTAGTCGCATAGTACCCCCCATGTGGGTCTTTGAGATTTCGGGCATGAAGCAGATGACCTTGTGTGGTGCATCTGGCATGAGCTCAGCGGAATGTGCTCCTGAGTTGTTAGCTTGCACGAAGCCTCCAAGGCATTGAAGCTCACCCTCGAGACCACAGACGTTTCGTGCCCATTCGATGACGGCGATCTGGAAACCTAGACAGATACCCAAGTATGGGACTTTCTGTTCTCGGGCCCACTTGGCAGCAGAAATCATACCCTCGGTACCTCTCAATCCGAAACCACCGGGAACAATGATACCCCTGAAATCAGCTTTCATGCTTTGCATATCGCGATTGAACTCACTTGGCGGAGCAAAGAGCTCTCCAGGCATTGTGGTATCGGACCGGGTCTTGCGTCGACATTTCCTTTTCTAGATCCGACGAGTCTACCCACTATGTCATCAGATTCTCCCTTTTACGGTTCGACAGGAAGACGAAATGGTTTGACGTGAGATGTTGCGGGACGGGCCAGACGCTGTGCGAAGAATCGTTGTGCAATGAGGCTTCGGACTTGGGGAGGGGAGGGGTTTCACGAGATCACATACCTGAAGATCCAACTTCTGTCCACATCGCATAGAGGCGTGCTCAAGAGCCTTGACCACACTCATGTAGGAATCTTGTAGCGAGGTGTATTTACCAATAAGGACAATAGAGACGGTGTCAAAGAGTCGCTCTTGACTAATTGGTCAGCCGGCCCCATGTTCTATCTTAAATTGAACGCACCCGCTGGTCAAAGCTTTCCATCGCATCGAAAGGTTGTCTCCAGACTGCTTCAATTCCTTGGTGATTTTGACCGAACCCAAATCCAGCTTCTTGGCCAAGAAATCAATCAAACCCTGGTCTTTCATTAGGAGTGGGACGTGGTATGTCGAAGAAACGTTGTGGACACCCATGACCTGTTGGGGAGTGACGTGACAGAACATCGAGACCTTTTGCATGGTAGCAGTCAATAGTGGTTCCTCACATCGACAAGCGATCTATTCATTAGCTAGACCTCAAGCTCATTAGAAGAAGACTGACCAAGTCGGGTAAAAGACCGAGACCTCGTAGATCCCTAACACCAGCCTGTGTAGGTTTTGTCTTCTGCTCTCCACCAACGACGGGAATGAGGGAAACGTAGATGAGGGCAAAGTTCTCTGGACCGACTCGGAATTGGAATTGTCGCATAGCCTCGATGAAAGGGGCAGACTCGATATCACCAACGGTTCCACCAAGCTACATCATCAGCTGCAATCGCA
>Ga0265798_10010319_pt1 | contig 11537 bp, 8 predicted proteins | sample P3T30metagenome_FD_192430 | JGI IMG/M metagenome (GOLD analysis project Ga0265798, IMG submission 192430) | Plant litter microbial communities from East Loma Ridge, Irvine, California - P3 T30 | ecosystem: Environmental > Terrestrial > Plant litter > Unclassified | place: USA: California... | reverse complement strand
TGTGTGTCGAGTCGGCATTATTTTTCCTGCAGCGGGTGAAGATTCAGATTGATTGATGACAAGTTGATGTCGACGAAGAAATGTCCATCATCTCGGCGTTGTGACTCTGAACAGCAGGTCCGCTCGCGATCCGCGGCGTGTAGGGTTCAACCCTGCCGCATTAAGCGAGCGGAAACGCCCTCAGGTACGAGAGACCATAGGACTCGGAGAGTTACCGTCATCTGTCTTACATGTGGTCAACGCAATGTTGGGCCGGGGCGTATGGCGCGCATGTGGTGTTGGTTTCAGAGTTGCTGAGGACCAAGAAACAATGGAAATGTTGGTAACCATTTTGTGGTTGCCGATACCGCGCTGTGTATGCAGAGGCTTGCGGAGTTCGAAACGCAGCGGGAAGAAATGCCAAGGCAATGTCTGATGCGCGGTGGAAGGTGCGATCGGTTGTCTCAGAACATGCAGGTCGACAGGATGGCCTGGAAACAGACTTTGCAAATAACAATGCAGATTATCATCACCTGAGAGCTTGTCATTCATGAACATACCGGTTTTCTAGTCGACCTCACTATCTCCAAGTGCGCTGGCCTATCACGGCGAGGCACGCAGCTCACTCATCTCTCCAAGCAGGGATAACAATATACCGACGTTTTAAGTTGACCAGTGACGGATCGGTCGACGGACATCCGATTGAAGCACCGCAGCCGGGGTGTGGCTGTTCACTTGCGGTGCGTGTGTGTGTCCCCAAGCAGGGGTGTTTTGGCGAAGTTGAACTCGTGATCAGAGCTTCGCGTACCTGATTAGCGGCTGTACCACGCATGCGTGTGTTTCAGGAGGTTGTTAGATAGCACGGCGCGGGAGGGCGAGAGTCAGCATCGTCGAGAACCTGCAGACGACGACCCAGGCGCAGGGCGAGATTTGAAGCAGAGTTCCTGCGAGGGACCAATTGACTCGTGGCGTTGGTGGTGGTCGCCCAGACGCGCAAGGATGCCCATGCAGGCGATGGATTCGGAATTGAACAGCTGCACGTTGATCTGGAAAAGCTCCTAGTCGCGCTTCTCCTGCGTCGACGAACAATGTCGATGCTCGTCTCCTTTCAGCGTCTGGCTGAGCGCAGCTGAGTGTTGGGCATCGGCATCATATCACTTCGTTGCTGCACTGTGTTGTCACGCCTGTTCAAGTCTCAGCACGATCACCAGTGCTAACCTAGGCCGAGCGATCTTTTTGGCTTCGTGCTTCACCAACACCGTTTGGTGACGATCAGAGAACCCCTGAAGCAGCCACGAGACTCCACACGACCCTACCGACGCAGTTTGAACGACTGGATTCCTGCGCGTCCCTACTAGTACCATGCGCCTGCCTTGGTCGTAACCGTGACCCCAGATTAGAACAGAATAAGGTTGCCGTCCCTGCCGCACCTGCGTGCAGCCAGTTGCTCAAGCCGCAAGCGAAGCCTCAACAGCTGTACATGACCCGTGTGCAGCGCGAGAGCAGTCGGAGCATGTTCCTGTGGCCATGTACGCCCCGCCCAGCATGCAGCAAATGATACCCGACAGCGACGAGCGGCCGTCGACACCCACAGGCTCCTCGCGGACGTACAAACAGCAGAGCGCGCCCATGCGAGCCCTCAACACGAATCAGCCCAAGCAGGAGACCTTCTTCGACGATGCCACGCCCGTAGACAGCGCCAGGGCAGACGGCACCGCGCGGAACCAGCTGCGCGACTCGCGCGACTCGCACGACCTGTCCTTTGGGGGAGCCACCGTGAGGGACTCGGTGGTAGACAACATGCTGCTCTCGCTGGACCAGTTCTCGACGGGGCATATGTTCGGCGGCGCGTCCAGCCAGCAGTACGTCCAGTACGGCGAGGACGACTCCTCCTTTCTGCGCGACAACTCCTACCGCCCACCGGGCAGCCGTCACCGCGGCCACACGCATACGTCGTCGCGCTCCTCCGACTACGACCTGCACCCGGAGGAGTCCCTGCGATACACGGCGACCCCGTCCCGCGCCCGGCGGAGCAACTCGAGCAACACGGTCGGGCTGCCCATGAGCCGGAAGGGCAGCGTGCGGCAAAACAACACGCCGTACGGGCAGTATCAGCAGCTGGCCGGGCACGCGAGGGGCGCCGGCAAGAAGAGTAGCAAGGGCAGCGGCTCGTCAAGCATGGACTTTGGGCAGGCGGGCGTGCTGGGCAACCACCGCCTGGGCTTCGGGAAGCGCTCGGCCAGCTTCGACCACAGCACAGTTGGCGACCGCACGCGGGTGGTGCCGGTGAAGGTCGAGTCCGTCCTGGATAGGGGCCGGGTCGCCTACCAGAACTACGCCGATGACTACGACGCGGCGCCCGAGCCCACCATACCGGGCGGCCCACGCAGAGCTGCGCAACAAGAGCTTCCCCAGTCGCCGCTCTTCCCTCCACAGCCCAGCTACGCCGCCCCGCAGGTCCCGGAGCCGCGGCGCCGGGGCAGCATGCGCTCCAACACCAGCTACAAGACGCTGCGCAAGAACAAGAGTACGGTCGAGCCGGACATGCGGGCGCAGGCGCAGGAGTTTGTGAATGCGAGCACCCTGCGCGACCTGCCGCCCGTGCCCTCGATACCAGACCCGTCCGCGCCATCACCCAACGTGAGCACGCGCAAGGCACCGTACCCACCGCAAATGCCTTCGGCAGCACCCAAGGAGCGTCCGGGCTTCTTCCGGCGCGTCTTTGGGGGGAGCTCGACCAAGTCGCAGCCACACCTCTCGAGTGCACCCACCACCGCGCATGCGCCACTGCCAGAGTCACCCGCGGCCAAGCAGAAACTGCCAGACATCGATTCCATATATTCCCAAGCGCGGCCTCGGACGACGCCAAGCAACAGCAGCCACATTGCTACACAGATCAAGGCCTCGTCGAGGGGCCAAACCGCTGCGTCTCAGTCGCAGAGAGATCTCCTACCCCCTGTGCCGCCAGTTTTAGCCAAGAAGCCCTCATCATTCTTCAGGCGCCGAAAGAAGTCCATGTCCGAGAACACCAAGCCTCCCGTCATGGCACTCGACTTCACTCCGCCATCCAAACCAATACTACCCTCGCACCCCAGTCCCGGCGCCAGCAGTCTGCGCAAGGTTATGAACCCCTACCTCGACGGCGGCCGCAATGGCGACAAGTTCTACGAATCTCGAGAAGACCAGCCGTCAGACGATGCGGCAAACGGCGAGCGGCCCCACGGCTTTTCACCCGGCTACCGGCCGCATAGGGACGCGACTGTGCGCACGGTGAATGCGAATTCGCGTGGCGGCGACCACACACCACCGTCTGCGAGGAGCCAGCACGTCAAGGTCACGCACCTCGCGAGTCCTGACAGTCCAACGAAGATGAAGCTCAAGGTCAAGAAAGGCAAGGCAGTCGCCCCTACGCCGCGAGAAGACACGTTCCTTGCAGACAGCAGCAGCTGCAACGAAGACCGCAGTGGTCGTGCGTCCCCGACAGGTGAGCGCAGCGGCGCGGACGAAGCGCGCAGACCCAGCACCTGTCCCACTTCTTCCTCAGCTCATCAGTCTGAGTCGGAAAGCAAGAGCGATCCGGAGCTACTGTTCCCCATGCCGCCCAACCAGCCGAGGAAATCTTCACTGGGCACGTCAACCACACAATCCGCGTCTGAAGTGGAGGACGAGGGCTGGCTTGTTGCGCCCAGGACTACTAAGGTCACGAGTCGAGAGCCCAGTCCGGCCGCGAAGCGCGTTTGGCTCGACACCACGACAGACAACGATGTTGCCGACGACCTCAATCTGCCCTTGGAAGGTGCTCGCTCGTCCCAGAAGTCGCTCGTCAAGTCGCCAGATGAGAACTCTCCCATATCTCCAAACGATGTCTTCCACTCTGCGACGAGTCTACCTATAGTGCAGGTCGAAAGCCGGGATGCCGACAATATGCCATCTATCGTGGAGGACCGCTTGCAGCACACCGAGCCCACCGATTTGGATAGAGAGCGCGCTCTGCAGATCTTCATTGGCGACGACTCCTCCATACAGAAGGCGCAGGCAGCTACGGTTCTGGGTGATGTCACTCTTCAAGGCACACGCACACGCAAGGCCTTTATGGATCTGTTCGACTGGGCTGGTTTTAACATACTAGGCGCCATGCGAGACATGTGCGGCAAACTCGTACTGAAAGCCGAAACCCAGCAAGTCGACCGCATCCTCATGAGTCTGTCTGAGAGGTGGTGTGAGTGCAATCCAAACCACGGCTTCAAGGCTGTCGATGTGGTGCACACCATCTGCTACTCGATTCTATTGCTAAACACCGATCTTCACATGGCTGAAATCGAGTCTCGCATGACGCGCAGTCAGTTTGTCCGAAACACACTCCCTACCGTCGTCCGCGTGTGCCAAGACGCTGTCAAGTCTGCTGAAGGAGAGACCCTACGCCCGCAATCGACCCACTTCCGCAGACCGTCTTTGCCATGGAACGACAAGTCAGAGCCGGTTTCGCCAACTGCCGATATCGGGCTTTTCCCAACTGAGACAACCGAGGAGACTGCAGAAAGTAAGAGGTCGAGAAGTCGCTTGTCCCTCAGGCCACCAGTGAGGAACAATTCAGAAGGTGTCGACTCTGTCACCTCCGAGGCGAACATGTTGGTGAATGCCCCATATAACGGCCCAATGCGAGGTTGGGAATTCCAGATCGAGATCGTTTTGAAGGACTTTTACGATGCGATCCGCAAGCAGCGTCTACCTCTCCATGGTGCGCCGGCGGCAGCGCTACATCCACAGCAATCGTCGAATAACCTGTCAGTGAGTGGTATGCTACGCCGTACGCCAAGCATGCTCAGCAAAGCTCCATCGGACAATGCGAGCTATCGTGGGCGATCACAAGGCGAATTCCGAAGTGTGGGTAATCGCTGGACCTCTAAGAATCGGTCGAGGCAGAAGTTGTACCCTTCATCTACCGTCGCCTCCAGTCGTACCAGCCTAGACGATGGCTCTGTATGGAGCCCCGCTGGTTCAAGTACCTGGAGCCGATACTCATACGGCAAGACTGGCACCTCCATGTCGATGGATTCTCTCGGCTCGCACTTCCAGACTGGAGACTACCAGCAAGCCATCGGTTTCGCAAATGCGCTGAGTCAAGCTATCATTCGCGAGGAAGGCATGACCATTGCCAGCGATGAGGAGTTTGCGCGTGTGGCTCCGCTTATGGAAGACGAGACTCTAGAGCTCGTAGGTGCGCCATGGGCAAAGGAGGGTATCATGAAGCACAAGCATCATCTAGATGTTGCGGGTAAAAAGGCAAAGGATCGCGCTTGGACTGAATGCTTTGCTGTCGTGGAGAAAGGCTCCATGCGCCTGTTCTCCTTCAGCATGAACTCCAAATCGGTGCGGAACAAGAACAAGGTTCGGCCATCCGCTGGTACCGTTGTTGGTGGTGGCAACTGGATGGACAACGCAGAAGCACTCGACAGCTGGCCGCTTCGACAAACCATAGCCAGCGCACTGCCACCTCCAGGATACTCCAAAACACGGCCTCATGTGCTTGCGCTATCGCTTCCAAATGGTGCAGTCCATCTCTTCCAGGTTGGAACGCCAGACATTGTCCGCGAGTTCGTCATGACCATCAATTACTGGTCTGCGCGACTGTCCAAGGAGCCATTGATGGGTGGTGTCAGCAGCATGGAATACGGCTGGGGCGAGAACGTCATCAATCCTGCGCTCATACGACAGGACAGCTCGCCATCAGTGCAAGGCCACATGCCCCGTCCAAGTGTGACCAGCTCGCTGCGTAGCTCCATGGACCATGCCACAGGCACACCCAAGGCTAGACTCCCGGGTGATAAGATCAACCTCAATGACTGGACGCCGCCCACTTGTAGCATGATGGCTAGCACCCTCATGGAGGTGGACCAGCTGAGAGCCTTGTCCAACTACGTCAAAAACATCGAGGGCGAGTTAGGCTATCACAATGAATTGAGGGCTCCTTTGCTCATTGCTGTAAGTTTGAGCATTTATTGGTGCTTGAGCGTATGCTAACGATACACCAGTTCTCTCCTCGGCACCCCAACGCAGCCAGGGCCCATGCCAACTGGGAGCGCAAATCCCAATATCTCCTCCGCGAAATTGTCAAGTTCCGCACCTACATCGACACCCTCTCAGCCGCGCAGATCCAGAAGCAAAAGATCTACGCTGAGCGCGAGGCCGCTGAAGAGAAAGAAGTAGCAGCCGAAAAGGAAGCTGCGCAGGCTACTGGTGTTGATGGTGCGAGCAAGCATATCCCCACTTCCGCATGATCACTTTTCTCTCTCTTTCCCTCTTCTCATCTGTTTTAACATGGCGTTGTACTGACGAGATGTTCTTTTTTTGGTTTTGCAGGTCTCACGCCTCTTCGGCGCACGATGCGGCATTTACGTCTTCTTCATTCTTCGAAGCCGAGTTTGAGGCAGCGGCCTCATTCTGTGGCTTGAGTAATGATATTTGTTGTAATACTCCTGCTCTTCTTCACTTTTTATGCTTTGCGACGAATTGGCATGTTACGATTTTTTTTTATTATCGTTTTCTTTGTTTCTTGATACGACAGCAGGACGGGGATTCGTTGGGGATTAGAGACATTCTTGGGGCGCGAGATGAAAGGAAGCGCTTGCATTTTGCATTTCTGAGAGTGGAAGAGGAGACATAGGGCCGACTCTATACATTATACCCCGGATTCGAATACATAAGTTAATTCACTTGTTAACTTACTATTTAACTTTTTATTCCCAGCTGGGATCGTGTGTGTCTTGGTGCTCCAACGTCATGCCGTACGTCTAACGATGCTGTTCTCGTCTCTGCACTGCATGACAGCTGTGTTCAGCTTCAACAGCCACAAGCTGGTGCGGTGCAGTCCAACGTGTCTACCGCTTCCACGTCCATGACTAACGTTCGACGACGTACGCTGTAATCGCTCAGCTCGACGCACAAAGTCTATCTACATGCATGCACATTTCCTCCAAGTATCAAAGCCCATTGCGCCTGAACACATCTTGCCCGTCGTCAACTCCATACTCTCGCGTCCAATCACTCTGGTCGCTGGATGTTCGCGACGCAAGCCACATCTTCGGGCTAGAACACTCTAGCGCCAAAATTATCAACACCGCGAAGTTGACGCATCGAGAGCTTGGGCCCGTGGTGTACATACCTACGCGATGGGGGTGTCGCGTAGATGCATGATTGATGGATTGGGGAAGCTGAGATGCGGGATTGGGAATAAGGACATGGGTTAGTGATGTGCGATTGGGGAGGGGTGAGGCTGCATGTGCGTCTTTACCGCTTTAGTTGTACTGTCAGCGTGTGTTTCCCGTATGGCCCGTTGTGTAACGTGCACGACCCATTGCTTCGCTTGAAAAAGTGCTGGTCACGACCCTTCGAGGTGTGCCAGCGGTTCGGCATCCCCGTTGTCGCGTAGTGTCCCACGTTGGGTTGGATTGCACGGCCACGTTTTGTGCTGGATTGGGAAGAGGGTTTTTTTTGGGGGATGAGGGATTGGAGGAGGGATTGGAGGAGGGATGGGCGAATTGGGGGCGAGATGAGGGAAGGGATGAGGAACGGGGATGGTGGCGTGCAGATGGGGAGGGTGGGGGAAATGAATTGGGTGAAGTGTCTTGAATGGGAGTCAGCAATTGGGAATCGTGGGTGTTTGATGATTGCTGTGTGTATTCGACTGTTTGGTCTATCGTGGCTCAAGTCGACTGAAGCGTGCGTGTGTGGTACGACTACCAGAAGCAGAGTTATGGCGTTGTGAAGACATGCGCCCGCAACGCCATGGACCCACATTCTATACCCTTTCTCTTCACTCCCACGCGCGCGCCGTGTACAAGGTTCCGTGCCGACAACATTTCTTTTCCCTTTTCTTATCTCCGTCTGCCCTGTAGCCCCTGAAGTTCACAAACAAGACGCTCTAAAACTGATATATCTCGAAGAAGCGACGGGCGGGAGATCAACACGCGTCTTGCCCTCTTCGACCTCAGATTGTCCGGAAGCACGCTCAAGCGAACGGCTACAACGGGGCCAGATCCTAGTCTTGCAGCTCGGTTGTTGTCATCTTTCAGCCTTGAGAACCCCGCCTACCTTCCTAGCTTGCCCGAATCTTCGACGCAGACGTGCCGTTGTGTGTCAGCCGCAAGATCAGACGACTTTGTCTATGTACAGCTTGTGTATTGTCGACTCGACCTGAAAACTCTTCCTCCGCCACTTGCGACCCTCGCATTGACATCATAACGAGGGAATCACGGCCGCATACATCACCTCTTGATTCCGGTCTCCGGCTTTGTACGCGCGTGCTACCACACCACCTAGCTCCACGCCTCACCAGCAACTACAATCATTATGTCGTACTATCCAGGACAACAGTATCACGGTGGCAATAACTACGGCCCGCCTCCACCGCAGCAGCCGCAGTACGGTGCACCTCCGCCACAGCAGAATTATGGCGCTCCGTGAGTTCTTTGAGGCTTGAAGCTTGAGAGAAGCTGACATGATGAAGACCACCACAGCAAGGATACGGACAACCGCAGTACAACAACTACGGGCAACCGACGCCCCCACCACAGCAGTACGGATACAACCAGGTGCGTGTTGGAGATATCGGCATCAAGTCGGTGTGGATATAGTAAGCTGGGATATGCTGACATTGGCACAGGGACCACCACCACCACAGCAGTATGGAAACTATGGCCCGCCTCCGCCCCAACAAGGGCAGCCTCCTCGACCAAGTAAGAACCATTAAGCCGGTAGAAAGACATGCAAGCTAACAGGCGGACCAGTGATGCCCACGGCAAACAGCAATGCATGGACACACGGCAACCAAGGTGCACCACCTCCACCACCACAGGGCGCACAGCAATTCGGCCACGGCGCGCCCAACGGCTACTCCTTCCAGTACTCCGCCTGCAACGGTCGACGAAAAGCACTCCTCATCGGCATCAACTACTTCGGCCAGCGCGGCCAACTGCGCGGATGCATCAACGACGTCAAGAACATGAGCTCGTATCTCAACGAGTTCTTCGGCTACAAGCGCGAAGACATGGTCACCCTCACAGACGACCAGCAGAATCCAATGAGCCAGCCCACTAAAGCGAACATTTTGCGCGCGATGCATTGGCTCGTGAAAGACGCACGTCCAAACGACTCTCTCTTCTTCCACTACTCGGGCCACGGCGGCCAGACTAAGGATCTAGACGGCGACGAGGACGACGGCTACGACGAAGTTGTCTACCCGGTCGACTTCCGCACCGCAGGCCACATTGTCGACGACGAAATGCACCGCATCATGGTCAGTCCTCTGCAGCCTGGTGTGCGGTTAACCGCCATCTTCGATTCGTGCCACTCTGGATCCGCGCTCGACTTGCCGTACATCTACAGCACGCAGGGTGTGCTCAAGGAGCCAAATCTGGCCAAGGAGGCGGGCCAGGGCCTGCTTGGTATTGTGTCGAGTTACGCGCGAGGCGATATTGGTAGCATGATTGGCGGCGCGACGAGCTTGTTCAAGAAGGCGATTAGCGGGGACGATGTGTACAAGAAGAATCTGCGGACGAAGACGAGTCCCGCGGATGTTATTATGTGGAGTGGCAGCAAGGACCAGCAGACTTCGTGAGTGCTCTTGACAGTTATTATGATTGGAAAGGGTGTACTAACGAGAGGATAGTGCTGATGCGAGTATTGGTGGCGAGGCGACGGGCGCAATGTCCTGGGCCTTTATCACGTCGCTGCGCAAGAACCCGAATCAGAGCTATGTGCAGCTGCTGAACAGCATTCGCGAGGAGCTTGAGGGCAAGTATCAGCAGAAGCCGCAACTGAGCTGCAGTCATCCTTTGAGTAAGTCGGACCAATGTCCTCACCATGAAATACTCTGCTAACAGTCGTTGCAGATACGGATCTCTTGTATGTTATGTAGATGAGCAGGGAACGGAAGAGTGATGATTGATACCACGGGAATATCTGTTTCAGCAAAATGGGCATGGGATGGAATGGGTGCACAAGATTACGGCTGTTGATGATTGTGTATACCACTTCTTGTACTTAGTTGGATGGCGGGCTTCACTCGACTTCATCATGGCGTCTTACCTAAATTTTATGGGATCCGGAAAAATGAATCATTACAACAATGCATGTGCTTCGAATTGGTGCATGTGAACGTGCTGACGAAGTGGCATGCAGTGGCGGTGCGCTAGTGCATCGACAGGGACCTTCAATGACCAAAAGTTTTGAACGGGCTTCAATACGTCTGCCAACCATCACGTCACACACCGACCATGCGGAGAGCACGCGGACTAAGGGTAGGACTGCGGTTACATTCTATACCATCATCAAATAGTGGCTAATTGCATGACAGGCATCGTCCACCCGCGATGTATGCATCTTCTGCGCCACTCGTCAACTCGCCATCGCAGGCGGGAGCCAACGACGGCAGCTCAATTCGTCGAGCAGAGCGCCCCAGTCGGCCGGAGCGCAGCTGTACAAAGACGAAAATGAGCGGCCGAAGCCAATGTCGCAGGCGGAGCGCATGCGACAGCAACTGGCCGCCAGCGCTGCCTTTGCCGCCCCTCGACCGCCTCCCACCACTCGGCCGCCGCCCGCGCAACAGGCACAAGGAGGATACATGACGCCGACACAGAGGGCGAGGGCGTCTCTGGGCACGCAGTCACCGCAACAGCCCCGACAGCAACCCTATGAAAGACGGCCGCCGAACAGAGGGGGACTCTATGACGATCCGGGGCGCAATCAGAACAGAGACCGATACGCACCACCGCCTACTCGGCGAGTGACAACTTCAGATGCAGGTGGCTTCACGACATACAGACCGCCGGCGCCCTCTATGCCGCAGAATAGATTTAGGGTCAACATGGACTCGACGCCCCAAGTGGAGTCACCAGCGTTTGGGGCAGGGCATCTGCGGCGACGAAATCAGCCCCAGTCTGAGCGCGCATTTTTCGAACCTCGGGAGCAAAGACCCCCACAGGTGACCAGACCTGCACCAAAGAGGGCCCAGTTGGACCAGGACGAGATCAGCAAGTTATTGGGCAACACCGCAACTACAGGCCCCTCAAGACCATATCAGCCGCTCGCAAGGAACACAAACGCGAATGTCCAAAGGAAATGCTGGCACTGCGGTTCCGTCGACCACGTGAGCAATACATGCCCGTCGAAACCTGTTGTCCGCGAACCTCTTGTGACACGGCGGGTGCAGCCGGAGCCACCACAGTCACAGCAGCCGCAACAGCCACAACAGACTGTATCGCTAGCAGATGCGGAGCAGAAGTGGAACGTGCGCGACGAAGCCAAGCCGGAGGTCGTGCAGCGCGCTCCGACAGTCCAGGAAGAGGCGGACAAGAGGGCTCGTAATCTGGGGCAGAACAGAGACCGACGACGCAGCAGATTTGATCTGGATGAGGTCCAGGAGGTCAGGAACCGCTACGAGCAGCCTGAGAGGCGACGCGGTGGACAGAACAGGGGCCGGCGCGTCATGCGGGAAGAGGACGAGGAAGTGGAGGAGCGAGTCGTCGGCAAGGCAGAGCGGAAGCGACTGCGTGCGGAAG
>Ga0265798_10010318_pt1 | contig 11539 bp, 11 predicted proteins | sample P3T30metagenome_FD_192430 | JGI IMG/M metagenome (GOLD analysis project Ga0265798, IMG submission 192430) | Plant litter microbial communities from East Loma Ridge, Irvine, California - P3 T30 | ecosystem: Environmental > Terrestrial > Plant litter > Unclassified | place: USA: California... | reverse complement strand
TGAAATGATGCAGATCTTCTCTGTGAACGGGAATGAAATGAAGTCAAGCAAACGCGTATGGTAGTCTTTCAATGAAAAGTACCCGCCTCTCACCTCACCGCGATTGACTCAATTTCGACCTTAAATATTATTCGCGAGCTCTTGACCTTCACACATCGTACTCGAACCCGAGCACAATGACATCACCGTCCCCAACCACGGTGGAGCAACGACTCTTCGACTTCCTCGCTCCGCGTGGCGCCCACCTACCCGAGGACCTCATCCGCATTATTGCCAGTTCATAGCATACGACCGGAGGTTGTCTGAGCCTCACTGACAAGATCACAGACAACCTGGCTTTCCTCGTCAGATGCACTGGCGGCGCCAAAGTACAGCCAGACCAGATCACCATCACGGTCATCGATGTTCGCGGTCCGAACAACAACGAGATTGGCCACAAGGCCACCGTCTGCATTCATGATGGTCTCGGAAATTTCACAGTCGTGATCGCCAAGCAGGTTGATTGGGGCCAAGAGGTTATATACGGCTTGACGGAGAAGGCAGATAAGGCGATCAAGGATATTCTTGCGAAGGAGGGCAACGCGGGATACGGGGACTTCAAGATGGGCTGAGTTCGGAGTGAGAAACGCGCTTGGTTCTTAGAATGTATCTCGACTCGCTGGTCCAAGAATGATTCCAAATTACTCAGCCCTTGACTACGTCAAGACTGCATCATAATATCGCTGGTCTCCAAAATGTAACACAGTGCAATGTCTTTGAATTTTGTTTGTACAGATGGATTTTGGACAGGCAAAGCAGTCCCTGATAGGCGAAGATCTTGGGAAAGTTGAGGTGATGGTATTCTTATTCTTTCATGAGGTGAAGGTGAGTTGCGCGTTTGCGGGGCGAAGCGATGTGGTACATCTTCACATGCCAAGCGCCTATTCTCCTCAGTCACACCACGACTGGAGCGCCTGCAGCCGTTCACACCTGGGCGGTCCCGTGATGGCGTTTCATTCCTTCCCGCCAGGTCACTCTGCCACCGCCAATCAGCCTCCACAACCCCCTCTCTACACTCCCAGTCCAAGTCCCGCAACTGCGCATCGAATCACCTCCTCAATCATGACCGCGCCCAAAAACTACACGCCCACTCCTGCTCCGTACCAGGCCCAGCACCAGCTCCCTCCGCCACCGTCACCGCTGCCGCCGCCGGCTGATCCGCTCGAGCAGCGCGTCCTCGATCTACTCTACCCCTACCGGGATGAGTGCTTCACAGAAGATGAGGGCAAGGACGAGTCCGCAAGCCTAGCTAAAGAGCGCATGGCTCACGTGTTATCCGGTAAGCTCTATGATGGCGCTCGTATCTCTGCGATTATCATTTCTGGGCCTCAGTGCTTCCGGAGTGTCGACACAGTAGAGACGGGCACTTTCATTATTCCTTGCCTTCGCGCTCGTAAGCTAATAATGTGTTAGGTAACTTAGCTTTCCTCATCCGCCACAACCAGGCCAGCTACGGCAAGCAGATCGACCCCAATGACATCTTCATCGCCTCGCGCTACTTCAAGGGCGGAAAGCAGGCAGTCAAGACCGAGAGCGGGCCTGTCGCTGGCTTGGGCGTCTTCGTCAACGGCAATGGCTTCACCCACACCGTCATCCGTATCGTGATCAACCCGGGAGATGATACGCTGGAGCTCCTGTCAACACAGCTTGATCAGCTGATGGCCCAGTTCTTCCCAGGCACGTGAGCTTGGGATCTGTTGTGTCGCACTTGAGGACACACTGGGCGTTAAAAATGATATGGACACGTTCGTAGCACATGATCGCGTTAGCAAGCGCATAGTCATGGGTACAGCTTTCCAATGATATATCATGAACATTCTCCTCCGTGTGCTACAGTGACTCAACATATATTTTGCGCTACTTCCGTTCTCATTGGCCACGAACGAGTGAGGTGAAAGCGGCAGTGTTTGCTAGCGCGCTAAAAGTTTTTATATACCTCTTTTCCTATGTTTCGATGACCTGAACAACAACAGCCCAAAGTCACAACACGCAACTACAGCATGACCACCACAGTACCGCAGTCCCAGTCGCTCGAAGATCGCATCCTCTCACTACTCGCTCCCTTCCGCCCACCCTTCGTGTACATCCAGCCCTCCAAAACAAGCGCATCCGCCGAAGACCAGCTCGCCGAGCAGCGTCAAGCCAAGGTTCTCGCCCGTAAGTCTTCCACGTGGTAAGAATATGCTCTTGTTGACACCATTCACAGAGAACATTGCATTTCTCATTCGCGACAGTGAGCATGGCTTCCAGGTCACAGCGGAGGACGTCTTCCTCACGACGTGGGGATTTAAGGCATGGGCCGAGGGCACAGAAGGCGCAGTATTGGCTTTGCTGATCCGAGAGGGCGGCACATCACGCAAGATCCTGAGCGTCCCGGTGTTTCCTGGCGAGAGCGCGGTGGACAAGTTGTGTGCAGAGGTAGAGATGGACCTGGGGAAAGCTTTTGCAGGGCTTGCGAAGAAGACAAACGGTGTTTGAATGTTTGAGGCTTTGAGCAGCCCCTAGCGATGCATGAAGGCCCGATCAAGGCGCAATGATGTTGGAAATTGTGCTCCTTGTGCAGTGCGTAGGCGTCGCACGAGGCTGGAGAGACTTCCAAAGCTCCTACTCCGGATACCCAGCTGCAAACAAGTTTGTTCATAGTTTCGCAACAAATCTCTCGCATTCCGAAGATAACCCTTCACTCGTCAATTTACATCAATGCTCACGCAACGCTACACACCGCTCGAAAATCTATTGACAACTCGCACGCTACATGGCTAACATTGGCATTTCATGAAGTGGCGGAAATTGCATTTGCGGTGGGCTGAAGGCTGTCGAGTAGAAGCCCACCGAAAGCTTTGGACCGCCTCTTCACCGTACTTTGATACCCCGAGGTGTCCGTCTCACCCACGATCTCACCGTCTCTTTCTATACTTTGCTAGCACACCATCGCGAGATCTTTTACTCCGATTGCGACAATGACCGTCTCAACCAACGGAGCCACGCTAGAAGCCCGCGCCCTTGATTTGCTTCTCCCGTACCATAGCGAGTGCTCCGAACCGCCCTTTCCCGTCGATGACTTCGAGAAGTGCTCCGCCGCTGCTACAAAGGAGCGCAAAGCCATGATACTCACACGTGAGTACTATCTGAGCGTACCGTGGGTGATCAAAGCAAAAAGAACAAAGCAGCTAACAGAACCATCAGGCAACCTCGCTTTCCTCGTCAGCAACCACTTTTTCAAGACCGAAAAATCGCGCCGCCAGAAGCTGGCAGCCGCGCCGGAGATTTGTCCCAGCGACGTTCTCATGACAGTGACGCGCTGTAAGGGTGGCGCTGTCGCAGAAGAACGTGGTGTAGTCAACGTTGCCGTTCGCTATCCAGCTGCGATGCAGTCAGTTGTGCGTGTCATCCTTCACCCGGGCGACAACGTGATCGACGAGCTGTACATGAGGGTCGAGAAGACTCTCAAGGCCACAGTTGTGTGAATGGATCATCGAGAACGTTGGAGGCCAGAGCGGACGCAAAAAGATGGCTCCAGGTGCTGCGCATCGACCCATTGTCATCGAACTTTGGCTGCACCGCTCCATAGCTTTCGCACTACAATGACTCTGGCCTCCTCTTACTCCCTTACTGCGTCGTGAATGGACCCACCAATTCACTGCTGCGTGCGTGAAAGAACTTACAGTGTTAGGTCACAAGGCCCAGAGGCTTGTTGAACATTGGGAGTTCGTCTGCATGCTCTATTCAGTGCCGCTACGTCCCTAATTGCGCTCAGGAGGTGAGGACAGCGTCGTCAAGTTAAGCTTCAGCTCAGACGGGGCTCGTGTGAGACAAGGTTCAGATCCGTGTGACGGGCGACGGCTAGCTGCAGACAAAGCGTAGGGCTTAGCGCATCCGGCTGTCAAGGGACGGATGAATGACTCGTGGACAGACTCGCGCACACCCCAGGGGTGCTGGCGAGGGTTAGCCTGCGTTAAGGTGATGGATGCAAGGTCATTCGTGATGTGGGGTTGGTGGACAGGGTAGGTACGACCAGTCACAGAGAGAGAGAAACATGTCGGGCAAAAGCAGTACTTCAGCCATTCAGCCAGAACAGCATCCGGTGGGTGTTAAAGGAACTGCCTCTCCTTTGTATTCGAAGGTGGGTACCGCAGCTATTGATTGATGCGCGCAGTCGTTCGCGCAGGCGATGCGACGAGATATGCCTGTCCACCATCTCCTGCGGCCAAGCCTTAGTCAACCGTGCCGGCTTCATTCAGCGTCGGCAGTGCAGGTTCATCGATGCTGCCCCAGTGATGTATCAGCCAATACATCAGCTGTGCATCTAATCCGGGATGCTGTGCGCTATTGTTGTGAAAGTTAATCACTCAGCGCGAACATCACTTTTGTCACCTCATTCACCCATCTCGACCGCCTGATACGCGGCGAGATCGTAGGCGTGAACTTATTCATGGTGATTATGCGTTGGCAAGAGATTGGTCGGATCGTGTCACGGTGGCCAGCCAGTGTGGCCAATTTGCATCCTTCGCTGGGATGGTCAACCGTCAATGTGTCTTGGCCCACTCACGATACCAGTCGAGACACTGCGAGTTGGCTACGCTCGCGGAAGTCTTGACATTTAAGCCACACAGTATCTGCTTGACTGCTCCTTCGACCCTAAGTGCTGTCAGCGTGCGTTGACCAACCATTTTGGCTCCAACTTACTTCTTCCCATTCGTCGTAACCGGTATCTCGGGGCATTCATCGATCACCGCCGGGACGTGCCGAGCACTAAGTGCATTCTTGATCTTGGTCTTCATCTCATTGATAAGATTGAAATGGAGCTTCTTGCCCTCGCCCATCTTCAAGAACAGCACCACTATCTCGTCATTGTCGGTTTCTCTTCGCCGTCCGATGCAGAGCGCATCCTCGACGTCTTCAGCGAAGTACTCGAGCACGACGTTGTATATTTCCGCGGACCCAAAGCGTACACCGGCAGGTTTCAGTATGCCGTCACTCCGCCCGAGCATCCACAGTCCACCTGTCTCTGGATTGAAACGGACAAAATCACCGTGATGCCAAATGGGCTGGTTATTTTCGTTCTCGAACTTGTCGAAGTACGAGTGTTGGTACTTTGTCGCGCCGTCGGATCCCCAAAAGGCAACTGGCTGACAGATAAATGGCTTGGTACACACAAGGTCTCCAGCTTCACCAGTAGCGGACACATCGGTGCCTTTGTAGTCATATGCTGCGATGGCCATGCCTAGACCAGGGCCTTGGATTTCGCCCTCGTACACTGGCAGCAGGGGGTTTGGCGCGCCGAATAACGAGATGATGTCAGTGCCGCCGGTGATGCTGCCGAGGTTGATAGTTGATGGAAAAGCAGAGTAAACGTAAGAAAACGTCGATGGTGCGAGCGGCGAGCCAGTCGAATATATTGCATTCAATGTCTTCAGGTCAAGGCCAGCGCTTGACGGGCTCACCGACTTCTGCTCAAGGACGGAAAGATACTTGGCAGATGTGCCAAAATGTGTAATGTCGTATTCCTGAATTAGGCGGTGCATGGCCAAATCATCTGATACTGACGTTGTACCATCCTCGGTGTCAAGGTAGCGGAAAGGCGAGCCGTCGTAAAGCACAAGTGTTGCTCCAGAGGCCAGACCAGACACAAGCCAGTGCCACATCATCCAAGTACAAGTGGTGAAGTAGAACAGCCTTGATTTAGGCGTGATGGAACAATGTAAAATGTGCTCTTTTTTGTGTTGCAAAAGTGTCCCGACGGCAGAATGGACTATGCATTTCGGCGCGCCAGTCGTCCCACTTGAATAGAGAATGTAGACTGGATGGTCGGCTGGCAGCCGCTTGAAGGTCAACTCTGGAGCCGTCGGAGGCGAAGTAAATGTCTTGTAGTCATACGCTCTACCGGAAGGTACACGTATCGAATTTACATCGACCTCAACCGAGGATACGGTAGGAAAGACCACGACTGCTTGAAGGGAAGGCAATTCCCCAGCGATTTCATTGACCTTTGGCAGGACTGGATGACTGCGGCCGTTGTAAAAGGAAGCGTTGTCGGCGAAGAGGATGGAAGGCTCGATTTGCCGAAGTCGCTCCAGAACAGCATGGACACCAGTATCTGGGCTGACTGCTGTCCATACGCAACCAAGAGATGTCGCAGCCAGCATAGCAACAAGTGCATTTGTGTGGTTTGCAACATAGCCGGCTACTCGGTCTCCTTCATCGAGCCCGAGTGCTATCAGTCCAGCCTGGCACAGTCTTACGCGTTCCCTGAGGTCGCTCCATGTCACGATCTCGCGTGTAGTCTCTGTCACGGCGATGATGGCCGTGGAGTTCAGGTCGACGTCGCTGGTGGGGAATAGGAGGTTTTCCGCGAAGTTCAGGCGCGCATTCGGGAAGAAAGTCGGCCGAGGGAACATGGGCGCATTTCCATCGACTGCCTGTCGTCGTCAATTCTCTACATGGCTGATTGGTTCTTGCTACTGACTGGTGTCGCGCTTCCCTCCGCCCTTACGCCCACAAACTTCCACACACTTTCCCAGAACGTGTCTATGTTTTGTATGCTCCACGTATGTAGGTCTCCATACGTCGATAGCTGCAAATCGTAGGTAATGTTCACATGGCGCAGGTACTTGGTCATTGGAGTCGATGAAGGGTCAGGGTGTGTCCAGAGAAGCTTGGCGGTAGACGAGACGCCATTGGCGCTATCTGTGTGGTTGGGACTGTCCATTCTGTCAAGCTTTGTCGCAGCTCGTCACCTGTGAGATGGGAAGCTCGTGGTGTGCATGTCGGTCGTCAAAATCCTTTCCTTGCGGTACGTACCTGCCGCGGGCCCGTCCACCACGGAACCAGCCCCGCGGGTTCTTCCTCGCTTCTTCGTAGCGGCTCCGCCAGCCCCTCTCGATCTGCATGTCGAGGACATCGTCACAACACTCATCGTCCTCCACATCAGGACTCACCATGCCACTGACAATTCCAACAGTACTGAAATAGCGCGTATCTCGGTGTGCTCGCACCAGCCATTGGAAGATCTTGCCTTGCAGACAACACACAGCTTCCGTTGACCCACAGTACCTCGCTTGCAGGAATGCAACAATATCAGCAGGTCTACCTTGCCAAACTCTATCCTCAACCCCTTTGAAGATGGCTTACGCCCTCTGCAAGGTCGATCGCAATTTGTGCCGTGAAGGCCGTGTGGTGGGACCAGAGTCACCGGACAGGCAAGAGCATGGGAGGATGCGTACGAGAAGACTCAAGAGACTACCGTTTCTGAACGCGCAAATTTTGAAATGAGATTTCACAGAAGGCGGCGAATCAATTCACTGATCTGAGCTGAAACCGGATCTTGGATCACGCACGCTCCTACTCCCCTGCAGCAAGAGAATCCTTGGCATATTCTGCCAATACACAAACTGGCTGACGCCTAAGAGGCCCCACAATGAGACTGACGAGGAAGATATATGTACAGTCAGACGACTAAATCGACCGACAACGGCAATAAGCCCTGGACGTCCAGCCCGCCCATTCAAGAGCACGCTCTCGATGGACCGTGCATGGTTGCCTTCTTTTTGCTTTCAACGAGCTTCACCGCTAGCGACGCCAACCAGCTGTCCCAAGTCGGATCAGCTATTTCGGGAGAAGCACGGAACCCTTCAACAATTCAACAACGACCGCGTTGATGTATTGGTTTCCGTAGCATACAATGTGCTAATAGCCATTCACCTTTCCGGCCGCCCACAGCTCTAATTCCTGACAGTGCGCACTAGAGCAAGATGCAACATTTCCATGCAGTATGACGAGACGAGAAGTTGGTGCCTTGCTTAGCGTCATTCGCCGTCAAATATCTGACGCCAACGATGATCGACCTGCGCTTAGCTCGTTTTTGTCCGACGAGGCTGTCAAGTGAGCATGCAAAGCAGCCACTATGCACGCTAGAGACGTTTGGAGCGGACTGCAGAATCTCGAGCGAATTTGCGGAGAAAGACATGCTCCGCCAGGGGGTTTGGGCACTATCACCCCTGTAACTGCTCGTCTAAGCGACTGTTTTGGGCTCCACGCTATTACTGCGTTTGTTGAGGGGTTTTACTCATGTCGACTTTTTGCTTGCAGGAGGTCAAGACACCTCAAGTACGGCGTTCCTGGAACGTTGAGACGGACTGTCGACTATGCCGGAAGCAATCTAACTTCCAAATCCATCTCACATTTTCTCAGGACCAGCCTGGTACCTGACGTGCAGCAGTGCCGTAATTCACGGTCGCTTGTTATGGCCAGCCCCAGACGCACACATTCACACTAGATCGAGAGACTTCATCGCGTGGTCTTCGAGGTCGCTTGAAAGATGATTCTCCATGGATTGAATCGGTCTGGTTGGATTGTCAAATCAGCCGTCGCTATCCACTGACTTCCTGGAAATTGATGCAGGAGCTGCTCGTGCAGTACGCTGCTGCATGCTTTCAGAAGTACCCTAGATGCTCCGATCTGTACCTGACTCCACTCATCTAATCATCGCGCCTGCCGTCACCCGGATGTGAGTGAAAATGCTAAGCAATGCCGATGCCGCACGCCCCTTCACCCGCATCGGATCGTTTCATGGCACTACCCTGATCCCGGTATGGTCTTCGAGGGCCCTGTCTTGTCGCCACAAACACAAATGTGCCCTGTCCACGATATTTGTACCGGACAGCAGTCGTGTTGACATACAATTGGTGTAGTCAAGCCTGCACCGTGTGGTCTGAGGCATGAATATAAAAGGTAGCAAAGGGTTCTACTTTGAGGAGCAAACCATCACCGTCAAGGACCCTCACAATCTCACTGACGCAGGACATTGTTATCATATCTTACCCTCGTTCTACTATCCATCGTTGACCTCACCTTCTCTCCAATTCTGTCAAGAGAATTACCATCAATCAACCAATATCATGAACAACAACTCCACTCTCCCTCGGAAATCCGACTCTTCGCCTCCAGTACACAACGACGCTGTGCGTACCGCAGTTACCCCGACACGAAGCCAAGTGCGTCATGACGAATTCGCCCATGTCTATTACGATCAAGGCCAAGTGCTCTCAGCATGGGTCCCTACCCATACGATGGCAATCAACGACGACTGTCCATACCATGCCGCCACGCTGCGCCTTGACAATACTCCGCAATGCGCTGCGGAGCTGGATCTGGTGCGCAACATGCCACCAGCGGTGTTCACTTCGAACATACAAAAGGGTACTTCAAAGTCATGCGGATGCACGTGCGGACTCAGTACACAGCGCGAACTGCAACGTTTCAATCGCGACGTTGATCGTGCTATCGGTCGACGACGTTAACCGCGCTATTGGACGATCCATCGCCACGCCATACGACTTTGCGCACGTATCCAGCCAAGAGGCTTCTGACTGTACCACCTTGCTACCAGGATTCGAGCACCGACAGCTAGGGTTTCCTGGAGCTTTTGAATCACCCTACTCTTTAGCGCACCCATTGTCTTCGATTCTTGAGATCTTTTGTACTTTTATATATCACTAGGTCCTGTAATACTACACTCACTTCTTTGTGTTTTTCTCCACGTGGGAACCCGCAGTCCCTCCTATGTGTCAGGTGCGGGTGGCAATTTACTGCGCACACGGAGGACGTGGCTGGCTACACAGCGCTGCAGCTCTGCGTTGAACGCATCATCTTGTACCTCCTCCGCCCACGCATGCAGGATCTGTTCAGAAGAACAAGGGGTAAGCCACGTGGAACTACGATGGGTTCGCCTTTCGAGAAAATTTGATGCTGGCAAATTCCGGGGACGATGCCAGTCTGATGATGACTACAAACTCGCGCCCCATTTAGACGAGCGGTGACTTCACCGGTAGTTAGTGCGAAACAATGCAGGAACATGCATGCACCGAGGACTGTCAAGTTCCATCTGACCTCGAAAATTGTCCAAGTACCGCTCGCTATTCGGATTCAGGTACCACTTGATGCAAGGATGCTCTGAGCAGCGAGGGTTGGGCCTCCCGCGCACCCCCTACTCCCATAGCTCGTTCTGGAGCCTACCCGATGCTTGCGACAAGGCTAGCAGATTTCGGAAAAGTTGTGGAGAGTTCCCTGCACCGCACGTACGCTAGTCGCGCATCCGTGGGACGTCCAACGGGCCCACATAGAAATCGGCTCGAGGCCAAGACACAAGTAGTCGCAAGATACGGTGCGCAAGATACGGTGCGCGAGCTGTGCTGGCGCTGATCAGAGGTTTGGCGCTTAAAGGCTGAAGAAGCGGTCTCACATGGCTGCTACCAGGACCAATGAAGTATTTGCACACTACACCCACCGTTCATTGAAACAACAGGAAGTCTGAAACGACACATTAGAGCTCCAACAACATATTCGCCAGCTTCAGTAACTTGTATACCTATGTCGCAGAATCCCAAGACCGCCACCGCAAAAAACCGTATTTGAATTGTCCAGAGCTCCGAATGTATCTCGCTTACGCGGGGAATTTTACAGATTGCCACGGCGGTGAGGTGAGGGACCTTCGCTGTCCATCACGACGCGTCATGTTCATGGATCGGGGGCACAATGAATTCAGCTATTCCGTAGAAACTTTGACTGTGAGCTGAGTTGATAGACCTCTTTCCGCCTGACACTTGAGCAGCGTTCGGGCGGCGCATGAACTAGCCAGAAATCCGCCGTCTCACCCCCCACGCGAAATACAGCTGACGGAACATCTCTAGAACAATGCCCCGATACCGGGTGTACGGTAACTGGGCTCACTGCAGGACCGGCCGTTGTAATACGCTTCTCATGCTTCCTTTCCATAAGCAGAGTTCATCTCACCGCCTAAGAGGTTTGATAAAAGACGTAATGGCTTTGCCTCCAGCTGGCGCAGTTTGTGAGTAGGTCGTGGAGGTCTTTCAGAACGCTGCAAATTCCACAAGCTTGCGATGAGTAATGCGACTGAATGCTGGGACACAATAAACAAGAAATCTCGCAATGAATAAAGCATTGTCGAGTCTGTTCGACTTGGGTCAAACTGACTATTGTCACACCGTTCATGCTGATTCAAGTACGTGCAGGAAGCACCTCCAGGCTCCTCAGGATTTCGTGATCGATTACCCCAGCAGCTCTACCATGAACACTGAAAGTACGTTAAAAGTAAAGCCTGGCTATTCTTAGTGCGTTGTGTGTAGCTTTCTTCTTACTCTACTAAAACACTATTGGAGATAGACAGGCGACCAATTTAGATTGCGGACTTTGTCCTGAACCAGTGGATTCTGCTTGCCTCATCAATCACGAATTCTTGTGGCACCTTGTGTCACTGGTTACTGTCTTGCGGTTGTATCGAACGATTTCCACCTTACTCGCTGAATACCATAGGTAGCCTACTGTTTTTTTTTTCGTAACTAGGTGAAGAACAACGCCAAACACTCCATAGACGGCGCTCTTGTCTTATACCGCTTATCCTGGTTAGTGTGGCCGCAGGTGAGGAGGAGAGTGAAGATAAACTGCGAACGTGCGGAGATTAGCTTCCCCCTCCACCTGTAGT
>Ga0265798_10010316_pt1 | contig 11539 bp, 10 predicted proteins | sample P3T30metagenome_FD_192430 | JGI IMG/M metagenome (GOLD analysis project Ga0265798, IMG submission 192430) | Plant litter microbial communities from East Loma Ridge, Irvine, California - P3 T30 | ecosystem: Environmental > Terrestrial > Plant litter > Unclassified | place: USA: California... | reverse complement strand
GCGCTGACGCAGCCGCTGTTCCGCTGGGACCGCTGGGAAACCTACCAGCAGAGCAAGCTGCAGCAGGCGATCTCCGAGGCCCAGTTCGCCCAGGCCCAGCAAGACCTGATCACGCGCGTGGCCCAGGCCTACTTCGACGTGCTGTCGGCCCAGGACACGCTGGAATCGACGCGTTCGCAAAAGGTCGCCACCACCGAACAGCTGGCCTCGGCCAAGCGCAACTTCGAGGTCGGCACCCAGACCATCACCGACACCCACGAAGCCCAGGCCGCCTATGACCTGGTGGTGTCGCAGGAACTGGCGGCGGTGAACGACCTGGAGAACAAGAAGACGGCGCTGCAGGCCATCATCGGCACGCCTCCTAGCGCGCTGGCCACGCTGCGCGCCGGCGTGACCCTGAAGTCGCCCGAGCCGGTCAGCGTCGACCAGTGGGTGTCGGCCGCCGAGAACCAGAACTATGCGGTGACCGTGGCCGAACTGTCGCTGGAAACGGCCAAGCGCGAGATCTCGCGCCGCCGTGCCGGCCATTACCCGACGCTGGATTTGAATGCCACCTCGGCCTACAACAAGGTCAGCGGCCAGACGGCGCAGTCCGGCAAGAATACCAGCAATGCCATCGGCATCAGCTACTCGATCCCGCTCTTCAACGGCTTCGCGGTGACCAGCCAGGTGCGCGAATCGATCGCGCTGGAAGACAAGGCGCGCAACGATCTGGAAGCGAACCGCCGCAATGCCGCCCTGAACGCACGCCAGTCCTTCCTCGGCGTGAACACCGGCCTGGCCCAGGTGAAGGCGCTGGAAGCGGCCGAGGTGTCGAGCAACTCGGCGCTGGAATCGAACAAGCTGGGCTACCAGGTCGGCGTGCGCATCAACATCGACGTGCTGAATGCGCAGCGCCAGCTGTACCAGACCCGCACCGACCTGGCCCGCGCGCGCTACAACACGATCCTGGCCGGCCTGCGCCTGAAGGGGGCCGCGGGTTCGCTGCGCGAGGAAGACCTGCAGTCGATCAATGCGCTGTTGCAGCAGCCTTGATTTGTCGTTGATGTAAAAAAGGCGCCGAGGCGCCTTTTTTTGTTGACTGTACTTTGTTGGCGGTAAGGCCGTCACCCCTGCACAGGCAGGGCCCCAGGTTCAAGCCGCCAGCTTTTCCTGGCGCTTGCGCCACTCGATCAGCTCGGCAATCGTCAGGATCGGGTAGCCGCGCGCGCGCGCGAAGTTTTCGATCGCTGCGCCGCGCATCATGGTGCCGTCTTCGTTCATCAGCTCGCACAGCACGGCCGAGGGCTGCAGGCCGGCCAGGATCGACAGGTCGACCGAGCCTTCGGTATGGCCCTTGCGGCCCAGCACGCCGGCCGGGTTGGCGCGCAGCGGGAACACGTGGCCCGGGCGCACCAGGTCGTACGGCTTGGCGTCCGCTGCGATGGCGGCGCGGATGGTGGTCACGCGGTCCAGCGCCGAGACGCCGGTGGTGACGCCTGCGCGCGCCTCGATCGAGACGGTGAACGGGGTACCGTACTTGCTGCCGTTCTCGGCAGCCATGGGCGGCAGTTCCAGCGCGCGCACCCTGTCCTCGGTCAGGCACAGGCAGACGATGCCGCTGCATTCGCGGATCATGACGGCCATGGTGTCGACGCTCAGCTTTTCGGCGGCGACGATCAGGTCGGCCTCGTTCTCGCGGTCGAAATCGTCGAGCAGGATGACGGGGATGCCGGCCTGGGTGGCTTCGATGGCGGCGGCGATGCGGCCTTCCAGGTCATGGCTCTCGAGAGTGAAGGTATTGATGGTCATTTGAGACGCTCCTCGCAATGGGAAAATATCCACGCACGCTCAAAGCGGGCGCTTCTTGGCGAAAAACGCATCAGGGCAAAGCGAAACGGCGCGGTCCTGCATACCTCGGGGATACGCGGGTGCGTAATGACGCTACATCTTCTTTCATCCGGACTATACCGTCGGCTTTGGCTTCTCACCAAATCTGCTGACCCCGCATGGCGGGCGCTCGCGGGCTCGGCCGTGATGGCCATACCGCCGGTGGGGAATCGCACCCCGCCCCGAAGACGTAATAATGGTGTCCGCAGGAAGCGGACCCGAAGATTGTAGCAGGCCCGGCAGAAGCTTGCCGGGACCGCCGCATTTCCGGCTTGCTGGCTTAGTTGCTCAGGCCGCCACCGCCGGCCTGGTCGGCGCGCTCGATCAGTTCGACCTTGTAGCCGTCCGGATCGGTGATGAAGGCGATCACGGTGGTGCCGCCCTTGACCGGGCCCGGCTCGCGGGTGATGTTGCCGCCGGCTGCGCGCACTTCGTCGCAGGTTTTATAGATGTCTTCGGTCGAGAGGGCGATGTGGCCGTAGGCGCTGCCCATCTCGTATTTGTCGGTGCCCCAGTTGTAGGTCAGTTCGAGTTCGGCGTGGTCCGGGTTGTTGCCGTAGCCGACGAAGGCCAGGGTGTACTTGTATTCCGGGTTTTCACTGGTGCGCAGCAGTTTCATGCCCAGCACCTTGGTGTAGAAGTCGATGGAACGCTGCAGGTCGCCGACGCGTAACATGGTGTGCAGGAGGCGCATTGTTGTCCTTGGTATAAGTTGCGGAAAGCAGGAATTCTATGCGCTCGGGCGATTCCTTGCAGGCGGGTGCGCGGTAATGGCCCACGCACCCGCCCGGCTCAGGCGTGGATGCTCAAGCCTGCAGCTTGGCGTCCAGCGTGATCTCGGCATTGAACAGCTTCGACACCGGGCAGCCTTCCTTGGCCTTGCGCGCCGCTTCCTGGAACGCCGCTTCGTCGGCGCCCGGGATCGTCGCCACCAGCTCCAGGTGCACGGCGGTAATCGCGTAGCCTTCGCCGACCTTGTCCAGCGACACGGTGGCGCTGGTTTCCAGCTTTTGCGCCGTCATGCCGGCCTGGCCCAGCTGGCCCGACAGGGCCATCGTGAAGCAGCCCGCGTGCGCGGCCGCCAGCAGTTCTTCCGGATTGGTGCCCGGACCGTCCTCGAAGCGGGTGTTGAAGCCATACTGCTGCTGGTTCAGCACGCCGCTCTGGGTCGAGACCGCACCCTTGCCGTCCTTCAGTCCGCCGCTCCAGACGGCGTTGCCCTTGCGTTTGATTGCCATGATTGCTCCCTGCGTTGGTTATTTGGCTGCCGGCGTGATCCGCCAGACGATGTTGCCGACGTCGTCGGCCAGCAGGATGGCGCCGGTCTTGTCGATCGCGACGCCGACCGGGCGGCCGTAGGCCTTGCCATCCTTGCTCAGGAAACCGGTCAGCACGTCTTGCGGCGGGCCGCTCGGTTTGCCGTTGGTGAAGGGCACGAAGATCAGCTTGTAGCCCGAGTGCGGCTTGCGGTTCCAGGAACCGTGCTGGCCGATCAGGGCGCCATTTTTGAATTGCGGCATCAGGTCGGCGTTATAGAACGCCAGCCCGAGCGACGCCGTGTGCGCGCCCAGTGCGTAATCCGGCGCGATGGCCTTTGCCACCAGGTCCGGGTTCTGCGGTTTTACACGTGTATCGACGTGCTGGCCGTAATAGCTGTAGGGCCAGCCGTAGAAGGCGCCTTCCTTCACGGACGTCATGTAGTCCGGCACCAGTTCGTTGCCGATCTCGTCGCGTTCGTTGACGGCGGCCCACAAGACCCTGGTCTGCGGCTGGAAGTCCAGGCCGTTCGGATTGCGCAGGCCGCTGGCGTAGATGCGGCTCTTGCCGCTGGCGATATCGTATTCCCAGATCGCGGCACGGCCCTTTTCGATCTCCATGCCCTTGTCGGCGACGTTGCTGTTCGAGCCCACCGTCACGAACAATTTCTTGCCGTCGGGCGAGGCGACCACGTTCTTGGTCCAGTGGTGGTTGATCCCTGCAGGCAGGTCCATCACCTTCACGCCCTTGCCGGACAGCGTGGTTTCACCGGTCTTGTACGGGAAACGCCACAGCGCATCCGCATTCGCGATGTACAGGTTGCCGCCGACCAGCGTCATGCCGAAGGGCGAATTCAGGTTCTGTGCGAAGGTGGTTTTCGTTTCGGCCGTGCCGTCGGGCTTGAAGCCGCGCAGCAGGATGATCTTGTTGGGCGATTCGACGCCGGCGCCGGCTTCCTTCTGCACCAGGCCCTGCACCTTGGCGCGCACGCCGCTTTCCTTCGGCGCGTTCTTCGGCTTGTTGCTCTCGGCCACCAGCACGTCGCCATTCGGCAGCACGTACAGCCAACGCGGATGGTCCAGGCCGCTGGCGTAGGCGGTGGCCGCCAGGCCGGCCGCCGGCGTCGGGCGCGCGCCCTGCGGCCAGGGTTCGGCCGGCGCGATGTTCATCGTCGGGATCACCGACTGTTCGGGCGCCGGCAGGTTCGGATTCGGACCGAAGCCGGCAGGGTACTGCTGGGCCGTGGCGGAAAAGGCGACGGCCGCCAGGCCGAGGGTGGTCAACGCATGTGCGAGCGGCGCGCGTGTTCTCATCGGTTTTTCCCTTCATCGACGGGGACGACGGAATCGTGGTCGCGCATGTCGCGGTTGCGGTCCGGCTGCGGATTGGCCTGGCCGTTGCTGTCCGGACGGACTTCGACGGCCTTTTCCACGCCCGGCGTACCGCGGCCTTCGTAATTCTCCGTGTCGACCAGGCCCTGCTGCAGGTCTTCCGCCGCCTGCTTGATGATGCCGCGCGGCTTGATGCTCTGGCCGTCCGGCGATTCATCGCGCTCGTGCGGTTCGCGCTTGTAGCTTTGCTCTTCGATCTTGCGGTCGGTGTTGACGACGCGGTCCTTTTCTTCCTGCGGCATGGCAATCTCCTTGGGTACACTCACATTGCTTAAATCCTAACGCGCGTTCTTGATCGCAGTCGCGCAATTGAATGTCGGTTTTATATGATGCTTTTTTGCAATTAACTGGCTAACATAGAAGTTTGAGTGTCGATTGCCGGGAATTGCCGTGAATAACGAAGTTACCCTCCCTCATGCCGCCAGCGATTGCGCCAACTGCGGCGCGACCGTCTCGGGACATTTCTGCCACGCGTGTGGCCAGGAAACCGTGCTGCATCCGCCCAGCGCGCGCGAATTCATGCACGAGTTCATCGGGCATTACGTCGCACTCGAAGGCAAGCTTTGGAAGTCGCTCGGGCTGTTATTGTTCCGTCCGGGACGCTTGACTCTCGAATACATCAAGGGACGGCGCGTACGCTATGTGCAGCCCTTGCGCATGTACCTGACTTTCAGTCTGATCTTTTTTGCAGTGCTGAAGTTCTCGATGCATGACCTTGCGACACACGTCAGCGAAGGGAACAAGCAGTCGGTACCCGCTACGGCCACGCACGCGCCCAAGAGCGGTGGCGGCGCCCAGTCCGCTCATGCCGAGGCCGGCAACACGGCCGTGCTGGTCAAGGAAGACCGTCCAGGCGAGATCAGGGATGGAACCATCGTCGTGAGCGACTGGCTTCGGCCCTACAGTAACTTCCTTGCCAGCAAGGTCGAACATTTCAGCACACTCTCTTTCGATCAAAGAAAGGAGTTGCTGGAGAATTCCTTCTATCACTACACACCCTATGCGATCTTCTTCATGATGCCGGTGTTCGCCTTTTACCTGAAGGTGCTTTACCTCGGGTCGGGACGGCGTTACGGTGAACACTTGCTGTTCGCCCTGCACAGCAACGGTTTCGCGTTCCTGGTGATGAGCCTGATGATTCTCGTGCGGGGCAAGAGCGCATTGGTCGACTTCCTGCTGTGGGTGTGGCTGACCTTGTATCTTCCGATGGCGATGCGGCGCGTGTACGGCGGTTCGCGCACGCTGACGGCATTGCGCTGGGTCGTGCTAATGGTGCTGCACCTGGTGACCGTGGTGCTGGCCCTGTTTGGCGCGGTGGCGTTCGGACTGCTCCACTGACTCGCTTGCCCGAAGCCCACCAGCCCAACTATACTGTGCGTTTGTACAGTGTTTGATGAGTTGCGATATAGCAGAAGCCGAACGAATCGGTTAATCTTCTGTGTCCCTACCACCTGCTGCCGAGACCCGTATGCCCGCAACGCCTGAACCGCAACAAATTATCGCGCTGGTCGTACGGCAAAATACCGCCGGCATCGACGAACCGGTACAGGCCATCGTCGACTTCCTGCGCGGCGCCGGCTACCGTCCCGTGCTCGAGGCGGACACGGCCACCTACGTGCAGGTGGCGGGCGTGGACGCCATGACGGTGGAGGAATTCGGCGCGCAGGCCAGCGCCGCCATCGTGATCGGCGGGGACGGCACCATGCTGGGCATCGCGCGCCGGCTGGCCGGCTACAAGATGCCCCTCATCGGCATCAACCAGGGCCGCCTGGGCTTCATCACCGACATCCCGATCGAGCGCATGCTGCCCGCGCTGGGCGAGATCCTCAGCGGCAAGACCAAGGCCGAGGAACGCACGCTGCTCGAGGCGCGCGTGGTGCGCGGCGGCGTGGAAATCCATTGCTCGGTCGCGGTCAACGACGTGGTGGTGGCGCGCGGCACCGGCGCCGGCATGGCCGAACTGAAGGTCACGGTGGACGGTGCCTTCATGTACAACCAGCGTTCGGACGGCCTGATCATCTCGACGCCCACCGGTTCCACGGCCTATGCGCTGTCGGCCGGCGGCCCGCTGCTGCACCCCTCGCTGGCCGGCATCGTGCTGGTGCCGATCGCGCCGCACGCACTGTCCAATCGCCCGATCGTGGTGCCGGACACCAGCGACATCGTGGTCGAGATCGTGAATGGCCGCGACATCAGCGTGAACTTCGACATGCAGACCTTCACCAGCCTGCAGCATGGCGACCAGATCATGATCTCGCGTTCGCCCAACACCATCACCTTCCTGCATCCGGAAGGGTGGAGCTACTACCACACGCTGCGCGAAAAGCTGCACTGGAACGAGTACCCGTCCAGCGACGGCAAACTCAAATAAACCGCATCCGCATCCGACCCTGGAGACACGTCTTTTCATGTTGCGCACACTGACCATCCGCGACTTCGTCATCGTCGACACGATCGAACTCGAGTTCTCGAATGGCTTCTCGGTATTCACCGGCGAGACCGGCGCCGGCAAGTCCATCCTGATCGATGCGCTCCAGCTGGCGCTGGGCGGACGCGGGGAGGCGAGCATGGTGCGCGAGGGCGCCGCCAAGGCCGACATCAGCGCCGACTTCGCGCTGACGCCCGCGGCCAGCAGCTGGCTCGAGCAGAACGAATTCGGCACCGAGGACGGCGGCGCGCTGCTGCGCCGCGTGATCGACAATGCCGGCCGCTCCAAGGCCTACATCAACGGCATCGCCGCCACCGCCGGCCAGCTGCGCGAGCTGGGCGAGATGCTGGTCGACATCCACGGCCAGCACGCGCACCAGTCGCTGCTCAAGGGGGATGCCCAGCGCGCCCTGCTGGACAACCAGATCGCCGTGCGCGATCCCGCCGCCACCGCCGAGGTGCAACTGGTGGCCAGCACCCATAAAGCCTGGCGTGCGCTGGCGCGCCAGCGCGAGGAATACGAGACCAACGCCAAGAACGTGCTGCTGGAGCGCGAGCGGCTCGAGTGGCAGGTCGGCGAGCTGGACAAGCTGGCGGTGAAGCCGGGCGAGTGGGTCGAGATCGCCAACGAGCACAGCCGCCTGTCGCACGCGGCCAGCCTGATCGCAGGGGCGCAGGAAGCGCTGAACGCGATTTCCGAATCCGAGCAGCCGATCCTGTCGCAGCTGTCCTCGCTGAACCAGAAGCTGATCAAGCTGGTCGACGTCGACGCCGGCCTGCAGGCCGTGCTCGACTGCATGGAACCGGCGCGCATCCAGCTGCAGGAAGCGGTGTACGCGCTGAACAACTACGTCGACAAGGTCGAGCTCGATCCGGAGCGCCTGTCCCAGGTCGACGCGCGCATGGACGCGATCCACAGCACGGCGCGCAAGTTCCGCGTCACGCCCGAGGACTTGCCGGAAGAGCACGCCACCTTGAAGGCCAAGCTGAAGCAACTGGCCGACGCCACCGACGTCGAAGGCCTGCGCCGCCAGGAAGACAAGGCCAAGGGTGTGTACATGGAAGCGGCGCGCAAGCTGTCGGCCACGCGCAGCGCGGCCGCCCAGCGCCTGTCGGCGCAGGTGTCGGAAGCGATGCAGGAACTGTCGATGTCCGGCGGCCGCTTCGTGGTGGCGCTGAACCCCTGCGAGCCGGCCGCGTACGGCCTCGAGCAGGTCGAATTCCTGGTGGCCGGCCACGCCGGCGTGGCGCCGCGGCCGCTGGCCAAGGTCGCCTCGGGCGGCGAACTGGCGCGCATCTCGCTGGCCATTTCCGTCATCACCTCGCATGCGACCACGGTGCCGACCCTGATCTTCGACGAGGTCGATACCGGCATCGGCGGCGGCGTGGCGGAAGTCGTCGGGCGCCTGCTCAAGCGACTGGGCCAGCGCCGGCAGGTGCTGTGCGTGACCCACCTGCCGCAGGTCGCGAGCCAGGCCAACCAGCACTTCCAGGTGGCCAAGGGCACGACGGATGGCGGCAAGACCGTCTCGCGCATCGACGTGCTGGACAAGAAGGAGCGCGTGGAAGAGGTGGCGCGCATGCTGGGCGGGATCGAGATCACGGAAACCACGCGCAAGCACGCGCGCGAGTTGCTGGCGTCCTGAGCACGTCCCCTGCCAAGGCGGCCGGCGAGGTCAGGGGCGACGCAGGTTGCCACCTGCGTCGGCTATCGCGGCAATCGTAAATATTGAATCCGGGTCGAGGACTGTCAATTTATAATGGCACTCCCGAGTGCCTCCAGCCCTGTCATGCCTTTTCGTAAAGAACCGTCTCACCAGCACGGCACCACGCCCAAGCACGCCATCGTGCTCGTCAACCTCGGCACGCCCGACGCCCCGACCCGCAAGGCGGTGCGGCGCTACCTGAAGCAATTCCTGTCGGACCCGCGCGTGGTCGAAATCCCGCGCGCCGTCTGGAGCCTGATCCTGCACCTGGCGATCCTGCCGTTCCGCTCGGGGGCCTCGGCCAAGAAGTACGAGAGCATCTGGACCCGCGACGGCTCGCCGCTCAGGGTCTACACCCAGCAGCAGGCGGTCCAGCTGCAAAAGATGCTGGTGGCACGCGGCCACCAGGACGTGGAAGTCGCGATGGCGATGCGTTACGGTTCGCCCGCCTTGCCGGACGTGCTGGACGAACTCAAGGCGCGCGGCTGCGAGCGCATCGTGGTGCTGCCGGCCTATCCGCAGTACTCGGGCACGACCACGGCCTCGATCTGGGACGCGGTGTTCGCCCACTACAAGCAGGTGCGCAACGTGCCCGAGCTGCGCCTGGTCAGGAATTACCACGACCACGAGGGCTACATCGAAGCGCTGGCGCAGTCGGTGGAAAGTTACTGGGAAACGCATGGCCGCGGCGAGAAGCTGGTGATGAGCTTCCATGGCGTGCCCAGGCGCACCCTGGAGCTGGGCGACCCCTATCACTGCGAGTGCCACAAGACGGCGCGCCTGCTGGCGGCGCGCCTGGGACTGGGGCCGGACCAGTACATGGTGACCTTCCAGTCGCGCTTCGGCCGCGCCGAATGGCTGCAGCCGTACACCGCGCCGACCGTGCAGCAGCTGGCGCGCGACGGCGTCAAGCGCATCGACGTCATGTGCCCGGGTTTCACCAGCGACTGCCTGGAAACGCTGGAAGAGATCAACATGGAAGTGCGCCACGACTTCGAGTCGAACGGCGGCGAAGCCTACCACTACATCCCTTGCCTGAACGGCAATCCGGCCTGGATCACCGGCCTGGCCGAGATCGCCGAACAACACCTGGTCGGCTGGCCCACCATCCTGACGCCGGCGCAGCAGGCCACCCGCAAGCGCGACGCCCAGATCGGCCGCGAATACGCGATCACCCTCGGCGCCTGAGCCGCCGCTATTGACCAGGCCGGGCCGCTGCTTGTTTTTTTGGCAGGGTCCTGCTCTTCAAGCGCCAAGCTGTTAGAATGGCACGTTTTATCGCGCCGTTACAGACGCAATCCCATGACCGTTCCCTTGTGAGCAAGATGGAACGGATGGCCGATGCAGGATCCGGCTGGCCGGCTTTCTCGTGTTGGATGCGCAATTCCCCTTGAAAATGTAGGAGATTGCCTCATATGCGGGCCTGTGTGACCAGCAGGACACATCCTATTCATCAGCTAAGTCCTTGATTCCAGGAGTTTTTTCGATGCAAGACCAAGAAAACCAAGAGGTGACCAACCAGCCCGAGGGCGACGCTGCAGCGCAAGCGCCGCAGGCAGCCCAAGCCACGGAACCCGGCCTCGAAGAACAGCTGAGCGCGACCGAAGCCAAGCTGGCTGAAATGCACGATGCCTTCATGCGCGCCAAGGCCGATGCCGAAAACATCCGCCGCCGTGCCCAGGAAGACGTCAGCAAGGCGCACAAATTCGCGATCGAGAGCTTTGCCGAAGCCATGGTGCCGGTGCGCGACAGCCTCGAGATGGCCCTGAAGGTCGAGGCCCCGACGGTGGACTCGATCAAGGAAGGCGTCGAGATGACGCTCAAGCAGCTCACCACCGCGTTTGAAAAGAACCGCCTGGTCGAAGTCATGCCGCAGCCGGGCGACAAGCTCGATCCGATGAAACACCAGGCCGTGGCCGTGGTGCAGTCGGAGCAGGAAGCGAATACCGTGGTCGCCGTGCTGCAGAAGGGTTACATGATCGCCGACCGCCTGCTGCGTCCGGCCATCGTGACTGCTGCGGCACCGAAATAAATGTTGCACGAGGGCTGAATAAGCTCTTGAAAGCAAGCGTTATTTCCCTATATTCGACACATCTGAAAAACTGAGTACTAAAAAGGAAAATATTATGGGCAGAATCATCGGTATCGACCTGGGCACCACCAACTCGTGCGTTGCGATCATGGAAAATGGTCAACCCAAGGTCATCGAGAACGCGGAAGGCGCCCGTACTACGCCTTCGATCATCGCTTATCAGGAAGATGGCGAGATCCTGGTCGGCGCGCCGGCGAAACGCCAGGCCGTCACCAACCCGAAAAACACCCTGTTCGCGGTCAAGCGCCTGATCGGCCGTAAATTCGACGAGAAGGAAGTCCAGAAGGACATCGGCCTGATGCCGTACGCGATCGTCAAGGCCGACAACGGCGACGCCTGGATCGGCGTGCGCGACAAGAAGCTGGCGGCACAGCAGGTGTCGGCGGAAGTCCTGCGCAAGATGAAGAAGACTGCCGAAGACTACCTCGGCGAAGAAGTGACCGAAGCCGTCATCACCGTCCCGGCCTACTTCAACGACTCGCAGCGCCAGGCGACCAAGGACGCCGGCCGCATCGCCGGCCTGGACGTCAAGCGCATCATCAACGAGCCGACCGCGGCCGCGCTGGCCTTCGGCCTGGACAAGACCGACAAGGGCGACCGCAAGATCGCCGTGTATGACCTCGGCGGCGGCACCTTCGACGTGTCGATCATCGAGATCGCCGACGTCGAAGGCGAGAAGCAGTTCGAAGTGCTGTCGACCAACGGCGACACCTTCCTGGGCGGCGAAGACTTCGACCAGCGCATCATCGACTACATCATCGACGAGTTCAAGAAGATCAACGGCCTGGACCTGTCGA
>Ga0265798_10010315_pt1 | contig 11540 bp, 8 predicted proteins | sample P3T30metagenome_FD_192430 | JGI IMG/M metagenome (GOLD analysis project Ga0265798, IMG submission 192430) | Plant litter microbial communities from East Loma Ridge, Irvine, California - P3 T30 | ecosystem: Environmental > Terrestrial > Plant litter > Unclassified | place: USA: California... | reverse complement strand
CTGGCGCAGCCGGCCGCGATGCAGGGCCACCAGTTCCTGCTGCGCACGCAGGACGAGCAGGCCGCGCGGCGCTGGACGGAACTGGTGCTGCCGCCGGCATGACGGGCAGCGCCTTCTTTTTTACTTCCAGAGAATCCCATGACCAGTACTTCCTCGACGCCGCTCGCCACGCTGCTTGGCGCCGGCATCATCACCGCCGACCAGCACATGCGCGCGCTGTCCCACCCCGACTACACCGACGTCGCGGGCGAGTATAGCCTGGCCGAACACCTGATGTGGCTGTGCGATGAAGAGATCGTCGACGAAGCGACGCTGAAGCGTGCGACGCAGCACGTGAACGAGACGTTTACTGGCGAAGAGCTGGCGCGGTACCTGGACGCGATCGAGGAAGCACAGGTTTCGATGCTCGATCTCGACGAGCATCAGAAGGCGTGCTTCCAGCGTCCGGTGGACATGCGGTGGATCACGCAGGACGAATGTGACCGGGCGCTGGCGGCGATCGGCCCGCACGAAGCCGTTTTTGCGGACCCGGTAGGTGTCCTGGGGTGGATGATCGACAGGCGCGTCATCCCCCGCAGCCGGCTGGCCACGATTCGCGCCGCGACTGCGGGCGGCGACGCGGAACAGGCGGCCCTGCTGGCTGAGCTGGACGAGGGCCTTACCCGTCGGGCGCGACTCGCCAGGTGGCGCTGGGCCAAGGCAGCCGGCATTCTCGGGGTGGCGGGTTCTGTCGCATGGATGATCTTCAGTCCCGCATCGGTACCGGCATGTACCGCCGGCGGCACGCGCGGCACGGTCGAGCGGCTGGTCCTCAGCTCCAGCCTGGACAAGATCGGTTCGATGAAGCCAAACGAAGCGATTCCGCAGCCCAGCGTCGAAAGCATCAGCGAAATCGGCTATGCCGGCGCGCCGCGCGTGCGTGCGTGCAAGGGCACCGCGAAGCTCGATGGCAAGAGCATCCCCTTTGCGTTCACGATTGCCCCGGCACCCGAAGGGAAGAAGGGCTTCCTGGTCACGGGCGCGCATGAGGCGCTGTTGCAGATGCGTTTCCGCCATGTCGATGCGGACGGCAATTACGCCAACAAGGCCGAACCGTTGGGACGCGCCGAAGTGGAGCGGGCCTTGCGCGCCGGCTTCGCAGGCAACAAGGCGGGGGAGAAGGAGCCATTCGACATCAACGCTGCGATCGGCAGGAAGTTCGGCGTGCCCTACGACGCGCGTGAGCGCACCCGGGAGATCGCCGAAGTCGAGCCGCTGGGGCCCTGTCGCGCCGTCCTGCCGGGCAGGGTCTACCGCTGCCCGTTGATGGTCGAGCGCAACGATCCTGTGCTGGCGATGACCGGACGTCCCGCGAACATGCTGCTGACAGGCGAATTCACGTTCGAGCGCAGCGGTCCGACGGAGCCATGGCACACGACGCCCGCGTTGTACTCGGAGATGATGCGCTCCGTACTCTTCGGCCGCCTGAAGTAAGCGCAGCGGGCGGCTATACTGAAGGTTCCATCCCGAACGCACGGAGGCGGCATGAAGGTTTATCTGACAGTCGTGGACACCATGGCCGACTGGGAAGTCGGCTACCTGACGGCGGAACTGCACAGCCGCCGCTTCTTTGCCAATCCGCTGGCGCCCTTCGAGCTGGTCAAGGCCGGCCTGACGCACGCGCCGGTCCGCACGATGGGCGGCATGGACATCGCGCCGGACGTACGCCTGCATGAAATCGCATTACAAGCCGGCGACATGCTTGTGCTGCCCGGCGCGGAGGTATGGGGTGAACCGGAGCTGGCGCCCATGTTGGCATTTGCCCGTCACGCCCTCGAACATGGCCACAACGTGGCCGCCATCTGCGGTGCGACGATCGGCCTGGCGCAGATGGGCGTGCTGGACGACTATGACCACACCAGCAACGACCCGGGCTACCTGAAGGACACGTGCCCCGGCTACGGCGGCGCGGCGCGCTACCGCAACGAGCCGGCCGTGCGCGACCGCAACCTGATCACGGCCACCGGGCTGGCGCCGCTGGAGTTCGCGTACGAAGTATTCAAGCTGCTGGACGTGATGCGGCCCGAGACCCTGGAGGCCTGGCTGCAGCTGCACAAAACGCGCGAGGCGCGCTGGTTTCATGCGCTGGTGGCGTCGATGGGACCGGACAGCGCGGCTTGAAAGGCAGGGAGCGCGAAGTGCGTCAGATTGCCGTCAAACGGCCATCGGCGCCGTGATCGGCGCATGGTGCTGGTAGCCCTCGAGACTGAAGTCCGAAGGTTCGATCTTCTCCAGCCACTCGGGCTCGTAGCGCCCCGTCTCGGCAAACGCCGGCACGCGGTCTGAAATGACGAGCTGCGGCAGCGGGAACGGCTCGCGCTTGAGCTGTTCCTGCACCATGTCCATGTGATTTTCGTAGATGTGGGCGTCGCCGACAAAATAGCTGAACCAGCGCGGCGTGTAGCCCGTCAGGCGGGCCACCAGCGACAGCAGCACGGCTGCCTCGGCGATGTTGAACGGCGTGCCCAGGCCGATGTCGTTGCTGCGCACGTACAGGCACAGCGACAGCTCCTTTGTTGTCGCGTTCGGGAGGAACTGGTACAGCAGGTGGCACGCGGGCAGCGCGACTTCGTCCAGCACGGCCGGGTTCCAGCCGTGGAACAGGATGCGGCGGCTGCCGGGATTGTTGACGATCGTGTCCAGGCATTCGCGCAGCTGGTCGACGGCCTTGTACAGCAGGACTTTCTGGACGCCGTCCTCCACTAGGGGCGCGATGACCGTAAAACCGTTGGCCTGTGCGGCGGCGATCTGCGCCGTGGCCGATGCGTCCAGCACCTTGAAGGCGGGCCACTCGCGCCACTGCACGCCATAGACGGGGCCGAGATCATCCAGGCCGGCACGGAACGGGTTGTCCAGCCACTGCCGGTTCTCGTTCGCGTTCTGGTCCCACACCTTGCAACCCAGCGCGCGGAAGTCCGCGGCGCTGCGGGAGGCGCGCAGGAACGCGCACAGTTCGCCCACGACAGCCTTGAAGGCCAGCTTCTTTGTTGTCACCGCGGGAAAACCCTGCGCCAGATCGAAGCGCATCATCGCGCCCGGCACGGACAGCGTGCGGATGCCGGTGCGGTTGTCCTGCCACGAACCTTCGGTCAGGACGGTTTCGATCAGTTGCTGGTACTGCTGCATGCGGTTCTCCGTAAAGCGTGCGCGGGGCGCAAAGCCCGCGATTTTATCATGCGCGCGTCAGCGCCTTGCTCTTGCCTTCGCTCCCGGCTGCGGTCCGTACGTCTTTGCCGGCGCGCTGGCGGCAGCCGGCTTGCGCGCCTTGCGGGCCGGCGCGGGCGGCGCCATCGGCGCTTTTTCAAAGCCGCCAGCAGGGCGGGGCGCGTTGTCCGGCATGTGCGGCCTGGGTGCCGCGGGCCGCGCCGTTTTTTTTGCCGGCGGCTTGACGACAGGCGCCGCGCCCGTCGATGGCACGCGGTGATTCGCCTCGAAGCCCGGCTCCTCCACGCGTGGCAGCACCTGCCGGATCACCGTCTCGATGGCGCGCAGCAGCTCCACTTCGTCCGCTGCCACCAGCGAGATCGCTTCACCGGAACTGCCGGCGCGGCCCGTGCGGCCGATGCGGTGCACGTAATCTTCCGCCCCCGTCGGCAGGTCCATATTCACGACGAGCGGCAGCGCCTGGATATCCAGGCCGCGCGCGGCAACGTCGGTGGCAACCAGGATCTGCACCTGCTGCGCCTTGAAGCGGTTCAGCGCCGCCAGCCGGGCGGGCTGCGGCCGGTCGCCGTGGATGGCTTCTGCAGTAAAACCTTCGTCCTGCAGCATGCCGACCAGCTTGTCGACGCCTTTTTTTGTCTTGGCAAACACCAGTACCTGGCCCCAGCCGTGCTGGCGCGCCAGGTGGACGAGCAAGTCCGGCTTGGCCTTCTTGTCCGTCGTGTAGACCAGCTGGCGCACGGTTTTCGCCGCCGCGTTGGCGGGGCTGGCCTGCAGCGACAGTGGGTCGCGCAGCAGCTTCTGCGCCAGCGCGCGGATGGTGTCGGAGAACGTGGCGGAGAACAGCAAGGTCTGGCGCGTGGCCGGCACGGCGGCCAGCACGGCATCCAGTTCCGGTGCGAAGCCCAGGTCCAGCATGCGGTCCGCTTCGTCCAGTACCAGCGTTTCCAGGGCGTCGAACGTCAGCGCGCCTTGCCTGTGCAGGTCGAGCAGCCGACCCGGCGTGGCCACCAGCACGTCCAGACCCTTGCGCAGCTTGTTCACCTGCGGCTCGATCGGCACGCCGCCATAGGCGACGAATGAACGCAATGGCACGTTGGCGCCGTAGCGGCGGAAGCTGTCGTAGACCTGCTCGGCCAGCTCACGCGTGGGCACGAGCACGAGGCAGCGCACGCCCAGCGGGCCGACGGCGCCGGCCAGCGTCAGGCGCTGCAGCAGCGGCAGTGCGAAGCCGGCCGTCTTGCCGGTGCCCGTTTGCGCAGCCGCCATCAGGTCGCGGCCCGCCAGCACGGCGGGAATGGCCTGCTTCTGGATTGGCGTCGGCGTGTCGTAGCCGAGCGATGCCAGCGTGCGCAGCAACGGATCGATCAGGTTCAGGGACTGGAAGCTCATTGCGCCGCCTCCAGTGCCGCGTGCCAGGTACTCAGCGTCGCATGGATCGTCGCATCGGGCAGGTCCAGCAGATTGTCGCCCACGTACCACTCCGTATAGCTCTGGTCCGGCAGCATGGCGTGATGCACCTGGTTGTGCAGCCAGACGTGCCGCTCGCCGGCGATGCAGTTGCGGATGGCCAGCGCCGTTTCGCGCGCGACCGGCAGGTGCAGATGCAGCATATTGGCGTGCGGCGTGGCCGGGTTGGGGCGCAGCAGCGGATAGCCGCGCAGCGCGTCGAACAGCCATTGCGTGCGGCGGAAGTACGCGGGCATGGCGGCCAGACGGGCATCCAGCTGCATGGCCGCGGCCACGACGTACGGCGAGCGGTGGATCACGTTGCCGCCCTGGCGGCGGTACCATTCGCGCGCCCGTTCGACAAACGCATGGCTGCCAGCCAGCACGGCGCCACCAAGGCCGCCGATGCCCTTGTACAGCGACACGTACACGGTATCGAAACCGGCGGCGACTTCCGCCAGCGGCCGGCCGTAGCCGGTGGCCGCTTCCCACAGCCGGGCACCATCCATGTGCAGGTGGATACCGGTGCGGGCGCAATATGCCTTGACGTCAGCCAGCTCCTCCCAAGACGGACACTGCCCGCCGATCTCGCGCGCCGGCAGTTCCAGCGACACGGCGCCGAGACGGTCGGGAATCGCCTGGACGTCCTCCAAGTTGAACGGCCGGTGCGGGCTGCCGACCTGCAGCGCCGCGAAGTGGCCGAACAGTTGATGGTTGCCGCGCTCGTGCTTCAGGATGTGCGCCGTCGGATGCAGCGCCACCAGGTCGCTGCCCCGATCCGCGCAGGCCAGGCGCAGTGCCGTGGCCTGCGCCATCGTGCCGGTGATGCAGAACACGGCCGACTCCATGCCCAGCAGCGCGGCGACCTTGCGTTCCAGCGATGCGATCAGTTCACCGTCGCCGTAGACATCGTGCTCGATGGCGTTTTCCTCGCACCAGCGGCCCATGTCGGCATACAGGCGCGCCGGCGTGACCTGGCGGTGGCCGGGCAGCACGACGTTGCAGGCGCGACGCAGTTCGGCCTCATTTGCCATCACATTGGCGGCGGCATTCATTGCGCCACCTCGGCGACAGGCGGATGCGTCACGTGCACGCTGTGGAACTGCAGCGCGGCCAGGTTGGCGTAGATGCCGCCCAGCGCGACGAGCGACTGATGCGTGCCCGTTTCCACGATGCGGCCATCTTCCATGACGATGATGCGGTCGGCGCGCTGCACGGTAGCGAGGCGGTGCGCGATGATGACGGTGGTGCGGCCCACCATGGCCGCCTCCAGCGCCGACTGCACCAGCCGCTCCGATTCCGCGTCGAGCGCGCTGGTCGCTTCGTCCAGCAGCAGCAGTGGGGGATTCTTCAGCAGCGCGCGGGCAATGGCGATGCGCTGCCGCTGGCCGCCGGACAGGCGCACGCCGCGCTCGCCCAGGAACGATTGATACCCGTTGGGCATGCGCTCGATGAATTCGTGGGCGGCCGCCAGCTTCGCAGCCTGGATGACTTCCGCGTCGGTCGCATTGGCGCGGCCGTAGCGGATGTTCTCCATCGCATTGGCGGAGAAGATCACCGTATCCTGCGGCACGATGCCGATCGCGTCGCGCAGGGTGTGCAGGTCGAGCTGGCGGATGTCCACGCCATCGAGGCGGATGGTGCCGCGCTGCGGATCGTAGAAGCGCAGGAACAGCTGGAACAGCGTCGTCTTGCCGGCGCCGGAAGGGCCGACGACGGCCACCGTTTCGCCGGGACGGATGTCCAGGTCGAGGTGGGTCAGGGCCGCGCTGTCCGGCCGCGATGGATAGAAGAACGTGACGTCCGCCAGGCTCAGGGCGGCGCCGTTGGCGGCGCGCGGCGGCAGCGCCACGGGATGCGCCGGCGACTGGATTTCGGATTGCACGGACATCAGCTCCAGCAGGCGCTCGGTGGCACCGGCGGCGCGCTGCGCTTCGCCCATCACTTCGGACAGCGCGCCGATGGCGCCGGCGACGATCGATGCATACAGGATGAACTGACCCAGGTCGCCGCCCGTCATCGTGCCTTCCAGCACGGCGTGCGCGCCCAGCCACAACACGAACACGATGGTGCCGAACACCAGCACGATGGCCAGCATCGTCAGCAGCGCACGGGCACGGATGCGGCGCATGGCCGTGACGAACGCGCTCTCGACGGAGGCGCCGAAGCGGTCCGTCTCGATCTTCTCGTGCGTGAACGCCTGCACGGTGGGCATGGCGTTGAGGATCTCGCCCGCGACGGCGGACGCATCCGCGATGCGGTCCTGCGAATCGCGCGACAGCTTGCGCACACGCCGGCCGAACATCACGATCGGCAGCACCGTCAGCACCAGCAGGCCGATGATGATGGAGGAGAGTTTGGGGCTCGTCACGAACAGCATCACCAGGCCGCCGGCGAACAGCAGCATGTTGCGCAGCGCCATCGAGATGCTGGTGCCGACGACCGCCTGGATCAGGGTCGTGTCGGTGGTAATGCGCGACAGGACTTCGCCCGTCTGCGTCGTCTCGAAAAATTCCGGGCTCTGGCTGACCACGTGGCGGTAGACGGCGCTGCGGATGTCCGCCGTGACCCGCTCGCCCAGCCAGGACACCGTGTAGAAGCGCGCCGCCGTCGCCACCGCCAGCACGGTCGCCACGCCGAACAGCGCCAGGAACACGACGTTCACGTGTTCGGCGCTGTGGATGCCCGCCTTGCCCCCAAAGCCAAGGTCGATCATCTGCTTGAACGCATAAGGGATGGCCAGCGTGGCGCCGGCGGCCACCGTCAGCGCGATCGCCGCCAGCACGAACTGCAGGCGGTAGGGCGACAGGAACGGGGCCAGCCCGCGCAGGGCGGCCAGGCTGCCTTTTTTCTGTTCGCGCTGGGTTGGCGTCATGTGCTGCGCGCCGGTGGCATTGTTGCTGTTACTGGTGGTGCTGTTGCTCATTTTGATGGCCGCCCCGCGGGCAGTATGTGGATTTGCATAAGTATTCGTCTACAGCTTCATCGGCCGCTCGTAGCCCGACAGTTCCATATACGCGTGCCCGACCCGCCGTCCATCGCGGCTGACCGTCATGGCGCCTTCCCAGTAGACGGCGCCCGTCGAGCGGCGCGAGTCCAGTTCCTGGTCGTCCTGCAGCGGCGCGAGCTCCCACGTGACCGGGCCCGTGGCGAGCGTCTGCGCCACCGGATACGTCGTGTTCGTGCGCGGCGAACGCCAGCGCCGGCGCGGCGTGAAACTCACGTCGCCGGGCGCGTAATGGACTATCTTACCGGATGGGTCGCGCCATGTCGCGTGGGCCCACAGTTTAGCACCGTGCCTGTCGCGGATCGTGAAGGCCATCAGGGCGCCGCCGTCATGCAGGTTGGCGCCCACCCAGTCCCAGCCCGCAGCGTCGGCACCCAGCACCTGCGTCGACCACTCGTGGTCCAGCCACGTCCTGCCCGTGACCTTGTCACGCTTGCCGTCGGCGCGCGTGACCGTGCCGGCCGTACGCAGTTGCGGCTTGCTGTAGTAGTAGCTGGCCTGCTCCGGATGCGGCCCTTTTTGCGAGTAGCCGCCGCGGCCCTGCAGCAGCACTGGCTGCGTCGGCGCCAGCGTGAGGCTCAGCGTAAATTCCGCGCCCTTGACGACGACGTCATAGCTGCCGTCCGCCTTGCGCAGCATGTGCCAGTCGTCCAGCTTCACGTCGGTGTCGCCCGTTTTCGCATACGCCAGGCCGAAGCCGGCGCGGGCGATGCGCTGGTCGTGCAGCAGCTTGCCGTGCGCGGGATCGGACAGCGCCGCGTGGCCGATGATCATCTGCTTCGGCGCGAACGCGCTGGAATTGTCCTGGTCCGCGGCGGTGGCGCTGCGGAAGAACGTGACCTGGTAGCCCAGCTGCCGGCCATCCTGCGTGGTCAGCCATCCGGTCGCGTACCACCACTCCGTCTTGTAGCCGGGGTGGGCGCCGAAGTCGTGGGGGAACGTCAAGGTCGCGCCGGGCGGCAGCGGCGTCACCTGCGTCAGCGTGGGCGGGGCGGCCAGCGCGGGGACGGCGGCCAGAACGGCCAGGAGCATGCTGCGACGTTTCATTACCAGTCCTCTCGCACGGCGCGAATCGGACCGCCGGAAAGCGCCTGCCGGCCCGACACGAGCGCCGTCAGCATCGCCGCGACCAGCAGCGCACCTGCGACTGCCGCCAGCAGCGGCCACGGATAATGCATCTCCATCGTCCAGTGGAACGACTGCGGATTGACGACGTGGACGAGCACCAGGCTGATGGCCCAGCCCAGCGCAAAGCCCGTGGCAATGCCCAGTGCGGTCAACGCGCCGCCTTCCCATGCGAGGATGCCGAGTATCTGCCCGCGCGTGACGCCCACGTGGCGCAGCATGCCGAACTCCTTGGCCCGCGCCAGCGTCTGCGCGGAGAACGTGGCGGCCACGCCGAACAGGCCGATGACGATGGCGATGGCTTCCAGCAGGTACGTCACCGCGAAGCTGCGGTCGAAGATCTTCAGGGACAGCGCGCGGATTGCCGTGGGCGCCGTGATGTCGAGCGCCGCGCCGAACGGCAGGCGCTTCAGCGCCGCCTGGGCGTCGCCCACTTTCGTGCCTTTCGTCAGCCACAGCGCCGCATCGCTCACGTCCGCGTCGCCCGTGATGCGGCGGTAGTCGTCGCGCCCGATCTGCACGGCGCCAGTCGAGCGGGCGTAATCGCGCCAGATGCCGGCGACAAAGAACGGCTGCGGCTTGCCGCGCAGGGGCAGCTGCAGCGTGTTGCCGGGCCGGATCGCGTACAGGTCGGCCATCGCTTCCGACACCCAGGCCGCCGGCAGCGTGTTGCCGGCAGGGCGCGGTGCAACGCTGCCCACCAGCACCAGCGCTTTTTCCGGCCGCGCCGGATCGATGTCGCGCGCCAGCAGTGCCACATTGGGGCGGTTCGGCGCCAGCGAGACGGCGCCCAGGCGCATGAATTCGGCGCGGGCGATGCCGGGCGCGGTGCGGATGGCGTCCTGTTCGCGCGGCGTCAGGCCGGCCGTGGCGCCACCCGCCGCGGTGCGCGCGTACAGGTCGGCCGGCAGCACTTGCACGATCCAGTTGTCGACGGAGATGCGGAAGCTGGCCACCATGATCCCCATCGCCACCATCAGGCTGAAGCTGGACAGCACGCCACCCAGTGCCACGCCGGCCTGGCTGGACGCGTTCGACAGCCGCGCCAGCGTCAGCGACGGCACAGCGGGCGCCGCCGGCCGCGTGCGCGCATACGCTTCCCAGCGCCGGTGCAGCACACGGAACGTCAGCGACGCGATGCGCGGCATCAGCGCGATGCCGCCGATCAGCAGCAGCGCGATGGACAGGTAGCCGAACACGGGCAGCTCGAAGACGGGCGGCGCGATTGCCATGCACGCGGCGATGCCGATGCAGACCAGGGCCGGCCAGGCGGGCGAGAGGCGAGCCAGCGCCACCTCGTCCGAACCGGATTTCAGCGCGACGGCCGGCGTGGCGCGCGCCGCTTCCCATGCCGGTGCGGCGCAGCCGAGCAGGGCGACGCCGATGCCCAGCGCGCAGTAGACAAAGGCGGCGACGGGTGTGAACTGGACCTGCGGCTGCACACCGGCAAAGTAGCCGGCACCGAGGTCGCCGCCGAAGAAGCGCAATGCCGCCGCGGCGATGCCATAGCCGCCGGCGATGCCGATGACGGCGCCGACGACGCCGAGGCTGAGGCCTTCCGTCAGCACCTGCAGCAGCAGGCGGCGGCGCTCCATGCCGAGCACCCGCAGCAGCGCGAACTGGCTGCGCCGCCGCATGACCGACAGCGCCTGCGTGGAAAAGACGAGGAACGCACCCGTGAACAGGGCGACGAGCGCCAGCACGGACAGGTTGACGCGATACGCCCGGCTCAGATTACTGTTGCGGCTTTCCTGGTCGGCGTCGTTCGGCTGGCCGACGCGGAAGCGCGCCGGGTAGTCGCGCTGCAGGCGTGCGCGCAGGTCAGTGAGGAAGGCTGCGCGGTCGACGCCGTCGCGCAGCTTCAGGTCCACGCGCGACAGCTTGCCGACGCGGTCGAAGCGCCACTGGGCCGCGGCGATGTCCATCACGCCGAGGCGCTGGCCGACGCGGGCGCGTTGCAGCGAACCGGCGACGCGCAATGCGAGCGGACGGGTGCCGACCTGGAAAGCCACCTTGGTACCCGGCTGCACAGCTAACCACTGCAGCGCGGCGGGCGACAGGAACAGCGCGTCGTCCGCCAGCACGTCGGCGCCGTCGCCGCTGGCCGGTGCGCCAATGAGGTCGGGCGAGATATGGCCGGCGCGGAACACGTCCAGGCCGATGATCTTCAGTGGCGGCCGGCCGCCCGGCATAGACGCGGCAAATTCCAGCACGGGCGAGGCGACGGCTACCGCCGGCAGCTGCGCCAGCACGGGATAGATCGCCTCGTCGAACGTGGGTTCGGTGCCGCTGACCTGCACGTCGGCCTGGCCGGACAGGCTCTTGATGGCGGACGAGAATTCGTTGAACGCGGCCGCGTTGATCAGGTGGATGGCAAAGCCCAGCGCGACGCCGACGGCAATCGCCGCCACCGCCGTGAACGCGCGCACGGGGTGGGCGCGCCATTCGCCCAGCAGCAGCCAGCGCGAGAGGAGGCGCATGCCGGCGCCGCGCCGATGCGGTACGACCTCCTGGTTCGTCAAGCGGGGCACTCCACTGCAATCCGGTCGGCGGCCCGGCGGGCTTTCAGGCGCGCCGCTTCCTGCGCCTGCGGCTGGGCGCGGCGCACGTCTTCTTCTGCCCATTTCGCCTGCAGCCGCAGCTTGTCGCAGCGCTGGCGGCGGGTCGCGGCGGCGCGGTTGGCGCTGGTGTCGATGCGTTCCTGCGCCGTTTCACGCACCACCCGTTCCTTCTCCAGCTGCTCTCCGGCGCGGCGCAT